>Ga0209800_10000187_pt1 | contig 120632 bp, 93 predicted proteins | sample Higcelweek8metaG_FD_187174 | JGI IMG/M metagenome (GOLD analysis project Ga0209800, IMG submission 187174) | Freshwater pond sediment microbial communities from the University of Edinburgh, under environmental carbon perturbations - High... | ecosystem: Environmental > Aquatic > Freshwater >... | reverse complement strand
TATATACTTTTTAACATTATATAGCAAAACAAAAACTGGAAGTCCTTGTGATTTCCAGTTTTGACTGCTTAATATTTATTACCTTCAGTTTGATTTCTTTTTTAATAAAATTGGTATATTATGGTGCGCAAAAATTAAATGCACCCTTTAACTCGGGTCTTTGACAGTTGGATAAAGAGAAAAATGCTAAATCATTTTGCAAAACAAATAAACCCGTTGTTGATGTTTATAGTATAGTTACAGATGTCATGAAAAATATGCTTTAATATATATATTTGAAAAGAGAGTCTTTTAAACAATTCTCAAATGCTATGGAATGTATATGTCACTCAAAATTTTAATGGAATGTAAATATGATATGGGTTGTATGAGGTGATGGAACAAATCATAAAATGGTATACCGCGAGAGGATATTATGATGTAAATATACAGATGACCTCATTCATGCCTCTAAAAAACTGTGTGTTGCTTCGTACATATGTCCCATTAACAGGTATAGTAAGATTTAACGGACTAGAAAAAGGAATGATTTTTGGTCAGAAATTAGATTTTGAGCTGCCTATTTTTTGAACTAAACTGGAAGGGACTGTTCCTGCTATATATGGGGATGAAGAATATAAGAAAGTGATCAACATAAATAAAAGGCATTCGAATTAAAATACCCCCATCTAGGTAAACAAACATGTTTACCTAGATGGGGGCATTTTTACACCTCAACCCCTCAAATCAACATTTCACACCCCAAAACAAACATTTCATCCTCCAAATCCACCGCAATAATCCTATTATTATAAAATAATCATATCTCACCCCAATCTATTGTAAGCAATAAGCCACTTTGATATAATTTATAGGGGGCAAAAATAAGATGGTTCCATATAAGAAACATCATTAAATACATAGAAAATAGAAGAATTAAAGGAGGAAATTATGTACAGTTTTAAACGTAGGGTTTTATCTAGGGTCCTTGTGGTTATGATCATCATAACTTCAGTGTTGAGCCCTGTGCCCAATATGCCGTTTAGCGGCATGGACTCTAAGGTTTTAGCATCTGTTGGAGAGTCCGTATACGGAAGCCCAACTGTAACCCCAATACCTACTCCCATGCCGACAGCTACTCCAGATAGCTTTGGAAATGACTTTGATACAGCGTATCAAATAGCTGTGGGGACAGCATATCAGGGAGAAATAGACGTTTCAGGGGATGTTGATTATTTTAAATTTACTACAACTTTTGCTGGAATGTATTCTATTGAGACAACAGGCAATGGAGACACAATGGGATGGCTTTACAATCAGAGTCAAGGTTGTTTGACTGCTGATTATGATAATGGTGTAGGTAGTAACTTTTATATGGAGAGAGAGCTTGAAGCAAATACACTCTACTATGTAAGAGTTGAATCAAATTACCTAAATACTAAATATGCTTTGAAAGTATCAAAGCTAGCTGATGATAGTGATAATGATAGCAATACGGCAACAAGTATTCAACTTGGAACTACAAAAAATAGTACCATGGATTATTTATCTGATTATGACTATTTTAAGTTTACTCCTTCCACTACTGCCTTGTACAACATTGAAAGCACAGGCAGTATTGATTTGGATTGTTATTCGTATAACTTTGGTACAGTATATGATATCAGTACATCAAACAAGAACTTCAGATTAAAAGCTCAGTTAGAGGCGGGTCAAACATACTATATGTATGTATACCAGTCGAAGCGCGATAAAGATACTGCTGCGACAGGAAGCTATGGCGTTACTATTTCAACACTTGCAGATGACTATGGAAGCAGCTTTGCTCAAGCAGTACAAATCCAGGCAGATACAGATTACACTGCTTTATGTCAAGCCCAAAGCGATGTTGACATGTTTAAATTTGTGCCATCTACATCGGGTATGTATGCATTTGAGTCTAGTGGTACATCAAATACATACTCAACATTATATGATGTTAATGGAAATGCTATTAATTATGGCTATGATCAAGGAATAGGGTACAATTACTATTTAAATCATTATTTAGAAGCTGGAAAAACATACTATATAGGTACAGCATCATATGATGTTGATGTATCATACACTTTGAAGGTGTATAAGCAAAGTGATGATTATGGAAATGGTGAGGATTCTTCGACGTCGGTTCAAGTAGAAGCTATGGTTTCAGGTGAAGTGAATTATCAGAATGATATTGATTATTTTAAGTTCGTTCCAGCTGTTAGTGGTCCATATGTTATTGAAAGCTTTGGTGATACCGATGTATCTGGAACAATAAGTGGAGTAATAACATCATATGATATAAGCTCTACAAATAAGAATTTCAAGATAAACCAGTCTTTAAATGCAGGACAAACATATTATCTGTATGTTTATCATGCAAAAAACACTGACAAGGATTATCCAGGAACGGGTGCATACAGCTTTAAGATTTCAGCTGGGGCAGATGACCATGGAAATACATTTGAGTCATCTACACCTATTGAGACAGGGGTTGAGATACAGGCGGTAAATGAAACCTCAGGCGATTATGACTACTTCAAATTTGTTCCAGAGACTTCAGGAATGTACGGTTTTGAAAGTGTTGGGGGTAGCTATGCATTCTGTAATATTTATGATCAAGATAAAAATAGTATCGCATATAACAATTATGGTGGAATAGGGTCAAATTTTTATTGTGCTGTCTGGCTTGATGGATATAGTACATATTATTTTAAAACTTTAGGTAGTGAGAATGTACCTTATAAAGTTAAGGTGGAATTGCTTGCTGATGACCATGGACATGATTCAGATACAGCTACTGAGCTAACATTAGATACATTGACTTCTGGTGAAATTAATTTTTCTCAGGATTATGACTATTTCAACTTTACACCTACCGTCACAGGACCATATGTAATAGAAAGCACTGGGACAACTGATGTTAGTGCTGAGCTGACAAGTTATACAAGTAATGGAGATATAAGCAGCACTGATAAAAATTTCAGGATTACATATTCTCTTAATGCAAATCAAACATATAATATCAAGGTATGGCATAGTTCTTACTGGGACAAGGACAATAACAATACGGGGGCATATGGTATTAAAGTCTCGAAGCTTTCAGATGATCATGGTAATACGTATGATACAGCTACAGACCTTGAAATAGGAGATTCACTTCAGGCAGTCCATGAAAGCACTGGGGATGTTGACTATTTCAAGTTTACAACAACCTCGGCAGGTATGTACAGTATTGAAAGCACGGGGACAGCCGATACTATGGCATATTTGCTAGATAGCAATAATGCTAACATTACTTACGATTATAGTTATGGGATAGGATATAATTTTTATATCCCTAGATGGCTTGAAGCAAATAGTACATATTATATAAAATCATCAGGAAGTGCAGCAGGAGATACTTATCAGGTAAAGGTTTCGCCTCTTGCTGATGATCATGGACATGATGAATCTAGCGCTTCAGCTATGATATTAAACAATGAAATTACAGGTCAGATTGATTTTACTGGAGACTATGACTATTTCAAATTCACTCCTACTGAAGCAGGTCCATATGTGTTCGAAAGCACAGGAACAACTGATGTTGAAGGATACTTATTAGGTTGTCTAAGTAATAGTGATTTAAGCTCGACAAATAAAAATTTCAAGATTACATATTATTTACAGGCAAACAAGGCATATACTGTTCAAGTTAATCACAAGTATTATTATGACAAGGATAATGCCGTCACGACAGGGAATTATGGAATAAAGGCTACAAAGCTTCCTGATGACCATGGAAACAGCTCTGATAATGCAACTCTTATACAGGTAGGTTCAGATGTGAAAGTAGTCAAGGAATGTGATGGAGATGAAGACTACTTGAAGTTTGTACCGACTGTAAGCGGTATGTATAGTATTGAATCAACAGGGGCTTTAAATACCTTTGGACAGATATATAATAGCAGTAAGGGAAGTATTGCGTATGATTATGACTCTGGTATAAAGTATAACTTTTATCTTGCTACTTGGCTTGATGCTGGAAGTACTTATTATTTAAGGACATATTCTAGTGAAGTTGGAGTTGAATACAATGTAAAAGTTAGTAGTCTTACTGACGACTATGGTAATATCGAGACTAAAGCTACAGCTTTGACGCAAAATACAGAGCTGTCAGGTGAGATAAACTATGCTTCGGATTATGATTACTTCAAATTTACTCCTACGGTAGAAGGAACATATACTTTTGAAAGTACAGGCTCGACAGATCTTTATGGTTATTTGACATATTACAGTCGCGCTAGCTCAGATATAAGCTCATATAATAAGAATTTTAGAATTGCATATTATATGAAGGCAAATACAACATATTGTTTCTATGTCAAGCACAATAATATTGACAAGGATAATGCATGTACTGGAGCTTATGGAGTAAAGGTTACATTGCTCGAAAACTCTGCATCTGCTTTAAACGTGGGTACAGTTCTTAATGTGACACAGGTTACAGATGGTAATTATCTTAAATTTGTTCCTGCTTCATCTGGCATGTACAGCTTTGAAACTACTGGAACTTCTGATACATCTGCGTATTTATATGATTACAAAGTTAGTAGCAGTGTAGGATATGATGCTGACAGTGGAATCGGGCGAAACTTCAATATTAAAGAATATCTAACTGGTGGGCAGGTTTATTATTTAATATCTACTTCAACAAATAGTCAACCATATACAGTAAAGGTTACGGCTTTGACTGATGATCATGGGTATAACAATAATACTGCAACTACACTGACTGTTGGAGATGAGATCAGTGGAGCAATAGACTTTGCTGGAGATTATGATTACTTTAAGTTTGTTCCAACCACATCAGGACCGTATTACATTGAAAGCACAGGAAGCACTGATGTAGACGGAGAAATACCAGGTTATGTCTCAAATAGTGATATTGATGCTTCAAATAAGAATTTCAGGATTGCATATACAATGACTGCAAACCAAACTTATTATGTTAAGGTTAGGCATCATAATTATTCGGATAAGGATTATACTCCAAATACAGGTAGTTATGGAATCAAGGTTACGAAGCTGACAGATCAATATGGCGATAGCTTTGAGACTGCAACTTCTGTTGATATTGGAAAACTAATAACAACGGAAATAGAGACATTCAATGATTATGATTATATAAAGATTCAACCATATTCTACAAATGCGTATACTATACAAAGCTATGGTAATCTTGATGTTTATGCAGATCTGTATGATTCTTCAAAGCAGTATTTGGCTGCTGATAACAACTCAGCTGGAGATGGCTTGAATTTTAAGATTTCATTTACACATAGTGATTCTGCAAATTACTATTATCTAAGAATACGTTCGAATTCTAGTAAAGTTGGAAAATATTCCTTTGTTATAATCGATGGTGATGATGATTATAGTAATGAAATAAACAATGCATCGCTTGTACAAGCCGACATAGATAAATATGGAGAGTTTAATTACACGGGTGATATTGATTGCTTTAGATTCTCACCAACAGAAGATGGTATTTACAATATTAAAAATTCAGGTTTTTCTGGTACATATTTTGAAATTTATGACAGCATTGGAAACATGCTTGGTTCATCTGATGTCGCATCGGATTTGGATGGCAATGTCTCGATAACACAAAGCTTATTGGCAAACCGTACATGTTATATTGTTGTTAAGAATAATAATACCGAAAATGGTACAGGAAACTATACTCTGAATGTAACCAATACAGGACTCAATACTGGGGATGATTTCGGTAATTCCTATGATACAGCAGGAGAACTCACAATAGGAACTGAGCAGGGGGCAAAAATTGATTATGCTTCAGATATTGATTTCTTCAAATTTACAGCCTCAACTTCTGGAACATATATTATTCAGAGCACAGGGTCAAACGATTTAACTGGCTATGTTTATGACCAAAGTAAAGCTTTACGTGCATATGATAATGACTCAGGCGTGAACACAAACTTCTTTTTGCCTGTATACGTTGAAGCAGGTGAGACTTCTTATGTTAAAGTAGTACATTCAAGCGGAAGCGCTACAGGTGATTATGGTATTAAGGTCGCATCTGTGACTGATGACCATAGAAATACCAATGCTGATGGAACAGCATTAAGCATCGGGTCTGATATTTCATCAGCTATCAATTACAAATGTGATATTGATGTAATGAAGTATGTTCCATCTTCTAGCGGTCCTGTTGTATTTAGTTTAATAGGCAATGGCGACGTTCGATTGAAGGTATTGGATCAAAGTGGCGCAACAATTTATTCTGATACAAGAACTAACTCGAGTGTTGCTGATTTATCCGTGCCAATTTATTTGACTGCTGGGCAGTATTACTATTTCAGAGTTAATCACAAGGATTATCTTGATTTAGATAATGCAGGTACTGGAAACTATACAGTTAAGCTTTTGGCAGGAAGTGATGATTATGGTAATGGATTTGACAATTCAAAACTAGTTACAGCAAATACAGCTGTTTCAGGAAATATTGAAAGCTTCGGCGATGTAGATATGTTTAAGTTTGTTCCAACAACCACAAGTATTTACACAATTAAAACAACTGGAACATCTGATACAGTGGGATACTTGTATGATGATACAAAGGCTTTAAAAGTAACTGATGACAACTCAGGGGTAGATAATAACTTCTTTATTTCTAGCACATTGACTGCTGGAAAGACGTATTATGTGAAGGTTACAAACGCTTCAGCAACAGCAACAGGCACATACAGCTTTGTGGTTGGAGTGGACAACATAGCGCCAACAGCACCACAGCATGTTGGAATTGCCTCAAAGACAGGGCTAAGTGTTACATTAGAGTGGAGCGGGGCGACAGACAACGTAGGTGTTGCAGGATATAACATTTACAGAGGTGGAACAAAAATAGGCACAAGCACTCAGTTAACTTATGCCAATACAGTAACAGCTGCAGGTGTATATAAGTACACAATAAGAGCGTATGACGCAACAGGAAATGAATCAGCAAACAGCAGTGAGATTGTATTTGACTGTGAAAAGCCTTCTACACCTACTGGTCTCAGTGCGTCAAACATTACAGTAACTACTATTGATCTTTCGTGGTCTGCTTCGAATGATGGAACAGGCACAGGGGTTCAAAGCTATAATGTATACAGATATGGAACAAAAATAAAAACAGTATTCGAAACATCTTTCGAAGATACTTTACTTGCACCTAATACAAGCTATAACTACCAGATTGCAGCTGTTGACAAATCTGGTAACGAGTCTGCTTTGAGCACAGCGGTTGTAGGAAAGACTATAGCTGATACCACAGCACCAAGCGTCCCAGCAAGTCTTACTGTTTCATCAAAAACAGGGACTTCAATAACATTATCATGGTCCGCATCAACTGATGATTATAAGGTTGAAGGATACCAGATCTTCAGAAACGGAACATTGGTTGGATCGACAGCAGGGCTTACTTATAAGGATAAAGCCCTTACAACAAGTACTTCATACAGCTATGTTGTTAAGGCATATGACACAGCAAACAATACATCAAATGCAAGCAACAGTATATCTGCAATACCATTGAAGCCTCAGATTTTGAGTGTTGAACCAGTAGCAGGAACAACTGTTGGTGGAAATACTTCAAAATGGTTCTATGTGTATTTTGCAAACAGCAACAATCTTGCAGGTACAAAGGGTAAATTCGAATACTCACTAAATGGCACAACATGGAGTGATTTCGGAACTACGGTTTATGGACCTTATAGCAGTGGAAGCACTGCATACTTATACTGTGGATTGAGTCTTACATCATTGACAAGCGGTACATATAAAGTTCGCTACACTGTTACTGATGAAGAAGGCAGCTTTGATAAGATCGAAGCAGCATATCAGATTGACAGAACAAGTCCAAATGCTCCAGCAAGCCTCAATGCTTCAGGTGTAGCAGGAAAGATTGACTTGTCATGGGATATACCAGTAAACAATGATGTTAGTCAATATGTTGTATATCGTTCTTTGACTTCAGGTGGAACATACAGCAAGATTGCTACTATAAATGGCGCAGCTAACAATTATTATTCTGATTCAAATGTAACAAATGGGACTACTTACTATTACAAAGTTACTGCAGTTGACACATTTGGTCAGGAAGGTGCATATTCAAATACTGCATCAGCGGTGCCACAGGTTGATAGCATTATTCCAACTGTTCTTGGGATTGAGCCTATTAATCAGACTGTCTTAGGTCCAAACGCTTACATAACTGTAAGAGCTCAGGACAATATTGCAGTGTCAAAGATTAAGCTTCAATACTCAACAAACGGAACTACATGGAATGATATAGCTACAAATGACACAACAGCAAATGCATACTTTAACTGGAGTACAGCACCGTTAAATGGTAATGTATCAGTGAGAGCTATTGTGTATGACAAATCAGGAAATGCAAGTAACGGAACACCAGTAAGAAGCTATGTGATAGATACCCAAGGTCCTGATAAGGTGACAGGGCTTGCTGCTACATCACATTCAACATATGTTGTATTAAAATGGAATGATGTCTCTGCACAGGATTTCTCATACTTTATGGTAGAGAAGAAAAAAGGTGATGGAACATTTGAGAACGTTGGAACTACAAACACTACATTAGGAATGAATGTATTAAATCTTGTACCTGGTAAGTCTCATGTATTCAGAGTTGTTGCTTATGACAAGTTTGGAAACAGAGGAACAGTTTCAGATGAGCTCACAGCTGTGACACTCAGCGATACAACTGCTCCATGGATAACAGGTATGGGACCAAGTCCAAGCTCGTTTACAGGCAAAATATCATTATGGGCTAGTGCAAGCGATAATGCAAATATTGCATCTGTCAGATTCCAGGTTTCCACAAACCTCACAAGCTGGACAGACATAACAACAGTTACAAACTCTAGCTATAATGCTAACTTCACTGCGAAGTATGATTATGATGTATCAGGACTTGCAGCTGGAAAAATCTATGTTAGACCTGTAGCTATAGATGCAGCAGGGCTTACAAGTAAGACAACAGGAACCTTCACTTATGCTGAGTACGTGGTTGATCACACAGGACCTGCGGCGCCTTCTGGAATTTATGTTGAGCCAGAGGCAGGGCTTATCACATTGAAATGGCAACAGAACTCAGAAACTGACCTCAAATCCTATACAGTATACAGAGGGGAAAACGTTGTTGGTCCATTTACAATGATAGCTCAGGATGTTGGTTCTCTAGGCTATAGAGATAGAAGCATAGATCAGACTAAGACATATTATTATCAAGTATCCGCAGTTGATATTGCAGGAAATGAAGGAGCAATCAGTAGCACTATTTCAGCTAAGGCTACAGCTGATACAGAAGCACCAAAGATTGCAGGTATATGGCCAGATAGTGGTATCACACTTGCAGCAAATCCTAAAATATCAGTTGTTGCATATGACAACCTAAAGCTTGCAAATCTTAAGGTAGAAATAAGGAAAGCTTCAGATACAACAGGAGCATGGACTACTGTGCTAAATGAGGCACTTAGTACATATAACAAAGATGTAACATTCCCGCTAGATACATCAGCTTTGTTTGAAACAACTTATACTATAAGAGCTACAGCAACTGATGCAGCTGGAAATGTAAGTGAAGTAAAAACTGCTTCCTATGACTTCAATCTTATAGCTCCAACTAAACCAGCTATTACTGCTAAGGCAGGCGGATGGAAGGTTGACCTTACTTGGGAAAAAGCAGCAGATCCTGATCTTGCAGGCTATAGAATCTTCAGATCAACAACATCAGGTGGAGCATATCAGATGATTAAGGAAATAAATGCAGACTCTTACACTGATACAAGCGTTACGCCAGGCATTGCATACTACTATGTTGTTGATGCGATAGATACCTTCAGAAATACAAATAGAAGTGCGGAAAGTTATGCAATACCGACTTCAGAAGATAGTAGCGCGCCAGTAGCTGTTATAGGAGAAGCGCAAATAACTACAACAAATCTTCCAGTTTACTTTGATGGAACTCTATCAAAGGACAACAACCGCATTGCAGAATACCTTTGGGATTTTGGTGATGGCTCATCTTCCATACAGTCACAACCATATCATATTTATACTACTGCAGGTGTTTACACAGTAAAACTTACAGTTAAAGACCCAGCAGGAAATGAGGCTTTTGCGACTACAACAGTTACTGTAAAACCAGCAGCTCAGGTTGGAGTTGTTGAAGTTAAGGTTATTGATAATGCGACAGGCTCACCACTTGGTGCGGCAAGTGTAGTTGTTGAATACGCTGATGGCACAAGATACAACACTGTGACTAATGGTTCAGGATTTGTAAACGTGGCTGTACCAGCAGGAGATTGCAAGGTTTATGCATATAAGACAGACTATAAGCCAAACTATATTGCTTCAAAATCAGTAGTTGGGACAAAGTCTACTGTTACAGTAGGTCTTGAAAGCGGACAATTGGTAGTAGGCGAGCTTACAGTTAAAAGAATGACACTTGACCAGATCAAGGATGCAGGTATTGATGTTACTGCACCAGAAAACAATTGGGTTTACAAGTTTGAAGTGCATCTAGCATTCCAGAGTAGACCTTTACCAGTACAGACAATCATAGTTAATGGTAACGGTGGATTGTTAGGCGGCAGTGGCGGTGGATTTTATATTTCAGGTGGCGGCTCTGGCGGAGGATATTATGCTTATCCAAAGGCAATACCAGTACCAAACCATCCAGAAGTAAGACCAACCATTGCTTACCTTGTAATACCTGGTGAAGCAAGATTCTTAAAAGAGTTTTTTGAAGTACAGCTTGCTCTTGAAAATACAGCCGACCCTGTATTTGTAATTGAGCAATCAAAAGCAGTTCTCACATTGCCAGATGGATTGGCATTGGCAACAACAAGAGAACCACAAAGCCTTGAAGTAGATATTGGTGATTTCAAAGGTGGAGAAAAGAAAGAAGTAAAATGGATCATCCGTGGCGACAAAAAAGGAATGTATACTTTGCAAGCTGATTTTACAGGTATACTCCAGCCATTCGGTGAAGAAGTAGGTGCAACATTCAAGAATAAAGAAGCTTTCAGGGTATGGGGCGATGATGCATTGAAGATGCATGTCTACGCACAGGATAAGGTAGACAAAGGTTATCCATATGACGTAAGATTTGAGCTTGAAAATGTATCTGACATACCTGTATATTACTCAACAATAGAGCTTCTAGAAAGTGGAAAGCAAAACTACTTCTACGCACCAAATCAGGAGCTTGTTAAGAGCATTGAAACACTTCCAGCAGGACAGAAGCTTGTAAAAACGTATACATTGGTACCTTCAATAACAGGTGATCTTGTATTGGGCGCATCATATGTATTAAAAACTGGCGGTAATGCAACAATAGAGTCATTCATACACCCAATGAGTGTACCTGAAAACATGCTTAATGTTGCACCAAAGCTTACAGAGACTCAGAATGGAAATGTTGTAACTCTTTCATGGGGAGCAGTAGTAGGAGCGACAGGCTACAAGATCTACAGTGTAAGAAAAGACAATATTATGGCAAAAGCCCCAGATGAGCTTATTGCGACTTTACCAGCAGGAACACTTACATACAATATAACTGAGACAACAGGTACAAAGGACTATATTGTGACTACACTTTCAGCAAGTGGCGAGAAAATGAGGCATGCAATAGCATGGCCGAATGTGGGAGCTGCATTGCCTGCTAAGGGAAATTTTGAAACTCCGATATCTGGCTCAACAGTATCAGGCAATGTAAAACTAAGAGGTTGGTTTGTGGATCCAAACGGAGTATCAAAGGTTGATGTGCTAGTAGACGGAAATGTAGTAGGTCAGGCAGTATATGGTGCCCCAAGAGCAGACGTGTTAACTGCATATCCTGAGTATAACAATCCTAACTCAGGCTTCAATTATACTTTGGATACATCAAAATTAAGCATTGGTAATCATACTTTAAGTATACGAGGAACATCAAAAACAAATGTTCAGACACTGTTAAATCCTATAAGTGTTCTAGTATTGAAACCAGTTGGAAATATGGAATGTCCTATCGCATCAACAGTATGCAGTGGTAAAATTGATGTAAAAGGATGGATCATGGATCCAACAGGAGTATCAAAGGTAGAAGTTTTAGTTGATGGAAGTGTTGTAGGGCAGGCTGTTTATGGAGACTCTAGAGCAGATGTACTAAAAGCTTACCCGCTATACAATAATTCTAACTCGGGTTTCCACTATAAACTTGATACATCGAAGCTTGCACCAGGAAATCACATTATAAGAGTGCGTGGAACATCAAGTACAAATGTTGTATCTTTATTAAATGCTACAACAATAAAGGTTGAATTGAAACCTATAGGAAATATGGAGCGTCCGATAACATCAAAAATATACAGTGGTAAAATTGATGTAAAAGGATGGTTCATGGATCCAACAGGAGTATCAAAGGTAGAAGTATTAGTTGATGGAAGTGTTGTAGGAGAAGCTGTATATGGAGACGCGAGGGCAGATGTAGAAAACACATACCCACATTACAACAATCCAAATTCAGGTTTCCATTATGTTCTTGATACTTCAAAATTAAGCATTGGAAGTCATACTATAAGTATTCGAGGAACATCAAAAACGAATGCTCAGACAATATTGAATTCTGCAAATATAAACGTATTGAAACCTATTGGACATGTAGAATATCCAATTTCATCAAAAACATATAGTGGTAAAATTGATGTAAGAGGATGGTTTATGGATCCATCAGGTGTAGAAAGAGTTGACGTTTTTGTAGATGGTGTATTATCAGGTGCAGCTGTTTATGGTGCCTTAAGACCTGATGTAAAAGCTGCATATCCTCTCTATAACAATGATAACTCAGGATTCCGATTTGATCTTGATACAACTAAGCTTAGTCCTGGGATACACGTTATAAAAGTGTGCGGTATAAGCAAAAGTGGAACGGTAACGATAAATACGGTTTCAATAACTGTATCTTAACATTTGAATGGTATCAGAAATATAATGAAAAAATTATTCTGATATAGAGAAGGAATGGCGAGTAATAATCCGCCATTCCTTTTAAATTAAATACAATTTAATATAAAAACATATTTAATTTAAAATTGTAAATGTTCTTGGTGATAAATTGATTGATTCACCATTAGCTGCTGTTTCGATAATTGTAATTGTATGAGTTCCGTTACTTAACTTAGAAGTATCTAGCATAAATCTGAACCCAGTATTCGAAGTGAAATAAGGATATACTTTTTGGACATCAGGTCTTGAAATGCCGTATACAGCATCTCCCACAAAAATTCCATCTATAAAAATACTTATTTTAGAAACCCCTATTGTATCTCCAAACCATCCAGTTATATTATAATTGCCAGATATTTGGGATGTACTTTTGGAAGGGCTTTCTAAGTTTGCTGCAATCTTTCGTATAATAAATCTTTTTTCCGCTACTAATTTTACTGATCCAGTATTTGATGTTTCGCGTAATCTAATGACATGCTGTCCTGCGCTTAATGCTGAGGTGTTTAAATTATAACGGTATCCACAGTTTAGATTTGAATATTCAGGGAAAACATTCAAAACATCAGGCCTTTGATACCCATAATCCACGGTTCCTAGAATATTACCATCTACTAACACTTCGATTCTTGATACCCCGGAAGGATCTAAAAGCCAACCATATATGGAATATGTATTTGTTGAAATGTTTTGGTCATTGATTGGCTTTTCGAGATTGCCGATTATTGGTAAAACATTAACTTGTGGCGCTTGGATAACACTATAACCAGTTATCTGATTTCCATACCAGTCAAACAAGACTGTTCCCTCAATGCCTTTTTCAAGAACTGGTAAGTTCTCAAGTCTAAGGTTGGTTGGACTCTTTTTTAACACCTTGAAATAGATTTCAGCCAATGAACCAGAAGTTTCTGGTTTTTGGGATGCTCTGTATGATGCAAGTCCCATGTATAATTTACCAAAGACAAGAGATCCGTATGTTAAGTCATTATCTCCCATACTCACAGAACTGTATTTCATCTGTAACAGAGTTCCAACATCAGGTACTGATGAAGTTTCATATTCTGACTCGTCAGAGTGTACTGGTAATAATACGGATGGATCATAATTTATACATACCTGATAACCAGAAAAATTCTGAATATCTTGTATGCTTAAAGTAGCTTTAATTATATCTCCCACATTTGCACTTGACTTATCTAGTGTTAATTCAATTGAACCAGTTGGTGCAACAGCATATAAATAAAAGTTACTTCCGAGTGTGCTGAAACTTAATAGTAATAAAACAGCTAAGCTTACAGTTTTTTTTAGCATAACAAATATCCTCCTCTATAAGTAAAAAATTATTTAGTTGTATTATATCAGGTTAAAAATAAGTTAACAATTATTAAGGTTTAAAAAATGAGTATACTGAAGTAATTTATTCTTTTGCATTTTGTCTTAAAAAGGGGTATAATTGTTTTGTGACTATATCATTTGACAAAAGTAGGGGAAAAATTTGATGACAAATAATTATTGTCATAAACTCAACAGATTGTACTATTATTCTTTGAGTTTAGATAAATCTATGGCATTACGTCTGATGTATAAACAAAACAGTATTATGAAAGTTATTACAGCTTATATTATATTTCATTACTATCTTTGGGCTAGTTTAAAGTTACAAAGAGGTTATGAAATCCTTTCGTTAAAAGATTCAAAAATGCTTATGTTAAGTCTTGTTTGTATTCTATTGTCATTTTTGATAGTTGGAACAGATTATTTTGACCTCAGGCTTTTGTGAGAGAAATAATTTGTATTCGTATGTAATTCAGAATAAGACGCTATGTTCTGAAAGTGAAAATAAAATGATATGAGTTATAGATAAGTATATGAACATATGGAGGTATTTATGTGATATAAAAATAGAGAGAGTTTATTTAGAGGTTTGTTTTTTCAATCATTACCAATAATTAATTGACAATACTATGTAAATAATTTAACATAGTTTTTGTGAGAAAAGCAAATTTTGTAAATGGGCTATGATTGTTAACAAAAGGGAAAAAGGGGATAAGAAGAATGGAAAAAAATGAGTTTATTGAGATTAACATTAGGGATATTATTTTTATAATTCTAAAGAAGTGGTATTTATTGGTTATATGTGTTTTTTTAGCAACTGGATGTGCTTTTACAATAACCCAGTTCTATTTAAAGCCGACATATAAAGCACAAGCTACGCTTTTTTTAGGAAAGGAATCAGAGAAGTTAAGTTTGAGTTTTGCTGATATTCAGCTTAATAATCAACTTGTTACAGATTATAGAGAGTTACTTAAATCAAATCTTGTTGCAGAAAACATAAACAAAAAACTTGGTGTTGATATTAAGAAGTTTAAGGAAAGTGTAAATGTTGCAACAGTAAAAGATTCAAGAATATTCAGCATAAGTTATGAAGATAAAGACCCAGAGCTTTCAGCAAAAGTTGTAAATGAGCTTGCATTGATAATAAAACAAATGGCATCGGATATTATTCAAGTTAAGAATGTAAAGGTAATAGATATTGCAAAAAAACCAGATTCACCAATCAGTCCAAGCATGAAAAAAAATGTTTCTATTGCTGGTAGTATAGGATTACTTTTGGGTGCGTTATTGATTTACTTGTTAGAAATGATGGATTATACATTCAAGAAACCTGAGGAGATTGAGAAACAATTATCACTTAATGTTATTGGTTTTGTACCTAAGTTTGAAGGTGGCAAAAGAGGTAAAAGCAAGAAGGAAGACAAGGTACAGCTTGAACAGGATTATCTTAAAAATCTTATTACAAAAAATGATCCAAAAGCAGCTGCATCAGAGGCTTTCAGAGAGATACGCACCAATCTTCATTATATGAGCATAGATAAAGACTTGAAAACTATTGTTGTAACAAGTCCATCGCTAGGTGAAGGAAAGACTGTTACTACAGTAAATATAGCTGTTACGCTTGCAAAATCAGGGAAAAAAGTATTGGTAATAGATACTGATTTACGAAAACCAAAGGTACATCTCTATTTTGGGATAAAAAACAATGAAGGTATTACAAATATGCTTGCTGAAGAGAAAGGAAATAAGAAAGTAAACCCTGTTACAATAGATATTGAAAACCTTAGCATTATTCCAAGTGGTCCTATTCCACCAAATCCTTCTGAAATTCTTAGTTCTAAAAAAATGCATCATTTGTTGGATAGTTTTAAAAATGAATATGAAGTAATTATAGTTGATACTCCACCTGTTGGACAAGTCACTGATGCTGCAATACTTGCGGGAATTGCGGATGGAACGATTCTTGTTTGTGCAAGCAACCAAACAAGAATAGATCTTGCAAAGAGAGCGAAGAAGGCTCTTGATAGTGTTAATTCAAATATTGTTGGGGCTATTCTTACAAAAATAGAAAAAAGCAGAACTAACAATTATAATTATGAATACAAATAATTCTAAAGGTTAGAAAACAACAAAGTTGATCAATAATAAATACATTATTAGTATATAACGAGTTTAAAATGAGTTTTAATTCAAGGGGGATTTAAATGAAAGGAATTGTTCTTGCTGGAGGCGCTGGTACGAGACTTTACCCGTTAACGATGGTTACATCAAAACAGCTACTACCAGTTTATGATAAACCAATGATTTATTATCCGATGTCGACTTTAATGCTAGCAAGTATAAAGGATATTTTGATTATCTCAACACCAACAGACACACCAAGGTTTGAAGATCTACTTGGAGATGGTAGTCAGTTTGGAATCAAGCTTCAGTATAAAGTTCAGCCCTCTCCTGATGGACTTGCTCAGGCTTTTATCTTGGGCGAAGAATTTATTGGAGATGATTCGTGTGCTATGGTATTAGGAGACAACATTTTCTACGGAAATGGTTTTAGTAAAACATTACGTTCTTCAGTAGAGAATGCTGAAAAGGATAATAGGGCAACAGTATTTGGTTATTATGTTTCGGATCCAGAGCGATTCGGGGTTGTGGAGTTTGATGAAAACGGAAGAGCGCTCAGTATAGAAGAAAAGCCTTCGGATCCAAAAAGTAACTATGCTGTTACTGGACTTTACTTCTATCCAAAAGGTGTGAGTGTAATGGCACATGAAGTAAAGCCAAGTGCACGAGGTGAATTAGAAATAACTACATTGAATAGTATGTACCTAGATGTTAAGAAACTGGATGTTCAGGTGCTCGGTCGTGGATATGCATGGTTGGATACAGGAACTATGGATAGCTTAGTCGACGCTTCGAATTTTGTTCGTACAGTAGAACAGCGTCAAGGTGTTATGATTTCAGCTTTGGAAGAAATTGCATATAACAACAAATGGATTGATAGAGATAAGCTTCTTGAATCAGCAGCACGTTATGGAAAGAGCCCTTATGGGCAGCATCTTAAAGCTGTTGCAGATGGTAAAGTGCACTATTAATTTGCAAAATAAATAAACTGAAAAGTAATAATAAGTAAAGAGATAACCTAGAGATGTGAGGAAGAATGATGAACATTGTTTTACTTGGAGCTGCAGGCTTCATTGGAACCAATCTAGCATTAAATTTGATCAAGAATAAAGAAAACCAAGTAACTTTAGTAGATAAAAGTAAGACTTTTTTTACTAATCAAAGTATGTTAAGCATGAAAAATATTAAAATTGTTGAGTCTCAGTTTGAAGAAGACACTGATTATGACTATTTGTTGGATGGTCAAGATGTTGTTTACCATCTTATCAGCACTACTGTACCAACAACATCTAACCTTCAAATTCCACAGGAACTGACTGCGAATGTTGTTATGACAGCAAGACTTCTAGAGGCTTGCGTTCGTAATAAAGTAAAGAAAGTAGTGTTTATTTCATCGGGTGGAACTATTTATGGAAAAGAGATAGGGTGTCCTTTGAGTGAAGATACACCTACATATCCAATTAGCTCATATGGAGTACAAAAAGTGACAATTGAAAAGCTTCTATACCTGTATAATTACATGTATGGCTTAGATTATCGTGTTATTCGTCTTGCTAATCCATACGGTCCTTATCAAAGGCCAAACGGGATTTTAGGTGCAGTTACTACTTTTACATATAAAGCTCTATCTAAAGAAGAAATTATTGTATTTGGCGATGGGTCTGTTGTTCGAGATTTTATATATATAGATGATGCGGTAAGGGCTATTGGAAATATTGTTGAAGGTGAAAGTAAGTATCGCACATTTAATTTGGGATGTGGATATGGAACAAGTATTAAAGAAGTGATTGACACAATTCATGAGGCATTAAAAATTGATGTAAAAGTTAAATTTACAGAGTCAAGAAAAGTGGATGTTCCTATAAATTATTTAGATATTTCAAGATATGAAAGGATTTATGGAAAACTACATCCAATATCATTGTTAGAAGGAATAAAGAGAACTGCAGAATTTATGATTAAAGAGAATATGGTTTGTCCCAAAAACAATGTTTCCTAAAGCGTTTTAGATATTAAACATCAGATTAGATTAGTTGAGTTTAGAGAAGGGAAAAATATCTTTTTGATATTTTAAATTATATTTAAGTAAGGGGAAAGATGTATAATGGTAGAAGGGAAAAATATAAAACCATTAAAACTAAACAAAAAAAATCCAGAGTATAAGACTGTTAAACGTCAAGTATTTATAATAGGTTCAAAAGGTATTCCAGCAAATTATGGCGGCTTTGAAACTTTTGTAGAAAAACTGACTGAATATCAGAAGTCAAACAAAATACGTTACCATGTGGCTAGAATGTCAAATAAACATGCAAGATATGAGTACAATGGATCAAAGTGCTTTGACGTTAATGTTCCAGATATCGGTCCTGCAAAAGCAGTATATTATGATTTGTTAGCCCTAAAATATTGTATTTCATATTGTAAAGCTCGACCTGCAATAAAAGAACCGATTTTCTACATCCTGGCCTGTCGAGTTGGACCATTTATTGGACATTATAAAAAGCAGATTGAGAAGTTAGGTGGCAAGCTATATGTAAATCCTGATGGGCATGAGTGGAAGAGAGCCAAATGGAATGCACCTATTCGAAGATATTGGAAATTATCTGAAAAACTAATGGTAAAGCATGCAGATTTGTTGATTTGTGATAGTAAAAATATTGAGAAGTATATTCAGAATGACTATAAACAGTATCAGCCTAGGACTAAATTTATTGCTTATGGATCAGATACAGAACCATCAAAGCTTATGGACGATGATAGCAAATTTAAAAGTTGGCTAGAAGAAAAACAACTTAAATCTAAGTCATATTATCTTGTGGTTGGACGATTTGTACCTGAGAATAACTATGAGACTATGATTCTTGAGTACATGAAGTCAAAAACTAAAAAGTCTTTTGCTTTGATCACAAATGTAAGCGAGAAGTTTTTGGAAGAGCTAAAAATAAAGACTGGTTTTGATAAAGATCCTCGTATTAAGTTTGTTGGAACAGTTTATGATCAGGAATTACTAAAAAAGATAAGGGAACACGCATATGGTTATTTTCATGGTCATGAGGTTGGTGGTACTAATCCAAGTCTTTTAGAAGCTTTGGGAAGCACAGATTTAAATTTGCTATTGGATGTAGGATTTAATCAAGAAGTTGCGGAAAATGGAGCTATTTATTGGAATAAAGAAAAAGGAAATTTGGCAAATCTCATTGATAGAGTAGATAATATGGATAGTTCCGATATAGCATCACTTGGAGTAATAGCAAAAAAAAGAATTTGTGATTGGTACAGCTGGGAGCATATCGTGGATGAATATGAAAAAGTTTTCTTGAAATCACTTAAAACTGATTACTAATAGAATGGAGAGGTCAAATGAAAAATATACTTTATATGCACGCTGGTGCAGAAATGTACGGTGCCGACAAAGTATTGCTGGATTTAATTAGAAGGCTGGATAAAAGTAAGTATCGTCCATATGTTGTTCTTCCAACTGATGGAGTGTTAGTTGAAGCAATTAAGAAAGAAGGAATAGATATCAGGGTTATGCCTTACCCAATAATGAGACGTAAATACTTTAATCCCAAAGGGATTGTCGAATATGGGTTAAGTTTTATAAAATATTCAAAAGAATTGGTGAAGTTTGCAAAAGAGAAACAAATAGATATCGTGCATACCAATACTGCAGCAGTTTTAGAGGGTTCATATGTAAGTAAAAAGTTGAAAATTCCGCAATTGTGGAGCATTCATGAAATAATTGTTAGTCCAAAGATGATGTTCAAGCTTACAAGTAAACTCATTTCAAAGTATTCTAGCATTACAATAACAGATTCAGCAGCAGTTAAATTACACTTGGAGACTTCTGGATACTTTAAGAATGGGAGCATCAAAGTAGTTTATAATGGTGTAGATAGCAATCGTTTTTCTCCAAATAATCACAGCGATTATTTAAATAATGAATGGAGTATTCCTCAATATGCCAGGATTATCGGAATGATGGGGCGTGTTAATAGCTGGAAAGGACAGAGTGATTTTCTTAAAGCAGCTAACATTATTATGAAAAAATATCCTGATGTGTATACTGTATTTATTGGAAGTGCATTTGAGGGAGAAGAATGGCGCGAAAGGGAATTAGCCGAATCTATTGCAGCATCGCCTTATTCAAATAGAATCGTATCTCGTGGATATCGTACTGATAGTGAGGGGATATATAAGTTATTTGATGTGTTCGTATTACCAAGTACAAATCCAGATCCTTTACCTACTGTTGTTTTAGAAGCAATGGCAACAGGAAAACCAATTGTTGGATATCGTCATGGTGGTGTTTGCGAAATGGTAGAAGAGGGAACGAACGGCTTGTTAGCTGAGGTGAGAAACTCCTTAGATCTCGCAGAGAAAATAAGTAATATACTTGATAGTGATAATTTGCGAATTACAATGGGAAATAACTCAAGAGAGCGTTTGCTTAAATGTTTCTCAATTGAGTCATATATTAAGAATTATTCTGACATTTATGATGATTTACAGTATAATAAATAAGTTATGTAATCATGAGGGGAGCTTTTTGAGGTGTATCTATGAGAAAAATGATTATTTCTGCTGGATTGTTAGTACCTTGTGTATTTTTTATTTTAAATTACATTATTTTAGGTGTAGATTTTAATTTTATTGAGTTTGCAATGCTTATAATCATTTCTGTTATTACTGCATATGAATATCAGAATACTAACGACTATTTAAATCCGTTGGTATATTTTCCAGTTTTGTATTTTGCATTGTATTGGATTGGTGATTTTGATTTTATGATTTATCCAAATGTACCAAGTAGCTTATGGATATATTATTTAGTTGGATTGCTTGGGTTCTATGTTGGCGTTTTTTTTATTAAAAGAGTGGCGGTGAAGGCTCCAGTATTTGACTCAAATGACTATTTGAGAGATGATGTGCGATCAATGTTTTATTTTATATATTTAGTATGTATTGTTTGCAAACTGCTAATGTTTATTAAAAGTGGCGTTCCTTTATTAGCTAGCAATATTGATGCGTCAAGACAAGCAGCTGCTGAAAGTTTTGGTTTGCTGAAAGTTATTTCTTCGGCACATACTATTCTAGTTGTTTATTTCTTTTACGATATTGTTTCAAGAAAAAAACAAAAACTCAATGTGCCAAAGTTAAATTATTTTATAATTATATGTTCATTTGCTATTGCCATCCTAGATGTTTCAAGATTACTGATTATTCAAATGATTGTACCAATTGTATTTATAATAATATTAAAAGTTCGTAGATTGAAACTAAAAAATATTATTATAATATTTTTCTTGGCACTTGTTTTTATAGGCGCAAATAAATTCATAAGAAATATGTTGGATAATGCCGATTATTTTTCTTATGTAATGACAAGCAGAGGAAACAGTCTGTTTTCAAATGTAATGCTTTCGGGGTTTAATTCTTTTCGTGTAGGTATAGATGATTTTAGACAATTGGTAGAAGTTGTACCAAATAATAGTCCACATACATACGGACAAATGTTCATTAATTCAATTATAAGCCCTCTACCAGGTAAACAAGTAGTAATTGGCTATTATGTCGCTGATATTCTTGGAATGAGTTTTGATGGAATGGGAGCAGCAACTACTATATTAGGTATGTTTTATTTGGATGGAGGAATTGTGTTTGTTTTCTTTGGAATGCTTATATTTGGGGCATTTATTTATCTAAATTATAAGAAACATATCAATGGTCAAAATGTGAGCATTTATTCGTTGGTAAGTGTATATATAGTATATTATTCCATTAATTGTCTTAGAACGAATGTAATGCCAACCATTGAACCAATATTATTTATGTTTTATTATTTTGTATTTAGTTATATTGCTAGAAAAGTATCAGTAAAATTTTAATATAGGAGTAAGATGATGTTGATTGTAATAACAAATGTATATTGTTATAAAAACAAAGGTGATGCCGGACTTGTTATAGCCATGGTAGAAACTCTGAAGAAAAAATATAAGAATCCAACTATAAAAATTGTGAGTCTATATCCCGAAATGGACTTGGGAAAATACGATGAGGATGTTGAAGTATTAGAGCCACCAATTAAAATACTTAACAAAGGTAATAAGTACATTACGGCGGTACATAATTTGTTTGGTTATTTTTGTATGCGTATAAGATGGTTTTTCGGAAGGTTTTCAAAAACTGAAAAAGCTATAAAAGATGCAGATTTAGTTTTAAGTTGTGGTGGAGGATATATGCAGTCCTTTAATGTTAAATATTTTATTAACAATTTTATTCTGCATTATGTTCAACTTCAATGCGCTGTTAAATTCAATAAGAAATTTGTTATTTTTGCGCAAACAATAGGTCCTTTTGATAGCTTTACTAAAAAAATGGTATCACCAATTTTAGAAAAAGCTTATCTAGTTACGGCAAGAGAAAAAATTAGCTTTTCTTATGCTATGAATAACTTTAATATTAAAAATTTGCAACTAACAGCAGATGCAGCGTTTTTACTTGAACCTGAAGTGTTTGATTTTGATATTGATAAAAGTATGACGAATATTGGTTTAACAGTGAGGGATTGGAGTTTTCCGAATAGTGGTCAAAAAGAACAATTAAAGGAAAATTATATACATGTAATTGTTGATTTTATTGAATATTATTCAAAAAATGGGACTTGTTGCATGTATATTATGCCGCAGTGTATTGGCCCTAATGCAGATAATGATTTGATTATCTCGAAGAAAATTTTTAACTGTCTAAAAAACAGAAAAAATGTATACTTGATTGAGGATGATCTCACGCCTAAACAATTAAGATATGCATATTCTAAAATGGATTATTTTGTTGGCACCCGAATGCATTCAAATATTTTTGCATTAGGATCGGGTACGCCTTGTTTAGCTATTTCATATGATTATAAGACTAATGGTATTATGGAGCTAGCTGGTATGTCTGATTATGTTATAGACATAAAAGATATTACTCTTGAGCAATTGAAAGAAAGATTTGAACGCTTATGTAGTGATAATACTGTAAAAGAGCGTATTATTGAAGCAGTGAACAAAATTAAAGAAGATTCCATGTTGAATTTTACATTACTAGAAGGAAGTGTTTGAGTACATGAAAAAAAACAACATACTTATTATTAGTGCTTTTTTAGGAAATGGTGGAGAAGAAGAAATTGCATATTATATATATGAAAACCTGAATAGAGACAGTAATAATGTGTATATTGCTGGTGCAGAACAAGCACCATATTTTCAAAAATATGCACCCAAAAATGAAGAGTGGCTAAAAATGGAATGCAAGGGGAAATTAAATTTTTCAGGCATGCGTTTATTACGAGCGTTTATTAAAGAGAAGAAAATAGAATTAGTCCATGTTCATGGATATTCTGCAGGATATTTTGTTAGAATGGCGTGTATAAATTTAAAAGATGTTATCGTTGTATGGTCTATGCATTTAAATATGGCAGATGTTACCACGATGAATAGTTGTAAACGTTGGTTGAGCGTAAATATTGAAAATTTGTTAAATAAGCATTTTACAGATCATATAGTAAGTGTATCAAATGAGAGTAAAATCCAACTAGAAAAACGAAATAAAGGGAAGTTACCTATTACTGTTATATATAATGGCGTTGACATAGAAAAATTCAGTAGTAATGAGACTTCTGAAGTTTATAAGGATAATGATAGTCAGTTAGTTCTTGGTTTTATTTCCAGACTTTCTGTTCAAAAAAATATACCATTGCTACTTAATGCATTCAATGCTTTGGCTAAAGAAGAATTAGACGTAAAATTGGTTATAGCTGGAGAGGGAGAAGAAGAGAATTACCTAAAACAATTTATAATTAATAAAAATCTAGAAAATAAAATTATTTATTTAGGATTTAAAAAAAATGTATCCGAGATTCTAAATGCTGTTGATGTTATTTTACTCCCATCCTTGTTTGAGTGTTTTCCAGTTATCATATTGGAGTCACTATGTAGTCAGACGCCAGTAATAGCAAGTTCAGTTAATGGGATTCCGGAGATTATTCGTGATAATTATAATGGATTTTTAATTCGGTCAGGTAGTATAGAAGACTTGGTTAATAAAGTGAAAAAGTATTATTTTGATAGAACGCTAATAAAAATTCATGGAAAAAATGGTAGCCAATTAATCAAAAACGATTTCACCAAAGAACAAATGATTAAAAAACATGAAATGTTATATCAGGAGTTAATTGATAAAACTAGAAAGTAGTTAAAGTTATGGAAAGAAAAAGAGAGAAAAATAAATACACTTACTTATTAAAAAATACAGGGTTGTTTGCAATAGCTAGTATATCAACAAAATTAATATCATTTATATTTTTGCCATTATATACAGCGTACCTAACAACAGAGGAGTATGCAGTAGTAGACTTGTCAGTTGTTCTTCAGGCTTTAATTTGGCCTATTTTATCATTAGGAATTACTGACGCAGTTCTTCGATTTGCAATGGATAAACATTATGACAAGAAGAAAGTATTTTCTATTGGAATTGTGATAGCTATATTTGGAACCCTTTTAGCTATTTTAGCATCTCCTTTTTTGAAGCTAAATGAAATGTTGTATGAATATAGGTTTTATATAATTGTATTTTATATACTTGTATCTATAAACTCATACCTATTAATTTTTTTACGAACGATTAACAAAGTAAAACTGGTTGTTATAAACTCAGTTATATCTTCGTTCTCAATAGCTGGACTCAATTTTTTGTTTTTGGTTGTTATGAAAAGGGGCATTGATGGATATTTTCAAGCATTAATTATAGGAAATGCTGTATCTTTATTGAGTTCTGTTCTTTTTGGAAAACTAAATGCATATTTTACGTTTAAGTTTTGGGATAAGAATCTCATAAAAGAGATGTTAGTTTATTCACTACCAATGATTCCTAACTCTATATTTTGGTGGATAAACTCTAGCCTTGATAAATTCTACCTAACATCATTAATGGGATTAACAACCGTTGGTCTATATTCAGCAGCTGGAAAAATTCCAACAGCTTTAAACATGGCAACATCGGTTTTCAGCCAAGCATGGAGTATGTCAGCAATTAGTGAATATAACAATGAGGATTCTAGCAAGTTTTTTTCAAACATATTTAAAGCGTACAATATAATGATGCTTCTTGGCAGTAGCATATTGGTTATTACTGCAAAACCTTTAGCTTCTATATTGTTAAGTAAAGATTTTTTTCAAGCATGGAAATATATACCTGTACTAGTTGTAGCCTTTTATTTTAGTGCTGTGAATCTATACTATGGGGCAATTTTTACTGCGTACAAAAAAACGAACGTTCTATTTTGGTCTACTGGCGGCGGTGCGATTGTAAACTTGATTTTAACTATGGTGTTAATACTGAAATTTGGAATCGTCGGAGCAGCTGTTTCAGCTGCAACAAGTAATTTTATTGTTTACTTTATAAGAAAAAGAATAGTAAAGAGATATATAACTCTAGATGTACGGGAGTATAATCAAGTGGCATCAATTCTTATTTTAATTACTTTAGCAGTTATTTCGTATTTGGATTTACCTATTATTTTAGGGGTTATATTTGAGATTATCTTAGTTGTTTTGAATTTACGATATTTAAAGAACCTAGTTTATTTTGTTAAAAACAAACTGAGAGTATAGAATATTTAATGTCTATTGTGCGTATTTGTTTTCTGCAAAATTGAGTTATTATAATTGTCTAAAGCATATATTGAAGTGAATATGTTTAATGTTTTATATGACATATTGTAAATGGATCAAAAACTTGATAGTATTATTAGTGTATATATTTTATAAGGGGATTTTGTAATAAATATAAAATAGATATAATTATTTCTTAGTAGTTTTCAATGATTAGCTTTTGATATATACATAAAATTCATTTAAAAAATTATTTATTTTCAATTGGGGGATAACGCATGCACAAATCAAACAAACTAGCCTACGCGAATTTTGGGCTGTTAGTTCTTGACTTTGTATTCTTAGTTTTATCTTACATACTAACATACTTGATATCTTCAAAACTAAGTATACTTCATGGTATTATGGAGTTTATATGGATGCCTGTTATTTACATTCCTTTTTGTATTGCTATTATGCTGAGTTTAGGAATGTACAATAAAACAACATTTAATTATAATGACAGGATTATTCGGCATGTCCTTTTTTCATCACTTGTTTCTGGTACATTTCTTACGTGGGTTATGTTCTTTATAAAAGACGCAATTATTAGCAGGACAATGTTTGTGGTTTTTATTTCGTCGAGTATTTTATTGGTAATTTTGGAAAGATTGATATATGTTCTATTGGTTAATAAATTCCGACACAAAAATGCCACGAACGTAATATTTGTAGGTGTACCAGACAGAGTTGCTGAGTATGCGTACTATATAAAAAAGACAAATTTAAAAATTAATGTAATCGGATATGTTAGTATAAATCGAAATAAGCCCTTTAAAAGCAAAAGAACATTAGGGTTTGTTGATGATCTCGAAGATATCCTAAAATCAAATGCAGTTGATGAAGTTATTTTTACCCTGCCAAGGGAATATGCTGGTGAGTTTGGAAAGTATGTCTGTATGTGCGAGGAAATGGGAGTCACTGTTAAGATGATTGTTGACTTATATGACTTGAAAATTGCAAAATCACATATGGTTTATATTGGTACTTTACCAGTCATTACATTTCATACTGTAAATGTAAATAGCTTTGATCTTGCGTTAAAGAGGTTTATGGATATATTGGGTGCTTTGGTAGGTATTACCATTACAGGAATTGCGTCTATTTTTATTGTTCCGGCTATAAAGCTTTCGGATCCAGGTCCTGTAGTGTTCAGCCAAGATAGAGTTGGGCTCAATGGCAGGGTTTTTAAGATATATAAGTTCCGAACGATGTTCGTTGATGCAGAAGAGCGTAAGAAGGAGCTCATGAGTCAAAATGAGGTAAGTTGTGGGTTGATGTTCAAGATAAAGTCTGATCCTAGAATTACACCTATTGGAAAGTTTTTAAGAAAGACCAGTCTAGACGAGCTTCCACAGTTCATTAATGTTTTAAAGGGAGATATGAGCCTTGTAGGGACTAGGCCTCCTACAGTTGATGAGGTTAGTCATTATGAGAACTATCATCGAAGAAGGATAAGCTTCAAGCCAGGACTTACAGGTATATGGCAGGTTAGTGGAAGAAGTAACATAACTGATTTCGAACAGGTTGTGAGCTTAGATACAAATTATATAGATGAATGGTCATTGTGGCTGGACATAAAGATTTTATTTAAAACGATATTAGTCGTGTTAAAAAAAGGGGACGCTTGTTAAGGCATATTGAATATTTAAAGTGTCATTTTGTTGAGTATTAATAAATATAACTCATGTGGTTGTTAGAAATTAAACTTTAAAGAAGAAGGATAATAACATGACATTTCAAAAAGGAATTAAAAAATATGATAAATTTCTAATTTTGTGGAGAACAGGAATTAAAGTTATACGAGGCTTAATATTTAGAATTTTTCTCAAGGAAGCGCATGGAATGTTATTGATCGGAAAAAATGTGCAGATTTCACATGGTAGACATATACGTTGTGGAAAGAATGTTAAGTTTGAGAATTATGCTGAAATTCATGGTCTATGTTCGGAGGGTCTGATTTTTGGTAACTATGTTACCATCAGTAGCGGTGTTATGATAAGGCCATCAAGTTATTATGGAGGAGATTTAGGTAAAGGACTAGAAATTGGTGAACATTCATCAATAGGTCCGCTTGGATATGTTGGATGTTCTGGGAAAATTATAATTGGAAAAAATGTTATGTTTGGACCTAAATGCAGTCTCTTTGCTGAGAATCATGTATTTAGAGATACTCAAACTTCGATAAAAAGCCAAGGTGTTACACACAAAGGCATTGTAGTTGAAGACGATTGTTGGATTGGAAGCAATGTTGTTATTCTCGATGGTGTTACAATTGGTAAAGGTAGTGTGATAGCTGCAGGTACAATTGTGACCAAGGACATTCCAGCTGGAAGTATTGCGATGGATAAAAGGAATAAAGTTGTTAGAGGTAGGGTATAAAAATAGAATAATATATGTTTTTGATTAACATAAAGATTTTATTTAAAACGATATTAGTCGTGTTAAAAAAAGGGGACGCTTGTTAATTGTTTATGGATGAATATTTGGAGGCTATTAAAAAGGTAAAGGAACTTGAAGCAGAAGTTAAAAGTTTACAGAGATACAAAGGTATAATTAAAGTTCTAAACGCAGGAGTTGTAGTAATTGAGACAGTCTGTGATGATACAGGCAAAATCGTTGACTGCATTATTGTTGAATGCAATGCTACATTTGAAAAACAAATGGAACTTGAATGCATGTGTGGAAAAAGTATGGGACAGATTCCGTGGGTAGCTGAAGAATTTTGGATGGAGGTTTGTGGCAAAGTTATTTCGACCTCTGAAACTATATACTTAGTTAAAGAGTTTAAAACCATTAACAAATGGTTTGGTGTAGATGTATCAAAAATCCATTCGGATGATCGGTATAATGTTGCTTTTGTTTTCAAAGAAATTACCGATAAGATAAATCTAATATATAATTTGGAAAATACTTTAAAAGTTCAGGATGAAATATTTGCAAATGTCTCCCATGAACTTAAGACCCCTTTGAGTGTGATTTTTGGTACATCCCAATTGTTGGAGCTTTATTCTAAAAAACTTCCTCTCGAAGGATATAAGGAAAAGATTGATAAAAGTGTTTCGGTAATCAAACAGAATTGTTACAGGTTTACAAAGCTTATCAACAATATAGTTGATTTGTCAAAAATGGATTCGGGGTTCTTTAAATTGAATGTGAGATCTGAAAACATTGTTGAGGTTGTAGAAAATGTGGTTCAATCAGTAGCTGATTATGTTAGGGAAAAGGGTCTATGCATAATATTTGATACAGACTATGAAGAAAGAATAATAAATTTTGATCCTGAAAAGATTGAGAGAGTTATGCTGAACCTCATCTCAAATGCCATTAAGTTTTCAGACAAAGGCGGATTTATATATGTGTACATTTCAAACAAAGAAGATTTTGTTGAAATATCTATTAAAGACACTGGAATAGGTATTGACAAAAAGAATCTTGAGTTAATATTTAAAAGATTTCAGCAAGTGGATAAATCCTTTAGTCGCAATGCAGAAGGAAGTGGCATAGGGCTGTCTCTAGTGAAGTCAATAGTTGATCTACACGGTGGAAAAGTTAGTGTTGAAAGTGAGTTGGGGCAGGGCAGCACATTTAAAATTGAGCTTCCTACACATATTTCAGAGGATTTTAAGTCTCCAGTGGAGAGTAGGAGTATAAATGATAGACCCGATTTGATAGATATTGAACTTTCTGATATATATGGTATTAGTCCATACTACAAGGATCGCCAGAGTAAAGATGAGGGCGAATAACGCATTATCTCTTTGTGCAGATAGAATCTATTTTACTGAATATTTTTCGAAATCTTTTCAACCTCATCAATGGAGAGTTTTGTAATTCGGGACACCTTTTCTAGAGAATCTCCTTCTCTCAACATCTCCTGTGCTATCTGAATCGTTCTTTCCTTTATGCCTTCTTTTTTTGCATCCATTTTTTCTTTTTTAATAACTCTCTCGATTGCGTATACCATATCTTCCACCTTACCTTCCTTAAGAAAAATATCATCAATTTCTTTCTCTAATTCGTCATTACTATCTTTTATGAGTATTTTCTTCAGCCAGTTATACATTATATGTGTATCTTCGTTGGATAGCATTTTTAATTTTTCTGCTACTTTATTTAGTCGTGTTATTAGCTCGTTACTTTGATCGGCTGTTTTATCTATAAAAAACACCGAAGCAATGAGGTTTGCAAGCTCAAGCAGATCTTTGTCCTGATATCTTCTTACATCAAAAAGAATATATTGGAAGTTTACCACCAAATCTCCGAATTCTTCATATTTAAAAAGTGTCTCTTTGAAGCTTCTCTTTGCCGTCCATTTATCTGTTCCATTGTAGAGAACACATGGAATTATAACTGGAAGCCTAAAGTCTTTTTTTGAGGCTTCCTTTTTATTGATATCCTTTAAAACAGTTCGCCATATCTCAACCATATACAACAATAGTCTATAGGGCATTTGAAAATCTACACTTGACTGTAACTCAAGTAAGTAAAAGTATATATTGCTTCCATCTATATTAACTTTGTAAACTAAATCAGCTTCCCTATTCTTAAAATCTGGAAGAATGAACGATTTGTCTACAAGCTCAACATCTTCAGGATTAATATTTTGTGCCCATCCTTGGTCAACAAAACTTCTTAGTAGCTCTACAAATAACCTTTTTATGCTTAGGATATACTTGTATCCTTTGTCATGTGGATTGTGTATTTCTCTTTTCAAACTCGACACTTCCTTGTAAATTTATTATATCATTAACGATGTATTCTTATCCACTGTAAAAATCATTGTTTTTTGACTAATTTAATTATATAACAAATGAAAACAAAAATCAAACATATGTTCGTTAAAAGGCGTGCATAAAATGTTGTAGTAATTTAGACTATTTGTGTTAAAATATATCTGTTGGAAACAATAACATATGGTTTAAATTTGTTAAAAATACTTGGAAAAGTATATGATAATTGATACAATATCTAAGATAATAATCAAGGAGAAAATGAATGGATTTTGAAGCAACAAAAGATGTATTATTAAATAAGAAAAGCATGGTAAAGGTGCAAGATGCTTTTGCAGGAGAGTTTCTAGACATTTATCAAGAAGCTACAGAGTATGAGCAGGAATTTATGCAGGTCTCAATTGATCAGATTTATAAGAAGTTTTATTATTCGATAATTAGTATGGGAAGCTCTATAACACCCGCAAATATTCTTGAAACACTTGCTTTAAAGGAAAAAGTGGGATCGGTTGTGTTTTTCCCTAAAATACAAATGACAAATAACAATCTGGAAGACAGTGTTCTCGTTTCTACGTTAGATTGTGTAACCAGTCAAAAGCACTATATGGTAAACGATTTTGAAAAGGTGATTGAGATATGCAAAGAGGGGATTAAGGTCGATAGATACGGCATACCAGACGATTCTGAAAGAAAAAGGTTCATAGGGCAGTTGTTTTATGATGATAGGCATTATTTGAATATTCTTGTACTTGTCGCTATTTCAATCCGATATATTAGTATATTTACCCAAGGCAAAAAAATCCTAGCTATTACAACACAAAAGGCAAAAAAACTGTCTGAAATGAGTAATGCTCAAAAGATTGAAGTTATTATTGATGGTGTTATTGAGAATTGTTTGAATTCCATGAATATTAGTGAATCGCCTTTTAAAGGAATTTTGACAAAAGATATGCTTTACGATGTTTTGAAGGATCCTAGTAAGTTTAGAGATCTGATTGACCACATCAATGAAAAGATTGGATTTGATAAAAACTTTCTTGAAGATATCATTAGTAAAGAAGTATATCTGGATGTTTATGAAATTGAAGAATTAATTCAAAATAACCCTGCAGCTCCTTTGGTCAGACTCGCTTCTATCCAGCTTGATGTATATTTTATTACTCCATTAGGGTATTATATGCAGTTGATCAAGCCGATATATGACAACGTTTACAATATAGCACTTGAATTGGGGCATGTATTTGGAGCCTTAAACGATAGCTTTAACTATGGAAGGAATCAGCTTTTTGCAATACCAAGTGAGTTTGATTTGACAGTGCTTGGAGAGGAAATATTCCTTGATGGCAGGAAGTCAATCAAAAAACAAAATATACCTAAGAGTTACAATGATACAAGCTTTTTGAAGTTATTTGATAAACGTGAAAAGTATCTAAATGATGAGCTGATAAACTTTCTTGGAAGTGCTCAGGCGTTTTGTGATAGCTATGAAGATGATGATTATGACGATTTTGAAGATGATGACTATGATGATTTTGATGATGACGACGAATTGATTGTATATAAAAAAAATGATAATGACAAAATAATCGATATGTTTAGCTATAAAAGAAAGGCTGAAGATAGCAAAATAAAGAAGAATACAAAAAGTGGGAAAAGCAATCATGATAGTGTTTATGCATTAAAGATTAAGGATTTCTACGCAAAGAGAAGATGGGTTCAAGTGGAGATAGGGGGTAATAGTACCCTTGATGATCTTAGTAATATTGTATCTAGTGAGTTTGATCTTGAGGATGGTCATTTATATTCATATTTTATGAGTGGAAAGTTCTGGGACAGGGATTCAGAGTATAGTCATCCGCTTGCTAAAGGACATAGGAATGCAAGCAAATTTGCGATTGGATCGCTTGGGATTACTCAAAAATCAAAGTTTGTTTATATTTATGATTATGGTGATGAGATTAGGTTCGAAATCGAGTGTATAAGTATTGAACAAGCTGATAATGGTGGCAATGATAAAAATGATAATGCGAAGGTCATAAAGAGGAGTAAGTGGTTCTAATTGTACGAATAGGGGTTAATGATGAAAATTAGTGTTAAATATTTAGTAGCTACTATTGTTATACTGGTAGTAGAGGTTTTGATTGGTTTATTTGTTCATGACAGATTTATAAGACCTTATGTTGGAGATATTTTGGTAGTGATATTACTATATACCCTTATCAGGTCTTTTGTGAGAAAAAGGATTCGAGCTTTTCCTCTATTTCTATTTGTTTTTGCATGTATTGTTGAGGTTGTTCAGTACCTTAATATCATAGGGATGATTGGCTTGAGAGGAAATAAGCTGGTTTCAACAATAGCAGGTACAAAGTTTGATTTCTTGGACATTATTTGTTATTTGATTGGGGCGACTATCCTTTTTGGCTGGGAGTTATTTTACGACAGGAAAAGCGGAGAATAGATTTGTTTATAGTACAAAAAATGAAAGAGTGGAAATAGAAATAGTTAAATAAAATAGCTCTGGACTCATTTTCATGAGATCAGAGCCATTTGCATCACTTCTTCACTTTAACCTTCTTTGGGACTTCCTGATAAAGCTTGGTATAGTACTCTTCTATCATTCTCGCTGCTGAGAACTTCCAAGTGGACATTTTTATGCTTGCGTTCATCATTTCAACCCATTTGTCTCTATTATCGTAGTAGGTCGGTATGACTTCTTTTTGAAGTACGCTATAAAGTGACTTTAGATCTACCTTGTCCTGATCTTTTCCTTCATAAGCATCACCGATTTGCCATCCGTTTTTACCGTGCTCGCAGCCTTCAGGCCACCAGCCGTCAAGAATACTTAGATTGAGTACTCCATTCATAGCTGCTTTCATACCAGAAGTTCCGCTTGCTTCTAAAGGTCTTATTGGGTTGTTGAGCCATACATCACAGCCTCTTGTAAGTAGTTTGCCGATCTTCATATCGTAGTTTTGAAGGAATATAACACTGTCAGGGTATTTGACTGACATCTCATAAAGGTTTGAAACTATTTCCTTACCTGTAAGATCATTTGGATGAGCCTTTCCCGAGAATATAAGCTGTAGCTTTTTCTCCTTAAGCAATGGCTCAATTATTTCTTTCTTTCTAAAAATAAAATCGCTGCGTTTGTATGGGGCGGCACGTCTTGCAAATCCAATTGTTAATACATTTTCGTCAAGTTTTACGTTGTTTCTTTTATAGATCTCATCAATCATCTTGCGCTTAGCAGCCATGTGCGGTGCCCAGATATCATCCTTTGATTCAAAGGCTTTGAAAACATCGTTGTCCTGCCAGGTCCCGTTATGGACTCCGTTTGTTATTGCAATAATATCACATGCGTCATCAACGTGTTTCCACATTTTCTTTGCAGTTTTACCATGTAGCTGAGCAACAGCGTTTGCTTTATATGACATCCTTAGACCTGCAACAGTCATATTAAAAGGTGTTCCTCCAAGCTTCAGCATTTGGCCGTAGGTAAGACCATCATTTGCGCCCATGTATTGTAAAAGCTCATGCTCGTGTACTTCGTTACCAGCTTCAACAGGTGTGTGTGTTGTGAATACAAGTCTTTTGCGGACTTTCTCGAGCGCTTTTTCAAATGAAAAGCCTTTAGTGTCCATTAGTTCACGGATAAGCTCAATGCCTGCAAATACAGCATGACCTTCATTGAAATGGTAAATATCAGGCTCGAATCCAAGCTCCCTAAGTGCTCGTACGCCAGCTATTCCAAGAACCATTTCCTGTGCGATCCTTTCTTCGGAAAACCATCCATAGAGCTGACCTGTTACGAATCTGTCAGCGTTTTCTGGAAGGTTCGTGTCGAGTAGATACAATGGAGTATTTCCATATTTTTCACAAAGCCAGACCTTGCAGGTTACCTGTCTACCTCTTATTTTGACTTTTACTTCAACACCCGTATCCTTCAGAAACTCGTAGCTATACTCATGGAAGCTATCACAGGGCTTGCCATTTTGGTCGATCGTTTGCCTTGTGTAGCCCTGGCGCCATAATATACCGATTCCGACCATTGGATAGTTTTCATCCTTTGCTGCTTTCATATAATCTCCTGCTAGGATTCCGAGACCTCCAGAATAAATATGGAAATCCTCATGCATTCCATACTCCATGCAAAAATACGCGACTTTTGGGTGGTTTTTACTTTGATTTTTCATACTTGCCTCCTGGTTTTAAATTGTTCCTATTATGATTTCCTTTGGTGATAGAGAAAGGGAATTTTCAAAGCTCAATACACTATCACAATAATCACGGTCTCTATAAATCAAGCTTATTTCATTTGTATTCGATATATCGGCAACTATTTTCTTGAAATTAACAATTGCTGATGAAGTTTCGCTTCTATTTCCAATTATTAATATAATTTTCCCTTTATTATTATTCCTGAAACACAACACGATTAGCTTTTTATTTTGTTCCAAATGTGGAAGATAAATAAAGTTATTCTTATCTCCTAAAAAATCATCGAATTTCTTTCTGAGCTCAAATGCTTTGTTAAGGAAATCAGGCATAATTCTACTGTGCTTTATGGTCCAATGAAGTCTGTAGTTATCAAAGAACGCCAGCTTTCCATACATTGGATCTTCCTTTGGCAACACAAAGCGACCTTCCTCAGTATTGTCAAGACCAAGGTTCATGGGTTGGGTTTCCATTATTTCAAATCCATTATTTATCATCGGGACAACATTTGGCATAAAGTTGTTGATGATGGTCATGAACTCAAGGTTCCTTTGGGTTTTATAGTTGTATGCGGCCCTTGGAGTATCAGGTGATTCGAGGGCTCCAGTGATAGGAAGCGATGACTCTAGTAGCTTTGATACCACATTCTTATAAAAGCTTGGGCGCTCTAAGCTTTTATACTCGCTCCATAGAGAGCCTGTCATAAACTGAAAGCCGTCATCTTTAGCCTTTTTTGAATTCATATAGTTGAATTCTTCAGACCACAGAAGAAACTCAGGATTGATTTCCTTTGTTTTTCTTATCATTTCACGATTGAGCTCCTGCGGTAGGGCGTGCCCCATATCAATCCTTGCTCCGTCGATACCGTATTCTTTTTGATAGAAGGGTATTGCATTTGTTGTATAATCCCATAGTTCCTGTATCTGTTGCTTTCCTTTAAAAAGACTAAGCTTTGCAATATCAAAGAGAACATATGGTGCCTGGTCCTTTTTTAGAAATGGAGCCGCTTTTTCATGATTGTCGTGGTAAAACTTCAAATATGTCACATCTGACCATGGTGGCTGCGAATCATTTATAACATCCGAAAAACCAGGTGCTGTAGTGATGGAGAAATACTCTTCAATAAGCTCTAATATATTGCGCCCTGTGTCTTTGTGTGTCTTAAGGAGATCACTCCATTTATGGGGATCTGTAACATTTGGCGGCAAAGTAAAGTATTCAAGGTATTTTTTTGTAGCTTTGTTTGAATATATTTTACTGACAAGACTTTCACTCACACAGGTTTGTTTTTTAATACTATCAATATTAGGTGCGCAAAAGCTTTCCTGAATATTTTTAGGTATCCAGTAAAACCACTCAGGGTGATCTACTATTAGATCGCTATCTCTTGCAACGGTTCTAAATACAAAGTCGACCATTACACCGATACCGAGAATATGACAAGCCTCAATAAAAGCTTTAAACTCATGCTTAACCAACGAAGAGTCCTCTCCGAGAAGAGTGTCATGCAGACTTTCATCAAGCTCATAAACGTTTTTTATGGAGTATGGGCTGCCAGTATCACCTCTTCTGTTGCTGAGGCTGTATTTAAATATTGGTAAAAGATAAATAATATTAACATTCATCCTTTTTAAGTATGGCAAAAGGCATATTGCTTTAAGGAACGTTCCAGGAATGTTTTTTTCGTCATAGTGGTTCCAAGTAGTAAACATACGTACAAACATACTATAAATAACTGAATTGTTTATGTTACCCACACTGAAGTCTTGTGAGCCATTTTGACTGCTTGGATTCAAAAATTGGGTCTCAATGCACTCGATCATAAAGTCGTAAGGGTTGAGCTTGATCTCTCCTTCGCGACCAGGATCTATGCTAAAGTCTTTAAATCCAAATGAATTCCAGATATGGGGAATATGATAATCACCATCAAAGTTGGACTTCCGTTCTTTTAAGGTTTTAAGAATAAGGTTTAAGTTTTCCATTCGATAGCCTCGTTTCGTTACGGGATAAGAAATTATAACATGATTTCAATCATCCCTTAATTAAATGGTACCGTTATTGAAGCAGTAGTTGCTGTTTTTTTGCCAATCAGTATGACCAATGAACGCGATTCAACTATTATTTTGGACTGATTTCGAAGGATTAATTCTTTTCCAGGCTCACAAATATCATTTGGATACTTTTGAGAAGTATCTGCAAACGTATACCAATCCATACCAAGAAGCTTTGGAAGATTAAATTCCTGTTTATCCCAGTGCATGTTCATTGCCATGTAGACTATATTGTCATCTAGATTTTTGTCATAAAACATAACAGCGAAGGCGCGGCTATCATGTGAAAAATCGCATTCCCATGGTTTAAGTCCATGGAAGGATATTTCAGGATATCGGTTTCCAGCGGAGTTAGTTTCATCGTAGTGCTCGTCTTTTGTAAAAATCTTATTTGCCTTTCGGAAGGCTATGATTTTCTCGAAATAGTTGTAGATTTCCTTATTCTTCTCTAATAGGTCCCAATTAATCCAACTAATTTCATTGTCCTGGCAATAAGCGTTATTATTTCCTTTTTGTGTACGACCCAATTCGTCACCAGCCAATATCATTGGAACACCCTGGCTTAACATTAGCAGAGTAATGGCATTTTTTATTTGTCTTTTACGCATTTTTAATATTTCAGGGTCGTTAGTGGGTCCTTCAACACCCCAGTTCCAGCTGTGATTATCGTTACAGCCGTCTTTATTGTATTCTCCGTTTTCTTCATTATGTTTTTCATAGTATGAAAAAAGGTCATTAAGTGTAAAACCGTCATGACAGGTAACGAAGTTAATAGATGCAGAAGTACCTCTGCCTCTATATAGGTCAGGTGAGCCTTGAAGCCTTTGGGCTATAGCTCCAACCATGCCCGAATCACTCTTCAAAAACCGTCTTAGATCATCTCTGAATTTTCCGTTCCACTCTGACCATCTATCATATGATGGATAGTTTCCTACTTGGTAAAGCCCTCCTGCATCCCACGCCTCCGCTATGAGCTTGGTGTATTTGAGCACAGGGTCGTACGAAATTGCCTCTACAAGTGGCGGGTTTGAAAGCGGTGTTCCATCTTCAGCACGGCACATTATTGACGCTAAGTCAAACCTAAAGCCGTCTATGTGGTATTCGGATACCCAATACCTGAGACAGTTTATAATAAAGGATCTTACAATCGGATGGTTACAATTTACTGTATTATAGCAACCGCTATAATTGCGATAGGTGCCATCAGGATTGGTAAGATAATATGTGGAGTTGTCAATACCTCTAAATGATACACAGGGCATTGTTTCCTTGCCTTCACCTGTATGATTGAACACGACGTCAAGGATCACTTCGATTCCGTTTCTATGCAGTTCCTTGACCATGTCTTTAAACTCCTTGATCTGCTGACCGCTTGCAACCGAAGAATACCCAGCCTTTGGAGAATAATATGATATTGGATCATAGCCCCAGAAGTTTTTCATATGGTCCCCAGTTATGTTTATTATCGGACCGCGGATCTTGAAGAACTCATCAAACTCGAAAATAGGAAGCAGCTCCACACAATTTACACCAAGCTTTTTAAGATAGGGGATTTTCTCAACAATCCCAGCATATGTTCCAGGGTTATTGATCTTCGAGCTCGGATGTCTTGTAAAGCCTCTAACATGCATTTCATATATTATAAGATCTTCAATTGGGAGGTGCAGCTGTCTATCGCCTTCCCAACGGTAGTCATCTTCAAGCATTATCTGACCTCGATGCTGGTATGGGTCGCTCCAGTCAGGCTCCTGACCGTATACGTCCCTTCCGCCAACAACCTTCGCATATGGATCAAGAATAACTTTCGTTGGATCAAACCTGTGACCCTCCTTAGGGTTGAAAGGTCCATCCATTCTATACCCATACTCAATTTCTTTATAGTCTAAGCCGCTAACAATCATGTTAAACACATTACCAACTTTAAATTCTTTTGGAAAAGGAATTATCGCGAAGTGTTTTTTTTCTTTCTTTCGATATAATACCAACTCGCATGAAACTGCGTTAAGAGAATAGATAGAAAAGTTTATTCCAACACCTGGAATTACAGTGGCTCCATAAGGAATTGGTTTTCCTGGAAGTAAATTGAATGTGCCGAATTTTATTGTTTCACTCATTTTACTAACCCCTCATTATTATAGATTTTTATTTTATTTGCATTATTAAATTCAAGATAAAAAAAGAACTGTGTATAATATAATATCATTTTTTCAAAAGAAATGCAAAGAAAAAATAAATAGCTAAGGAATTTCCTTAGCTATTTTGCTTTTTTCTCTTTTAATAAGAATATTTCTTTTTCCGTCTCCTGTTCTTTATGAAGAAGAAAACGAATATTATCGCTTATAGCATATAAACTCTGTCGGGTTTCAGTTCGGAATTCTGTCAAATCAGCAGTTTGATTATATACTGCAAACTCCGCTTGTCTTTTAGCAAGAATATCATGTTTTTTAACGAGAATATCTTGTTTTTCAGCAAGAATATCTTGTTTTTCAGCGAGCATATCATGTTTTTCAGCAAGTATATCTATTTTTTCAGCTAGGATTTCTTGTTTTTTAGCGAGAAGTTCTTGATTCTTATCAAGATTATCTACTTTATTATTGAGTTGCTTTAACTCTGCAAGTATCTGATTTAAAACCTTATCCATAATAACACCCTTTCAAAAAAATGTTGCATTTAGTAATACCTAAACAATATTATACTACATTTATCTTGTTGTTAATAGTCAACCTATTATAAAAAATTACTAACTCGTCTATCATTAATCATTTATCATTTCACTCAAGTTTACTTCTGAATGATGATACCTTTTTCTTTTTTGAGTTATATCTCCATACTCAATTGCTTTTTGAGGACACCATTGAATACAAGCCATACATAATTCACATTTGTTTCCCCATGTAGGTTTTCCGTTTGATATATTAATGTTTTCAACAGGACAAATTCTGCTGCAAACTTTACAACCATTGCAGCTTCCATTTTCGTCGAAATTAGCTGCCATAGAAGCATATGTTTTTGCTTTTTTATATGAGTTTTCAGCAAAAAGATTTCCTATAGGTCCGCCACTAGGAATAGATTTACTTTTTCTTTGCAAAACATTTTCGGCTATTATCCTGACTCTTCTTTTCTCCCACTTAGACTGGAGACTCCTGATTGTTGCTGGAATTGCGCCGTATTCGATTATATAATTTCCTGGCATCCATAAAGAAAAGGCTGTAGTTAGTACTCCACCACTATTTTTTACACATTCATACAAGTCTTTGAATACACCACCGTGCATTCCACCATATGTAGCTACAGCAAAAATATAATGAGTATTGCTAAAGCTTAGCCTCTTAATAAAATCTCTCACAATATTCGGGGGTAAGTAATAATAAACTGGGAATACAAAACCAATCCTTTCGTAGTTAAGTTTCAAATTTGTATCTTTTATTGCACTTCGAATTGCAATCACCTCAGTATCCCCAAGCCTATCTGCAAGCTTTTTAGCAACTGCCAAGCTGTTTCCTGTTCCACTAAAGTAAAATATAACATTTTTCAAACTAATCAGTCCTCCTATCCTATATTATAATTTTATACTTTTATAACTATCGAACTATAGCTTAAATAATTACACTTGCGGAAAAATTGATCCAAGTTCCTTAACAATTTCTTTATTTATCCTTGCAACAAGAAACTTTCCTTTTTTTTCAGTGGTTATTAATCCAACACTAGCAAGTTCTTTTAAGTGGTGAGAAATCGTAGGAGCTCCTATTTTAAAGCACTTTGTTATTTCAGAAATAAGGCAATCCTGATCCTCATAATCCTTTTCCTGACACTTAGCTATTTCCAGAAATAGTTCTAATCGATGCTGGTGTGATAAAGCTTTCATAATATTTGAGTATTTCTTTGTATCCATAAACCATCCAACTTTCTATAATTCGATAACTATCAAAATGATATCATGTTTTTAGGTTTTATGCAACCATATATGGACTTATTGATAGCTATAATAAAAGTGTATATAATAAGAGTTATATAAAATAAAAAATGATGAGGTACATTTTATGAAGCGTCAGCCTATAGGTGTAGATGATTTTAAGGAAATTGTAGAAAGTGATCTCTATTTTATTGACAAAAGCCTTTTTATAAAAGAGGTGATTGATGATAGTTCAAAGGTGGTTCTGATTGCACGTCCGAGAAGATTTGGAAAGACCTTGAACATGTCGCTTTTAAGGTATTATTTTGAAAAGACTGAAGTGGATACAAGCTATCTCTTTAAAGAATACAAGATATGGAAGCAAGGTGATGTATACACTAATGAGCAGGGAAAGTATCCAGTAATTACATTAACTTTTAAGAATGTAAAAATGAGTGACTGGAATATTAACCTTGCGTTAATAAAAAGTGCAATTTCATCTGAGTTTATAAGGCATTCATATATACTTAAATCAAATACAATTGAAGGGAAGAACAAAGAGACCTTTGAGAAGATATACAATGGGAAAGCAAAAACGGAAGATTATATAAACAGTTTGGAGCTTCTGTCGAAGGCTTTATACAACTTTCATAAACAGAAACCTTATATATTATTGGACGAGTACGATACTTTTTTAAATGAAGCTTACATACATGGTCATTGGGTAGAAGCTATTGAGTTCATGAAAGCTTTTATGAATTCAGGGTTTAAGAACAATCTATACCTCCAAAAAGGTATTATGACTGGAATTTTCAGAGTCGCAAAAGAAAGTATTTTCAGTGATATGAACAATTTAAATGTAAGCACAATATTAAGTGATAGCTACAGTGAGTATTTTGGCTTTACCAATGAAGAAGTTGAAGAAGTGTTTAAATATTATAAAACTGAAGAAAGCATTGATAAAGTAGCGGAATGGTATAATGGTTATTTATTTGGGAAAAAGAACCAGAAAGTAATATATAATCCATGGTCGATTATAATGTACATCAACAAAGGTCACTTAGAGTCTTACTGGATAAATACAAGCGGTAACGCAATAATAAGGAAGCTTGCCACAGAAGGCGATAGCAATATACAGCTTAGCATAAAGGACATAATTGAAGGTGGTACAATTGATAATGTAAAAATAGATGAAAACATTATTTACAGCCAGATTGAAAAGTCGGATAAAAGCATATGGTCTTTTATGCTTATGAGTGGTTACCTTAAACCTGTAAAGTTGGATTTGAAAGAGGATGGTGTTTACTGTACTTTAAAAGTTCCAAACAAAGAAGTCTATTACTTTTTCAGAAATATTATGCAAGACTGGTTTGATGAGACCATAAAGGGTGGAAGTGTTGAGCAAATGCTTAGAAGTTTGCTTGCAGGTGATATAGATACTTTCTATGAGATTTTCGCACATACGGTCATGAGTGTTTTTAGCTATAATGATTTGATGGAAGATCGTTCAGAAAGTTTTTATCATGCTTTTGTATTGGGAATGCTTGTTTATATTGACAAGGAATATGACATAAAGTCCAACAGAGAATCAGGTTTTGGAAGATATGATGTAATTATAATTCCTAAAGATAAGAGCAAAAAGGGAATAATTATTGAGTTCAAAAAGGCTAGTCGATTGAAAAATGAGACGATAGATCAAGCATTAGAAATGGCATTAAAGCAAATAGAAGAAAAGAAATATGATTGTGAGCTCAAAGCTCTTGGTATAAACGATATTGTAAAAGTTGGAATTGCCTTTAAAGGCAAAGATGTCAAAATTCAGTCTATTAATAGAAAGGCACATTTCCGATAGCGGTTAATGTGCCTTTGAACTTAGTTGAAGAACATTTGACCTCTTGAGTTAATGCCTCCAATACCCTTTTTACCTGATTTTGTGAGAGGGTATATTGAGCTTGGAGTTATTATCTTCATATGATCAGTTTGTGATACCTTTGCTGTTACAATCGAAGGATCAAGGCAGTCAATCAGTACTCTCTCAGGTGAGCTTGCAAAGTTTGCACCTGAATCCATGATTGCTTCAAAGTAAGATTGGCATGCGCCAGCAAAAATACATAGTTTGTTTTTGTCAGGTTCATAGTTTCTTGCGCTCAATACAGCATTTACAAAGTATTTGGATGTTCTGTAGTTATCCATATTTTTTAAGTTTGTGCTGCCCTTCTTTAAACCATCATGACCTGTAAGAACAAGAATATTGGGTTTGTGTTTATGAAGAAGTTCTTCAACAACGTAGGACTGCTCTCTTTCAGGTGCAAGATGGCCTATGCAAGGGACGTTTGAATCGCGGTAATATTTAATGCAAATCTTCAGAAAATCTTCGCTTGAGTCAATATGCAGAATTTTTCCAGGTATTCCTTGAGGTCTATTAAATCCAAATATACGGGATTGAAGGTTTCTGGATAATAACTGCTGTTTTGTTCTTTGTAAATAAATGGTTTTATCTTTGTTTACCTGCCTTGGATTGGACTTGATAAGATCAAAGCCATTAGAATCGGCTTCGATTCGCTTAAGGAGTCCTCTTAAAGTATAGATGGGTTTTTGGTTTTCATCATAAGTAATTGCAGTGATAATAAAGTGTATATCATTGCCATAAGATTTTCTTGCTACGATGTCACCAATATTTAAGGTTGACATAACAAAACCCCCATAAAAAATTGCATATTACATAATATGCATTATGGGTGATTTGTGAGATAAGGTGACCCAACAAATATAAAAATTTTCTAAATCTCTTGTAAAATCCATGAAAGTACGATATAATTCTATACCGTATCCTTGCTCTGTAATTTAATGCAGGGCCATAGTCCGGGAGGAGGTGAATAAGAATGATAAATAAGTATGAATCAATATTTATCATCAATCCTGAAATTGGGGAAGAGCCTGTAAAAGCCATTGTTGAGAAGATCAAAGCGCTTTTAGAGTCTTCAGCACAAGTTGAAAGTATTGATGAGTGGGGTAAAAAGAAGCTTGCTTACCCTATTAATGATCGCAACGAAGGTTACTACGTAATGCTTAACTTTGGATCAGAACCAAGTTTTCCCCATGAGCTTGAGAGAATATACAAAATTACAGATGGCATAATGAAATACATGATTATTAGGAAAGATAAATAAGGTGATTTTATGAATAAGGCCATTTTGATGGGCAGGCTCACAAAAGAGCCTGAGCTAAGATATACCAGCAATAATAACATTCCTGTATGTAGCTTTACATTAGCTGTAAACAGAAGTTATTCAAAGCCGGGAGAAGAAAGACAAGCTGACTTTATCCCAGTTATTGCATGGAACAAGCTTGGTGAGTTTTGCGGAAAGTACTTCCAAAAAGGTCGTCAGGTTGCAGTGGTTGGTAGGATTCAGACCAGAACATGGGATGATACTGAAGGCAAAAAGCATTATGTTACCGAAGTAATTGCGGATGAAGCTTTTTTTGCTGACAGTAAAAAGTCTGATGAAGCACCAGGAAAGCCTTCATTCGGTGGCGGTGGCAGTGACGATGGTTTCTTCCCAACAGGTGGTGGAGATGACGAATTGCCATTCTAAAAGGATTTGTTAAACAAATCCCAAAATCGAGACAGGCTAGATTTTTACTAGATAATAAGAGAGTACAAATAAATAAGCGAAGATTGTTCGAAAGGAGGTTCCGATTTATGCCAGGTGGAAAAAGAGAAAGGAATTCCGGTAGGGATTCATACGATAAGGGTGAAGGCAAGGGCGGAATGAGAATGAGAAGGGCAAAGAAGAAAATTTGCGCCTTTTGTGTAGATAAAGTTCAAGACATTGATTATAAAGATGTGGCTAAAATCCGTAAGTTTATATCTGAAAGAGGAAAGATACTTCCTAGAAGAATTTCAGGTAACTGTGCAAAGCACCAACGCCAGTTAACAATAGCAATAAAGAGAGCAAGACACGTAGCATTCTTGCCTTTTACAGCGGAATAATTAAATGCTGGACAGCCTATAGAGTACTCTATAGGCTGTTTTAATGTCTGGGATTTTCAAATGGAGGGGTAAAATGATCAAGATCGGTTATATGGGTCCTAAGGGGACGTTTTCACATGAAGCAACATTGAAGTATATAAAGGGAAAAGAAAGTGAATATGCATTATATGAGTATTCAACAATAGCTGATGTTATACTTGCAGTAGAGAATAATCTCGTGGATGAAGCTGTAGCACCTATAGAAAACTCATTAGAAGGTGCTGTAAACATAACCCTTGATACTCTTGCAATGGATGCGAATATCAAAATTAAGGATGAAATTGTGCTTGGGATTAAACAAAATCTACTTGTAAAAAGTGGGACTAGACCAGATGAGATTGAATGCATTATTTCCCATCCTCAACCTATCGGACAATGCATAAAATACATTCATTTGAAATATCCGAATGCTACAGTAAGGTTTTCTGACAGCACTACAGCTGCAGCTCAGGAAGTAGCTGGATGCAACGGAAGGATTGCGGCTATCGGCTCAATGATTGCTGCTAAGATTTATGGACTTGAAGTTCTTGAAGAAGGGATTCAGGATAGCAATAACAACATGACAAGATTTGCTGTTATTTCTCATACCGACAGTGCTAGAACTGGCAATGATAAAACTTCTATTGTGTTTTCAACTGAAGATAAGCCTGGTAGTTTATACAGAATATTGGATATTTTTAACCTATGGGACATAAATATGACTAGAATTGAATCAAGGCCAGCAAAAAATGAATTGGGCAGGTATATTTTCTTCATAGATATTCTAGGTCATAAGGATGATGAAGATTTAAAAAACGCATTGACAATGGTTGGGCGTAAGACGTCTTTCATGAAGTTTTTAGGTTCGTATCCTGTTTTTGTTGATAGAGAAGATATATAAGGAGCCATGCAATTCATTACAAGATTTTGGGAAATTTATACAAAGTGTGTATGATATGATATAATATTATGCGGCATGTTAAGATGCCTATGATTGTATCAAACCAATTAACCCTATAATGGAGTGTGACTAATGGCTTTTTTTGACAGAGAAATTGATATAACAAGAAATATAAAAATAATTGAATGGCTTAAGAGTGAACTTCTTACAGATATGGCTGGATTGTTTAAAATCCTTGTCAATGGCGTGAAAGAGGAGGTTCATGACACTGTATCCGACAGATTGTCAAATTTAATTCTTATTAGCTACCTACTTGGAAAGAGACTCGGAATAAGTTATAATGCTATTGAAATAAAAATTGAAAATAAAATAAAACTTGGATTGATCGAAAATCATGATGTTGAAAAGCATTATGGTGATTTGACAGAGTTGGCTAAGCATTTGAATAGCTTCAGGATTAAGAAATAAGGAGTTATAAATGGAACACAACAAAAACTTATGGACATTCATTCCAAAAACAAGTTCTTATTTAGGCATAATATTTGTTCTTGTAGCAATATTAACATACTTAAAGTTCTGGGTGGGTATTGCAGGATTTGTTCTTTTTGCATTTCTTGTCCTGTTTAATATTAGGTCGGTTTACAATAGACGCAAAGAGGTTACCAAATATATTGAAAATCTTACATTCCACATAGATACGGCGACAAAAGATACATTGCTGAACTTTCCGCTTCCCCTTGTTGTATTAGAGATGGATGGCACTATAATATGGTACAATCCACCGTCACGCGATATTTTTGGGGGCAAGGATCATCTGGAAAAAGCAATAAGTAACTTTGTTGAAGAGCTTGAGCTTAACAATGCACATCGAAAAGACCATCCCAAAATTACAAAAGAAATCACTATTAATGAAAGGACATTTAATGTACTCGGAAACCTTGTAAAGGTTGAAAAGAAAAGTGATAAGGGTGAGTTTATACTCATGCTGTATTTCCTCGATACCACTGAGTCTGTGCATTTGAAGAAAAGTTATATGGAAGAAAAAAACTGCATTGGTCTTATTGTTCTTGATAATTATGATGATCTTATGCAGAGCTCAGAAGACGGGACTAGACCTCAGCTTTTAGCTGAAATTGAAAAGAAAATCCAAAGCTGGATGGGCTATACTGGAGGAATAATCAGAAAATTTGAACGTGATAAATACTTGTTTGTTTTTGAATATAAGTATCTTAAAGAGTTCGAAGAAAAGAAGTTTGAGATTTTAGATACTGTAAAAGAAATTAGTGTTGGAAATAAGATTCCTGTTACTTTGAGTATAGGATTTGGAATAAATGGTAAGTCAATAAATGAGAACTTTTCATATGCAACTTCTTGCATAGATATTGCACTTGGACGTGGTGGAGATCATGTTGTTATAAGAGATGAAGAAAACTTCAGTTTCTTTGGTGGGAAAACTCGTGAGCTTGAAAAGCGGACGCGAGTTAAGGCTAGGGTTATAGCGTATGCGTTAAGAGAGCTTATTGACCAGTCTTCAGAGGTTATGGTAATGGGACATGAGAACTGTGATATTGACTCATTAGGTTCTGCGCTTGGTATTTGTAGGATGGTTAAAAACAAAGAAAAAGAAGCTTACATAGTTTTGAACAGCTCAAATCCTACAATAGAGAATCTGCTTCTTAAAATAGAAAAAAATCCAGAGTATCAGGGTATTTTCTTAAGAAGTGGGGAAGCATTGGATAGGATTAACAAAAAAACCTTGTTGGTTGTAGTTGATACACACAGACCTTCTTTCACAGAAAATCCAGAGCTTTTAAAGTATACTGATCAGATTGTTGTAATAGATCATCACAGAAGAGGCGCTGACTATATACAAGACGCAGTTCTTACATATCAGGAAACGTATGCTTCTTCAGCCTGTGAGATGATTACAGAGATTTTGCAGTATGTGGAGGAAAAGGTAAAGCTCACTCCTTTAGAGGCGGAGGCACTGTATGCGGGAATTGTTGTTGATACCAAGAATTTTACATTCAAGACTGGAGTTAGAACATTTGAAGCTGCTTCATTCTTAAGGAGACAGGGTGTTGATACCGTTTCAGTGAAACAGCTGTTCCAGAATGATATTAAAACATACATAAATGTTTCGAATGTTGTAAAAAGTGCAGAGATATTAAACGATAGAATTGCTGTTTCGATTTGTCCGTCAAATATAAAAAATGCACAATTGATATCAGCACAAGCAGCAGACCAGCTGTTAAGCCTAATGGGGATTTCCGCAGCGTTTGTGCTTAGTGATTTAGGAAGTCAGGTTGTAATAAGCGGCAGATCTTTAGGAGATATTAATGTCCAGATGATTCTTGAAAAGCTTGGAGGCGGAGGACATTTATCAGTTGCTGGTGCACAGCTCGAAGGAATTTCTATAGAAAATGCACTTGAAAAGCTAAAATGTGCTATAATTGAATATACCGAAGAAATAAACGCTGAAAATGCATAGATTTAATTTATATTTAATATACGATAAACTTTAAATAAAACACGGAGGGGATAAAAATGAAAGTTATTTTGACAGCTGATGTAAAGGGTTTAGGGAAAAAGCAGAGTTTGGTGGAAGTTAGTGATGGATATGCAAGAAATTATTTGATGCCAAAAGGACTTGCTATGGAAGCTAGCTCAAATAATATTAATGTAATGAACAGCAAGGTGGAATCAGAAAAAAATAAAAAAGCCAAAGAGCTTGCTGATGCAAAAGCAACTGCTGAGAAAATTAAAGAAATAACGGTTGTTTTTAAAGCAAAGGCTGGAGAAAATGGAAAGCTGTTCGGTTCTATTACAAATAAAGATATAGCAGATAAGCTTAAAAAGGATTTTAAACTTGATATAGATAAAAAGCAGATTCATCTTGAAGACTCACTTAAGTCGGTTGGTACAACAGATGCTGAAGTTAAGCTTTATCCTGAAGTAAGTGCAAAGCTTAAGATAAAGATTGAGGTAGAGTAAAGAGGATTACTTTAAGTATAGAGGAATATAAAGAAGTGGGTGTTTAAATGGATGTCGGTTCTTATGGCAGGGTTCCGCCCCAAAACGTAGAAGCAGAGCAGTCAGTACTTGGTGCGATGCTTCTTGATAAAGAGGTTATTCCAGTCATAACAGAGATTTTAAAAAGTGATGATTTTTATAGGTCAGATCATAAAGAGATTTTTGAAGCAGTAATGGATTTGTTTGATATAGGTGATCCTATAGACTTGATTACTGTTGCTGAGCGGCTTAAAGTCAGAGGTAACCTTGAGAATGTCGGTGGTCTTGAATACCTTACGAATATTGCGAGTGCGGTTCCTACGACTGCCAATGCAAAGCATTATTCCAAGATTGTTGAAGAAAAGTCGATTTTAAGGAAGCTTATTAAGGCTTCTTCTGAGATTGTAAATATGGGATATGAAGCTTCAGAGGAGCTGTCATATATTGTTGATAGGGCTGAGAAAAGCATTTTTGATGTTCTTCAAAAAAGAGGATCGCAAGGCTTCGCTCCTATAAAGGATGTATTAATAGAGTCATTCAACAAGCTTGAGGAGCTATATAACAATAAAGGGCATATTACGGGTATTCCGACAAGGTTTGCTGATCTTGATTACAAAACCTCTGGACTTCATAATTCAGACCTTATTCTAATTGCTGCACGTCCTGCAATGGGGAAAACATCATTTGTTTTGAATATAGCCCAAAATGCAGCTATTTATGCAGGTGTTCCAGTTGCAGTATTCAGTCTTGAAATGTCAAAGGAGCAGCTTGTAAGTAGGATGCTCTGCAGTGAAGCAATGGTTGACAGCCAAAAGGTCAAAACGGGTAAGCTCGAGGATGAGGACTGGAAGAAAATAGCTAGGGCTCTTGGGCCTTTATCAGAAGCACCAATATATATTGATGATACACCAGGTATTTCCATTACTGAAGTGAGGGCTAAGTGCAGGCGTCTTAAGATAGAGAAGAACCTTGGATTAGTAGTTATCGACTATTTGCAGCTGATGGCGGGCAGAGGCAAAAATGATAACAGGCAGCAGGAAATATCGGAAATATCAAGATCACTAAAGGTTTTGGCAAAAGAAATAAATGTACCTGTTATTACTCTCTCTCAGCTCAGTCGTGCTGCTGAGACAAGAACGGATCACAGACCGATACTCAGTGACTTGAGAGAATCAGGTGCTATAGAGCAGGATGCTGACATAGTAATGTTTATATACCGTGACGATTATTATAATCCTGAAACTGAAAAGCAAAATATAGCTGAGATTATAATAGCAAAGCATAGAAGTGGTTCAACTGGTACAGTAGAGCTAAGCTGGCTTGGTCAGTATACAAAGTTTGTTAATCTTGAAAAATACAGGACATAATGAAAGTATAAATATGAAAAATCAACAAAAAAATCAACTCTTGGTAAATGTATTAGGCACAATTAAACAATATGGTTTATTTGAAGAAGGCGATGTGGTTATTGTAGGATTATCAGGAGGACCTGATTCTGTTTGCCTTGTGCATATTTTGTCACAAATATCAGATGAACTTAATCTAAAGATAATTGCTGTTCATATAAACCATATGTTGAGAGGTGCAGAGTCTGACATGGATGAGGAATATGCACGTGGATTCTGTAATAACCTTGGAATTGAGTTTTATTCAGACGGTATAGATATTAAAAAACTTGCTTTCCAAAAGGGGTTATCCCTAGAGGAAGCAGGTAGGCTGGCAAGATACAAACAGTTTGAGTTATATGCAAATAAGCATGGGGCTTCTAAAATAGCTGTTGCCCATAATAAAAATGACCAAGCCGAAACGGTTCTTATGAATATTATAAGAGGAACGGGATTAGATGGACTTAAAGGAATTGAGATTAGGAGAGGAAGCATTGTTAGACCGCTTCTTGGAACAAGCAGAGCAGATATAGAGCATTATTGTTCAATTAATGATCTTAAACCTAGGATCGATAGTTCAAATTTGAAAAATTCTTTTACAAGAAATAAGATTAGATTAGAACTTATTCCATTTATAGATAATCATTTCAATACAGATATTACTCAAAGTCTTGTTAGAACAGCAGATATTTTAAATAAAGAGGTCAGCTTTTTAGATGAATTTACAGATAAGGTTTTCAACAAATGTTTGATTTCAATCTGTGATAGCAAAATAATATTAGACCGAAAAGTATTATTAGAATATCATGAGGCAATAAAAAAGAGGGTCTTAAGGTTCTCAATAAAAAAACTCAAGGGTAGCTTAAAGGGAATAGAAAAAAAGCATACTGAAGATATGATCAAAATACTTGATAAAGGTAGAACAGGCGCTGTAATATGTTTGCCAGGAGATATGTTTTTTGAAAGATCATATGAAACGATAAAGATTTTTGTAAGTAACAACACAAATTTTGACAATGAGATATCAAAAGAAAAAACATTGAATATACCTGGAATAAGTTATTTTGAAAATGTGATAAATATTGAAGCTTCGATCATAAAAGTGACAGATAGTAAACCAGAAAGTAAATTTAAGTTTAATGAAGCTCACCTAAATCCAAATATTCAATTTTTTGATTATGATTCATTCAATAGTGGTATACAAATAAGACATAGAAAAAATGGTGATGTTTTTAAACCATTTAAAGGAAGAGGTACAAAAAAGCTCAAAGAATACCTTATAGATGAAAAAATACCTAGGGAGAATCGTGAAAAAATGATTTTTATTGCCTGCGGTAATGAAATAGTCTGGATTATTGGAAATAAAACAAGTGATAAATTTAAAGTAAATGAAAATACTAAGAACATATTAAAACTGGCTTTTCAAAGTAAGAATTACGATTAATTATTTCTGGGGGGGAAAAGATATGGTTGAAATTCAGGAAGTTCTTTTAAGTAAAGAGCAGATAAGGCAAAAGGTTATTGAGTTGGGCACAAGAATTTCAATGGATTATAAAGATAAGGAAGTAATACTTATAGGAGTATTAAAAGGTGGATGTGTTTTTTTAGCAGATTTGATGAGAGAAATAAAAGTTCCATTGGAAATAGACTTTATATCTGTTTCTAGCTATGGAAATTCCTCTCAGTCATCGGGAGTTGTTAGGATAATAAAAGATATTGATATAGATATAACAGGAAAGAATATTATTATTGTTGAGGATATAGTTGATTCAGGATTGACGCTAAATTACCTCAAGGATTTGTTTAAAACTAGACACCCTGAAAGTGTTAGGGTTTGTACAATTCTTGATAAGCCATCAAGAAGAAAAGTGGATATTCAAATAGATTATGATGGTTTTGAGATTCCTGACGAGTTTGTAGTAGGTTATGGTTTGGATTTTGCGGGGAAGTACAGAAACCTCCCTGATGTTTGTATAATAAAGAATGATTAATTTGCCAAGCAAATATTGTTTTTTGTTTTAGTATGTGTTAACATATTGTATTGAATAATTAAAATAAGTTAATATTTATTGGTTTTTATTAAATATATTCAAGATAATTAATGATTATTTAATGTCTAGGAAATTATGGTCCCCATAATTTCTGACGACGAGTTACAGAGGACACAAAAGCCGCTTCGCGGTTTTGTTCAGATTGATGATTTTAAAAAAGAGATAAGGAGTGAGCTTTTTGAAACATTTCAAAGGAATTAGTTTTTATATAGTTCTTCTGGTAGTAGTTCTTGCCTTAGTATCTGTAGTAAGATTTAGTCAAGATCCTGAGAAGAGAAGCTATAGTTATCTACTTAAACAAGTTAGAGATAACAAGGTTTCAAGCATAGTACTTGAAGGTACAAAGGCAATAGTTGGGCCTAAAGGTAAGGATGCCAAAAAATTTACAGTTGTTATTCCGTCAATAGATAATTTTCTTGAGTCTGTTGATGAAAGGGTAAATGATGAAGAGTTTACTCTTGAAGGAACATTGCCTTCGTCTGCTCCTTGGTGGGTTACAATTCTCCCTACATTGGGCTTGATAGTTATATTTATTCTGTTTTGGGTATTCTTTCTACAGCAATCTCAAGGAGGAGGCGGCAGCAGAGTAATGTCGTTTGGAAAGAGCCGAGCAAAAATGAGTGTAGATGATAAAAAGAAGGTTACATTCCAAGATGTTGCAGGTGCAGATGAAGAAAAAGAAGAGTTGGAAGAAATTGTTGAGTTCCTTAAAAACGGCAAGAAGTTTGAAGAGCTTGGAGCGAGAATTCCAAAGGGTGTGTTGCTAGTTGGACCTCCTGGAACAGGTAAGACTTTATTGGCAAAGGCTGTATCTGGAGAAGCAGGGGTGCCATTTTTCAGCATTAGCGGTTCGGATTTTGTTGAAATGTTTGTTGGTGTTGGTGCTTCAAGGGTTAGGGATTTGTTTGATCAAGCAAAGAAGAGTGCTCCTTGTATTGTATTTATAGATGAAATTGATGCTGTTGGTCGTCATAGAGGTGCAGGTCTAGGTGGTGGACATGATGAGCGTGAGCAAACATTAAATCAGCTATTGGTTGAGATGGATGGTTTTGGTTTAAATGAAGGCGTTATTATCCTTGCTGCTACAAACAGACCAGACATTTTGGACCCTGCATTATTAAGACCAGGAAGATTCGATAGACGAGTTGTTGTTGGCTATCCTGACATAAAAGGAAGAGAGCAGATATTGAAGGTACATGCAAGAGGAAAGCCACTTGGACCTGATGTTCAACTTGATGAGCTTGCAAAGAATACATCTGGTTTTACAGGTGCTGATCTTGAAAACTTATTAAATGAAGCAGCTTTACTTGCAGCAAGAAAGGATAAAAAAGAAGTCAATATGGAAGAGATCAAGGAAGCAACATTTAAAGTTGTAGTGGGACCTGAAAAGAAAAGTAGGGTAATGAGCGATAAAGAAAAGAAGCTTACTGCATATCATGAAGCAGGTCACGCAATCGCTATAAGAGTTGTTTCTAGTCTTGAGAAAGTATCAAGGGTATCTATTATTCCAGCAGGTATGGCAGGAGGATATACTTCTTCGAGACCTGATGAGGATGTTAGTTATAGGACCAAATCGCAATTGCTTGAAGAGATTGTTGTTAGCCTAGGTGGAAGAGCAGCTGAGGAGATTGCATTAGGTGAAATAAGCACAGGTGCATCAAGCGACTTAAAGCGTGCTAATGGTGTTGCAAGAAGTCTCATAACAAAGTATGGTATGAGCGAAAACCTTGGCAATCTTATATTTGGAAATGATAATGATGAGGTCTTTATAGGTAGAGATTTTGCTCAGGCGAAGAATTACAGTGAAGAAGTTGCTGCTATTATTGACAAGGAAGTTAAAGGAATAATCGACACAGCATATGAGAGAACATTGAACCTTTTAAAGGAAAATATAAATAAGCTTCACAATGTTGCTAATGCTTTGATTGAAAAGGAAAAGCTTGAAGGTCATGAGTTTGAGGAGATTTTTGTTGGAGCTTGACATTGATGAGTTTCTATGTTACAGTTTCACTAGAGTTAAATTAGGTAAGAATTAGAAAGTTAAACTAAAATTGAATATTTATTTACCTTATCAAGAGAGGTGGAGGGACTGAGCCCTATGAAACCCGGCAACCGGCAAAATGTATCGGTGCCAATTCCTGCAAAATACTTTGGTATTTTGAAAGATGAGGAGAGCGCATGTAAATTTACACCTCTTCATCTGAAGAGGTTTTTTATTTTGTTCTATTTATTAAACAAGGAGGAATAATTATGTCAAGAGTTTTATTTACTTCAGAATCAGTAACAGAGGGGCATCCAGATAAAATTTGTGATCAGATTTCTGATTCCATTTTAGATGCTATTTATGAAAAGGACCCTGAAGCAAGGGTCGCGTGTGAAACAGCTGTAACAACAGGACTTGTACTGGTGATGGGAGAAATCACTACGAATTGCTATGTAGATATACCAAAGTTAGTTAGAAACACAATACGAGACATTGGTTATGACAGAGCTAAATACGGATTTGATTGTGATACCTGCTCGGTTATTACATCAATTGATGAGCAGTCCCCAGATATTGCAATGGGTGTGGATAAGGCTCTCGAAGCTAAAAAAGGTGAAATGACTGATGAACAAATTGAAGCAATTGGTGCTGGTGATCAGGGTATGATGTTTGGGTATGCATGCGATGAAACAGAAGAACTTATGCCTATGCCAATTTCTTTAGCTCACAAGCTTGTTAAAAAACTAAGTGAGATTAGAAAAGCTGGAGTCGTATCATATTTAAGACCTGATGGAAAATCTCAGGTAACTATCGAATACGAAGATAACAAACCTGTGAGAGTAGATACAGTTGTTATTTCTACTCAGCATGGTGCAGATGTAAATCATGACACTATTGAAAAAGACATTATTGAGCTGGTTATTAAGCCTACTATACCTGCAGAACTTATAGATAAGGATACAAAGTTTTTGATCAATCCTACAGGAAGGTTTGTTGTTGGAGGACCCCAGGGTGACTCTGGTCTCACTGGAAGAAAAATTATTGTTGATACTTATGGAGGCTATGCAAGACACGGAGGAGGAGCATTTTCTGGAAAAGATCCTACAAAGGTTGACCGTTCAGCTGCATATGCTGCAAGATATGTTGCAAAAAATATTGTTGCAGCAGGACTTGCAAAAAGATGTGAGGTTCAGCTTGCTTATGCAATAGGTGTAGCAAGACCTGTTTCCATAATGATTGACACTTTTGGTACTGGTAAGATTTCTGAGGACAAGCTTGTTGAGCTGGTACAAAAAAACTTCGATTTAAGACCAGCCGGCATCATAAAGACACTAGACTTAAGAAAACCTATATATAAGCAAACAGCAGCATATGGTCACTTTGGACGTACAGATGTTGAACTGTCATGGGAGAAAACTGACAAAGCAGAAGATTTAAAGAGACAAGCAAAGGCATACTAAAGGCATGATTGAAATATTACTTTCCCTTCTGAGCACATATTATGTATTGGAAACATAATATGTTAAGGGGGTAGTAAAGACACTTTTTGATGGTGTATTGGTTAAAAACATTGTACAGAATAATGGATTAAATATAATTGATATGGGATCAAATGATGAAACATTAAAAATATTAAAAAAGATGAAAAATAATTATGAAATGATAAATATATATGATAAAAACAATAAAGAAAGTGTGTTCAATGGTTTTGACTAAGGCGATTTCAAAAATTTCCTTGGTCAATTTTTTAATGTTGAAAAGTACTAAAATCAATATTTTTGAAATCGCCAGTTGACCAGTTATTTATTTGGAATTACTAAGGCGATTTACTTTGTTATTTTTTGGACTTTAAATTGATGCCAAATTATATTATTCTATATATATAACAAACAGCGGCATAGCTGCAAGAATTAAGAATCCAAAATATATAGATTTTAAGGTGAGTCAATTGGTTACTATTGAGGGAGTAGTCGAAGAAATCATTTTCAATAATGAAGTAAACGGCTACACGGTTTGTGAAATTAAATATGATAAGGAGACGGCTACTGCAGTCGGATATATGCCGTTTCTGAATCTTGGAGAGTCGGTAAAATTATCTGGAAATTGGGTTAATCATCCGGACTATGGTGAGCAGCTAAAGGTTGAGAGCTATGAAAAGCTGCTCCCAAAGACTTTAGATGCAATAGAAAAATACCTTTCCTCGGGTGTTCTAAAAGGAATTGGACCTGCTACAGCTACCAAAATCGTTAAAAGGTTTGGTGAGGATTCACTGAATGTTATTCAATTTAATCCTCACAAGCTTTCTGAGATAAGAGGGATAAGCTTTGAAAAGGCAATAAAAATTGGGCAGGCATTTAATGAACAACAGGGGCTTAGAAATGTAATACTGTTTTTTCAGGAATATGGAATAAACCCTTCTTACTCAACACGAATCTACAAGCTTTATGGAGATAGGGCTATTGAAGAAATAAAAAACAATCCCTACAAACTTTCTGATGAAATACATGGCATAACATTTAAAACATCAGATCAGGTTGCGATGAGTCTTGGGATTGATCCATCATCAGACTATCGCTTAGCAAGCGGAATAAAATATGTACTGACGCAGGCATCGGCAGGAGGTCACACATATTTGCCTGAGGACAAGCTCGTAGTTCAGGCTTCACAACTATTAAACATTCAAATCGATAACATTCAAAATGTGCTGATAAAGCTTCTTATAGACAGAGCTATCTGTATGGAAAAAAGCGGTGATTATAATAAGATTTATTTAAGTAGTTTCTACAACGCAGAGCTTTCAGTTTGCAGAAAGCTCATTGAGCTTGCTTCGGCAGAGTTTAGTGACAACTCAGAAAGCTTTTCTGAGAGGCTTGATGAAATCCAGCAAGAGGAAGGTATTATTCTTGCCGCGAATCAGGTTGAGGCAGTTAGGGAAGCGTGTCAGAGTGGTGTTAGTATCATAACGGGAGGCCCTGGAACTGGTAAAACTACTATTATTAAAAGTATAATTAAGCTACTAAAAAAGGATGGATTTGAGGTTGTTTTAGCTGCGCCAACTGGAAGAGCTGCAAAAAGAATGGCGGAAACGACGGGCTTTGATGCAAAGACCATCCACAGATTGTTGGAAATTGGTTATTCAGGAAACAATGATGAGCTCGTTTTTACCAAAAATGATATCAATCCCATAGAAGCCAATGCTATTATTATTGACGAAGTATCAATGGTGGATATACTTCTTATGAATAATCTTCTTAAGGCTGTTATGCATGGGACAAGGCTTATCCTAGTAGGAGATGTTGATCAGCTTCCATCTGTTGGGGCAGGGTGTGTTTTGAAGGATATTATTGCATGTGGAATGATGAGGACTGTCAAGCTTACTGAGGTTTTCAGGCAGGCTCAGGAAAGCATGATAGTTGTCAATGCACATAGAATAAATAAAGGCGATATGCCGTTTTTAAACATAAAGGAAAAGGATTTCTTTTTTATGCTTCGACAAAAAGGGGACGACATTATAAATACGATAGTTGAGCTGTGTGAAACACGGTTAACAAGAACTTACGGCTATGATCCCATGAAACATATTCAGATACTTACACCAACTAAAAAAGGAGTTACAGGTATTCTGAGTTTGAATACGGAGCTTCAGAAGGTTTTAAATCCAGCAGATAAGAACAAAAACGAAAAGGTTTATAGGGACTTTGTCTTCAGAGAGGGAGACAAGGTTATGCAGGTGAAGAACAACTACAGCATAAGGTGGGAAAAGCAGGGACTTACGAAGGTTGAAGGTTTTGGAGTTTTTAATGGGGATACAGGTGTTATAAGTGAAATAAATAATGAAGATCAGTTCCTAAGTGTTCTTTTTGATGATGAAAAGATTGTTGAGTATGATTACAGTATTTTAGATGAGATTGAGCCAGCATTTGCGGTTACAATACACAAAAGTCAGGGAAGTGAGTTCCCGTGTGTAATCATTCCTATATTTCAAGGACCTCAGATACTTATGACCAGGAATCTTTTGTATACAGCTATTACAAGGGCAAAGGATCTTGTGATACTTGTTGGCTCCGATAGGGTTTTGTATCAGATGGTGAATAATGAAAGGGAAACTCAGAGGTTTTCAGGCTTGATGGACAAGCTTATTAGGGGTTTTTTGGGCCTGAGTCCAGTTTATAACGGGTGATGCTTATGATAAGTTATATTTTAAATCTTTTATTTCCCGAGAAATGTATTTTTTGTGGGCAAATGCTAAGCTATAAGGAAAAAAGAGCTGTTTGCAGCGAATGCAATAAAAGAATACCATTTACTCCTGATGTCATTTACCAAATGGGAGAAGAGTTTTATTTTGACGAAGCAATATGCTTGAGTTATTATTCAGGTATAGTAAAGGATGCAATTAAACGGTTTAAGTTTCAGAAGAAGCCTGGTTACTACAGAGCATTTGGTAAATTGATGGCAGAAAAAATAAAGAAAGTGACAAGCGTGTCGAATTTTGATATAATTATAAGTGTACCACTTCACAAGGATAAATATGCGGTGAGGGGTTACAATCAGGCACATCTTATATCCTCATTTTTAAGTAAAGAGCTAGGCATTAAAGAAAAATCTTATGTTATTTCAAGAGTGAAAAATACAAAAGTTCAAAGTTTATTATCAAGAGATGAGAGGAATCTTAACATTAAGGATGCCTTTAAGGTTTTAAAACCAAATGAAGTGTATGGTAAAAGCGTATTAATTATAGATGATGTATTGACAACAGGGGGAACTCTATCGGAATGTAGCATGGTTCTGAAGGAAGCAGGTGCTATAAAGGTTACAGCTTTAGTTATAGCTTCAGGAAAAAACTTTAGTATACCGAATGGGGGTTAGAATATGCCAGATTTAAGGAACTGCAGAAGATGTGGGAAAATGTTTAATTATATTGGGGTTCCAATTTGCCCCACTTGTGTTGAGTCTGATGAAGCGGATTTTAAAAGGGTTAAGGAGTACCTTTATCAGAATCCAGGAGCCTCAATGTCAGAAGTATCATCTGTACTTGAGATAAGTATTGAGAAAATTACCAGGTATTTGAGGGACGGAAGACTTGAAATAGTTGGCGGTTCAGGAAATATGATTCTTCATTGTGAAAGTTGCGGTAAATCAATTAATTCAGGACGGTTTTGCGACATGTGTAGCAATGATCTAAGCAAGGGGTTTAAGAGTACTGCAGATCAACTCAGTAAAAGCGCAAACAACTCAAATGATGAAACTAAAAGAACGGCTGAAATGAGATTTTTAAATAAAAATGAAAAAAGATAAATAATGCTAAAGTATTATACTACTGTTTTCCGATAATCTTATTGGAAGGCAGTTTTTATTATATATGGGGATTATAAAAAATTTGTTAATATAAAATTTTAATTGCCGATATTAATAATGAAAGGTAAAATAAAAGTAATATGAATAATTAAATAAAAAATTACATTGTTTTACACTCGTAGTTTACAACTGAAACTTATGACAATTATATTATTAAATATTATATATAAGTAATTGTAAGGATGTTGAATTGTGAATTTAATTTGAGACATAAGGTGATATTGATTTATTTCTCTAAAATTTTCAAAAGCAAATTTTTAAAGAATTAAATCTTGAATGCCAAATCCAGAGATGTATTGGTACTGGTTTGTTTTATGATGTGTTTGCAGTTCAAAATCAAAGGATGAGATTGTTCATTCTTAAAAACTATTTAAAATTTATAAAGGTAGGTGTTTTTTATGAAAGTTTGGGGAGATATCCCAAGAGTCTCCGAAATTTATGGGAAAAAACAAAATGTAAGCAAGGTGAACAAAACAACTGGAGTACCAAGTCAAAAAGATGACTTGTCAATTTCTTCACAGGCAAAAGATTTCCAAACCGTTATGAATGCTTTGAAAAAAGTACCTGATGTCAGGACTGAGAGAGTGAAGAATATTGAAGAGAAAGTTAATTCCGGAAATTATCAAGTTGCGAATAAAGACGTAGCTGATAAAATGATTCAGGTTATGACTAATAAGAACATTTAGTGATTTGCGGGATAAATATTATCCCGCAAAAGTTTTATATTGAAGGAATAAAAAGGGGTGTTTGTCTTGGAATGTTTAATAAATGAGCTAATAATTGTATTAGACAAAGAAATTGAAATTTATAATGATATTCTAAGGATCTCAAAGCAAAAAACCGATATAATCGTTGAAGGAAATGTTAGTGAGCTTGAGAAAATTGTACAAACTGAAAAATCAATGGTTCTCTCTGTTTCTAAAACGGAAAATGAAAGAGAGATACTTATTTATAAAATATCAAAGGCATTAAAAGCTGAAACGAAAGATGTGACAATTTCATATCTTATCGATATTACAAATGGTGAATTGAGTAATAAGCTTAAATCACGAAAAGAAAGACTCAAAGATATTTTAAATGATCTTGGAAATGTAAATGAATTGAACTCGAAACTAATAAAGAGTTCTCTTGAATATATTAATTTTTCTCTTAACGTATTTGCTAATGTTGGAAATGAAGATAATAACTATGGAGATGGCGGAGAAAAATTTCAGGCTAAAGCGACAAATCGTTATGATTTTAAAGTATAGCAGAGGGGTTAGCAAAAGGGGTTGATGAAATGGGCGTTGGCTTTGCAAGTATTGAAATAGCCAGATCTGGCCTAACAGTTAATGAACGTGGACTTTCAGTAACGAGCCAAAATATATCCAATGTAAATACAGCAGGATATGTTAGACAGCAAGCCGTGTTGAGTGACGCTGCCTACCATCATGATAATGAATTTCAATACGGATTAGGTGCTGATATACAGAAAATCAGGCAAATCAGACATTCATTTCTTGACAATATATACAGGCAGGAAAGTCAGAGCCTTGGATACTGGGAAGCAAGACAAAAAACTCTTACAGACATTCAGTCATTACTCGGTGAGCCGCTAAATGAAGGAATGCAGAATACGATGAATAATTTTTGGGATTCCTGGCAAGAGTTATCCAAAGCTCCCGAAAGTCTTACTACGAGAGCGCTTGTTAAGCAAAGGGGAGAAGCGCTTGTTCAGTATGTCAATCACATGGGAGCCCAATTCGACAAGATGCAAACTGACTTAGACTCAGAAATAAAGGTAAGGGTGCAAGAGGTAAATACATTAACGCAAAAAATTGCAGAATTAAATGTTAAGATATTATCTGTAGAGACATCAAAAGACACAGCAAATGATCTTAGGGATGAAAGAAATCTTGCTATTGATAGACTATCAAAGCTTGTTGACTGCGATGTATATGAAACACAGGATGGGCAGATAGATGTTACTATAGGCGGATATTTTTTAGTAAGTAAAGGTATTAACGATAGGATCAAAACTGTTGAAAACAAAGATGGAAGCTTGTTTTCAGCTGTTGCATTTGAGGAGTCTGGAATAATAATACCCGTGGGAAATGGCACAATAAAAGGTTTGATGGAGTCAAGAGGTGAAGTTGAAGGAACAATCGGGAGTGTTGAAAATGGATCACCAAATGACAAGATAGATCTGGTATTTGCATTTAATACAAATGATACTGCTGCAAGAAGAGATGAATTGTACGATAATATAGATTCGATTGTAAATTACTATACAAACAAAGGAATTGGTGTAAGATTAGGATATGTTACATTTAATGAAACTGGGATGACATCACCTACAACATTTGAAACAAGTACTAAGGATATAAAAGGAGTGTATGTTCCAGATGTTTCAGCATTTAAGTCACATATAGGAAATACAACTCTTGGGACAGGAATTACATTTACAGGATCTGGAGCAACAAGTATAGGTGTTGACGCACTTAAGAATGCTCAGACGGCATCAGAAAATGCAAACATGATAACTGAGTGGCGTAATACTTCAACACAGGTTATATTGTACTCAGATGGCAGCATTGACAAAACTGGACTAGGACTTTTAGCACAGCAGTTTAAAGAAGGTAAAGTAAGAACAACAGTTATTTCAGATAGCTCGAATAAAGAAGATTTAGGCACATTTGCAGAGGTAACTGGTGATAGGTTTGTTGAAAATGATAGTTTTACTGGTGCAGAGATAATTGAAGAGGTTTCTGAAAGTGTTAGGGCTAGCATATCTGGAAATGTACCTGATACTTTAAATATAATTCCAGATTTTAAAAGCAGATTGAATACGTTGGTTAATGCATTGACACGTGAGGTCAACAGTTTACACAGAAGCGGTGTAACACTTAATGGAAGCACAGGTGAGGATTTTTTTATTCCAATTAATCCGTTTTATCCAATGCAAATGGGGAATATCCAAATAAATCCGAAGCTAGCGGATTTAAATTATCTTGTTTCTTCAGTTAATGGTTCCGTAGGAGATAATACAGTAGCTACTGGAATTTCGGACTTGAGACATAGTTCTATCCTTGGAAAAACATCGCAAATTCAGAATATGGACGATTTCTACAGAACTGTAATTGGTGAGGTAGGTAATCGTGGAAGTGAAGCAGATAATGCAGCTAATGGACAGACAAGCCTTGTAAACTCGGCGGATAATGCAAGACTTTCAATTATGAATGTGTCAATGGATGAGGAAATGACCAATATGATGAAGTATCAACATGCATATAATGCTGCTGCCAGGGTTTTAAACGTGTTTGATGAAATGTTTGAGGCTATTGTAAATAGACTTGGAATTGTTGGAAGATAGTATTGTTTGGAGGAGATTTTATATGAGGACATCATTTTTTTCCTTGAATATTGCAACCAGTGGATTATATACTGCCCAACGCGGGCTTGATGTTATTAATCATAATCTGAATAATGTTAACACACCTGGGTATTCAAGGCAGGTTTCTGTTCAAAGAGCGTCTGATGCAATGGCGGTACTTGATGGTACTGGTATGGTTGGAACAGGATGTGAAGCGATCTCTATTGACAGAATTCATGATGATTACCTTGACTATAAGTTTTGGAGTGAGAATAACACAGTAGGCGAGTGGGAAGTAAAATCCACACAGTTGAGGGATATTGAAAAGACGTTTGGTGAGCCTTCAGATAGTGGATTCAATGTTGTAATGGATGATTACTTTTCGGCAATGCAGGAAGTTGCAAAGGATCCGAGCAGTACTGCGGCTAGGACATCTATAATAGGAATGGGAGAAACCCTTACCCAATACTTTAATAATGTGGCAGTTCATCTTGAAAAGCTTCAAAAAGACATGAACTATGACATCAAGTTAAAGGTGGATGAGATAAATTCATTGGGAAATCAGATTACACAGCTGAATAAGCAAATATATGCTTACGAGCTTGACAATAACGTAGCTAATGATTTGAGAGACCAGAGAAATGCTTTGGTAGACAAACTATCCAAGACTATTAATATTAATGCATCTGATGATGTTGTTGGAAAACTTCCAAATGGTAAGGATGAGAAGCATTTTGTAATAACTGTTAGCGGGAAAGCGCTTGTGGATCATTTTGAAATGTCAAAGCTTGAGGTAAAGCAAAGAGAAAAAAAACTAAATGTAAATGAAGATACAGACTTTTTGTATGACATCGGTTGGGCAGATGGCAATTCTTTGGAAATAAAAAGTGGGGAGCTCAAAGGATATGTTGATATGCGTGACGGTAATGAAGGAAAAGACTATGGAAATGGTGCAACTCCCAACTACAAAGGGATACCATATTATGTAAAAAAGCTCAATGAGTTTGTTCGAAAGTTTGCCCTTGCGGTTAATGAAGGAATAACAGAATCTACTGATTCTAATGGAGTAAAGACTTTTAACAAAATAGGTTCAGGTCATGCCGATGGTTATGGGTTGTTAAGACCTGGAGCAGTTACATGCTCAACAGGTGTGAGATTCTTTACAATGAAGGGCTGGTCACCTGCACAAAATCAGACCTCCGAAATGTTTTCCAATGAGTTTATTGGCAGTGCGGCCACTGTAAATGATATTGGTGCAAAATACCAATCAATTACTGCTAAAAAGTTTTCAGTAAGTGCAGATCTGATACATCAGGAAAATGGTGGGTATAATATTGCAGCCTCTTCCACAGCGGGGGAACCAGAGGATGGAACCAATATGAATACCATGATAAATATGAGACATGATACGCATTTATTCACTGAAGGAACTCCAGAAGATTATATGAAATCAGTTATATCAACACTTGGAATAGGTTCCCAGCAGGCGTCCCTGTTGTCGGATTCCCAGAAGGTAGTTATAAATCAGATTGAGAATAGGCGAACTTCGGTACAAGGTGTTTCATTAGATGAAGAAATGGCAAATATGGTTAAGTATCAACATGCATATACTGCAGCGGCAAAAATGATATCAACGCTTGACGAAATATATAATACTCTGGTTAACAGAGTTGGGATAGCTGGAAGGTAGGGATGAAAAATGAGAATTACAAATAATATGCTGATTAACAATATGATGGGGTTTGTGAATAATAACCTGACTAGAATGGACAAGCTTCAGACACAGCTAGCAACAGGAAAGAAAATCAGTGTGCCTTCCGATGATCCTATTATTGCTGCTAAGGCTTTAAAACTTAGAACGGACGTTTCAGAGGTTGCGCAATACAAAAGGAATTCAGAGGATGCAAATTCCTGGATGGATATTACAGAAAGCTCAATGGGAATGATTGTCGATGTACTACAACGTTCTAGGGAGTTGGCTGTTCAGGCAGCAAACGGAACCATGACAATAAGTGATAAGGAAAAAATACAAAAGGAAATAGAACAGCAAAGAGGCGAGCTGATACATATTGCTAACTCGACCTATGCTGGAAGATATGTGTTTTCTGGATATTCTACTGACACACCATTGATGAATGAGGATGGAACATATGCTTCGTCAGTTGCTTCAAACGACACAGCTATTGTAAAAAGCGGTCTGATTGATTTGACTCAAACACCCATAAACAGTACAAGAAATTTTCAAATTTGCCTTGATGGAACCAACTATCGTAATGTTATAATACCTGCAAATAATTATGATGGAGTGACAAATGATCTTGATACATTGGCAGCGGATATCGAGTCAGCCGTAACTTCATACCCTGAGCTTTCAGACATTAAGGTAGTGAACGATAATGGCAGGATACAGTTCTCTTTAAAGAATACCTTGGATCCAAATGGAAACAGGCTTAAACTGTATCTCAAGGAAGGTGCTACGGATGATTTGCTTCAGGATATAAAGATAAAGACTGATGCAGTCACAGGAATTACTGTTTCAAAGAGTGAAGATATTACTTATCAGATAGGTATAAGCGATAGTCTTAATATTAATGTATTGGGAACCCAATTGTTTGGAAGTGGTGTAAAAAACGATATGGGCGGATTTATGGTTCAGTTTGACAGGTTTATTGACAGTCTTACATTTCCAGGAAAGGTTTCATATATTAAAGGTCAAAAAATAGTTGGATCAGCATCTAGCCCGTTAGATCTTTCCAATAATAATCAATTTAATATAAAAGTTGACGGGATGGGTGCATATTCTACAATAACAATTCCCGATCCTGGAGGTTATACATTTGATGGCACTGCGGGTAAAACACTAGATGATATGGTCAACAGTATACAGACTCTGATAAATGCAGATGCTAGTCTTAGTGCTGCGAATGTAAAGGTTATAAATGATGATGGAAGAATAACTTTCTCTTGTGATGAAGGAAGAAAAATAACATTCCAGGAAGGTCCTTATAATAATAATGCGTTAAGTGCGTTAAGGTTATATACTGACCTTAATAAAACTGTTGAATCAAAAACTGGAAATGAAGGAATAAATCAAGCATTAACAGAGTTAGAGGATTTGAGAAACAAAGTTATGAGTATTCGTTCAGATATAGGTGCGAGGGTTAACCGAATTGAATTGACGCTAAACAGGCTTGAAAATGATAATGTAAATTTCACCCAACTCATGAGTGAAAATGAAGATGCGGATATGGCGGAAACAATAATGAATCTGAAAAATGAGGAAAATGTATATAAATCGTCATTAGCAGGTGGGGCAAGGATTATTCAACCTTCCTTGATGGATTTTCTAAGATAGGTGATTTTTTATGGGTTTAAGTATTAGTACTGTCAATGCGAAAATTGGAATTCAGAGAACTCCTTTTAAGATTGAGATGCAGACGAAGGCATCCAAGCTTGAGCTTCAGTCGGATAGGCCAATGGTTAATATTCATACGGAGCTTCCAAAGGTACTTATTGACCAGTCTAAAGCTTTTGCAAGTGCGGGGTTAAAAGGTATTGAGGAATTTGCGAAGGAAGCTGCTGACCTTGGATATCAGGCTGCTATGGATTATATAGCAAAAACATCTTCTGATGGAGATACATTGGCTGCAATTGAAAATGGAGGAAATCCTATTGTAGATATTGCCATTAGGGAAACGAATACTGAGCATGAGTTTGGCATGGTTACAATGCCATCAGTTGGGCCTGAAATAACAGTGACTGGTTCTGTCGAGTTTGATCCCGAAAGGACAAGTGAAGGAGTTAATAATGGTATTGATGGGAAATATATACCTGGTGAAGTTAATATAAATTTTACTCCAGGAGAAGTTCGAACATATATGGAGCGATACGCTTCTATCAATATAAAATATGTTGAAAGTAAGCTGGATATTTCTGTTTAGAGTTTAAATTTTATGTTGTAAGGGTCTTCTATTAATGATAGAATATAGATGTAAAATGAAGGCCCGAAAAAATCCTTGAGGAGGAATTAATATGCTGCTTCATACAAAGCATTTCGGGCAATTGGAGATTGATGAGGAAGGAATCGTTGATTTTCCAGAGGGGTTGCCTGGTTTTGAGTATGTAAAAAGGTTTATTCTACTTGGAAAGAATGATGAAGACTCTCCATTTCAATGGCTTCAGGGTGTTGATAATCCAGATGTTGCTTTTGTAGTTATTGACCCCATTATCTTGAAAAAAGATTATGTTGTAGATGTTCCAGATGAAGAAGTTGAGTTTTTGAATATTACGGATTCGGACAAGGTAATGATTTTTTGTATAGTAGTAGTTCCTGAGGATATCAGTAAAATGACTGCGAATCTTAAAGCACCAGTATTGATCAATCCTGAGAACAAAAAAGGCAAACAGATAGTTACCGATAATAAAGAATATAATATTAAGCACTATATTTTAGAGGAGCTTAGGCAAAAGGGAGGATGAATTTAGTGCTGGTTCTTACTAGGAAAAAGGAGCAGTCTATAATTATTGGAGACAATATCGAGATAACTATTGTTGATATACAAGGGGATCAGGTCAGAATCGGTATTAATGCTCCAAAAAATATCACTATTCACAGGAAAGAGGTCTATCTTGAGATACAGGAAGAAAATAAGCGGGCTGCAGAGTCTAAAGCTATTCCTCCGAATGATTTATTAGGTAAGATTGATAAGGGATAATCAAGAAATGAATACGAATGTATTTAATATAGGATCATCCTTAAATAGAGGTTTATAGGCCCTAGATCGTGCTGTACAGTATGATTTAGGGTTTTTGTCAAAAATTAGGGAGCATAATTTATGAGGCGACTTAAAACGGCAGTATTTACGACATCACGAGCAGATTATGGATTGTTATACCCTTTGATTAAAAAAATAAATGAAGACAGTTATTTTGAGCTGATGCTTGTTGTTGCTGGGAATCATTTTTTGCCTGAATACGGATACACTGTTAGTGAGATCAGGAAGGATGGATTTACCCATTTTGATGAGATAAAAACTTTTAATGGTGGTGATAATGAGCGGGATATACTGTTTTCCATTGCAGATTCCATAAAGGATGTATCGATGTTGCTCGATAAATTGAGGCCTGAAGTTGTAATTATCCTTGGTGATAGATATGAGCTATGGTCTATAAGCATTCCGAGTGTTATACATAGGATACCAATCGTGCATATTCATGGAGGTGAAACCACTTCTGGAAGCACTGATGAGGTAGTACGGCATAGTATTACGAAGGCTGCATCCATACATTTTGCTTCAATTGAGGAATACAGAAAAAGGATTATAAGCATGGGAGAAGACCCTTCTCGGGTATTTGCAGTTGGAGCTCTTGCAATTGACAATATGAAGCAATCAAATCTTTTGAGCATAGATGAGCTCTCATTACTCACTGGGGTTGACTTCGGAGAAAACATAGGTCTTCTGACATATCATCCTGTTACATTTGATGACTATTTTTCTTCAACCAAAAAGATAAAAGAAGTGCTCGATGCAGTGGTTGAAAGTGACATTTTGGCGCTTATAACAATGCCCAATGCTGATGTGGGTGGAATGGTTGTTTTTAAAGAAATTAGCGCCTATTTAGATAAATACCCCCAAAGACTTAGATTAATTAAAAATTTAGGACATACTGCTTATTTAAGTGCCATGAAATATGCAAAGATTATGATAGGGAATTCTTCAAGCGGTATTATTGAGAGTGCATCCTTTAAACTTCCAGTTGTTAATATTGGTGATAGACAGGATGGCAGAATGAAGCCTGCAAATATTATTGATTGTAAATGTAAATGTGCCGATATAATATTGGGAATTGAGAAAGCATTGTCAAAAATATTTAATGATGGCTTAAGAGAGCTTGAAAATCCATATGGGGATGGAAAAGCGGCAGGGAGGATAATTCAAATACTCAAGAGCATAGATTTTTACGACAAGGAAAAGCTTTTAAAGAAAAGATTTTATGAAATAAGATAAAGGAGGATTTCTTATGAAAGCAAGTTATGATAGTCAAAAGGATCTAATTCTTATAGGTGCAGGCGGTCATTGCAGGGTCATAATTGAAATGATAGAAAAGTACCATCCTGATATTGAGATCATTGGTATTACGGATATTAACCCTCTAAAAAAGGAAGAAGTTATAGATGGAATAGAGGTATTAGGTGATGATAAAATATTGGAGGAGCTACTAAATAGAGGTGTAAAAAAAGCCTTTATTTCAGTTGGATCTTTAGGCGAGTACGAGTTCAGGCAAGAATTATGTGATCGTGTAAAAAGTATGGGATTTGAATTGATTAATATTATTCATGGTACAAGCTATATTTCAGAGCAAGCGAAAATTGGTTTGGGCAATGTTGTTATGGCTAAGGCTGTGATAAACACAGGTGCAATTATAGGAAACAATAATATAATAAACACAGGTAGTATTGTTGAGCATGGATGTATTTTGGGTGATAACGTTCATATCGCACCAGGAGCTATAGTATGCGGAGATGTCAGCATTGGAGACAACTCTTTTGTAGGCGCTGGAGCTACTATAAAAAATGGTATAAAAATAGGCTCAAATGTTATAATTGGTGCAGGAAGTGTGGTTATAGAAGATATTCCATCTGATTCAAAAGCATATGGAGTTCCAGCAAAAGTTGTGTAAGGAGAGAAAATGTCTATTTTTATTATTGCAGAAGCAGGAGTAAATCATAATGGCGACATAAAAACAGCTAAGAGGCTTATCGATGCTGCAAAAGAGGCAAATTGCAACGCAGTTAAGTTTCAGACTTTTAGAGCTGAGAGTCTGGTAACGGATATGCTTCCATTAGCGGAATACCAGAAGCAAAATACAGTTACAGTTGATTCTCAGCTCGAAATGCTTAAAAAACTTGAGCTTTCTTGGGAATCCCAAAGAGAGCTTTTTAATTATTGCAGGGAAAAAGGTATAATATTTTTATCGACGCCTTTTGATGAGGTATCTGCAGATTTTTTAAATGACATTGGTATGAGAATATTTAAAATTCCATCAGGTGAAATTACTAATAAGTACCTTATTAAACATATTTCTAGAATGTCAAAGCCTATAATACTATCAACTGGTATGTCAAGTTTAGCAGAGATAGAAACAGCATTGAATTGGATTTACGAAGACGGAAACAATAATGTAACACTGCTTCAATGTACTTCTTGTTATCCAGCAGAGTATAGGGATGTCAATCTCAATGCCATTCGAACATTGAAGGAGTGCTTTGGTGTGAGGGTTGGGTATTCTGATCATACAGTCGGAATTGAAGCTGCGATTGCATCGGCAGCCTTAGGGGCAGAGGTCATAGAAAAGCATCTCACTCTTGACAGAAATATGGAAGGGCCAGATCACAAAGCTTCGATCGAGCCTCAGGAGCTTAAAACTCTGGTGCAATACATACGAAATGTTGAAACTTCGCTTGGTAATGGGATTAAAAAGCCATGTGCGAGTGAAATTGAAATGAGAAAATCTGCAAGAAAGTACATTGTGGCTCAAAAAGATATATATATGGGACATACCATCACAAGGGAAATGATAAGTCTTAAGAGGTGCGGAGAGGGCTTTGTCCCTGAATTCATGGATTACATAGTGGGATCTGTTGCTACGAAGGATTTATCGAAGGGACATATTCTAAAAAAGGGTGACTTTTTTTAAGGAGAGGGTGGATTTTTGGAAAACAATTGGAGGGTTTGGGACAAGAACAGGGAGTATGGACAAACGCTTTATAAAAGAGCTATAGGTATTCTCCCAGAAATGGAATCAAGTAAAAAAATTGCTTCTGAGGTTAGTAAGATATTGAAGCCTAAAGGGAGCATTCTCGATGTAGGATGTGGATCGGGTCACTATCTGAGGAGCCTTAAAAGGGAAATAGATTTTGAGTTTTATTATAAAGGTATTGATAAAACCGACTACTATATTGAGCTCGCTAAAAAAGCATATGCGGGCTTAAACTATGCATGTCTTGATATAGAATTTAAAATTGGGGATATATATGATATCGACTTGCCTGATTCGTCCTATGATATTGTAATGTGTAACAATCTGCTTCTTCATCTTCCTTCTGTCAAAAGACCGCTTGAGGAGTTGATAAGGGTTTCAAAAGACTATTGTTTAGTAAGGCTTTTATGTGGTGAAAGGTCATATCGTATTAAGGATATTGATCCTAATAATGAAAATTATGATGAGAACGGTGAACCTTTGGATTTTTATTATTTAAACATTTATAGTGCAAAATATATTGGAGAATTGCTTGAAGCAAACCCAAAAGTTAAGAAGTGGAAAATAGAGTCTGATTTTGATTATGATAGGGAAAGAATTTCAGAGTCAGCAAATGAAAACAATGGTGCAGGAAATGCGACAAAAATACTAGGAAATTTTCAGGTTAGTGGATGTATAATGCTTCCGTGGAGCATTATACAAGTAGAGCTATAGAGGATCATAAATATAACAGTAGAGGTGAGCTTAATGGTAAAGAAGGATCAGTTAGAAAGGTATAACTTGCCTAGAGAGATAAAGTTTTGCAAGAAATGTACTATATCAAACCATAGACCCAGGATAACATTTGACGAAAATGGAGTTTGCAGTGCATGTAATTATGCTGAGTTTAAGAAAAAAGTCAACTGGCAGGAACGCGAAAAGGAACTCGTGGAGCTTTGCAACAGATTTAGAAGGTCTGATGGTTCACATGATGTTATTGTTCCAGCTAGCGGCGGGAAAGACAGCAGCTATGTTGCGCATATTTTAAAGCACAAATATGGAATGAATCCTTTGACTGTGACATGGGCACCGCTTTTAATAACTGATATTGGAAGACAGAACTGGGAAAATTTTATTGATTCAGGGTTTGATAATATAAGGGCAACACCAAATGGCAGGATAAACAGGCTGATTACAAAGCTGTCGTTTACTCATCTGGGGGATCCGTTTCAGCCATTTATTTACGGGGTTACTAATTTCCCCTTAAGGGTTGCCATTGAGAAAAATATTTCACTTATAATGTATGGGGAAAATGGTGAAGTTGAGTATGGCGGTGATATGAAAAATGCATACAAGCCTACAAGGGAAATAACTGACCATAACAAACATTATTTTTCAGGGATGCCACCTGAGGCTTGGGCTGAGTATGGGATTAAACCTAATGATCTTATGTATTATATGGCACCTGATTTTGAAAAGATAATAGAGAATAAAACTGAGATTCATTTTATGGGATACTATAGGTACTGGGATCCTCAAGAAAATTTTAACTACTGCTTAAAAAACACAGGTTTTCAGTGCAATACTGAAAGAACTGAAGGAACATATTCTAAATATGCAAGTCTTGATGATAAGTTAGATGGTGTTCATTATTATTTGGGGTTTATAAAGTTTGGGATTGGAAGGGCAACATCAGATAGCGCGCATGAGATAAGGGATGGAAGGATCACACGAGAAAAAGGTATCAAGCTCGTAAAAGAATATGATGATGAGTTCCCAAGCAAATATTTCAAGGACTTTTTACAGTATTGTGATGTTACAGAAGAAGAGTTCTGGAAGGTTGTAGACATGTGGAGGTCGGATAAAATATGGGAGAATTACATGGGCAAATGGAGACTCAGAAAGGCCGTTTGGAACGAATAGACAAAAGGGTGCTTTGTATTGTTCCCGCAAGAGCGAATTCTAAAAGGGTAAAGGGTAAAAATATCAGGACTATGAATGGAAAGCCTCTGATTTTATGGACATTGGAGGAAGCTAAGAAGGCAGTATTTATTGATAAGCTAGTGGTTTCAACCGATGATAAGACCGTTGTCCATATATGCAAAAAACTGGACATAGAGCTGATTGATCGTCCAGCTAAGCTTGCCGATGATAATGTATCTATGTATGATGTAATAATGCACTTGATCGATGTGCTAAAGAGTGATGGCCTAGAGTTTGATTGCATAATGCTTCTCCAGCCGACATCGCCTCTAAGGACAGTTATGCATATTGAAGAAGCGGCGAGAATGTTTTTTGATAAATATGAAAGTGTTGATTCGCTTATTTCGGTTACAAAAAACGATCATTCGCCATGGTGGCTAAGGACCATCGATGGTAATGGCTTGATCGGGGAGTTTTTAGAATATGACAAGGAAAATTATAATAAAGCACAGGATTTTCCAGATTTGTACAGAATAAATGGTGCAATTTATATTGTAAAAGTTAACGAGTTTATAAAGCACAAGGGCTTTGAAACTGATAGAACTCTGCCATTTATAATGAATCCAGAGGATTCTGTTGATATTGATACTGAGATGGATTTTATGTTTGCTGAGTTCATTATGAAATATCGGAGATGAGAGAAGATGACAGATAAAAACATAAGTGTTCCTGTTGATAAGTATATACGAGAGTATAAAAGCGAAAGAGCCCTAGAATGGGAAGAGAACAGAGGTAGTGAGTATAAGGAATACAGAAGAAAATGGGTAGAAAATCCCAAAAACTTTATTCTTGAAGAGGGACCTTTAAATCTTGACATCGAGATTACCAACCTCTGCAATCTAAAATGTCCTATGTGCCCTAGAACTATCCTTATAAGAGATGATATCAGCGTTGATAATGAAAAGTATAAGCTTGGATTTATGGACTGGGAGCTTTATACAAGTCTGATTGATCAGGCTGAGGATATTGGAGTCTCTGCTGTTAAGCTCAACTGGCTTGGGGAGCCTACAATGCATAAGGATCTCATAAGAATGGTGGATTATGCAAAGAGAAAAGGGATATTGGAAGTTCTAATTAATACAAATGCTGTTCTGCTGGATCAGAACTTGGCAGAAGGGCTTATAAAGGCTGGACTTGACAAACTTTTGTTTTCTTTTGACTCTCCATATAAGGAAAACTATGAGAAAATAAGAATAGGTGCTGATTTTAATACAGTGCTATCCAATATTAAAAATGTCAGACTAATAAGAGAAAAGCTCAAGATGGAGTCCCCGCTTACAAGGGTATTGATGGTTCTTATGAAGGAAAATCAGGACCATTTTAAGGATTTGGTCGAGCTTTTCAAGGATGATGTAGACATTGTTGCATGGGGAGAGTTTACAAATGAAGAAGAGCTAATTGGAGAAGATAGAAAAATCGTAAAAAGAAAGAAAATTGAAAATTTTGCCTGTGCACAGCTTTGGCAGAGAATGTTTGTTTCATGGAATGGTAAAGTTGTAGTATGTTGTGCGGACGCTAAAATGAACTATGTTGTGGGAGATGCACGCAAGGAAAAGATTAAGGATATCTGGAAAAATGAAAAATACAGTCAAATCAGGGAAATGCATATGAAAGGCGGATATGATAAAATTTATATTTGCTCAATCTGTGATATTCCTGAGTTTGGTGACGAAGATTAGGTGATGAGGTGGAGAATGATTTCTTTAAGCGTACCAGAGCTAAATGGTAATGAGTTAAAATATTTGAAAGAATGTCTGGATTCGGGATGGGTATCGACTGCTGGACCATATGTAGATGATTTTGAAAAGAAATTTAATCAGTATATAGGAGCTAAATCTTCAATAGCTACAGTGAACGGAACAGCAGCTTTGCATTTAGCGTTGAAGTCGCTTGGCATTGGAGAAGGAGATGAAGTGATTGTTCCCTCTTTTACATTCATAGCAACAGCAAACGCAATAAAATATAGCGGAGCTGAGCCAGTATTTGTTGATGTATGCAAAGATACATTTGTCATTGATGCCGACAAGATTGAAGAGTTGATAACGGAAAAAACCAAATGTATATTGCCTGTCCATTTATATGGCCAACCAGCGGACATGGATAAAATAATGGAGATTGCAAAAAAACACAGATTGTATGTAGTGGAGGATGCATCAGAGTCGCTTGGTTCTAAGTACAAGGGAAGGTATACTGGAACTATAGGACATGCTGGATGTTTCAGCTTTAATGGAAATAAGCTCATTACAACAGGCAATGGAGGAATGCTTGTGACGCAGGAGACTTCTACGGGAGGTTATGCGAGATATTTGACAAGCCTAGCAAAAGAGATTGGTGAAGACGGGACGGTGTACTATGGAGAAGTTGGCTATAACTACAAAATGTCATGTATAAATGCAGCAATGGGTTTGGCTCAGTTAGAATCTATTAACAAAAGAATAGAAGTAAAAATGAGAATTTCAGCTCAATATCAGAAGCTTTTGAAAGGCATCCAAGGCATTAAGCTTTCAATGCAAAGAGAGGAATGTGAAACAGTTTTTTGGTTGAACTCAATTATTGTAGAAAAAGAGTTTGAAGAAAGTAGGGATGATTTAATTATAAGACTACAGCGTGAAGGAATAGAAACCCGACCATTTTTTTATCCTATTCACATGATGAAGCCTTATAGAAGCTGCAGGCATGGTGATTTAAGTATTTCTGAGTATTTAATGAGGCATGGATTAAGCCTTCCAAGCTCAATAGGATTGACTGATAAGGAAATCGAAAAAGTGTGTGAAAATTTCATAAAATCCTGCCCCAAATAATTAATGCTAAATAGTAAATGTAAAAATTCCGATATAATATATGAAAGGGCTTGATTCATAAGTTGGATTAAGCAAGGATGTCATGGAGGGATTTTTATGAAAATTGATGGCATGGATGCATCTAGTTACAACAACCAAATACCTCATGAACCCGTAAAGCAGGTATCGCAATCTAATTCGGAAAAAATCGAACAGCACAGTAAGGCTTCTGAGAGTACAATTCATGAGTTTAGAAATATATCTCATATGTCAGAATATGAAATAAATGAACTGCCAGTTTCTGAAAAGTTTATGTTGAAGGCTATTGAATCGGCAAACAAAGCAATTTCTGGAGCGGACCGAAGAATTGAGCTCTCTGTTCATCAAAAAACAAAGGAAATAATGATTAAGGTAGTTAACTCAGAGACAAATGAAATAATTAGGGAGATTCCACCTGAAAAAGTGCTTGATATGGTCGCGAAAATGCTAGAAAATGCTGGCATATCTGGTTCGTCAGCTACATCTGGCCTATTGGTAGATGAAAAGAGGTAATTGTTTATGGCGGTAAATGGTATTAATAACGCGTCAAGTAAATTAAGACTGAGCGGACTTTCATCGGGTCTTGATACTGATTCTATAATTAGTAGCTTGATGAAGGTTGAAAAAGTTCCGATCGATAAAATACAGCAGAAGAAGCAGTTGGCTGAGTGGAAAAGAGATAGTTATAGAGATATAACAAATCTATTAAGAGGAATTAAAGATGAATTCTTTAATTCTACGAAGCCAGAAAGCAATATTACTTTTCAAAGTAGCTTTAAAAAGTTTAAAGCTACAAGTAGTGATAGTGGTGTGATCACTGCAACTGCTGGAGCAGATGCAAGCGGAGGCACTTTTGAAGTTAAAGTGCAAAATATGGCAAAGGCTGCCACTTCAAAAAGCAGTGATGTTATCAGCAAAGCGGTTGAGAGCACTACAACTGTTACATCCGATGATATTGTAGCTGCAAGTGGAAGAAAACTTAAGATGACTCTTGATGGGGTTACAAAGGAAGTCACATTAGGGACATATACGGCGGGGACAAGTCTTTCGGATTTTGCTTCGGATATACAAAGTAAGATAGGGATTGAGTTTGGCGCAGGAAAAATATCTGTAAATGTAACAGGAACAAGTAATGATAAACTCACATTTTCTACTACAGGCGGTGCGAGCAAACTTACTATGCAAAGTGCTTCAGGAAATGATGCGCTTGATATAATTAACATTAGTTCTGGTGCTGCCAATAGGATTAGCACAAGTGATACTATAGGTGCTCTAGCAAGCAAGCTTGGTAAAACTTTTACAACTAATAGCCAAGGTAATATTAGTTTTAGTATAAACTCAAAAGAATTTTCATTTTCAACAACTACGACAGTATCTTCAATGTTGAGTACTATTAATAATGACGCTACTGCAAAAGTTAAAATGACTTATGATGAAACTTCAGATAAATTTTCTATCGTATCGAAACAGATGGGGTCGGGTAATAACATTCAGTTAAGTGAAGGCACTGGAAGCACATTTTTGCAAGCAATTAATCTTACTACACCAACCTATACTCCAGGAGAGGATGCGCAAATTATTCTTGATGGTCAGACAATAACAAGAAGTAGTAATACAATTAATGCAAATGGAATTTCCTTTAATATTTTGAGTGAAGGCGCAGATACTGAGACAGTAGCATTGGAAAATGATTCGGAAGTGGTATTTAATAACATTAAGAGTTTTATTACAAAATACAATGATGCTATAAAAACAATAAATGATAAAATTACGGAAAAATATGATAGAGACTATCAACCTCTAACAGATGATCAAAAAGAAGGAATGGAAACTGAGGATATAGAGAAGTGGGATAAGAAGGCTAAAACTGGAATTCTGCGCAATGATCGAACCCTTGAGAGTATTTTAACTAATTTAAGGAGTGCGCTTAACCAAAGTGTAGACGGGATGAAGTTGAGTGATATTGGAATAACAACTGGTACATATTCTGAAAAGGGGAAGCTTTCCATTGATGAGGATAAATTGAGGAAAGCAATAGAAAATGATCCAGATAAAGTGATGAATTTATTTAGCAAACAATCTGAGAGCTATCCAGCCAGTTCTAGGACACTAAATTCTTCGCAAAGAAGTATAAGGTTTTCAGAAGAGGGGCTGGCACAAAAGTTTTCTGATATTATTGAAGATAATATATCAACAATAAGAGATTCTGGAGGAAAGAAAGGCTTGCTTTTGCAGATTGCAGGGATGAGCGGAGATATATCTGAATACTCAAATTCTCTTTATAAAGAAATATCTGGATATGATTCAAAAATGACCGAGTTGTATGATAAGCTTGGGGACAAGGAAACACAATTGTATAAAAAGTATTCGAGTCTTGAAACATATATGCAAAAAATGAATTCACAAAGCAGCTGGCTTTCATCGCAGTTAGGATCAAGCTGACGTTAAGGGATTGATTTCTTCCCCAAAATACAAAAGTAAAAAGGATTTACGTATAAATATATAGATACTTTTGGAGGGATTTAAAATGTCTATGAATAAGGCATATGAACAATACAAGGAGAACTCAATATACACTGCTAGTCCTGAAGATCTAACGCTCATGCTATATAATGGGCTGGTTAAGTTTTTGATGCAAGCGGAAGCTGCCATTGAAGAAAAGAATGTTGAAAAGTCACATGCAAGCATAATAAGAGCGGAGGACATAATTCAGGAGTTCATGTCAACTCTAGATATGAATTATGAGGTTTCGAACAACCTGGTCTTACTTTATGATTATATGTACCGTAGGCTTATACAAGCAAATACTGAAAAGAATAAAGATATTGTAACAGAAGTTTTGGGCTTTGCACGTGAGCTGCGTGATACATGGGCTCAGGCGATGAAGATAGCAAAGAATCAAATGGGTAAAACACAACAAATTGCGAAATAGGGGGAGACAAAACTATGGTTACATCACCTCAGAAGTATATAGATAGGCTTGTGGAAATTACTGATAAAAAGTATGCACAGCTTGAGGAAATACTTCGAATCACTAATGATCAAACGGCATGCATAAATACTGATGGTATTAGTGGACTTGAAAAGCTTATTGAAGCTAAGCAGCAGGTAATAGACAATATAAATAAGCTTGATGATGAGTTTGAGGTGTATTTTGTCCGCCTTAAATCAGTAATAAAAGTTAATTCACTAGATGAGATTAAAAATCAGAAAATACCAGGTACTGATATCCTTAAAAATTCAGTAGGACGTGTCTTGGGAATTTTAGCACAGATTGATCAGATTGAGAAGACAAATAATCAGAATGCAAAAAAGGTATTGATTGATATTGGAAATGATATAAAGACTTTAAATATAGGCAAGAGAGCAAACAATGCATATATTCCAAAACAAAGTCAAGTAGAGTCATATTTTTTTGATAAGAAAAAATAATTTCTACAAAAAAAAGAGGTTAGTCTTAAAGACTAACCATGTAAAGGGGGTCAAAATGTATTTTGTGAGGTCATTAATTATTATTGACAGATACACTTGTTTTATACATTATAATTTAAAAAATAAAAAAAATTTTTATATTAAATACAATTAATCTTTTACATTTATCTAACCGCTAAATGTAAGATTAATAATGTATTTAATATAGGAATAACCTAATTTAATTTTTTATGGAGCAAATCTCTGATCTCTATAAGAACATCTTCAACATGTCTTCCAGTACACTCAACAGTTATATCGGCATACTTCTGATACAAGGGCGCACGCTCTTCAAAAAGACACTTCAGGTTTTTGCAATTTCCCATTGCTATACCTCTAGTCTGAATGTTTTTAATTCGTTTTATCATATCGGTGTATTCAATTTTAAGGTAAATAACTATTCCAGACTTTTTTAACATTTCCATTGAAGTGTTTCTATAAATAACACTTCCACCTGTTGATATTAAATGATTCTTAAGATCCAAGCCAAGTATGATATTTTCTTCAATATTGAGAAATTTCTCAAATCCATCAGTATCAATAATTTCCTGAAGGAGCCTATTGCAGTTGCTTTGTATAAGTAGGTCAGTATCTATGAATGGCATCTTCAATACTTTTGCCAAAAGAACCCCTACTGTGCTTTTTCCTGCGCCAGGCATACCTATAAGAACAATGTTATCTTGCATAAATGTCTCCTTTGATGATTTGAATTATTAGGGTTGCTTTTTGAACTGAGTATAACGCTTGCTGACATTTAACTTTGCTTCATCAAGGATGTTTGTGAATTTCTCAAGCATTTCCTTGTCTGCAACCTTCTTAAACGCTGTTTCAATAAGCGACTGAAAATTATCTCCATCATCTGGGTATACAACGCATGTAGAATAAAATAGGTCATCAAATTCCAAACCTGCTTCTTTAAGACTTGAATCAATATTAGCAATGATTTTTGTATTAACAACCTTTGCACCCATTGAGCCTGTGTTTGGAAGAACAACAATGATATCCCTATTGTTGAGCACTGCATAATCGGTGATTCTAAGACATTGCTTAACCTTAATAATTGCTGTTTTGTATGCGTTATCCATAATATTTGATATTTCTGAGAGATTGGTGCTATCTGCAAGCTTTTCCTGTTTAGGCTTTATAAGCGTAATTAGAATCAGAGATAAAAGCTGTTTTGTTCGTTTTGCCATATTGATCTCCTTTGAAAAGTACTCTTCAAAGGACATTATTATTTTGGCAGAGTCGTTTACGATATATCGAAATTGCTTTTCTATGTTTATCACAGTTGATAGGGACCTTTCAAGCCTTGACGGTTTGAAAGGTTTTTGAATAAAATCATTTACTGAGTACTTGAGCGCGATGTTCTTTATGTCAGAGCTGGTGGATCTTGTAATAATGATTATTGGGGTGTTTCTTGTTTCAGGGAAACTTCTTATTTGAGAAATAATTGAGAAACCATCTTTTTCCATGGGAAAATTAATATCAATAATTATTAAATCAAAGCTTTTTAGCCGATTTTGTATTTGAGAAAATTCTAGAATGTCTGAAATCTCAACAATATCAAAATCACTGATATTCGAAAGAATGTATTTAATTTTTTCACGATCGAAATCTGAATAATCAAATATAAGTATTCTTTTTTTCATATTATCATCCCATTTATAATTCCTCTAAAAAAGCAATAGCTTAGAAGGAGAATTCAGAATCCAGAATTCAGAATATTTAAGTATTCATTATTCTGAGTTCTGAATTCTTGGATTTATTCTTGGTAGCGGTATGCAATATATTCATATAGTATATCGGCATAGATTATGAAATGCATTATGCAGTTATTCTGAATTCTTGCGGCTATGCCGCGGAATGAATATTATATTTGATCCGCTGTTGATCCATAATATACGATTCCTCTTTCTGAATCAACTGTTACGACAGAACCGCTTCTTAGAATTTCGGTGGCGTTTTCGGCACATACAACTACTGGAATTTCGAGAGCAAGTCCAATTGTGGCTGCATGTGAAGTGAGTCCACCTTCTTCAACTATCAATCCAGAAGCTCTTTTCATAAATGGAAGCATTGAGTTGTTTGTGTAGGGTACAACGAGAATATTACCGTCAACAAAGTTCTTTTGAGCTTCCTCCAATGTCCTGACAACACAGAGCTCTCCTGTAATCTCGCCCATATTTATTCCTGTTCCCTTTACAAGAACTTTTCCAACAATGTGAACCTTTAAAATGTTAGTTGTACCTGAGACTCCAATAGGAATACCAGCTGTGATGACAACAAGATCTCCATATTTAACAAGACCAGACTCAAGGGCTTTTTCTACCCCTACATCAAACATCTCGTCAGTAGATTTTGCTGCATTGACTATGTATGGTATAACACCCCATGACAATGCTAACTGTCGCTGAACCTTTGGAAATACTGTTGTTGCAATTATTGGACAAGCTGGTCTGAATCGAGAAATCATTCTGGCGGTATGACCTTGATGAGTAACAGTAATGATAACTGATGCATTAAGCTCAAGCGCTGTAGTACATGTAGCATGGCTAATAGCATTTGTAATTATTGGTGCCATATCAAAATTCGATGAGGTCAGTCTTTCCCAATAATTCATTGAGTGTTCTGCTTTTTTAGCAATTTTAACCATTACTTCAAGGCTTTCTAATGGATACTTACCTGATGCAGTTTCGCCAGATAGCATAATAGCGCTGGTGCCGTCATATATGGCGTTTGCAATGTCGCTCGCTTCAGCACGTGTAGGAAGTGGATTTCTAATCATCGAGTCAAGCATTTGAGTTGCAGTAATAACAGGCTTGCCGTTTTTGTAACACTTTTTAATTATACTTTTTTGTACAATAGGTACTTCTTCAACAGGAATCTCAACGCCCATATCACCTCGAGCAACCATTATGCCATCTGAAACCTTTATAATATCGTCAACATTCATTATTCCTTCACGGTTTTCTATCTTGGCAATTACATTGATGTTTTGACCGCCGTATTTTTCGAGTACTTTTTTTATTTCGATGACGTCGGATGCTTTACGTACAAATGAGGCTGCGATAAAGTCAACATCGTTCTCAATTCCGAATTTTATATCTGCAATATCTTTTTCTGTAAGGGCTGGTAAACGGATTTCAACGTCTGGTACATTGACTCCTTTATGATTGCTGATAATATCACCATTGACAACGATACAATGAATATCCTTTCCAATAACATCTCTTATTTCTAACTCGATTAGTCCATCATTAATAAGGATACGGCCGCCCTTTCTGACATCCATGTACAAATCCTTATAGTCTATTGAGACCTTGGTACTGTCTCCAATAATATCATCATTTACAAGTACGAATGGATCACCTTCATTTAACTTTGCTTCTCCATTTTCGAACTTTCCAATTCTTATTTTTGGTCCCTTTGTATCTAAGAGTAAAGCAACTGGTAAACCCAACTCTTCCCTTACCTTTTTAAAGGTGTCAATTCTTTTTTTGTGGTCCGCGTGTGTACCATGTGAAAAGTTTAGTCTTCCCACATTCATGCCAGTTTGCATAAGATTTCTTAGCATTTTTTCGCTATCAACAGCAGGTCCGATTGTACAAATGATTTTGGTTTTTCTCATATATTAAATACCTCCATAGGTTTAGAATGCTTAATATGTTAAAAGGCGTAAGGCAAGAATATGCCCCACGCCTAAAACCGCCACAATTCTTTTTATCTCTATTATAAATATACCTATGTAAAATATTATAATAAAGCAAGAAAAAAATCAAGGTGTTATGATAAAGTTAAATAAAGTATAATTAGAAAAAGGTATTGACTTTGACGTAGCGTTAAGGTTTATGATTAATTTAGTTAGCTAATTCAAAAAAATGACTAGTCAACTGGCGATTTCAAAAATAAGGAGATGATCTAGTGGAATATACAGTTCAAAAGCTTGCTGAAATGGCGGGGATTAGTACAAGAACATTGAGGTATTATGATGAAGTCGGGATTCTTAAGCCAGCAAGAATCAATTCATCGGGTTATCGGATATATGGTCAAAAAGAAGTGGGTAAGCTGCAACAAATACTTTTTTACAGGGAAATGGATGTAGCTTTAGATCAAATCAAGGAGATCATGTCAGCCCCCGACTATGATGTGATTAAGGAACTTAAAGAACACAGAAAAAAGCTTCTTGATAAGAAAATCCAATTGGATAAATTAATTTGCAATGTTGAAAAAACCATTGCACTAAAGGAAGGAAGGATAACAATGACTGACGATCAAAAGTTTGAAGGTTTGAAACAGAAAATGATTGATGATAATGAAAAGAAATATGGTAAAGAGATACGTGAGAAATACGGAGAACATCAGGTTTATCAGCATAATAAAAAAATAAAGTCAATGACAAAGGAGCAGTATCAAAGAGTTGAGGAGTTGTCCTTTGAGGTACTAGAGACTCTAAAAGCTGCTTACGCGACAGGAGAGCCTTCTGGAGATTTGGCTCAAAAGGCGGCTGACCTGCATCGACAGTGGTTATGTTTTTTCTGGGAATCTTACAGTAAAGAAGCTCATGCTGGCATAGCGCAAATGTATGTTGATGATGAGCGATTCACTGCATATTATGACAAAGAGCAGCCAGGTGCAGCAAAATTTCTTAGGGATGCCATTTTGATCTATACGGGAATGGATAAATGATTCTAGGACTAAAACATAAGAATTCAGGATTATGGGCACCATAATTTCCTAGACATCAAGAAATTAAAGCAATAAGAAAAAGTATCACTGCAATTATAGTACCTGAACCTAGAATCAATAGAAATATCCATGCTCTAAGTCTTCTTTGTTGAACAAAATTTTTGCATTCCTGTTCTTCTTGAATTGTTTGCTGCTCTTGAAGAACCTCTTTAAGTTCATTTTCATTATCACTAGTATCAGTTTTTACGATTTCTTTCGCTTTTTCTAGCGATCTTGAAGGTACGAACAAGTCTATACCAAATGGATCGCCTCCCATTAATAATTCCAAATATGCTCCAGATTCCTTATGCTTTTTCATCACAGGTATACCAAACTCGGATAACTTGGACTCAATAATACTGGCTTCTATCTCATTACTGACCGATATAAGCAAAACCTCAGAGTCAAGGGCTTGGCTTGGGGGATCTTCTTTTTTGGGGAGCTCACTAACCAATTCAACATCACAACTGCTACATTTGCTAAAACCATCCTGATACTCATACTTGCATTTTGGGCACCATGGCATAGGAATCCCTCCTAGTTAATATTTAATCATGATTAAATAAAATATCAATAAGACTATAGTATAATTTTACCACACAACGCTGAAAATATGAAATAATTGCCTTAATATTTTAAATTTTTTGAAAACATTTTATTAAATTATTGAATACATGATATGTAAGTTGTATTATAAACTATATATAATGTAATGGAGGATGATTTTAATATGTTTAAAAAAGTATCAGGTTTACTGTGCGTATTGTTATTGGCGTCTGCTTTTTCAAGTTGTTCATCTGTTAAGCTCAGTGAGGATAAAAAAGGTGGCACCGTCGAGGTTCCACTGGAAACTCAGACAGATTATCAGCTTAAGATGCCTGAAAAAGGCGACACAGTGGCTATAATGAAGACAAGCATGGGAGATATTAAAATAAAGTTTTTTCCAAAGGAAGCTCCAAAAGCTGTAGAAAACTTTACAAAACATGCAAAAGACGGGTATTACGATGGATTGACATTCCACAGAGTTATAAAGGATTTTATGATTCAAGGGGGAGATCCTGATGGTAATGGAACTGGAGGAGAAAGCATTTGGGGGACACCTTTTGAGGATGAGTTTAGTGATAAGCTTCACAATTATAGAGGAGCTTTATCAATGGCGAATTCTGGGGTAAATACGAATGGAAGCCAGTTCTTTATTGTACAATTGAATAAAGTGGATGAGCAATCAAAGCTAAACATGCAGCAGAGTCGCTTTAATGAAGACGTTATAAGCAACTATGAAAAGCTTGGTGGTACCCCATGGCTTGATAACATGCACACTGTTTTTGGACAGGTTTATGAAGGAATGGATGTAGTTGACAAGATAGCAGCTGTTGAAGTTGATGCATCGTCGAATAAGCCGTTACAGCCAGTGACAGTTAAGTCTATTGAAGTAAGCACAATGAAATAAGAAAAATAATAAAAAATTAAGGGGGCTAAATGCCTCCTTGTTTTTTATGTATGGAAAATTATGGTACCCATAATTTCTCACGACGAGATACAGAGGAAACAAAAAGCGCTTATGCGTTTTTTTTCTGTATAAAACGCTCAAAAGTCTAGACAAAAACGTTAATTTAGTATATAGTATTACTCAACAGGAACACTATTGATGGAGGATAATATTATATGGATATAGTTGAGTTGTTGACTCAGTTTAACCTTACAAGGCAGGAAGCCACAATATATTCAACCCTACTTTCAGAAGGAGATCTGAATGGGTACGAAGTTGCAAAAATTACAGGAATCTCACGTTCTAATACATATACTTCTCTTGCTGCTTTAGTCGATAAGGGAGGAGCGTTTGTAATAGAAGGACAGACAACTAGGTATACACCTGTTCCTGTTGAGGAGTTTTGTAACAATAAGATTAGGAGGCTTCAGGAAGTAAAGCAGGATATTGTGAAGAACATTCCAGCTAGAAGGGATGGAAACGAAGGTTATGTCACGATAAAAGGAAAGGACCATATTTTAGATAAAATGAAGAATATGGTGTCTGAAGCCAAAGAGAGGGTCTATATTTCGGCGTCTGATCAGATACTTAAATATATACTTCCAGAAATAAATGATGCAATAGACAGAGGGATAAAGATGGTGCTTATTTCAAACATTCCGTTTTGCATTGAAGGGGCAACGGTTTATTCCACAGACAAATCCCGCTTGGAGATAAGGCTTATTGTAGACTCAAGCAACGTGCTTACTGGTGATATTGATGATGGTGAGTACTCTACCTGCTTGTATTCCAAAAAGAAAAACTTGATAGATCTATTAAAAGATTCACTGAAAAATGAAATCAAATTGATTGAAATGACGAAAGGAGTGTATGGAGTATGAAAAACACATTTGTAGATTTGGAAAAATTAAAAGAAATAGTAAGGGAATATCCAACCCCATTTCACTTATATGATGAAAAGGGCATACGTGAAAATGCCCGAAAGATAAAAGAAGCGTTTTCCTGGAACAAGGGCTTTAAAGAATACTTTGCGGTAAAAGCTACTCCTAACCCTTCAATATTAAAAATTCTGAAGGAAGAGGGCTTTGGTGTGGATTGCTCGTCTTTTACAGAGCTTATGTTGGCTGAAACAGTAGGATTTAAAGGTGATGAAATAATGTTTTCATCGAATGCGACTCCAAAAGAAGACTTTATATATGCAAGTAAATTGGAATCTGTGATTAATCTTGATGATATTACTCACATAGATTATCTGGAAAGAGCCGTAGGTATTCCTGAGACAATAAGCTGTCGTTTCAATCCTGGAGGAGATTTTATTATAGATAATGCGATTATGGATACTCCAAAGGAAGCAAAATACGGATTTACTAGACAGCAGTTGATTGAAGGTTTTAAAATGCTTATTAGCAAAGGAGTTAAGAATTTTGGACTCCATGCATTTTTAGCAAGCAATACAGTAGCAAATGAATACTATCCACATCTAGCTGCAATGCTCTTTAAAACTGCTGTGGATTTGAAAAAGGAAACAGGTGCTAATATTGCGTTTATAAACCTTTCTGGAGGTATAGGCATTCCGTATAAACCAGAGCAACAGCCAGCAGATGTAAATGTAGTAGGGCAGGGAGTCAAAAAAGCTTTTGAAAATATTCTTGTACCTGCAGGAATGGGTGATGTTGCAATATACACAGAGCTCGGAAGGTTTGTACTTGGTCCGTATGGTTGCCTTGTATCGACAGCAATTCATGAAAAACATATACATAAAGAGTATATAGGGCTTGATGCATGTGCGGCGAACTTGATGCGTCCTGCGATGTATGGAGCGTATCATCACATTACTGTAATGGGCAAAGAGGATAAGCAGTGCGACCACAGGTATGACATAACTGGAGGCTTGTGCGAGAATAATGATAAGTTTGCAATCGATCGACTGTTGCCTAAAATTGATATTGGAGATTTGATTGTAATCCACGATACAGGTGCACATGGGCATGCGATGGGCTACAATTATAATGGCAAGCTACGGTCTGCTGAGATTCTATTAAAAGAGGATGGTAGTTCAGAGCTCATACGCCGTGCAGAAACACCAGCTGATTATTTTGCTACTTTGGACTTTTCTGGCAGTAAATATTCGTTGGAATTACAAAGCGAAAATTAGTTTATACAAAAGCCACTTTGAATTCTGAATTCTCACGGCTTTGCCGTGCTATGATTTATCGAGGAGGATTAATATGTTTAAGAATCTAAAGAAAACCATAAGTGGAATACTGATAGCGTCAACGTTATTCTCACTTTCACTCACAGTACCTACCCCTGCTGAAGTTAAGGCTGCAAGCAATGTGGAGCAGTTGCAGGAGTTCGATATGGAGCAGGTCAACATAACTGATCCATACTACAAGAATGCCTTCAATAAAGAGGTAATATACTTAGAAAAGCTTAGTGCAGATCGTCTGATAGCAGGCTTCAGAGAGGTAGCAGGGTTGTCGAAAAAGGCAGATAAATATGGCGGATGGGAAACTTCAATGATTCAAGGTCATACATTGGGTCATTATCTTTCGGCAATTGCAAAGGCTTATAAAAACTCAAAAAGTGATGCAACATTAAGTGCCGAATTAAAAACCAAGACAGACTACATAATAGATGAATTGGAAGCATGCCAGAATAAATTAAGTAGTGGATACTTGTTTGCTACTCCCCAGACTCATTTTGATGTAATCGAAGGAAAAGCCTCTGGTGCAAGCTGGGTTCCATGGTATACCATGCACAAGATAATGACTGGACTTATAGATGTATATAAATACGAAGGAAATTCAAAAGCGCTAAGCATAGCTAAAAAGCTTGGCGACTGGATTTATAACAGGGCGTCAAAATGGGATAGTGGTACACGTTCGAGAGTCCTAGGAGTGGAATATGGTGGAATGAATGACTGCCTTTATGAGTTGTACAAGGTTTCAAACAACAGCAACCACCTAACAGCAGCTCATATATTCGATGAAACAAATTTGTTCACCACCATTGCAGCTGGTACCAATGTTTTACCAGGTAAGCATGCCAATACTACCATTCCAAAGTTCGTTGGAGCGCTAAATAGGTATCGAACCATTGGAAGTAGTGAAAGTTCTTATCTGACTGCCGCTCAGCAGTTTTTCAATATAGTACTCAGGGACCACACCTACGTGACAGGTGGAAACAGCCAGGACGAACGCTTCAGGGATGCTGGCAAACTATATGCTACAGCTGACAATGTTAACAATGAAACATGTAATACATACAATATGCTTAAGCTTTCAAGGGAATTGTTCAAGGTCACTTGTGATGTAAAATATGCTGATTACTATGAGAAGACTTATCTCAATGCAATTCTGGCATCGCAGAATCCTGAAACTGGTATGACTACCTATTTCCAAGCGATGGGGACAGGATATTTCAAGGTTTTTGGGTCGGAAACAAATCACTTCTGGTGCTGCACAGGAACAGGGATGGAGAACTTCACCAAGCTAAATGACAGTCTTTATTATCACAATAGTACTGACTTGTATGTGAATATGTACTTAAGCTCAACTCTTAACTGGAGCGAAAAAGGGTTTTCAATGACTCAGACGGCCGATATTCCTGTATCAGATAAAGTAACATTTACAATTAACTCAGCACCTGCCGCTTCTGTAAATTTAAAATTTAGGTCTCCATCATGGATTGCAACAGGTCAGGATATAACAGTTACAGTAAATGGGACTGTTGTTAATGCTGCAAAGGTTAATGGCTATGTTAGCGTCAATAGAGAATGGAATGCGGGTGACAAGATTGAGCTAAATATACCAATGGAGGTACAGGTATCAAGACTTACGGATAAACCAGAGTGCGTATCATTTACTTATGGTCCTGTGGTATTAAGTGCAGGTCTCGGAACAGCAAATATGACTACAACAGGACATGGAGTAAATGTATTAAAAGCGACAAAGAATGTTACGATCAAGGACTACATTACTGTTAATGCAGATAACATCAATACATGGATCAGTAATATTAAAAACAATATGGTTAGGACGCCAGGGAAATTAGAGTTCACTTTAAAGAATACAGATGAAGACAACAAGCTTATATTTACGCCTCATTATCAAAGATATAAGGACAGATATGGTATTTATTTTACCCTTATGAAGATGGACGCTGCAGCATTGGAAGCTTATCTCAAGGCTCAAAAGGAGAAGGAAGCAAGGGAAGCATTGACAATTGACTCAGTTGCAATCACTAATGACCAGTATGAATTGCTGCATAACATTAAAGGTAATTCAACGGGTGGAAGTTTTAATGGTCTTAATTACCGTGATGCAAATGTCAGCGCATCTAATGGTCCAGCAAGCTCTGTTACAGGGACAGGTTGGTTCAGCTACGATATGGGTGTCATACCTACAATAACAAACTACGTTTCAGTTAAATATTTCAGTGGAGATGTAGGTAGAACCTTTAATGTATATATAGATGACAAGCTGCTAAAAGAAGAAAGTATTCAATCCAAAAGCCCAACTGGTTTTTATGATGTACAATACAAGATTCCATCTGACTGGCTGACAGGAAAATCAAAGGTAACTGTTAAGTTTGCAAACAGAGGGGCAAGTATAGTTGGGGGCGTATTTGATACACTGTATATTTTGAGAGATCCGAATGAAGCCATTCCTTCACCAATACCTACACCTCAAGTTGTACCTGAGGATATTAATGGTGATAAAACAATAAACATGTCCGATATAATATTGTTAGCATTACATTTTAGCACTGTATCTACAGATGCCAATTATGATATAAAGTGTGATATAAATGGTGATGGTGCAATTAATATGAGTGATGTAATTTTGATTGCGAAAAAGTTCAATCAAGTACTATAAAAGAAGTCCTCTTTAAAATAATTTTATATAAAAAATACCATCAGGTCAAAATAAAGTGAACCTGGTGGTATTTTTTCTTGCCTATGATTTAAGATTATTTAAAAGAATTATATTTTTGCATCGAAGCTAGTTCCATTAAAGATACCTTTCATTGAATTGCTATTACCTCCATAAGGCGTTCTCAATTGAGGTGTTCCGCCTGAAGGCAGGACAAGAATAATTTTTTGTTTTTGTAATTGTTCAATCTGATTCGAAATGGAATTTGATGAACTTGTGGCATTAGAAATACTTGATATAGAATTAATAATCATAGCCTGACCTCCTTTCTACACATATGTGCCAATATTGTGGCAAAAAAATGACCATGAATATATATTAAAGGTTTTTAAATTGATCTTTATAAATTCGACCGACTTTGCCACAGTTTTGCGGATACTTTTTTAATCTGCTGGTGTAAAATAAAATTATGAAATTCGAGGAGTGGATAATTGATGAAATATTTAAAAAACAATTGGGACAAAGCAGTACTTCTATTAATAATGGCTATAACAGGATTTCTAAGCTTCTATGCAATAGGAAAAGAAGGGTTCTCGAATCAATATTATGCAGCAGCGGTTAAAAGTATGATGTCTAGCTGGCATAACTTCTTTTTTGCATCATTTGACCCAGGAGGGTATGTTACTGTCGACAAACCCGCTTTAGGTCTGTGGCTTCAGACTATAAGTGCCTTCATATTTGGTTTTCATGGCTGGAGTATCATATTGCCTCAAGCACTATCAGCAGTTATATCGGTGGTACTTATTTTCCATATAGTTAAAAGATCATTTGGAAAAGCTGCGGGAATTGCATCCGCTTTTATTCTTGGATTGACTCCAATACTTATCGCAGTCAGCAGAACCAACAACCTAGATTCGTCATTAGTTATGGTTCTTTTGTTGGCAACATGGGCACTAATTGTGGCCGCAGAAAGAGGTAGTTTTAAACTACTAATGCTATCGTTTGTACTTGTTGGGATTGGATTTAATATTAAAATGCTAGAAGCCTTTATGGTTCTACCTGCATTCTACCTTGTATATTTTTTAACAGCCTCTTCAAAGATGGGCAAAAGGATTATTCATTTAACAGGGGCAACAGCCATATTGCTTGTAGTATCGCTCTCTTGGGCAGTTGCAGTTGATTTGACACCCGCAGACAGTAGGCCTTATGTTGGCAGCAGCAAAACAAACTCAGTTATGGAGCTTGCCTTTGGTTATAACGGCATTCAAAGATTAACTGGCAGGGAATCTACGGGAGGTAAGGATAGTATGGGCAATATGCCAGAGGGGTTTAATGGTAGGCATGATGGTCAGGGATTTGCAAGAGGTCCAGGAGGCCAAGGGGGCACAGGATTTGGTGGCGGAGGACCTGGCGGGACTCAGGAGAATGGTCAGAAAGGCATATTGAGAATCTTTAACAAAAACTTGGCAGGACAAGTAAGTTGGTTTTTGCCTATGGCTTTATTTGGAATACTTATTCTTTTATTTAAAGCATTTAAGAAGGATGAAAGTTACAATAAATCCGTAACAAGATATCTAATACTTTTTGCAGGCTGGATTGTTCCAATGATTGTATTTTTTAGTATAGCAGGTTTTTATCACAGGTATTACCTATCGATGCTAGCTCCAGGAATTGCTGCTTTGGCTGGAATAGGTATCGTAGAAATGTGGAAGGCATATTTGCAAAGAGGCTTGAAGTGGATTCTACTTCCAGCTGCATTATTAGCAACAGCTATTGCTCAAGTTTTGATACTATCAAGATACACTAGCTGGAATAAAATACTCATACCTGTTGTGAGTGCAATAGGAATACTAGTTGTATTATCACTTATAATTATTAGAATTTTAAAAAAAGACAATCTTGGGAGAACGATAAAATCATTAATTATTACTGCATTTGCCTCTCTTTTGATTGCTCCAGCAGTATGGTCATATACTCCTATTATATACGGTTCACAGACAGTTATGCCGATTGCAGGTCCTGAATTAAAACAAGGTTATGGAATGGGGCAGAGTCAGGGAGATGGAAGTAATTTTATGAAGATGGGCAACAAGAATGAATCATCCTCTAGGATGATAAAATTCTTATTAAGCAAGTACAACGGCGAAAGATATCTTGTTGCAGTTGCTGATGCTGGTACGGCCGAATCCATAATACTTGAAACAGGCAAGGGAGTTATTGCAATAGGCGGATTCTCGGGAAACGACAATATACTTACAGTTGAGAAACTTGAGAAAATGGTTAAAAACGGAGAAATAAGATATTTTCAAGTTGGTGGAAGAGGGATGGGAGAGAATTCTGAAATTACAAATTGGGTGACAGAGCACGGTAAAGCTGTAAATTATGATGACAGTAGCGAAAATACGATGACAAGTAATGGGGATAATAAATTCCGTCCATTTGGAGACATGATGGGGAGTGGGACATTATACGATTTAGCTCCTGAAAAAGGCTGATTAATGAGTTGAAAAACCAATAAGTGATATGTTAATCATCCCTTAACTAATGTCAACAGTTTTACTATTGCTATTCCATTGTATATTAAGCTTTAAATTTTCACTTATGAACCTTAATGGAATATAGGTTCGCTTGAACTCCAAGGCTGATAATTTTTAATGTCATCTTGTTCAGAAAAGTTGTATTGATTATATTTAAATTCATCAATTTTTTTTACTTCATTACCTTGTTCATCATAAATAGATACCATTAATTCTTGATCTTGTATGTTTAAGTTTTCTTTATATATCAATGGAATGCATATAACTGTTTCATTAGTATGGTTTGTTATTTTGCCGTCTTTGTATTCTTTGCCGCTGGCATAAGAATAAAGGTCCATTTTTAAATTCTCAGTATATGATTCACTAAATGGGGATTCTGGGATTGTGAATTGGAACCTCCTTAAATATAAAGATTGATAAAATTGTTGGGTTTTTAGAAAGAATTCATATTTTCCAGGAGCAAGTTTTCCAAGTTTAAACTTTAAATTTTTAAATGACTCTTCAGTAGGCTCGATTACTCCTCCAATAGAACTATTTTGAATGGTTGCTTCATACCTATTATTACCAAGCTTATTAATTGAGCCTAATTCAACATATTGGGTTCCAATATCTTTGAACTTGGATTCATATGAAGTTATTCTCAACTCATAACCTTCGCTACTTTTATCTAGCCAAATAGCATACTTGCCTGGTTGTACTGGACAAAAGGATGTTACTGCATTTTCTACAACACCACAAGTATATATAAAGCTCATTAAAACTACAAAAAACATTACCTTTTTTAAAAAATGTTTTTGACATGTTTTTCCTCCTAAATATAAATAAATAAATCATCGCAAGCCTGGTTTTTTAAAATTATACTAGAAATTTGCTATAAATTCTACAAAAATGCATAAAGGTAATATAATTGTAAAAATTGTTTGCATAAAAAATGAAACTACCCATTCACTTAGTTTAAATCTCATTTTTTAGTGTTTTCAGTCCTCGGTAAACAGGCACTTTGGAATAATATTTTTTTAAATTAACACATAAGGTAACTAATTAATGATATAATAAGTTGATTATAAAAAAGGAAGTATGATTTTCGCATTTTGATTCATTGACTCGCTTGTATTTAATATACATTAAATACATTATTAATCTTACATTTAGCAGTCAGATAAATGAAAAAGATTAATTGTATTTAATAGCGAAGATTGAATTGTTTTGCTATCTTCTCTTTAATTTTTAATCAGGATTACAAATAAATATGAAATTAACACAAATAATATCTATGGAGGTGTTTTCTATTAGAAAAAACGAATTACCAATGAATGAAGAAATAAGGGACCGAGAGGTCAGGGTTATTGACCCAGATGGTGAAATGTTAGGGATCATGACGTCGAAGGATGCTCAGAATCTTGCAATAACAAAAAACCTTGATCTTGTAAAAATTGTACCTAATGCGATACCACCTGTGTGCAAAATAATGGATTATGGTAAATGCATGTTTGAACAGGGTAAAAAAGAAAAAGAAGCAAAGAAAAATCAAAAGATTGTTTCTATTAAGGAAGTAAGGTTGTCTGCCTCGATTGACCAACACGATTTTGATGTAAAGGTTAAAAATGCAACTAAGTTTTTGTCAGATGGTGATAAAGTTAAAGTTAGTATAAGATTTCGTGGCAGGGAAATGAAATATACAGTAGCTGGAAAAGAAGTGCTGGAAAAATTTGCTGTTGCGGTTAATGAAGTTGGAGTGCCAGAGAAACAACCAAAGCTTGAGGGTAAAAATATGATGATGGTACTTAATCCTAATAAGAAATAAGGGGAATGAAATGCTTTCTTTAAGAAGTAAAGGTTTACAAATAGGTAATTTAACTGCAAAACTACCTATAATTCAGGGTGGAATGGGTATTGGTGTTTCTATGAGTGGACTTGCATCAGCAGTAGCTAATGAAGGCGGCATTGGTGTGATCTCGGCTGCTGTTATTGGAATGCTGGAGCCAGACTTTTCTACAAATTATATTGAAGCAAATATTAGAGCGCTGAGAAAAGAAATAAGAAAAGCCCGTGAGCTTACACAAGGAATTCTTGGGGTAAACATCATGGTAGCCTTATCCAATTTCTCAGACATGGCAAAGACAGCAGTAGAAGAGGGGATAGATATAATCTTTTCTGGTGCAGGACTTCCGCTTAATCTGCCATCATTTTTAAAAGAATCAAAAGATACCAAGCTCGTCCCTATTGTATCTTCTGCTAGAGCAGCAGCTCTCATTGCTAAAAGGTGGATGGAGAAATACAAATATGCTCCTGATGCAATTGTTGTTGAAGGTCCAAAGGCTGGTGGGCATCTTGGATTTAAAAATGATCAAATTGAAGATCCAAGTTTTAAACTTGAGACGCTTGTTTCTGAAGTTATCAGTGAGACTAAAATTATTGAGGATAAAGCAGGTAAACGTATCCCGATAATTGCGGCAGGTGGTATATATTCAGGTGAGGATATATATAAATTCATCGAGCTAGGAGCATCAGGAGTGCAGATGGCTACACGCTTTGTAACAACAGAAGAATGTGATGCATCTTTTGAATTCAAGAAAACATATATTGACTGTAATAAAGAGGATATTGAAATCATAAAGAGTCCAGTTGGCATGCCAGGAAGAGTAATTGTTAATGAATTTATCAATGATGTAAATGCAGGCAAAAAGAAACCATACAAGTGTCCATATCACTGCATTATATCTTGTGAATATAGTTCTAGTCCATATTGTATAGCCCTTGCGTTGGTAAATGCAAAAAAAGGAATAATGAAGAATGGCTTTGCTTTTGCTGGTGAAAATGCGTATAGAGCTGAAAAAATAGTTACTGTCAAGGAATTGGTTGATTCTTTGGTTGAAGAGTTTGACGGAGTTTCCATTGAATAATTAATATTGAATAATGGGAAATAATGAAAATTATGCGAAATGTGTTGCTAAACTTTTAATAATAGGATATAATTAAATAGTTAGTCACTATATATTAACATGGATTAAATTTCTGATTACAACTCTCTTTAATTTATTGGAGCGAGAAAATAAGAATTATATGATCCAAATAATTTAAGGAGGTATATAGATATGGCGGATAAGGTTATAACATGTAAGGATTGCAATTCAGAGTTTATTTTCAATGAGAGCGAACAGGCTTTCTACAAAGAAAAGGGATTCGAAAATGAACCACAGAGATGTCCAGATTGCAGAAGAGCTAAGAAGCAGCAGAGGAATAACAACAGAGGCGGCGGCGGAGGCGGCGGAAGAAGCTTCGGCAATAGATGGTAATCAAAATCTCAGGGGCATCTAGCCCCTACGATTTTAAAGGAGAGCATAGGCTCTCCTTTTTTGATGTCTAAAAAATTATGGTGACTATAATGTTTTGAGTGGTAGCCAAACAGAAGTTTGTCTTATATAATAATGATATAAAAAATTTTTGGGGGAAGGACTTTGGGAAGTAACTTGAAAAGAATAAGTGAAGTTTTTAGTGACTTCAAAGCCGAAGGAAATATAAGTACAGCTACTGTACAAGCTGCGGTGTTAAAGAAAAAAAGTAAAATCCTAGAGCTCAAAATCAGTTCTGATAAATATATTGATGTAAAAGAAATTGAAGGTCTCAATGTATTTATAAAGAAAAGATTTTTATTAAATGATTCCGAAATTACTGTTGAATATACTGAGAGCACTGATAAAAAGCCGATAGAGAAAGAGCTTAAGAATATTGTACTTACTCTGTCAGGTAAACATCCTATCTTAAAAACAGTTATAAAAGACGCTGAAATTCAAGTGGAAAATAATATTATAAATTTTAATTTTAGGATCAAGATGTCAGAACTTTTAATAGCTATGAGTTTTGATAAAAAAATAAGCAATGCCATAAAAAAACTGTATGGTGCAGTATATAAAATAAATTTTAATGATAATGTAAGCAGTGAAGAAATAAAAAGGCTTCAAGAGGATACGCGTGAAAAGGAAATGCTGCTTGTAAAGGAACAAGCTAAGGCTGCACAAAGCAATAATGCTGCTGGCGCTCCAAAAGAGGCTACACAATTAAAGCAGGAAAAAGCTGCACAAAGCGATGAAAAGAAAGAAAATACTCCTTTGATATTAGGTAAAAATGCTAAGTTTAAGGAAACAATAATTAAAATTACAGATATCGTTCCTGATGAGGGAAAAATAGCAATAATGGGTGAAATATCCAATATTGATGCGAAGGAATTAAAAAGCGGAAAGACACTGGTTTCCTTTGCTGTATATGATGGCTCAAGCTCTATGACATGCAAGGCTTTTATTAAGCCAGGCGAGGATGGTGAAGTGTTATCGAGACTGAAAAAGGCGAAAGCAGTAAAGCTTACTGGGAATGCTAGCTTTAGTAAATTTTCTGGAGAAATTGAGTTTATTGCCAATACTATAGTTGAAACAGATGGAATAAAGAAGGCTAAGAGACAGGACAACTCATCAGAAAAAAGAGTTGAGCTGCACATGCATACGCAGATGAGTCAGATGGATGCAATGACAAGTGCTTCTGATTTAATTAAGAGAGCTATGAGCTGGGGGATGAAGTCTATAGCGATAACTGACCATGGAGTAGTACAGTCCTTTCCAGAGGCGCATAAGCTTTTAGGAAGAAACAATCCAGACATGAAGGTTATATATGGAGTAGAGGCGTATTTGGCACCTGATAAAAAGCCTTCTGTTACAAATCCTAGAGGTCAAAGCATCGATACTACTTATTGTGTGCTTGACTTGGAAACAACGGGATTCTCACCGTTGACAGAAAAGATTACTGAAATAGGTATAATGAAGCTTAAGGAAGGAAAGGTAATAGACCAGTTAAGTTGCTTTGTGAATCCCCAAAAGCCTATTCCAGCAAGAGTCGTAGAGGTTACTAACATAACAGACTACATGGTACAGGATGCAGAAACTATAGAAAAGGTATTTCCTAAAATACTCGACTTTATTGAGGGAAGCGTTTTAGTGGCTCATAATGCTGATTTTGATATTGGTTTCTTAAAGCATAATGCCAAAGTTTTAGGCTACGACTTTGATTTTACATATTTGGACACTTTATCTTTAGCTAAGGAGCTCTTTCCAGATTATAAAACTTATAAATTAGGACGAATAGCAAAAAACCTTGGAATAAAGGTTGTGGTTGCTCATAGAGCATTAGATGATGTGGATACTACCGTTAAAGTATTTAATATTATGCTTGAAAAGCTAAAGGAAAGAGGAGCAAAGACTATAGAAGATATAGATATATTGGGCTCTGATGAAAAATCTAAGAAGGAAGAGTATAAAAAAGTTAGAACTTATCATGCAATAATATTGGCAAAGGATTATGTGGGGCTAAAGAATCTTTACAAGTTGGTATCTTATTCGCACTTGGACTATTTTTACAAAAAGCCTCGAATACTAAAGAGCATTTACAAGAAATACTCCGAGGGGTTGATTATAGGAAGTGCGTGTAGTGAAGGTGAGCTTTACAAGGCTATTTTGCTAGGAAAACCAGATGAGGAAATCGAAGAGATTGCAAAAGAATACGATTATCTAGAAATTCAACCTATAGGGAATAATGACTATTTAGTAAGAAAAGAGGAGGTCCCAGATAAGGAATATCTAAAGGAAATCAACAGGAAAATTGTTGATTTGGGTGAACAATTAAATAAGCCTGTAGTTGCTACTGGAGATGTTCATTTCTTAGATCCTGAGGATGAGATATTCAGGCGTATACTTGAAGCTGGACAGGGATATGATGATGCAGATAAACAAGCGCCTTTATATTTAAAAACCACGGAGGAGATGCTCCAAGAGTTTTCCTATTTAGGAGAGGATAAGGCATATGAAGTGGTAATTACAAACACAAATTTGATAGCTGATATGTGTGAACAGATAAGCCCGATTTCTCCTGAGAAATGCCCTCCACATATTGAAGGATGCGAGCAGACTATTAAGGATATTACTTTTGGAAAGGCGCATGAGTTATATGGAGACCCGTTGCCTGCTATTGTTCAGGATAGGCTTGATAGGGAATTAGATTCTATCATAAAGAATGGTTTCTCCGTTATGTATATAATTGCTCAAAAACTGGTATGGAAGTCAAATGAAGACGGGTACCTTGTAGGTTCTAGAGGTTCGGTTGGTTCATCTGTTGTAGCGTATATGACAGGTATTACAGAGGTAAATGCTTTACCACCACATTACAGGTGTGCTGGATGTAAATATTCCGACTTTACGGATTATGGCTATAATAACGGATTTGATTTGCCAGACAAGCCTTGTCCAGTATGCGGAGAGCAACTAGCAAAGGATGGGATTGACATCCCGTTTGAAACCTTCCTAGGATTCGATGGAGATAAAGAACCAGATATAGACTTGAATTTTTCTGGTGAGTACCAGGCAAAAGCTCATAAATATACCGAGGTTATATTTGGAAAGGGTACTACATTTAAAGCTGGAACAGTAGGTACCATAGCAGATAAAACAGCCTTTGGCTATGTGAAGAAGTATTTCGAAGAAAAGAATATGAACGTTAATAAGGCAGAAATCGAAAGAATTGCAAAGGGTTGTACGGGTATAAAAAGAACATCGGGACAGCACCCTGGAGGAATAATTGTTGTTCCTAAGGGTCGAGAAATCTTTGAATTTTGCCCAGTGCAGCACCCAGCGGATGACCCAGATTCAGACATAATAACAACACATTTTGACTATCACTCAATAGACCAGAACTTATTGAAGCTAGATATACTAGGACATGATGACCCAACAATGATCAGAATGCTTCAAGATATTACAGGAGTGGACCCAAAAACCATACCTATGGATGATAAGGAGACAATGTCTTTATTTTCATCAACAGAAGCTTTGGGTGTAACACCACAGCAGATAAATTCGAAGGTAGGTACATTTGGTGTTCCTGAGTTTGGTACAAAGTTTGTAAGAGGAATGCTCTTAGATACGATGCCAAAACAATTTGCAGACCTTATATGTATATCAGGTCTTTCTCATGGTACAGACGTGTGGCTTGGGAATGCCAAGGACTTGATTGATGCTGGTACGGTTACATTAAGTGAAGCAGTTTGTACAAGAGATGATATTATGGTTTATCTTATGAAAAAAGGTCTGCCTCCGAATGCTGCATTCAAGATAATGGAGACGGTACGTAAAGGAAAGGCGTTGAAGGAACCCAAATGGCCTGACTATGAAGCTATGATGAGAGAGAATGAGGTTCCTGAGTGGTATATAGATTCATGTAAAAAGATAAAATACATGTTCCCAAAGGCACATGCTTGTGCATATATCATGATGGCCTTTAGAATAGCCTGGTTTAAGGTTCATATACCTTTGGCGTATTATACAGCCTATTTTTCCATCAGAGCAAAGGCATTCGATGCCGAGTTTATGATAAATGGAAAAGAGGTTGTTAAGGCAAAGATGAAGGAAATTGAAATGCAGGGTAATCAGGCTGCAAATAAGGACAAGGATATGTATGATGATTTGGAGTTGGTATTGGAAATGTATGAAAGAGGATTCAAGTTCCTGCCAATTGACTTATATAAATCTCATGCTACGAATTTCCTTATTGAGGATGATAGCATAAGACCACCTTTAAACAGTATATCAGGTATGGGAAATGTTGCTGCAGAAGGGATATATACAGCTTTTAAAGAAGGAGGCCCATTTGGTTCAGTAGATGAGTTAAAGTCTCGTGCCAAAATTGGAAATGCAACTTTAGATTCGCTTGAAAAGTTTGGTTGTTTAAAGGGTCTTCCAAAGAGCAATCAATTGAGCTTTTTCGATGTCTTTAGTATTGAGACGTAAGGATTTAGAACTCAGAATTCAGAATTCAGGATTCAGAATAAGGAAGAATTTAAATAGATTATGAAAAAGTTAGTTATTGGAATATTAGCACATGTAGATGCGGGCAAGACAACATTATCCGAGTGTATGCTTTATCTGAGTGGTAAAATTGGAAAGCTTGGAAGGGTGGATAATAAGGATACTTATTTAGATACCTATGAGCTTGAAAGGGCTCGAGGTATCACCATTTTCTCTAAGCAGGCCATATTTAAGATCGGTGAAACTCAGATAACATTACTCGATACCCCAGGACACGTTGATTTTTCTGCTGAAATGGAGAGAACATTGCAGGTGTTGGATTATGCCATTTTAGTAGTAAGCGGCGCAGATGGGGTGCAGGGTCATACCAAAACATTATGGCGATTGCTTGATATGTATAAGATACCTATATTTTTATTTGTCAATAAAATGGACCAGAATGGTACTGATAAAGAGAAGCTGATAAAAGAAGTAAAAAAGCAGTTTGATGATGGGTGCGCTGAATTTGGACAATTTGAAAGAGCTAATACCAAGGACTTTTACGAACAACTGGCAATGTGTAGTGAAAGCATGATGGAGGAATTTCTTGAAACGGGACATATTGCGACTGTTCAGACCCAAAAAGCTATCAATGAGCGCAAGGTATTTCCTTGCTTCTTCGGCTCAGCTCTAAAAAATGAGGGCGTAGAGGAATTTATGGAGGGATTAGTTAAGTATTCACTAATACCTTCGTATCCATATGAATTTGGGGCTAAAGTATTAAAAATAACAAGGGACGAGCAAGGAAATCGTCTTACTCATATGAAGCTTACAGGTGGAAAGCTTAAAGTAAAAGATGTCATAACGAATGGAGTTTGGGAAGAGAAGGTAAATCAAATTCGTCTATATTCAGGGAGAAAATTCGAGGCTGTTAATGAGATAGAGTCAGGCTCTGTATTCGTGGTGACAGGACTTAGTCAAACAAGACCAGGAGAAGGCTTAGGAGCGGAGAAAGCTTCAGGTATGGCAGTATTACAACCAGTTCTATTCTACCAGATACTACTTCCAGATGGCTGTGACCCAAGAATGATGATGCCCAAGCTGCGTCAGATTGAAGAAGAGGAGCCTGAGCTTCATATTGTCTGGAATGAGCACTTACAGGAAATTCAGGTACAGATTATGGGGGAGGTGCAGATTGAAATCCTTCAGAGCCTTATAAAAAGCCGTTTTGGAGTTGATGTGGGTTTTGATGATGGAAAGATTGTATATAAAGAGACTATTGCAAATGTAGCAGAAGGGGTAGGTCACTTTGAGCCGTTGCGGCATTATGCTGAGGTCCACCTATTATTAGAGCCAGGTGATCCTGGAAGCGGTCTCCGTTTTGGTGTAGATTGCAGTGAAGATGCGCTTGGTAAAAGTTGGCAAAGACTTATTCTAACCCATTTAGAAGAGAAGGTTCATAAGGGAGTTCTAACTGGGTCAGAGATTACTGACATGAAAATTACTCTTGTGTCGGGTAAAGCTCACAATAAGCATACCGAAGGCGGTGATTTCAGAGAGGCCACCTATCGTGCTGTGCGACAAGGCTTAAAGGAGGCAGAGTCCTTAGTGTTAGAGCCTTATTACTCATTTGAGCTGGAATTGCCTGAGAAAATGGTAGGCAGAGCTATGACTGATATTGATAAAATGCATGGCGTATGTGAAATATCAAGGACAAATGGCGAGATTGCGGTTCTTGTGGGAAGTGCTCCAGTCAGTACAATGAGAAATTATCAGAAAGATGTTATTGCCTTTACAAAGGGGCTAGGCAGGCTTTTTTGCATGTTGAAAGGGTACGAGCCATGCCATAATGTAGAGGAGGTCATAGATAGTATAGGATATGACTCGGAAAGAGATTTTGAGAACCCAACAGGCTCTGTATTTTGTTCGCAGGGCGCTGGTTTTATGGTAGAGTGGGATGCTGTAAAGGACTATATGCATATTGAAAGTTATCTCAATAAAAAAGATAATTCGGAAGAAGTAGCCCCAAACCAGATCGCATATAAACAGGAAAGCTTTATAAGCGTAGAGGAGATAGAACAAATCATAAATAAAACCTCTTATGCAAACCAAGGCAGAAAGTCTGTCTGGAAAAGGCCTAAAGCATCCAATAATAATTATTATGGACCCAAGACTATTATTGACATACCCAAAGAAATAAAAGAAGAGTATCTCCTCGTGGATGGCTATAATATTATCTATGCATGGACTGAATTAAAAGGTCTTGTAGATGAAAATATGGATGGTGCCAGAATGAAATTACTTGATTCACTAAGTAACTATCAGGGGATTCGAAAATGTCAAATCATTGTTGTGTTTGATGCTTACCGTGTCGAGGGACATCGTGAAGAAGTAATCGATTACCATAATATCCATATGGTATATACCAAAGGGGCACAAACAGCAGACCAGTATATTGAGAAGTTTGCCCACGATAATCAGAAAAAATATGACATAATAGTTGCAACATCAGATGGGTTACAGCAGATCATTATAAGGGGAGCAGGATGCTTCTTATTGTCAGCGAGGGATTTAAAGGCAGAGATCGATAGGGTTAATGAAAAAACGATGAGAGAGTTTCAGGAAACAAAAGGGAGTCAGCGTAATTATTTATCAGACACGCTGACTCCAGAAGAACAACAGAAAATGAAAGATATGATGAAATAAGATTTCTTATAATGATGAATTTATAATAACAGTATTCTTAGCCTCATCCACAGTAACTTCAGCTCCAAGTAATTCACAAGCATACTTTAGAGGCAGCATGGTGTGATTGCCAACTGTTATTGAGGAAACATCAATATTGACTTTTTTATTATCAACATATATTGCCTTAGATCCAATTTTTATAGTTACTGGTTTTCCATTCTTTTTTGTTTTGATTTTTAATGACTTACTCGCCTCGTCCCAAGAAATGTCTGCTTTCAAGGCATAGGCTAACTCTGTTGTTGACGTGTACAATTTTCCATCTTTAACATAAAGGCATGAGAGAGATTGACTAAGTTCTTTATTATTAACAATAACTTCAAAATCAGATAGTATAAATTCTCCGTTTTTCTTATCTGATGCTACAATAATATTTTTTAACACGTCAGTTTGGTATTTATCTGATTTGATAGAATTTCCTTTTCCATCAGAGGCGTAGATATAATATTTTATAATACCTGCTTTTTTTATACTAGGAATTAATCCAGAAAAATATCCAGTATTTATTTTATCCAACAAAATTTCCTGACCATTCTCCATAATCAATTTAACATTTTTATCAAAAGAAGGATCGGAAAGTTTTACTTGTATTTGTACATTTTCACCGATACCAACAGCTTCATAATTGTTATGTGCTATTTTATTAACAGGTGATGATATTCTTATAGGGTTTTGAAGTAATGGCTTAGTTAAGAATGATTCAGTTTTAGCCCCCCAACTTAAAAGTGTACCATCATTTCTAAGAGCAAGTATGGAATCGCTATTAATATAAATCTTTTCTATGTTATCAGTTATTTTTTGAGGAGTTTTAACAAAGTTGGCAGTACCATTACCAAGTTGTCCACGTGAATTATCGCCCCATACATATAAACTGCCATCACTTTTTATTGCAGCGCATAAATCTTCATTTATACAGGCTTCCTTAACATCAGTTAAAACTTTGCGAGGTGTTATATCTACATTTATTAGTTCGCAATTTATTTTAAGAATTCCGTATTCCCATAGAGAACCATCATTGGTTATTGCCAAAACATGAATATCACCCTCAAATATCTCACTTGCAGCAGATTTGACATTATCCATTACTTTTTTGAAAAGATAATTAGAAGCATATCCGGCCTCCCTTACCCAAAGTTCACCTGACTTAGTAATGTAGTGGTTATCGCCATAAACATCTATTTCTTCAATGTTTTCAATGTCTTTTATTGCAGATTGGGAAAATTCTTTGTCAAATTGTTCATTTTTCTTTGAATCATTTAGCGATTTGCTTGGAAAACACCAATGAGATTTGTCGGTTTTAATGATATCAAAAATTTTTGTATCTCTATCAAAAGAATCAACATTGTCCATTATTTTTCGTACATCAGCTTTGTCATCTTCCAAACACCAACTATATAAAGTGCCAGTATTAGTTATTGCAAATTTATATATAGAATAATCCATAACATTATCCATAACATCTTTTACGTCATCTAGTATTTTTACAGGTGTTTGATATTGTTTTGTTACTTTGTCGGCGTTTTTTACCACATTAGGAATGCTCATCCACAAGGAATCATCATTATTCAACATGTACAAATCAAAGCCTTCAGAGTATATCTTTTTGATACTGCTTCCATCTATATTTATTCTGTTATATACTGTTTCGTCATAAGATATATATTCTTATTCCCAAAGGGTGTTGTCATTTTTTAGATAAATATTCGAGCTTCTTTGCTTAAAGTCAAAATTATATTTATGAATAGAGTAAGAATCATCATTAATATGATGTTCAAATGTTGTTTTATCATCCATTTTTATATTTGCTGTGTGTGTACCAAATGTAACACTATCATATGCATTTTTAGATACTATTCTTTCAGATGTATCAAAATACGAAGGAATCCATAATAATACATTATCTTTTCTTAACATCCAAGAAAATTCCTCATAAACATTAGAAATATTCTTTGATATTACTTTAGGAAGGCAGAAGGTGTTGTTTGTGAACTCAGAACCATATGTGGAAATAGTACCATCCTTATTTATTACTTTAATGTTACAGTACCCGCATTTTACATTTTTTGCACCGTTCATTAGTTTTTGAGGCTTAGAATAACAGCCCTTGTATTCATATACTGAATAGTCTATTCCCCATATCCATAAACTACCGTCTGACCGAATTGCACAGGTTGTACCTTTTTTATTATTAAAACGTGAAGCATCACTTGAACTGGTATATACTACATTAGTTAAAATCAATATTGGCTTAAAAATAAAATCATAATCAATAACTTGTCCATTTTGGTCTATTTCTTTTTCTATAATATCGATTGCCCATAAGCAATTGTCGTTAGTAATATAATGATTATTGCTGATAAATTTTACTTTGTCAGCAATCTTTACTTTATTAACATTATTAGTGAAAATGTAACTGTTATAATTGTTTCTGATGGCATATAAAGTTGAATTTTTATCTGTAATATAGACGCATGTGGTTCCATAAGCAATTGATTTGGCACCTTTATATAAAAGCTTTGGTTTGTGTGTCTTGGATTCTTTGTTTAGAAATAATTTGCCTCCCCAAGTCCATACTGATCCATCTTTTTTTAAGGCGGACAATCCAGAAATAGCTTTTACATTATCCATAATCTTTATAGGTTTTTTACTCTCATTTAATTTGCTTTGAGCAAATTGTCCCATGTCGTTTTTTCCCCAAACCCAAAGGGTTCCATCCTTTTTTAAAGCTATGTATGAACTCTCTAGCCAGTCAGTGTCAATATCTAGAAAACCATCCATGATCTTTACATAATTATCACCCAAATCAGTAGGAAAATTCCATAATGATCCATCGGACTTCATTCCTATGTTTCCTGCCACTTTTATAAATCCTTTGTCATTAGCTACGGCTGCGTTGCATGATGTGGTGTTAATAATGCTTGTTGTGATTAGTATAAATACTAAGGTGATTAAATAAATGGTTTTCTTTGCTTTTGTCATTAAGGTTCTCCTATCGTAAAATGGTATTTGTTACACGTGTAAGTCCTAATAATTTACATTATATCAATGCCTGCATCTGAACATTTTCGTAATCAAATACATTATCCAACAAATCAACTTGCAGTACGAGGGATGGTTGAAATTCATTTTGTTTTAAATATTCATTGAACATTGATACTCGTTCTGTAGCATTGTGTTTATTATGGTTGATACATATGAATCTACCCGCTGGAATAGTTGAAATCATAGAAGTATTTGAATGTTCATCAAAGGTAACAACGTTGAAAACTTGAGTTGGATGAAACTCCTGTTGCTGGTTGGGAGTGTATAAAATACCACTTTCATATGTGTTATTGAGCATGTTTTCATCTATCAGCTTTAAAAGATTCGAATACACCAAATGAATATGCTCTTCGCTAATATGTTCAAGATTTTGTGTAACAATATGACGTACAGGTATTTCATTAAAGAATATATCTTCGTTTGAAACTGCTAATATTGAATTTTGAATGTTGTTTTGAACCATATTTAATAATGAAATATTCTTCTCTAATTCGGAAATTTTCATAGAGGCGCTTTTTTTCTCGCGATCAATGAACTCCAACAATATACCAGTATCTCTTTTTTCAAGAATGACTTTTATATCTTTGGGGCTTATTCCCATGGCACGTGAAGCTTTGATAATATCAAATTGTATAAATTGTTCAAGTGAGTAATATCTGTAGTTGGTTGAAGGATCTTTATAACAAGGATTAACTACACCGATTTCTTCGTAGAAGCGTAGTGCCTTAATGGTTATTCCTTTTATTTTAGATATTTCACCAATAGAAAATAAATTTTCTTTCATTTGTTTGACTCTCCCTATAGGGGATAGTATAAAATGAAACATAAGAAATGTAAATACTTTATAACATAAAGACTCAAAATTCAAACACAGGAGGTTTTCTTTTATGACTTTACTATGGATATGTTTTGCGTTATTTTTACTATACTTTGTGGTTTTTGAAACATGGTTTGGTCTTACCAAGTACAAAAAAATAATGCAGGCAATCAATGATGGGCGTATGCCGAAAACCAGATTATATACAAGGCTTATGACAGGGTTATGGATACCTGCAGGTATTGTTGTGCTTCTTTCTGCAACTGGAAGTTTTACATTAGATGGTTTTGGATTAAGGTGGTTTAAACTAAATGATCAGAAATGGCTTCTATACATAGCTTCAGTATTGGCTGGGGTGTATTTTTTATATCTTGTTTATTCTCTTGTAGCTCTCAGAATAAATGCCATAAAAAAAGTCAGTATTAGCCAGAAGATACCTAATGAGGTTAAGGTTTTGCTTCCAATAACCCCTAAGGAAAAACTTGTTTGGATATGTGTTGCCATAACAGCAGGAATTACGGAAGAATTGCTTTTTAGAGGATTCTTTTTTAATTTAATGGAGCAGCTCTTTCCAAGTCTAAATGTATTTATAATTCTTGTTATATCAATGCTTATATTTGGAGTTGGACATCTTTACCAAGGGGTGTCTGAGGCAGTAAAACCAATGCTTCTAGGGTTAGTGTTTGGAATTTTTCGTATTGCTTTTGGCACTATTATTCCATGCATAATTCTGCATGCAATGCAGGATTTATGCGCTGTAGACATGATAAATGAATAATTATGTATTGTGTACTGAGAAATTTTGAAAAACGCCTAAAAACCACGAATGATAATGCTTATAACACATAAATTCGTGGTTTTTAGCCTTGCGAATTTTTGAGAACTGCTTAAATAAGGGCAATAATCACTAACCGTGATTGTGTTCAGCGGCTTGTGCAATCGCTTTTGTCTGGTGTACCGTGCCATGCGGATGCTGAGGTGGTGCATATATTGAATAAAGTTTAAGAGGTGTATAACCTGTATTAATAATATTATGCCATTTACCAGCAGGAATGATAACGGCAAAGTCTTTATTGACATATGCTTGGAAGTCTAGTCTGTCTTTTCTATCTCCCATCATGACAAGTCCTTGCCCATCTTCAATTCGTATAAATTGGTCATTGCTTGGATGGATTTCTAGACCGATGTTGTCTCCTACATTGATACTCATCAAGGTTAGTTGCAGATAATGTCCTGTCCATAATGCTGTCCTAAAATTATTGTTTTGTAAAGTTGCTTTTTCAATGTTAATCACGAATGGTTCAGGTCCATAATCCTTTCTTGTCAAAATATTTTCATTCATATTGAACAAATTATTAGGTCTGTTCATAAATGCGTTAGTAAAATACTTACACGGACATTTATTGTTCATATTATACATGTTTTATTCTTCCTTCCATTTGAGTATATTTTATTGTATGAATAATTTCAGGAATGTGTGATTTGATGGTTATTTTCATCTTTTCATCTAATAATCTTTTCTGATAAAATAGTATTAGGTGATTCCCAAAAAACAACTGGTCAACTGACGATTTCAAAAATATTGATTTTAGTACTTTTCATCATTATGAATTGACCAAGGAAATTTTTGAAATCGCATTGTTAAGACTATTGGAGAGGAAATTGTAAAATGTCGAGGAAGAATTACTCCTTATATGAAACCACAATATTTGAAGACTTCAGAGTTATGACAGAAAATGTAGCAGAGAAATACCCTGACAGAGTTGCTATATCTTACAAAAAGAATCCAAAGGATAAGAGTATCGTTGAGATTACATATAAAGAGGCAAGAGATAATATACGAAATATCGGAACGGGCCTTATTGAAATGGGATGCCGTGATAAACATGTTGCACTTGTTGGCGAAAGTTCTTATGATTGGATATGCGTATATTTTGCGCTTATGTCTATTGGTGCTGTTGTAGTTCCAATTGACAAGGACATCATGCCTTTAGAAATGGCAGATATACTCAATAAAGCAGATTGTGAATTCATGTTTTTTAGTCGGTCGATTGAAGCGAAAGTCAGCGTCCTAAAAGAAAATGTATCTGCAATGAAAACCTTTATTTGTATGGGTGAGCCCAAAGGTGAGGGCTCAATCAAGCTTTCTGAGATTGAAGCAAAAGGTGCTGATCTATTTAGCTCAGGGGACAACTCGTATTATGACTATAAGATTGACCGTGAACGCCTTGCGACCATTGTATTCACTTCAGGTACTACAGGAAAAGGCAAAGGTGTTATGCTGTCTCAGAAGAATATCGTATTGGATATGACTAATGGCATGTACAATTTTTTGATTACACCAAAAACCATAAATATTCTTCCGCCTCACCATACATTTGCCTCAACTATCAACTTTGTGGGGCATTTTGCACAGGGGTCAGAGATTTTTATTTCAAGCGGTTTACGCTATATCGGCTCTGAAATAAAAGAACAAAAGCCCACCCATCTTATTTTAGTGCCACTGTTTGTAGAAAAGTTGTATAAAAAGATTTGGAGCTCAGCTGAAGAAATTGGCAAAGATAAGCTTTTGCGCAGAATGATGAAGATAAGCAATATCTTGCTTAAATGCGGTATTGATGTGAGAAGGAAGATTTTTAAGAGCGTTCTTGAGCAATTTGGTGGTAAGCTCGAAATGATTATTTGTGGTGGAGCACCATTGAATCAGGATATTATTGATACTTTTAACTCTATTGGTATAACTATTCTTAACGGTTATGGTATCACAGAATGCTCACCTTTGATATCCTGCAATAGGAACAAGTATCAGAAAAAAGGTAGTGTTGGTTTGCCTATTATTGACGAACTTGTAAAAATTAAAGATCCCGATTCGAATGGAGAGGGTGAAATTTGTGTAAATGGTCCTAATGTCATGCTTGGTTATTACAAAAACGAAGAAGCGACTGCTGCTGTTTTTGATGAAGAGGGCTATTTCAGGACTGGAGATATGGGCAAGCTTGATGAAGAAGGTTGGATTTATATTACAGGTAGAATAAAGAATCTTATACTGTTTAGCAATGGTAAAAATGTATATCCAGAGGAAATTGAAACTGAAATTTCAAGGATATACGGCGTAGAAGAAGTTGTGGTTTATGCAGGTGAAAGTATATCTCGAAACAAAAAAGAAGTTATTGTGGCTGAAATCTTTCCAGCTTATGATTCATTAAAGGCTAAAGGCATTGAAGATATAAAAGCTTATTTTGACAGTGAAATAAAAAAAGTGAACAGCAGGCTAGTATCATACAAAGCGGTTAATCGGGTTAAAATCCGAGAAGAGGAGTTTACTAAGAACACCTCAAAAAAGATCCTCCGACATTTAATAGATAAGAGCATTGAGTAAGGGCATGTTCGAAATATTACTTCCCGTTTTGAGCGTGTGTTCACGAGATAAGTGAACACGAAAGCGAAATTATACGGAAAGTTAAATTTCAACATGACCAAGGGCATGTTCGAAATATTACTTCCCGATAAAAAATACTATTTAGAGGAAATACATATATGAATAAAGGTTTTGAAAAAGTAATTCTCAGATCAACCAATTCAAGGGAATTATATGAGATTGATGAAGTACAGGAGCTTTGGAGCGGATATGGGAAAATCCTTCGCTATGGTGTGGTTGGGTCATCCTTGAAAAGCGTAGTGGTGAAAAATGTATGTTTGCCAAAGAATGCTGGGCAATCCCGTGGAGGGGACATTTCTTATCAGAGGAAGCTAAAATCATATAAAGTAGAGATTGCTTTTTATGAAAAATGGAGCGCGAAATGTAATGATGCATGTAGGATACCTAGATGGTATGCATTTGAGTGGCAAAATAATGAGTTTTTAATGGTATTCGAGGATTTGGATGAATCAGGATTCAAAAAGAGAAGGCGTAGTGTTGCGTGGAATGATATGCAACTTTGCTTAAGATGGTTGGCAAATTTTCACGCAGTCTTTATGGGTGAAAAGCCAGAAGGTTTATGGACACAAGGAACTTATTGGCATTTGGAAACACGACCAGATGAATTGAAAGCATTAAAGGATCCGAGGTTAAAGGGTGCAGCTAAAGTGGTAGATAGAAAGCTAAATAGCTGCCAATATAAAACCTTTGTTCATGGTGATGCTAAGCTTGAGAATTTTTGCTTTTCTAATGATGGAAATAGCGTTGCTGCACTAGATTTTCAGTATGTTGGTGGCGGCTGTGGAATGAAGGATGTCGCGTATTTTGTTGACAGCTGCCTGTATGATGATGAATGTGAAAGCTGGGAATCGGATATTTTAGATTTTTATTTCAAAGAATTAAAGAATGCATTACATCTGAACCAAAAAGATATTAATTTTGATGAGTTAGAAAATGAATGGCGTGAGTTATATCATGTAGCGTGGACTGATTTTTATCGTTTTCTGAAAGGCTGGGCACCTGGACGTTATGAGAGCAAATATAGTGAACGTATTGCTGGAAAAGTGATTGAAAATCTCAGGGGTGTCTAGCCCCTGAGATTTTCAGTAATTTGTTAATGTCTAGGAAATTATGGTGCCCATAATTTCTAACGACAAGTTACAGAGGATACAAAAAGCGCTTACGCGTTTTTGTTATGGTTCAACTCCCCATTTTAGTTCTCCAGAAATATAACAAGGAGTATATCTCCAATCATATAATATTAGTTTTGTCAGATTCTGCCCAGCAGTAGAAGGCCGTATTATTTTGAGTACGTATTAAGATTATAAAATATAAAAAGAGAAATGAAAAGAAGAGCAAAATAAAAACATAGTTTTACGGGATCATTTGTTATGATCCCGTACCAGCGTAGGATAATGCGCCTTTCATCCATATCTTGTAGCTTATATAGAAAAACAGTATGCCAATAATAGGTGATAAATAAGTGAGCAGTGGAATAGCGTTTGGTCTTAAGAAAATAAGGCTTGGGTAGTAAGCGATAAATGCTATAGGTATTATAAAAGTGAATATGAATCTAAAGATTGGATTATATATACTTATAGGAAATTTTGCATAATCTTTAAATCTATTAGCAAATATCATGATATATCCTGACTTTACAATCCAAAAGCAGGTTGCAGCAGCTGCATTCATAAGAGCGATCATGAATAATGATGCAGTTACTAAAGCGATTATCAATTTGAAAAATATAAAAACTGACATATCCAATCCAATTTTATTCCAGGAATAAATAAGCATCAACAAACCGAAGAAAAGTTGTGCTATCCCCTTGATGTCGAATACCTCGGAAATAAAGTAGAAGAACAGGTTAATTGGTCTAAAGCAGTACTTGATGAAATCTCCTGAATATACATGAATTCGAAGACTCCAGTTATTGTCAAAAAATAGCTGTACAGGAGTCAGGGCTAATAATGAGAAGCCATAAAGGAAAAGCATTTCATAATAAGACCAACCCATTACTGACGGGAAGTTCTGAAATGTTATCCAAAACGCAAGAAATCCTGAGATATTTGTAAAAAGCATTCCGATCAATGAGATAAAAAAATCTGCACGGTAGCTCATTTTGCTTTTGATATCCTGTATTTGGATTTTAAAATAAATTTTAAGATAATATTTAAAACCTTTTTTATTCATTATCATCAACCCCCATTCACAGTCAGTATTTTGAGTGATTTTTTCCAAAACAGGCGTGTTGCAAAAAAGAGGAAAAATACCCAAAACAACTGAAATAACAGCATTTCAATACATTTGCTAGTGCTTAGAGACTCATCCACTAAAAAAAGCAGGGGAGTATTGTATATTGCCTGAAAAGGAAGAAAACCAACAATTGTTTTAAGTGGCTCAGGGAAAAATGCCAGAGGGACTGTTGCTCCTGAAAGGAAAAGAACAATAACCTCCTTCATTATATTGATTCCCCAAGTTGATTGTGTGAATAAGCAGATGGTTGATACCAAGAAATCAATACAAAAATTAATGATTAATCCCATGAGCACACTTATAATAAAAAAGATCAGGTTTGTACCAAGTGCAATGGCTCCTCCAGTGAGAAAATACACTAGGATAAATGTTGGTAAGAATGTAGTAAAAAAGGCAACAACATAATTACCTGAGAAATTGAAAAATGAATAGATCTGATAATCCATTGGTTTTATAATATCGAGTACGATTTTGCCAGACTGTATGTCGCGCCCGATATTCCACACCAAAAACACCTCGAACAAGCTAGCTAATGCAGTGGCAAGGACAAGATATATCATTGTGTCTTTAAAGGACATTCCGTTTACTACTGTTGTTGAGCTCGAAGCATAAATTGCTTTCCAGAGATAGTAAATCACAACCAGGTATATAAGATTGCCTAATATAGTAACTATATAGCTTGCTCTAAAGCTCAATGCTTCAAGAACTCCTGCGCGGGTCAATGTGAAATATTTGCTAAAGGAAAGGGACTTTGTACTCATTGTATCCCTCCTTCGTATATCTTCTTGATTATGCTTTCGGTGGATATCTCCTGCATCTTCATATCAGTGATCTTTTTTAATGACTGAATATAATTCATTACTTCAATAAAGGAAATTTCACCCTCATTAACCAATATGTCGATCCATTCCTCGTTTACAGTAACTGACAAGGATGGTGCGCTTGGGAAATGCATAATTAACTGCTTCTGAAGCTCAATTGCTGACTCCTCCAATGATTTGTCGGTATGATTAGAAGCATCTTTTTCAAACACAACTTTCAATATCCTATACGCTCCAAAGAATTTTTGCAAATTCTCTATGTTGTTATCATAAAGAACAGTACCCTTATCAATTATAATAATTCTTTTGCAAAGCGCATCAACATCGCCCATATCATGAGTAGTCAAAATAACTGTTGTCTTTTTCTCATGGTTTAAAGCTTTGATCAGTTCACGAATCTTACTTTTCATGGATACATCAAGACCGATGGTTGGTTCATCTAGAAATACAACGCTTGGATTATGTAAAAATGCTGCTAGAATATCACAAAGTGTTCTCTGGCCAAGAGACAACTGCCTTACAGGTTTATTATAAAGTGACTTGATATCAACGATGTTTTCGTAATATTCAAGCATATCGGTATATGATTTGTTATCAATCTGATATATATCTTTTAGAATCTTGAAAGACTCTATTACTGGCAATCCCCACCACAGCTGAGACCTTTGCCCGAAAACAACCCCTATTTCCTGAGCGTTGAGCGATCGGTTTTTATAAGGGACTCTTCCATTTACAATTATCTCTCCTGATGTTGGCTCCAAAACGCCTGTCATCATTTTTATTGTTGTGGATTTACCTGCTCCATTAGGCCCAAGATACCCAACGATTTCTCCCTGCTCAATTTCTAATGACACATTATTTACAGCTTTTATAATCCTGTAATCCCTCGAGAAAAGATCTTTAATGCTTCCTATTAAGCCTTCTCGCCTATTTAATATTTTAAATTCCTTATTTACATTTTTAAGCTGGATTCGAGATTCCATAAAATGCACCTCCTTGATGGGGAATTATCACAGTTGACATAAGCTCAAATTTTGGTATTAATAAACATTTTACTCTTTGTGGTTTAGTTTGTCTAGCATAACAAAGAAACTTGGTTTTTATTATTTAATGTTGTATTATGTATATGGGAGCAGCTTACTAATTTATTCTATTATTAACAGGAGGGCGAAATGAAAATTATAAAATCAAAAAGAGAACTATTTTTTTTACTACTTTTTTTTACTATATTGATGGGGTCAAATATTGTATTTTCTAGCGATGATACAATAGATGATTATCCAAATCCATTAGAAATCAAGCTAGATCATAAGGTTCAGGGGAAAGGAAATTTTTCGCAAGATGATGATGTTTTTATGTTCATACCATCTGTTGATGGTGCATATTTTATAGATGATTATACAAGTAACGGCGTTATTGATGAATACTTTAATGTCAGGATTTCAGTTAACTCTGAAGACTTTTTACCTGTTGAATCTTTTTATAGCAATAATAAATGGCTGTTTATATTTGAAAAAGGAAAGAAATATTTTCTGCATACACAATATAATAATAAGAATGATGAGTATTCTTTTTCTTTAAAAGGACCTGTAGATGATGATTTTGGAAATACAAAAGAAAAAGCGAAGGAAATCGGATTTAACAAAAAAATTGAAATTAATAGAAACTATTATGGTGATGTTGATTGTTTAACATTCACACCTTCTGTAACAGGACTATATCATATAAGTAATTTGACTGATCCAGATAATACGTATTCTAATTTGATTTACGAATTATCAATCTACGATTCGAATGGGAATTTCATAGATAAGATCAGAAACGAAGGTAAAGGATATTTTAATCTTGATAAGGATAAAAAATATTTTATGTATACTGATGTGCGGGCTACTGAACCTGGCAAGAGTGATAAATTAGTATTTAGTGTAGATGGACCTGAAATAGATGATTTTTCTGATACAAAAGAAAATGCTGCATTACTTTTACCAAACAATCTCGTCAACGGAATCGCAGATTTTTTCTATGATTGTGATTATTTTGTTTTCAAACCTCAAGAAGATGGCGTATATTGTCTTGATAATATTGTGTTGAAAGGTGATAGTTTACAAGACTTAGACAGGTATTTGAAGATTAGTGATCAAGATGACAAAAATGTTGGTTTTGAAGAAAGCTACAATAAAAACAAAGCATTTTTTAATTTGAAAAAAGGATTAACTTATTATTTCTCATTAAAAAATAATACTAACTATAATCGAACTTATTATTCATTTGAAATAAAAGGTCCAATAAAAGATGACTATGCTAACTCAAAGGAAAAAGCTTATGAAGTATTCTTAGATAGCAAGATATCAGGAGAATGTAACTATGTAAATGACTATGACTATTTTAAATTTACACCATCAGAATCTGGACTCTTTTACATAGATGATTTTTATGCTGATCAACTTTCCAAATTGAATGATACATTGAATACCAATAATTTTGTTAGGTTATATGACTCTAATAATAATAAAATCGATATTTTTACCCGATCTGATTACACTCAAAAAGGATATTTTAGATTGGTTAAAGGCAACACATATTACTTTTTAATAACAGAAGTATTTTTTAATGATTTGGAAAAATACTCTTTTATTTTAAGGAAGGCTGCTGAAGATGATTTTGGAGACACTCCAAGCTTTTCAAAGGAATTTAAAATTGGTGAGTCAATAAGTGGCTGTTTGGAGTATTTTGAAGATGTTGACATGTTCAATTTTACAACCAATAGTGAAGGAATTTACAATGTATCAATTCTAGACATAAAGGGTGGTTATATTAGAGTTTTTGATAAATATAACAAGCAGCTCGAAAAGTATACCAATAGAAATGAGAATCTTGAATGGTACTATTTAAAAGCAAATGAAACCTACTATGTTTTAGCAGGTTCATATAATGATGCAGGCAGTTATAATGTTAAAGTTGAAGGCCCAACAATTGATGATTATGGTAATATATTTGAAGATGGTGTTATCTTGAAAGTCGATAATCCAATAATGGGTGCAATCAATTATTTAGGAGATAAAGACATATTTAAAATAGCTGCTTCGAAAAAAGGGATTGTTTATTTTAAAATACAAGCTAATTTTAATATTCAAACTAAGCTATATAATATGGATAATAGAGTGTTGGATTTTATCGATTATGGAAACAATATTATAGGTGCAGAAATAGGTGACTACGGCGTTTATTATTTAGAAATTTCTAATAAATTCACCAAGCCTACTGGAAAGTATATTGTTACAATCAGCGATAAGCTCGATGATCTGCAAACCCATGAGTATTACAGGCTGAATGGCTACATTAAGCCAGACTTTTATGACATCTCAACAAAAGGGCTATGCCGTGCAGGATTTATTGTAAGAATAGTTGGGACCACACTTTTTGCTGTAACAGATGAAAACGGATATTTTGAAATTCCAAATGTTCAAAAGTCTGATGTAGGATATGAAGTTGAGATTATAAAGGACAGCTATCTCAAAAGAACGATAGTATATGAAGAATTTAATAGTGATAAATCAATTTCAAAACAGGAAGCGCATATAGAGATGTGGGCAGGGGACGCATCAGATCCCCAAGATGGTGTGATAAATATGGCAGATATTTTATGTTTGGCAAAAGTTTTCAATACAATAAAAGGAGATGCTGAGTATAACGAAAAATTCGATATCAACAGAGACTCTATGATAAATATGTTGGATATAGTTCTATGTGCTAAGCATTTTAATCAGCAGACTGACGATTACCTAGAATCATCCAAATAATAAGTGCAGAGATGATACCAATTAGACCTCCGAATAAAAACGGCATATGCAATAAACAGAATAAGAATCGCAGGTTTTGCTGATAGAAATGCAAATCCTAGGTAGACAAGTCCGTAAATTAGGTATCCTGGTACAAGTATTTTGCTCCTTACGAATCTGTCGGACAATTTGCCCGAACGACATACCAAGTATTTTGTTGTCACTTGATTGTGCTACGAGGGCGTCACGTGGAGCGGATGCCTTTTCATGTCAACAAACATGCTGACAAGCCCGAGCAATACAATATTTGATGCAATTTTCTTGTTTATGTCTAGGAAATTATGGTGTGCATAATTTCTAACGACAAGTTACAGTGGCAAATCTGCAATTAAAATACACTGACAATATTAATTAAGAAGAAAATATGATTTGTAGAGTATAAGACATAGAGGTAAGTGATAATATTCTGCCAACCATTAATTAATATAAAGTAGTATCCGATTAATTTTATATAGCATATCAATAAAACCAAAAAAATTTTGATTTTATGCAACGTAATTAGGTATTTGTGTATCTAATTATTTAAGGAGGATCAAAAGTAATGGAGTTAGTGGAAATAGAAAATGTTGAATTGGCTAAAAATGGTGATAAAAATTCTTTTAATAAATTGTATCAAAGTTGTGCAAAATCCCTCTACATAACAGCTGTCATGATACTTGGGAATTTGCATGATGCTGAAGATGCCGTTCAGGATACTGCAATATTGGCTTTTAATTCTCTGAAAAGTTTACAGAAAAATGAGTTTTTTAAAACTTGGATTACTAAAATTCTCATTAACAGATGTAATAGGATACTTTCAACTAGAAATAAGAAAAGACAAAAGGAAAGTGATTATGAAAAAAATATTGAAAACCTTTGTTCAGAACCTATATCTGTAGAAACAATAGCTTTATGGGATGTGGTGAATTCATTAAAATATGAAGAGAAAGTGTTGATTTTATTGAGGTTTGAGAATGATCTAAGCATAAAGGATATATCAAAAATTCTAAAATCGCCAGAGGGCACTATTAAATCAAAAATTCATAGAACTATCGAAAAATTAAAAAAATCATTGGAAAGGGAGTGAATTTATGGACGAGAATTCATTTCTTAAACAATTGAATAAATCATTTGAGGAGATTAATGAAAAAGTTAGGTTACCTGAATCGTTAGAGAATTACATGAATTTTGAGAATAAAAGTTATTATAAAGAATATATAAGTGAATATAAAGATTCCAGAACAAGAAAACGGTTTTATATCTCATCTGTTGCAGTAATTCTTCTTATTATTTTATCAGCAGCAGTATTTGTAAATATCTCCCTAGTGTCAAAGAAAAATATTTATGCGTACATAGATGTTGATATTAATCCTAGTATAAGGATAGGAATTGACAGGCAGAATAAAATAAAGGAAACCATTCCACTAAACGATGATGCAAAGACTTTATTAAATGGATTAAGCCTTAAGAATCAATCAATAAAGGAGGGTTTGAACAAAATAACTAACGGGGCCAGAAAATATGGGTTTATTGATAGAAATGTGTATAAAAGAATCCTTATAACGGCTGTTTTGAATCAAAATGAAAAAGGTACAAAAGGATTGAATAAGCTTGTTAATGATATTTGCAGAAATGTAAAAGAACTAGATGAGAAAAATATTAGTGTGGTTGTTTTGACTGTTCAGCCTGAAATAAGTAAACTTGCTACTTCAAACAAAATATCAATGGGTAGGTATGCGATTTATAAAAAAGCTAAAGAGACTGGAATTAATCTCTCAATCCAACAGATGAGAGTAATTCCAATTGAAGAAATAATGGATAAGGTTGATTTGAATTGGATTAAGGTAAGCAATTTGAGTGATTACGATATGAAAGGAAAGGTATATACATCAGTATCGCCTATAGATAAGGTGAAAACTAAGGATAACTCAAAAGTGCTTACAACAGACAAAAAGAAATCTCAAACACCAAATCCAAAACAAATAAAAACGACTAATACCTTGGAACCACAAACAACAAGCTCAAGTGAAGTGACTGTAAATACCCCCAAAACCATTGATAGTAAGCCTGTGAATACTCCAATAAACAAAACGGAGCAGGTTTGTCTACCAAATGAGTTAATGGTGTCAGGGTTAATTGGTGAATACTATGATAATCCTGATTTTACAGATTTAAAGGTGGTGAAAATTGACCATGCAGTCAATTTTACATGGGATATTAACTCGCCAGATTCTTTAGTTGGACAAGATACTTTTTCTGTTCGCTGGACGGGAAAAATTATGACAAAGTATGCTGAAGACTATACTTTTTATGCTTATGCCGACAATGGTGTAAGACTTTGGGTTAATGATGTCCTATTAATTGATAATTGGAATGTCCATTCACCTAAAGAGTCTAAAGGCACTATAAGTTTGAAGGCTGGGGTTAAATATGATATCAAGGTAGAGTATTTCGAAAACAAAGGTAGAAGCCAAGTAGCATTGTCATGGTCAAGCAATAGCCAAAACAAACAGGTTATTCCTTACAAAAATTTTCAACACAAAGCAAAACTTTTCCAAGCAGAAGATGCAATTTTATCAAAAGCTATTATAGAGAAAAGATATTCAAATTATACTGGAAGCGGGTATGTAAATTACAATAAAGATAAGGGTAGTTACATTGAATGGGCTATTAATGCCGATAAACCTGGATTATATATTTTTAATATTAAATATTCAAATGCTTCAAGTGTTAACCGGACAATGGACATATCGGTAAATAATGATATTGTTTTGGGTTCCGTTGATTTTAAATCTACAGGTGCGTGGAATGCCTATGAAAATAGGAGCATATCGGTTTGGCTCAATCAAGGAATAAATAAAATCAGAGCCACGGCTACAATGGACGATGGTGGTCCTAATGTTGATTATCTAGAGTTGATGCATTAATAGTTCACCACTGTAGATAGATTTTATTATAGTATAAAATGGTTTATTATTAAGTAAGCGGCAAATAAAAAGCGTCTTATTACAAAATCCCTAACATGTTACAATATGTTAGAGTTTAAAAATTTGAGTCTTAAAAGTTGTAAAAGTCACAGATTTTCGAAACTTTCGAAACTAGAACAC
>Ga0209800_10000184_pt1 | contig 121437 bp, 91 predicted proteins | sample Higcelweek8metaG_FD_187174 | JGI IMG/M metagenome (GOLD analysis project Ga0209800, IMG submission 187174) | Freshwater pond sediment microbial communities from the University of Edinburgh, under environmental carbon perturbations - High... | ecosystem: Environmental > Aquatic > Freshwater >... | reverse complement strand
TTTAGGGCATTGACCCAGTGAGACATAGAAGGTTAAGTTACATGAGTTGTATGTGGGCATCCGTAGCCGTAAGAGTTGTAAAAAAGACGCATCTTTTATTGTTACGACCACCAACTGTCAATTTTATATTGATATGGGTTATGTAGGCACGAAGCTTTTTGTTTAGGTTATGAAAATCTAAGAAAACAAGAGATATTTGAAGAAAAATAAACTTTATAGAAGAAGGGATGGTAATATGGTTATTAAAAAGAAAGATGTAATGGCTGTTATGATTACAGGGGTTTTTGCTTTTAACTCCTATGCAGGAACTGCTTTTGCCTACGATAAGACCGATACGGTTTATTTGTCAGGCAATGCACACATTGACACTGGATGGAAGTGGGATTCATCAACTACAGTTACAGATTATATCCCAACGACTTTCAATCGAGCTGTTAACCTAATGAATGCCAATTCGGACTACACATTTAACGCGTCGTCAGCACTTCATCACTTATGGGCAAAACAATTTAATCCAGACACTTACAATGGTATTAAGTCAAAAGTAGCAAATGGTCAATGGAACTTGGTTGGAGGTCAATGGATTGAACCTGACCTTAATATTCCAAGTGGGGAATCTATTGTTAGACAAAGTCTATTTGGTCAAAGATTTTTCCAGAAGGAATTTGGAGTTAAATGTAAAGTTGGCTGGATGCCTGACACTTTTGGTTATAGTGGGCAAGTGCCTCAAATTCTTAAAAAAAGCGGAATGGATTACTTTGTGACAACAAAGCTCAGGTGGAATGATACAAACAAGTTTTTAAAAGAAATATTTAATTGGAATGGTATTGATGGCTCATCATTAATTGCTTATAGGCCAGGTCAAGATTATCCTGCTGGTGTTGATGATCCAAATAAAATAAAAAATGTATTGGACGAGCCAGCCAAGCATGAAATAAAAAAAGGATTGCTGCTCTATGGCAAGGGTGATGAGGGGGGGGGACCAACTCAAACGCAGATTGATACAATTCGTTCATATGACAGCGATCCTAACATGCCAAGTGTAAAAATGTTGGATGCAAATGACTTTTTTGACAGCTTGACAGACGATGAAAAGTCTAAGATAACTGATAAGGTAGATGGTGAAATGTATGCAGAATTTCATCGCGGAACGTATACAAGCCAAGCAAAAATTAAGAAGAATAATCGATTAGGCGAAATTTATGCCGAAGAAGCAGAGAAATTTTCAAGTATAGCAAATTTACTTGGAGAAGTTGCTTATCCACAAGGTATTATTAATGATTCCTGGGAAAAAATACTTCAAAATCAATTTCATGACACTATTACAGGTGCTGGTGTAACTTCACTTATCAGAGAAGCGCATGCAAACGGGGACGCTGCTCTAGGTTCGCTGAATTATGTTATGGATAATGCAACTGCCAGTATATCAAAAAGAGCCGATACTACAGGTCTCGGAGTTCCAATTATAGTATACAATCCATTGTCCTTTGGAAGAAAGCAGCCAGTTGAAACTACTGTTACTTTTGATAAGACTCCAAATTCAGTACGTATATTTGATAATATAACCGAAATACCATCCCAAGTATTAAGTGTATCTGGAAATACTGCTAAAGTTGTATTTATAGCTGATAATGTCCCTTCTATGGGATTTAAGGTTGTACATGCTTATGCAAATACAGGAAGTAATTCTGTATCAGGATTAGCAGCAGGATCAAATGCGATTGAAAATCAATTTTTTAGAGTTGAGTTGAATCCAAGTACTGGAAATATGAAACGTATCTATAATAAGGCAAACTCCCATGAAGTATTGGCAGGGGAAGGAAACCGTCTGCGAATTATGGAAGATACCCCTAAAGATTGGGATGCATGGAATGTTGATTATGATGATATGACAGCACTACCTCTTGCTATATTGGATTCACATTCAGGCATAGAGCTGGTTGAAAACGGTCCTGTAAAAGCTACTTATTGCGTAAACAAAAGATATGGAAATTCAACATTTAAGCAATATATTACTTTATACAACGATATAGATAGAATAGATATCAAAATGACTGCTGATTGGCAGGAAACTCATAAAATGCTTAAAGTTGAATTTCCCTGGAATCTCCCCAAGAATATATTTGGAGGATATGATGCACCTGTTACCTACGAAATAGGATATGGAACCCAGAACAGATCAAATTTAAGGTATACAGATTATGACAAGGCGAGATTTGAAGTGCCTGCACAAAAATGGGCAGATATTTCAAGTATGAGCTGTGGGGTTGGTTTGTTAAACGATTGTAAATACGGCTATGAAACAGTGGATCATAAGATGAGGCTTTCGCTTTTAAGATCTCCCACGTATCCAGATCCAAACTGTGATAAAGGTTATCATGAATTCACCTATTCAATATATCCTCACTCGGGAGACTGGAGAAGTGCAAATACAGTTTATAAAGGATATGAGTTGAATTACCCATTGACAGCTTATCAAACAACTAACCATACTGGTGATTTGGGCAAAGCAAAATCCTTTATGAGTGTAGATGTACCAAATGTTATATTGTCGGTATTAAAGAAAGCTGAAGATTCAAATGACTATATTGTAAGAATGTATGAGACTCAAGGAAAAGATACTACAAATGCAAAAATAACATTACCTGCTCAAATAAAATCACTTGATGAAACCAATCTTCTTGAAGAACGTATTGGTTCTGGAAGCTTTAGTGGAAATACATTTACAACATCACTAGGTAAATATGAGATAAAGACATTTAAAGTAAACCTGGGATCAACTATATTAACTAATTCTCAGAAGAAGCTTTCTGGGTTTAAAGCTACAGAAGCAAGCAGTTTCGTTTCTAATGAAGATCCTAAATATGCAGTTGACAATACAACAGCGTCCAAGTGGTGTGCTACAAATTCAGGTGATAAATGGCTGAAAGTAGACCTTGGCTCAGAAGTCAGCATAAATAGATGGTTGGTTATGCATGCAACAGCAGGTGGCGAAGATACTGATTTTAATACAAGAAACTTTAAGCTTCAAAGCAGTCTTGATGGTGTTAATTGGCAAGATGTTGATGTTGTAACCAATAATACCAAAAGTGTTACGGACAGAAGAATAAAGCCTTGCGTTGCAAGATATGTAAGGCTATATATTACACAAGCTGAACAGAATGGGAACAATGCAGCAAGAATATATGAATTTGAAGTTTACGGGGAAAAAGCAGCTGTATTTTACCAACATAAGGATTATGGAGGAAACGGTTCTGATTATTTATATGAAGGGGATTATAATTTAAAAGCCTTAAAAAAGAAAGGATTCTTGGATAGTTGGGCATCATCTGTTCATATACCATTTGGATATACTGTACAGGTATTTGATGACGAAGAGTTAAAAAGCACTTCACTAGGTTCCAATCAATGGTTATTGACTAAGAATTCAGCAGGCACTAAGGACTTTTCCACATTGTCCAATGCTAATGATAATGTTTCATCAGTTCGGGTCAGGAATGGAGTTGCTTTTTATGAGAACAATAATTACACAGGTTCTTGTACAAGGGGAATCGGTATTGGAAAGTATACACTTGAAGAACTTAAAAAATTCGGGTTTGTAAATGAGCAAGCTTCTTCTGTAAGTATTCCAGATGGTTGGTATGTAAAACTATATGAAAAAGACAATTTTGAGGGCACATCATGGAAATTGACAGCTGAAGATAATAACAGCAGAGATTTTGTAAATTTTGGAGGTAATGATAGGATATCTTCTGTTGAAGTCGGAATTATTGATATTCAGGATCTGATTAAAGATATATTGTTTGGTTTTATAAGGTAAACAGAACCACTGAATAATTAACACTAATACTACTACTATTTATAGGAGGGATATTTATGAGCAAAAATTTAAATAAACTGCTTTTTGCCATTACTGCGTTCTTTATAGTTTTTATTGCATCAACTGTCTTTAGTTATGCTAAACTGCCTGAAAAAATAGTTGGTATTACAATACCAGTAAATTTTAAAGATGAAACCTCGCCAATAACAAAACAACAGTTGTCTGATCTAATGAATAAAGAAGGATATGGTGATTTTAACAATAGAGGTTCAGTAAGAGATTATTTTTGGGGAATATCAGATGGAAAACTGGAGTATACAAACATTGTAACGGATTTTGTTACAACGAAGTATGATAAAAGCCATTACAATGACTTGGAAAGAAATTGTGGCGATGTCGGTGCTGAATTGGCAAATGAGGTTTTAAAAACTTTAAAAGAAAACTTCGATTTTTCAGGAATAACTAAAGATCAAAACAATACAGTTTATGCATTAAATATATTATTTGCAGGATACAGGAGCAGCAAATTTACTAAAGGACTATGGCCCCACAAGGGAAATTTGAGTCCCCTATTTAAGGTTTCCGAAAATATATATTTTGAAAATTATCAAATCTCTGATATTACTAATAAACCCCAGATTCAAACTATTATTCATGAAAATGGACACCTGCTTTTGGGGCTTGAAGATACATATGACGGGGAAGAGTCTTTAGGAGCAGGTGCTTTTGACCTTATGAGTGTATCTGGTATTTATAAGACAACAGCACCTCCTCCAAATCCATTCTTTTTAAACAGGTTGGGTTGGTGTGAACTCATCAATCTGGAAAACTATCCTCAAAACACTCCTATTACCGCCAAGCCCAATGCCAGAGATGCTTTTGTATACTATAATCCTAATAATCATAATGAATTTTTTATTTTCCAAAACATAAAAAGAGATGTTACTGTACGAAAAGCTGTAGCAGCTTCTACTGGTTTTCTCATATGGCATATTGATAAAAGTGTAGGGCACAATGGATTTCAGCAGATGACTCCTTCTCTACATTACATGGTATCTGTTGAACAGGCAGATGGGTGTTATCACATGGAAAAAAAAATTGGTTCGGATATTTTGGATGATCTTTATAATATAGGATATAAAACTGAATTTAGTCCTTTCACAACACCAAATACAAAGTGGTGGGATGGTACTGACTCAAATCTTTCAATAAAACTTATTGAAAAAAATGGGGATGATATCATGTTTAGTTACAGTACAGGCTCAAAAAACATCTCACAGGGTAAAGTTGCAAAACAAAGCTCAACATACTTTGGCTGTGATGCTTTTAGAGCAGTTGATGGAAATGTAGATGGAAACTGGAATAACAACTCGGTTACACATACGAATTCAGACAGCAATGCCTGGTGGCAAGTGGATCTTGGAAATACATACTGTATTGATAATATAAAAATCTATAACAGAAACGATGCGTGTATGGACAGGCTATCCAATTACAAAGTTTCTATTATGAATAGTAAGGGTACTGAAGTTTGGAGCGCAAATCAAACCAATTATCCAAACCCAGGTACAACTTTATCAGTTCCCAATATAGCTGGAAAATATGTAAAGATACAATTGAGCGGAACCAATAGTTTAAGTCTTGCTGAAGTTGAGGTGTTTGGTAAAGAGAATATTGCAATTGGTAGGGAAACATCACAAAGTTCAGACTATTTCGGTTGCTTGGCAGGCAAGGCTGTAGATGGCAATACTGATGGAAATTGGAATAATTCTTCTATAACTCATACCAATCTTGATACAAATGCATGGTGGAAAGTTAATCTCGTTAGTAATTATGTTATTAACGGCATTCAAATCTATAACAGAACTGATGCTTGTATGGACCGACTATCCAATTACAAGGTTTCAATTTTAAATAAGGATGGTGATGAAGTTTGGAGTACAAATCAAATGAATTATCCCAATCCAAGCACATATATAAATGTCCCTAACATAGCTGGACAATATGTAAGAATACAGTTAAATGGAACCAATAATTTAAGTCTGGCTGAAGTCATGGTATTTGGTGAAAGAAATATTGCTTTTAGCAAGAATGCAGCACAAAGCTCAGATTATTTTGGTTGTACGGCAGATAGGGCAACAGATGGTAACATTGATGGAAACTGGAATAATGGTTCTATAACACATACAAACAATGATCAATATGCCTGGTGGCAAGTAGATCTTTCTAGTAATTTCTATATAGAAGGCATACGTATTTATAATAGGACTGATGCTTGTATGGACAGACTCAATAACTATAGGGTATCTATTGTAGATACGTCAGGTAAGGAAATCTGGAGTGAGATTCTAACCCATTATCCTAAAAACAGTACATATATAAGTGTTCCAAACATTGGTGGGAGATATGTAAGAATACAGATCTATGGAACCGATAATTTAAGTCTGGCTGAAGTTCAGGTATTCGGGGAATCAAGTTATACAACAGGCAAAGCAACGACACAGAGTTCAACATATTTTGATTGTGATGCAAGCAGAGCGGTAGATGGCAACACTAATGGAGATTGGAATAATGCGTCCATAATACATACAAATTTAGAGACTAACCCCTGGTGGCAAGTAGAATTTGGATATTGGCGCAGAATCAGGGGTATTAGAATTTATAACAGAACTGATGCTGGTGTGGATAGACTCTCCAACTACACAGTATCTATTATGAATTATGCAGGAGAAAAGGTATGGGAAAAAAATATTACGACTTTTCCAAATCCCTATACATATATATGTGTTCCAAATGTTGGTGGAGATGCTGTTAAAGTACAGTTAAACGGAAGTAATTATCTAAACCTTGCAGAAGTTCAAGTGTTTTGATAGTAAATAATAATAAAATTTAAAGGAGGAGTTTTTTATGGTTAAAAAGAGGTTTTCAGTAATGGTGTTTATGTTATTCTTATTGACAGCAGGTTTAGTTTGTTATGCTGACAACATTTCAGAGGGAAAAATTGCAACACAAAGCTCTACATATGAGGGATGTGATGCATACAGAGCAGTTGATGGAAATACTTCTGGCGATTTTGGGAAATACTCCATGTCGCATACTAATTTTGAATCAAACCCATGGTGGCAAGTGGATTTGATAACTCCAAGTTGTATAACTAACATTGAGATCTACAATAGAACAGATAGCTGTATGGATAGGCTTACAGACTATAAAATATCAATTTTGGATGCAAATAAGAAGGTGGTTTGGAGCATTAATCCATTAAACTACCCAAACCCTTTTATTTCATTTGATGTTCCTAAAGTACTTGGTCGCTATGTAAAAATAGAGCTAAATGGAACTAACTATTTACATATTGCTGAAGTTCAAGTATTTGGCAAAGAAGATTTGTTGTATGACAAATATACAGAGCAAAGCTCTACATATTGTATGAACGGCGATGCTGAAAATGCAGTAGACGGAAGTGCTGATGGTAATTGGAATAATAATTCTGTTTCGCATACAGATAACAAGCAATTAAATCCGTGGTGGAAAGTAAATATTGGTTTTGCGAATGTTGAAGAGATTCGAATATATAACAGGACTGACGCTTGTATGGAACGACTATCCAATTACAAGGTTTCTATTACCAAAGCTGATGGTACGGAACTCTGGAGTACTACGCAAACAAGCTTCCCTAATCCTTGCACCATATTAAAAGTTCCTAATGTTGTCGGGTACTATTTAAAGATTGAATTACAAGGATATCAATATTTATCTCTCGCTGAAGTTGTGGTGCTGGGGGAAAAAACTGAGTCTTTTGTACACGCAAGCCAAAGCTCTACATTTTGGGAGGGAGATGCAACTGAAGCATTAGATCAAATTGTTGATGGTAACTGGAATAATCATTCTGTAACACATACTAATGCTGAAACCAATCCCTGGTGGCAAGGTCATTTGATGCGCTACTGCTGTATTACTGGTATAAAAATCTATAATAGAACTGACGCTTGCATGGAAAGACTGTCTAATTTCAAGGTGTCTATTCTATATAATAAAAAAGAAGTTTGGAGTAAACAGATAAAGGATTATCCAAATCCTGATTTGTTTATTGATGTTCCAAATATAACAGGAGATACCGTAAAAATTCAGTTAAATGCATATGAATGTTTAAGTCTGGCGGAGGTTGTGTGCTTTGGTGCTCAAAATGCAGCAGCTGGTAAAACGGCTGCACAAAAGTCTACTTATTTTGGTTGCGATGCCAATAGAGCAATCGATGGCAATACTGACGGTAATTGGAATAATAACTCTATTTCACATACAAATGAAAAAGAAACAAATCCCTGGTGGCAAGTTGATCTTGAAACAAGTAATCAAATTAATTCAATTCGAATTTTCAATAGAACAGATGCTTGCATGGACAGACTCTCAAATTACAAGGTTACTGTTTATTCTTGGGATTTAAAAGAGGCTTGGAGTATGACTGTTAGAAATTGTCCAAATCCATCAACTGAATTATTCCTCCCTTATAGAACTTGTGGTCGTTATGTAAAAGTAGAAGTAATCGGTACTGATAAATGTCTAAGTCTTGCAGAAGTTCAAGTGTTTGGCGATTTTACTAGATACATAATATTTGCGAGATAATAAAAGTATTTGAAAGATATAATTTAAAGGAGGAGTTTTTTATGTGGAGAAAAAGCAAAAAGATTTTATCTATTTTATTGATTATTGCAGTGCTTTGTTCGGGACTTATTTTGACAAATACTGTGAATGCAGCTGAGGATGTTACTGACGAAATGGCAAACAAGATGTTTTCAGATTTCTTGAATGCTTATTATAGGGAAACAGATGTATGGGGAGGTTTTAGCGGTCAGGAATGCTGGAGTTTATCAGAAATTTTTGAGATAGTGCTGGATGCATATGAGCATACTGGTGAGGCAAGATACAGAAATATGATTGAAAAGATATATAACGGTTATGAACATTACAATGGAAATGACTGGATGGATAATGAGTTTAACGATGATATCATGTGGATGGTAATTGCATGTGCAAGAGCATACAATTTAACTGGCAACAGTAACTACAGGGATCAAGCAATATATCACTTCGATAATGTTTATGATAGGGCATGGAGTGAAGATTTAGGTGGAGGATTGTGGTGGAAAACTTCTAATAATGAGAAGAATTCATGTATTAACGGACCGGCAGCAATAGCGGCATGTTTGCTTGGGGAGATAAATTCAGATGAGAGTTACTTCCAAAAGGCAAAAGATATATATGAATGGCAGAGGGCAAACCTATATGTGCCAAGTACAGGAAAGGTACTTGATTGCATCAGTAGAGACGGCAGTAAGAATGAATGGTCATCTACGTATAATCAGGGAACTTTTATTGGTGCGGCTACTTTATTATATGAACATTTTGGAGAGGCAAAATATTTGGAAGATGCTATTCGTACAGCTGATTATGCAAAGGACGATATGTATAAAAAAGAGGTCATTAATAATGAAGATGATGGTGGTGATCTTCCAGGATTCAAAGGCATTCTGGTAAGATGGTTAAATCTATTGATTGAAAATCACAACCAGACCCAATACATCCCATGGCTTCAGTTGAACGCTGTAACAGCATACAATAACCGTAATTCAAGAGGTATTACACATACTTTATGGAATGCCAAAACAAGTGATACAGAAACCATATCGGCATTCAGCGCATCAACAGCGGTTTCATTGTTGGTGAACTGTCCCAAATCAAATACATTAGTCAAAGATGCCTTTAGTAAAATTGAAGCAGAGGACTTTGATTTTATCAAAGGAGCTGTAGTTGAGCCATGTAGTGATGACGGGACTGATAGTGTAAATACCATTAAAAACGGAAACAATAATGGCTATTATAATATTGATTTCGGTTCCAAAGGTGCAAATGCTGTTGGATTAAGATATTCCTGCGGTACATATGGAGGAAGTATTGAATTAAGACTTGGCAGTCCAACAGGGACTCTGATCGGTACGGCTACAATTAAGCATACAGGTGGATGGGGAAATTATACAGATGTAAGCTGTAAAATCCGCAAGGTAACAGGAGTACAAAAGATATATTTAGTTTACAAAGGAACTGATAATATTGCTAATCTGAACTATTTCAAATTTTACTCAGATGTTAAGGATGCTTCATTGATTCAGGCAGAAAGCTTTGATAATTTGAGTGCTGGTGGTACAGAAGCATACGGTAATTCACAAGTCATTGCAGGTATTGCCAATGGAGCATATGCCTTATATAAAAATGTTAACTTTTCTTCGGGATCATCAACAGCCAATTTCTATTATTCTTGTGGAACAGGTGATGGCACAATTGAAATTCGTCTAAATAGTCAAACAGGTGAATTGATAGGTACTGCACCCATACAGAACACAGGTGGTTGGAATGTTTATAAATCAGTAAGTTGTAATGTTTCCAAAGCCTTTGGTATAAAAGATGTATATCTGGTATTTAAAGGTGCGGATTATGTTTTAAACCTCAACTATTTTAGATTCCCATTGAATAAGAAAAACCCTTATATGACTACTCAAGCTGAAAATTATTCATATTTGAGCGGTGGAATTGTTGAAAACTGTGTTGACGGTACAAATAATATTGGAGGTATCTTGAACAATTATTATGCTTCCTACAATGACTTGAATTTCAATTCAACAGGTGCAAAATCAGCAGAGTTCAGGTATTCCTGTGCTACGAATGGAGGAACAGTTGAAATCCGCCTTGGAAGTCCAACAGGTATTTTAGTTGGAACTGCCAATATTTCAAATACTGGTGGTTGGGGTAAATATAGAACTGCAACTTGCAGTGTCAAGAATGTTACAGGGTTGCAGGATGTTTACCTTGTATTTAAAGGAACAAGCCATGTATTGAACCTAAATCACTTTAAGTTTAACCAGTAATTGTTGATTTACAAAATATTGGTTCTGTTATAAGATGTTTTTGTGATAGAACCAATATTTACCTGTGAATTGAGGGTAAATAATTAAACTAATTAATTGGGAGGGGTAAAAAATGAGAAAAGTATCAAAATTTGCAAGAACTTTGTTGTCGTTACTAATTGTAGGGTGTTTACTACTAAGCGGAAGTGTTTTTTCTCAGGCCTGTAAAAATGAGAGAAAAAAGGTTAGAAAAATTGTAAGCATGGAAGTAAGAGAAAAAGGATTGAATGCAGATTTTTATTTCGATAAGAATGCAAAATGCCAAAAAGCTGTTATTGTATTTGGTGGTTCAGAAGGTGGGAAATCATGGAGCAAAGACGATGCTGAAAAAAACAGGATGAGATTTCTAAATGAAGGGTATGCAGTTCTGTCTTTGGGATATTTTGCAGCAGAGGGTCTTCCAGTTTGTTTGCAAAGTATACCTATGGAATATTTCAACACTGCTGTTAATTGGGTACTAAAACAGCGTGGAATAGATAAAAGAGGGGTTGCTGTAATTGGAATGTCTAAGGGTGGAGAGGCGTCTCTACTTTTGGCAAGTCTTAATCCAAAGGTTAAAGCTGTAGTTGCACTTGTTCCTAGTTCAAATGTTTTTCAAGGTTTGGGAATGGATATGAAAAGTTCATGGAGCTACAGGGATAAAGATGTTCCTTATGCACCTTTTATAATGAATGATGTACATATTGAAGCACTCAGGAAAATGAATGAGGAAGGAATTTTTGAATTTGTACAAGTTTATAAAGATGCAATTGCAGACCCTGCAATTGATAAAATGTCTGCTATCAAGGTTGAAAAATCCAAAGCGAATATATTGCTTGTTTCTGGCAAAAATGATGTCATGTGGGATTCAGAAGGAATGTGTAAAAAAATAATGCAGAGACTTGATGCAAAAAAATATAAAAGATTCTATGATCATATTTCATATGATACAGGACATAATCTTTTTGAAAATGAAGAGGAATTATTTTGCGATATATTGAGTTTCTTGAAATATCAATATAGATGAAAAAAAAGCAGGTGTATTGGTATATGACAAGTTGGAAAGGACTATAATCAAGAAAAGAGATAAGTAATATGATTGAGAAAGGACAGATTGGTGGTTTAAACCAATCTGTCCTTTCAAACTTTTATATAGTTTGTTTATGAATTTTCACACTTTCGTGGACCATTTTTTTTAATCAGAATTATTATTTAAATCCCAATCCGACGATAAATTATTGTTCGTGGTTCCAAAAAATAACTGGTCAACTGGCGGTTTCAAAATATTGATTTTAGTACTTTTCGAGATAAGGAAAAATTTTATAAAAAATTTTTAAATTCGGTGAGATTTGAAAAAATCATATTATATAATCGTCTTGTAATTAAGAATAAGCCTTAATAAAAAATGATAAAAGGAGGCGATGATAAGAATTATAGTTATCTGTAATAAAACATTATAAAGCAGTTTAATAAAAATTAGGAGGAATTATTTATGAAAAAGCAAAAGAAAATCTCTGTACTTGTATCTATCTTCGTTATTATTCAATGCCTAAGTTCATTGGTATTTGTATCAAATTCTTATGCAGCTGCAGGAAATTTAAAAGTTCAAATGTATAACGGTAACATGCAATCATCAAGCAATACAATTTATCCAAATTTTAAAATTTATAATACCAGCACTGCATCTATTAATTTATCAAACATAAAATTAAGGTATTATTTTACTTCTGACGGTATTGCAAACCAATCCTACATCTGTGATTATGCAGGAAACAGTTCAAAAACCATTACTACAAGCACAAAAGGTCAAATTGTAAGTATGCCTAAACAGACATCAACCGCAAATAATTATCTTGAGATATTTTTTACAAGTACTGCTGGTACTATCTCTCCAAATACATATATTGAAGTTAAGGGAAGAATAACTAATTCGACATACAGCAATTATAACCAATTAAATGACTATTCCTTCAATTCTTCAAGTACTACATATGTTGATTGGAACAATTCAACAGGATATGTTTCTGGTAAACTCAATTGGGGAACAGAACCTTTACAGAAGTTCCTTATTGTAGTTGCACAACCTTTGAAATCAGGTATACAAGCACAGCTTTCTACCTATGTCAATGACCTGTACAATGATGGCTTTGAAAGTGAGATAATCACCGTTGATAAAAATTATAGCAGCAACCCTATGTATGCATGTGCAAATGCTAAGGAACTTAAGGGGTTGATAAGAACTTATTATGATATTGGATTTGTTGGATTTGTACTTGTAGGATCATATCCGTCTATACCTGCTGCATTCTGGAGACCAAAAGCCAGTGATGATGCAGCTGTAATTTCTGATTATTATTACGCAGATGTGTATGGCCAGGTTGATGCAAATCTTGATGGAAAATTAGAAAACGTCAATGATTGGGTTGATTTGGATGGAAATGGTATTTTTGATGCGACAGGTGTTGTAAATGGTGTTAAAGTACCATTGATTAGCCAACCAGAGATGTTTTATGGAAGAATTGATGCAGGTGGAATATCAAGTTCTATAACTGAACAGGTTAACAATGTTAATACATATTTCCAAAAACTACATAATTTCCGTCTCAACAGAGTTAATATAACAAAAGACAAAATTAAAGCTTTAGGATTTTATGACGAAACTAATTACAGCCCAGAAGAAAACGGATCCAGCCCTACATATGAACATGATCTTTTGTATACTGCATTCCCTAATATGAAAATAATTGAAGATGCACAGGTAAGCAGCTGTGCAAAACTTGATGAAGAAATGCAAAATGAGTATTACTTTACTCGTATTATTTCACATGGTGGGGATGAATGTTTATGTGTGAAGCCGGATTACACGTTGAGTTATTATTTAACAAAAGGCGCTGATTATTTCAAGTCATATTATGCTCATGTATTTGGATGCGGTACATCTAGATATCTTGATGCACACTATTCAAATGGCAGTTTTGGGACTATAGAAAATATTGCAAATATGGGTGAAGCATTCCTGTTTAAAAATAGCCGTATAGTTAATATAACAGGAGTATGTGCAAGCACATGGAACAATCAGGATCAACAATACTTTACTGAGTTAAGCAAAATGAGTATAGGAGAAGCTTACCGCAACTATGTTACAAGACATTTTAACGAAGGTACAAGCGACATAAATAATTGTAACTGGACAAATGTACCATGCTATACCTTATTTGGAGATCCTACACTTAAACATCCTTTGAAAGCTTTAACAAATCGTGTGCCTGTAATTACTAATAATTTAAGCAAACTGACAGCTACTGCTGGACAACAATTTAGTGTTACACTTAATATTTCTGATTATGAAAATGATAATGTAACAGTAACGTTTCCTAAGAAACCCGCGACAGCTGTATATAATGCTACAACAAAGAAAATAACCTGGACACCAACAATCAGCAACAGAACAGCTGGTGGAACCTTTTCAATAGCAGTTACTGATACAGCTGGGAATGTCTGCACAGAAGAATTTAATGTTAGTGTCAAATAAAAGCCAACTTACTTAATCAGTAAAAATTAATATCAAAAAAACAAAAAAATATTCAGTACTATCTCATGGTACTTATGGAAGGGCTGCACAATAAAACACCTGCAGCCTTTCCTGAATTTATCATGCTATGCAAATTTTTATCTGATATAATCTTTTTATAAAATAAAAGGTGCTATGTTTCACGATTTATATTATAATTTATAAATCAAATAATTTTAATTTTGAGGGTGATTTATATAGCTTTAATTGAAAACTACCAGGAAAACTATAGAAAAATATGTGGCTACATACGTTCCTCTGCGATTTGTGATGATGATTATAAAAATATACTTGAGGAATTTAGTAAACAAGACCTGAAACCAGATGATATTAACAGTGAAGATTTCGTAAGGTGGCTACATTTTAAAGCTGATATTCAGATTTTAAAGTACTATCATCAGAATCGAAATGATAAAGACAAGGATAGGAAAAATGAGGTCAGGCAAAAAATCAGATCGACATATGAAAAGATTCATAATATTTATCCCGAAGCTTTTAGAAAAGAAGATATTACTGGCTATTTTATACCCAGTGAATTACCTTCGTATTTTAAGCTGAAGAAATTTTTTAAACATTTTTCTGAAGCTGCATATCCTCATCAAACCATAGCTTTTTGCTACAATTATCTTCTTGATGATTGGGATGCTGCAAAAATAGTTCGAGAGCTATCCAAGACTAGCCTTGATGATTGCCTTGATGGATTTATCAATTGTTATTCCGAGCAGAGCCGGCTTCCAGTTTTTTTAATAAACTTTTATCTTATTAGTATAAAAGAAACACTTGGGAAGAGATTAAAAAACATTTTTTCCTCAGCTGACAGAGTTACTCCTGTAAAGATGTCAAAATATTTGAACTGGCTAACAGGCTGGACTCAAATAGAATTATATTATGTCAATAACAGTGTACATGACGTTTCTGATTGGTGTAGTAAAGTAAGAACCAGGGCGATTAAAAATCTAATAGCTAATATTTAGTGTTTTAAGAAGGGAAGGTTATTAATGCATAAAGGTTGTTGTCCGACAAATGATATACTTATAGAATATTTGTCAAACAATTTAGAGCAAAATATTGTTGATAAAATCGACGAGCATATGCTAGATTGTGATTTGTGCGTTGCCAAATACAGAAAAATGTCAGAAATGATGGACACACTCAAAGATATCAAGTCATATAAGTATGATTTAAATGAAACTGTCTATTGTGATATAATTTTGTTTCCTGCCGCTGAATCTGACGAGATGAGAGGAATCGCTGAAATCATCAGTCAGAACAATAAATTTAGATTAAAGTTAATACCGTTTTTAAATAACAACAGGTATATATTAGAAGTAGAGCTTTTAGATGAAAAAGTAGATGGCATGCTTATAATTGAGAATAAAGACGGTATATTATTAAAATCAGAAATCATAAATGGTTTTGTATCAGAAGAGTTTAACTCCCAATTTGATTTTAGGGAGATTGTTATCACTTTAGAAAAGAATACATTATAGATTTGGATATAGAAAATTTGGAGCATTGATTATGAAAGTATATTCGTTATTTAATGACTATGGATTTGAACTGGTGTCTTTGGAATTTCTACAACCTCCAAGCAATGGCACTAGCGTAGAAATAACCTACCTAAGCAAAGTTCCTGATAATATCAGAAGCTCTGTAGATAGAGGGGTGAAGGAAGCTTACTTTTTGCTGTCTAATAAAATAAAAGGTGTGCCAGATAAAATCGCTGTATGGTGCAGAGGGTTGGAAAAGGCTGTTAATGGTAACAGTGCAGATTTAGCATATGCAATTGAACTACTCTCACTGATGTTTCGAGACGGACATATTAAGGCTGATATCATTCCGTCTATAGTATGTGCAACAGGCGTAATTAACAATACGGGACAAATTACAGAAGTAAAAGGAATAAGAGAAAAGCTTATTTCTGCAGCTGGTATATGTAAGTATAATGATAAATCGATAATTATTATACCAAATGCAAACTTTGAAACATACAGTAATCTTTTAGAAAATGATGAAGAGTTTTCAAGTATAATGGCAATTACAGATGCTAAAGTTATTCCTGTAGCTTATTTAAGTGATATTATTAAAGTATTCAATATAAAGTCTAAACAAAATTCTGTAAAGGTAAGCCATGTACCAGTTATTTTAATAGCTTCACTAATTATTACTGTTTTGGCACTTGGTTTTATTTACTTAAAATCAAAAACAAACGCAGATACATTTGTTATAGCTCAAAAAAATGCACCTGCTAGTAATGCTATCGACCAGGAGCCTTTAAATAAAAGGCCACAATCTGCAATAACTCCTGCAAGTGTTCCGACAGGATCTCAAAATAACGTTGTTATAAGTGATGTTAGTAAAATGCCCAAAATTAATACTCCTCAAGTAAAAAAACATCAACCAACCCAAGAACCAACCCAAGAACCAACTATTAAAGCCGATAGCAGAACAATTAAACCCAATAATCAGCAAAAGTACAATAATAATTTTACAATAACAAAAACATATCCTTTTGCTGAGCAGAAAGATGTTTATACAAACGCTCCAATAATAAAAATATTTTTTCAAGAATCAGAACTGAAAAAAGGCCCCTCGTTTGATAAGATTAGCGTGCAAGGGGATGGCATAAAGGTTCTTAATGTTGAATTAGATCAAAATTTGTATGCTATACTTATAAACACTTTAGGTAAATACGACAAGAGAGTAACCATCAGCATTCCTAATGGAGCTTTGACTGATGATTCTGGAAAAACTAACCCGAGTTATTCATATAGTTTTATTCCGACTCAGGATCCTCGTTTATCCTTTGAAAGTATATCGGATTACAATCTTAATGGGTGGGTTAAATATACATCTGACACTGGTGCTTCTTCTTTTTCAATAGGAGAAAGCACTTCTGAAGTGCACAGCGGTCTGCACTCAGCTAAAATAACCTCCACAGCTGAAACGGTCTCAAGCTACAGCTACTATTTCCAAAATTTGAAACCTAATTCAAACTATAGGATAAGCGGATTCATTAAGACAAGGGAAGTGCAAGGAAAATCAGGCGCTGTTTTGGCAGTTGCAACTGATAATGATACCATTACCAGCAATCCAGTAATAAATAATAGCAATTGGCGTCTTGTAACCGTGGAGCTGAATTCTGCATCATCTAGAAAGCTTATTGTACAATGTATGCTTCAAGACTCAAAAGGAACTGCTTGGTTTGACGATATAAGCATAGAGGAAATACCATGATTGGTTTCGCTTCCATAGAAAATTTTATTAATGAGTGTAAATACTTCCGCTCTAGTTATATTGCTATTGGGTCTAAGAGTTCTATCAGCATAACCTTTTATGAAGCCTGATTCTATAGCCCTGATGTAATAACCCGTAGCCCACTTGGGAATGTTTCTGCTGTCAATAAAATCACAACTCAGGGTATTTGATTCCTTAAGTTTAGCAGCTCTTAATAGCATAACTACTGCTTCAGCTTTTGTAACATTATTTGTACCTCTAAATGAATTATCCCCGTATCCACTAATAAAACCAAGCTCAAAGGCAGTTGATACATAGTCCCTTGCCCACAAAGCATTTATATCATTAAAACAATCTGTTTTCTTTTCCTTGGGTGTAGCCTTTAATCCCTTAACTACAATTGTCACAATTTCATACCTGGTTATAGGGTTGTCTGGTCTTATGGTTGAATCCAAATACCCAGATACTATTTTTCTGTCTATTAGATTCTGTATATCATTCAAAGCCCAGTGATTTTTTATATCGCTGATTTTCATAGCTCCTTCAGATATTTTATTGTCTTTAATAATTGCATCTGCTTCTGGATCGACAAGTATAGCTGCTTCCAAATTGTCATATATGTAGTTGTTTTCAATAATCCACTTTTTTCCGCCGACAAATATCCCAACACGTTTGTTGCCAAAAACCTGGCTCTTTAAAACCTTAGTGCTGGTTGTTTTGGTAAGACCCTTTACACCAAATTCTTTGTTGTTATATATTTTACAGGAATCAATAGTGTTATTGTCCTGTCCGTTGAAATCTCCAAGGTCCACTCCCGTAGTATTATTATATATTTCACAATTCATAATCGTGTTGTCTGACGACGAATCTGTCATATTAATTCCTTCGTATAAGTTATCTTTAACAATACAGTCAGAAATACGAATATTATCTGAGTTTTCTATCTGAACACCTCTTATCCCTCCAATAAACATTATCCCTCTAATATCTATATTTTTGGAGTTGTACAGAGTTAGAACCGGACTTTGCTTGCCTGAAGCATCGATGCTTACCAAATCATTATTTTCTGCCATGATTTTAATATTTTCGTTGTTAATTATTATATTTTCTTTGTATTCTCCTTTGGAAATCAAAATAGTACTACCAGGCAAAGCATTATTTACAACATCCTGTATTTTACCCTTGCCAGGATAAATATGTATAACATCATTGACTAAATCAACTGAAGAAGCCGCAACAATTGCAGTGGGTGATGGCTCTAATATAACAGCAGGTGTGCTGGTAGCAACTGTCGTACTGCTTGGAACGGCCGTACTGCTTGCAACGGCTATTGGTTCACTATTTCTAAATGTCACAGTTTGTGTTTGTGCGTTTATGGGTGCTTTTGTATTCGTAGGCGTATTAATAGCCGATGGAGTTGGTGTTACTGTATTTGTAGGTGTTGGTGTCACAAATTCATCTTTTGTTACTATTTTTATGCCTCCAGGAGAAAATTCTGGCTGTGGATCAAGCAGTACATAATCAGCAAAACCAGATCCATCAATGTGAATCCCAGCAAAATCGTTAATTTTATTATTTAATTCAATAGGATAGTCTCCCACTTTTGCATTATTTATTTTAAATATTAGTTGAACAAACTTTCCATCTCGAACGATAGCCATATTGGAAAACGAATTAATGTAATTTACAATTATGTTGCCATCATAATCTCTTACCTCTATTGAATCCCCCTCGTGATGTATATCTCCTTCCACAAATCCCCTAAATGAAAGACAGGTTTTATCATATTTCAATTTCAATATACCACAAGCAACCCCGATTTGAGGCACATTTTCAAAAAATACATTAACACTAACTTCAGAATCACTTTTATAGCATACGGCATTTGACACTGAGATAGTAAACTTATAATTTGTACGCGAATATGCAACTAAGCTATCCGAAATCGATAGTTGAAATATAAACATAATTAAAAAAATACTTAATAACTTTTTCATTTTGACCACCATTATCATAATCTATTTTTGAAAGCTATTATATCATATTTAAATAGACTAAACCACTGATATAATTTCCTAAATTTACTAGACATCAAAAAATTGTATTTATATTAATAAAGTTGAAACGGTTTCAGACCTTGTGTATAATTCGGTTGAAGTGTCTTCCTTAGCTGTTGCTGCGCTAGAGTTGCAACCGGCAGTTGTTGCTAATAATAGTAATGTGAGAGAAATGATAGATATAAATTTACAAAACTTTTCTTTCATAATTTTCGCCTCCTTAAATAGTAAAAATATTATATTAAATAAACTCTATTCCTAAATAACAATTTAATAACATTTTAGAATTTTAAAAAATACTATATATTAGGCTTCATGAAATGTCAATATCTAAAATTGAGCTTATCCTACATCCTATGGAAATCTAGTAGCTTAGTTTTTCAAGCGCTGATATATTCAGTTGATGTTATATATTGAATCTGAACTTACAAAAGGATAAAATAGTTGTAAACCAAAAGAAAAGGTGTTGTAAAATGATAAAACTAATAGCAACAGATATTGATGGAACATTATTAGATGGTAATGGTAATTTGCCAGATGGATTTAATGAGCTTCTATTGAGGCTTGTCAATAAAGGGATTTATTTTGCTATAGCAAGTGGACGCCAGTATCACACACTGCTGAATGACTTTTCCCAATTTAAGGAGCAGGTTATTTTTATTGCAGAGAATGGTGCAATTGTTATGCAACATGGAAACGAACTCTTCTTCCATGCATTAGAAAGACAAAAGGTTGAGGGGATAATTAAAGATATCAGAAACGCTGAAAATTGTGATATTGTACTTTGTGGCAAAAAAAGTGCATATGTTGAAACCCTAAACTCCGATTTTGAAGCTGAGGTGAAAAAATACTATCACAAATGCCAATTAGTAAATGACCTTTTGGATATTGATGATGATATACTCAAGATTGCGCTTTATGACTATATAGGGTCACAGGAAAATTCATATCATAAGTTTTTCTCTAAATGGAGTCAGAGTGTAAATGTTATTGTTTCGGGCAAGCATTGGATGGACTTTGGGAGACCTGATGTAGATAAGGGTGTTGTAATAAAGCATTTACAGGATATGCTTGGAGTGAGTTATGAGGAGACAATGGTTTTTGGAGATTATTTTAATGATGTGCCGATGATGGAGAAAGCATATTACAGTTATGCTATGAAAAATGCACCAGTTGAAGTTAAAGCCAAAGCCCGATTTGAAGCTCCCTCAAACAATGAAAAAGGAGTAATAAAGGTAATACGGGAAATGGAAAATGAAAGGCTTATATAGTCTTAAAGTAATAGAAAATTGTTACTTTTTTTAATGTATTTTATTACTTAGGTAATATTCCTATTTTTTGTTGTATGTATTGATATTGATAATTTTAAAAAATTCAATGATACATATGGCCATGATATTGGTGATTTGGAGAAAATGGGTGTATCTACAGAAAAATTCGGTTCACTAAAATGTACAGTATCGATTGGTGTAAGTAGCAATGTAAATGGTAAAAACTTTAATGATGTGTTTAAATGTGCTGATATAGAACTGTACAATGCAAAATTTTATTAAATACGATTAATAATGCATTTAATATAGTAAAGCTCAGAGTATTTAAAATAATAAAACCTGAATTTTGAATTTGTAGAAGCCTTTTCAAATACAGTATTTTCTGATAAAATGTTCAATGTGCGTAAATTATGGATATTTGAAAAGGAAAAATTATGGAACTAACTGCTAAAAGAAAAGAGTATTTTTTTATTGGATTTTGTATGCTTTTATCTATCGCTGTAAGAGTTGCATTGAGCTTTAGAGGATACAACTTTGACGTGGAGTCTTATGACATTGTTGGCAAACTTGTAGATAAAGGTGCAAATGTATACGCTTCAACCACAAGATATAATTATGGACCGATTTGGTTTTATTGTCTAGGCTTTTTTTATAAGATTACTTCTGGATTTGATAACAGTTTCGAGCTTTTCAGAGGGCTAATTAGTATTTTCCTATCTATTGTGGATATAGGTATATTTCTTATTCTATATAAAAAGTATGGTAAGCTTATAGGACTCCTATTTTTGTTTAATCCTGTATCTATTATTATTTCAGGATACCATAGTCAGTTTGACAACTTTGCAATATTAGTAGCGATGGTGTCCATGATTATTTTAGGGGATTCATTAGACAAAAAATTAAATAAGAAACAGTTGATAGCGCTGGTCGTTCTTGGTATTTCAATTACAATAAAGCATATATTCTTTATGTTTCCATTTTGGCTTGCACTTAAAGCAAAAAATAAGAGAGATAAATTAATGGTGCTTATTATACCTGAGATAATATTTGCGCTTGGTTTTTTGCCGTATTTGAAGGAAGGTTATCAGGGAATATTAAATAATGTATTTTTATATAAGTCTATGAACAACGCTCCATTCTATAGAATGTTTATGATTCCGTTAGTTCAACACTTTATAAGCCCAACAGTATTCTTTTTAGGTGTGGTTTTCATAGCAGGCATTTTGCTTAGGAAGAAAATACCTTTTGATTCAATGCTGTGGTATCTATGTGTGCTTGTTATTTTTTCTTCAGCAATTGCCAATCAATATCTTGCTATTATAATTCCATTTATATCAGTGTATATGAATGTATTTTGGGCTATGTATACTGTAATAGCAGGCTATTATCTGACGAGCCATTCTGATGGACTGCATGTAAGTCTACCATTTGGGAACAGAATTCATTATGGTCATTTGATTTTAGTCTTATTTTTAGGGCTGATCTGGAATGTATATAAAGACAAAATTTGCAACTATGCAACGAATACAATTACAAAATTTCAGGCTGTTTTTACCAAATAGATTTGAAATAGTAGGTGGAGGAGTCAGTAATGAAAGTATTACTAGACTCTAAACCTATAACCTGCTCCCCAAACCGTTTCAATGTATTGTGGGTTGGAGGGGTCAGCTTCAATTTTCTCACGGATTCTTGCAATGTGAACAGTAACTGTAGCTGTATCTCCTAAAGAATCAAATCCCCAGATTTTATCAAAAATCTCATCCTTTCCAAATACTCTGTTTGGACTTTGTGCAAGAAAGAGAAGAAGATCAAATTCCTTCTGGGCCATGTTGGTTTCATGTCCATTAACAAATACCATGCGGGATTCTTTTTGTATTTCAAGACCACGTACAGAAAGAACTGTGCCCACACTTGCGCCGCCGTATTTGGTTTTTAGTCGCTCGTATTTTGAAATGTGTGCATTTGCGCGAGCAACAAGCTCACCTGGGCTGAAAGGTTTTGTAATATAGTCGTCAGCACCAAGTCCTAATCCTCTCACCTTATCAATTTCTTCTTTTTTGGCAGAGACAAGTAAAATTGGAACATCAAAGTTATCACGGATTTTTCTTAAGATCTCAAATCCATCCATTCCAGGAAGCATAATGTCCAATATAATAAGATCAAATTTGTTTTCTTCTACACATTTGAGACCGCAAATTCCATCGTTGCAAACCGTGACAGAATAACCTGCAATCTCAAGATAGTCTTTCTGTAGCTCTGCAATGCTATGATCATCTTCAACAATCAATATCTTTCTCATTCTTAAAATTATCCTCCTGATCACTTCATAACCTTATTTAACGATATTAAAATCGTAGTGCCTTCGTTTTCCTTGCTAGTACCCCATATCCTACCGCCATGACCTTCTACAATTTGTCTGGCTATTGCAAGACCAAGACCGCTTCCTGACTTTTGACTTCTTGCAGTATCTGCACGATAGAATTTGTCAAAAATATGTGGTAAATCGGCTTTGTGTATTCCACTGCCATTATCCTTGATTTCAATAATTATGTTGGATTTGTTTTCACGTAAATTCAATTCTATTAGACCGTTTGGATTGCTCATATACTTTTTAGAGTTATCTAGGATATTCAGTACTACTCTGCGCATACGGTCTCTATCAATCATAACAAAACTGGAGCAATTTAGCAAATTTGAAAAATGAATTTTAATGCTTGTTTTTTCCATTTCTGGTTCCATTTCAGAAACGCAGTCCTCAAGAAACATTATTATGTCGGTTTGTTCAAAATTAAATGGAATTTGGTTTAAGTCGAGCTTTGAATATAAGAGCAAGTCATCAATCATTCCATCAACATGCTGTGCTTTTTGATAAATGGTTCTTAAGTATTTGTCAACCTTCTCAGGGTTGTTTGCAATCCCGTCAAGTATTCCTTCGACATATCCTTTAATTGAGGTTATTGGGGTTCTTAAATCGTGGGATATGCTTGAAATAAGCATTTTCCTGTTATCATCATATTTTGATTGGGTGTAAACAGATTCCTTGAGTTTTAACCTCATTAGTTCGAAGGAACGACACAACTCTCTGATTTCGCGATCGCCCTGTTCTACTACTTCATGGGCAAGATCACCACAGCTTATTTCGTTTGCAGCAGATTTTAACCTTGACAGAGGTCGTAATATGCTTTTTGAAAAGTAGTATGAAAAAATTATATTAACAACGAAGAATGATGTTAAGAAGGTTATGATTAAAAATAATACAAAGTTTTTTGAAGCAATATCATCCCTGCCAATAGGTGCTAACATAATAACAGTACCTCTGCTATCATCGGTGAAAGTTGTATTTATAATTTTAAAAAGATAAGTTTTGCCATTTAAAACAACGGTTTTTCTCAAAAAGCTGTTTTTATAAGTATCAAGGCATTTTTCAATATCTATTTGACCAAAAGAACCAGAAGAATAAATTATTTTATAGTTTTTCAGAACAATAGCGTCAGCATTTATTTCAGAAAGCGAACTTGTAAGTCTTTTATGGAAATCCTTACTTAAAAGAAACTCTGGATTTTTTTTTATTGAGTTGCTGTTATTTCTGATAAACTCATACTCTATGTTTGTAAGTTTGCTGATGCTCTCCTGACTAATTTCAGTATTATATACTTTTGAGGAGACGTATAAAAAAACAATTGATGCTGCAATTGTAAATAGTAATGGAATAATTACAGTTGCAGTATTTGTCATAATAAAACGCTTCTGAAGATTCATATATCCACCTTAAATATCTTTTTTATCGTACATGTAAAATCCCGCTGTAAAGAACATTATACCATATCCCAACATGATTAGGAATTCGCGTATTAATTTTGAGACAGGGATTGTATCTGCGTTCCAATGCTCATACCAGCTGAATAAAGATGTAATTAAAATGCTGTCATACTTTTGAAATATGATACCAGTAACTTTAAACATGATAAATAGGATAATTGAAAAGAAGAATACCGCAGTTCCACTTCTAAAAAGGTTTGAGAAAAATACAATAATCAGTGCTGCTGATAATATTGGTAATAATGTTACAGCGTACGATAACAATATTCTGAATATTTTCAAAAGGGTTACTGATGTAGGATTGAATATAAAGCCTGCCAGAGTGGATAAGATCATAACTATAAATAAATTTACCAATATAAAAAATGCTATTGCAAAAACCTTTGATGTAAAAAGCTTAAAGCGAGATATTGGTCTTGTTAGAATAATTTTCATAGTGTTTTGTGAGAATTCGCCAGAGAATATATCGATTGCAACAAGGGCTGTAAATAATGGAAGAATTACATTTGCGAATATGGATAAAACCAGCTTTGGAAACTCTGAGCTATCAGTAACTCTTGCGCCAATACCGCCTCTTATTCCTGTTACCACCAACTGACCAAGAACAATTGCTACTATTGAAATTATAATTATTAGAAGAGCCTTTTTCTTTTTATACATTTTTTCTAATTCATTTAAAAATGATGCTTTAAACTCTGCCATTTTTGTCTACCTCGCTAATAAAGTAATTTTCAAGTGAAGCGTGATTTTTAAGTATGTTTTCCATGCAGTCACAGGAAAGCAGTTTTCCACCAAATACTATGCCGACTTTGTTGCAGGTTAGCTCCACGTCGTGTATTAGATGGCTTGAAATAAAGAAAGTTGTTTTTTGTTCATCGGACAATCTTTTGATTAGGTTTCTCATAGAAAGCATTCCCTCAACATCTAATCCGTTCAGTGGTTCATCGAGGATCACAAGCTCTGGACGGGATAGTATTGCAGCTGAGATTCCTAATCTTTGCTTCATTCCAAGGGAAAAATTCCGTGCCTTTTCGTTCTTATACCTGAGAATACCTGTCAACTCGAGCACTTCATCTATTCTTTTGTTGTCAACATTATCGTAATATCTGGAAAATTGTTTTAAATTTTCATAAGCCGTAAGATATGGATAGGACTCGGCGGTTTCTACAATACACCCAACCTTTTTCATTGCTTTTTCAAAATCTTCAAATATACTGTATCCGAATATCTTTACATCACCACTGTCTGCACTCATTAGACCTGTCATGATTTTCATTGCAGTTGTTTTACCTGCACCATTCGGTCCTAAAAAACCGAATATATCACCTCTTTGGATTTCGAGATTGATATCAGATATACCTCGACCGTTCTTGTATAATTTTGTCAATCCTTTTATTTCTAGAATTGTTTCCATTTGTGTCCTCCGCTTTGCATTAAGGTATGACTATATTTGAAATCTGGGGGCATTTAGCCCCCAGAGATTTGGATTTGATTCGTTGGCATTAGGTGATTTCAAAAATCACCTTATTCGAAAACTCTTGTAAACTCAGAGTTATAATTACTTGTGATATAATTGCGGTCCATATTATTAAATATGAGGGATAGTGTTGCGTTCTCGTATCCAAAGAAAATAGAACCTGATTTATCGATACCTTTAGAATCTTTACATTTGAAACTTGATATCATTTCTTCAATTTCACAGGTAAAGCTAATATCAGTGATGTTATTATTATATTGCTCAAATCCTTTTGAGTATTTTTCATAGTAGTGAACAGAGATATTCTTATCATTGATAGCTTTGAGGTCAATAATCCTTTCGCCTATCTTTGCATATTTGCCATCCTTTTCAATTACTATAGCATTCTTATAATTGCCTTCAAATTTTTGAGCGATATTTTTATCATCAGGTATTTTAGAATCATAAGTTTGAACGTTTTTGCCAGTAAGATCAGGCTTGGTGATAGTGGTTGAGTTAATATCAGTAGTCTTTATGAGCATTTCTAACGTTAAGTCATGAGATGTTCCTTCTTTGTCATTTCCTGATATAATGCATGTAGCAAAAAGGTTTTGTAATGAGCCTTCTTTATCAGTTGAAGCTTTTCCCTTGACTGACTTAATAAATAAGTCATCGGCTAAATCAGGTAAAAGAATATCGCTGTCAATCTGGAATTCGGAATTGAGTCTTTGTTTGAATATGAAAGAAGTAACAGCATTAATGATTGCAGGTATTTGCCCTTCGTTTAAAGATCCAGTAAACTCTTTGGTTCCATCAGTGTTCTGATTCACAATGACGTAATCACTAAGGTTTCCAACAAATGCATCAATTATTTTTTCTATATCCTTTGCACCTTTTTCTTCAAATGGGTTTTTGCTTTCTAATGTAGAGTACCCATTCTTGTTCACATAGTAAATATCACTTGTGCTATTGTAGGATATGGAGCCTTCTTTGTCAGAGTATGAATAATTTTTTATCTGTTTTCCGTTGCTAAACGTAGTAATATCAACATTTTCCATAATGCGGAGTTCTTTGTTGTCTTTTGATGTAACATTGGTAGAAAGTAAAACTTTATCATTGTCAAGAACTTTAATTTCTGCCAAGCTAGTATAGCTTTTAGTTTTTTCAAGGCTTTTAGCAGAAGACTTGATTGAATCCTTGAATTGCTCATAGCCAGATTTTGAAGAAATATCTGCAAATGCTGTTGATACAAATATGGTTAAACCAAGACAGAAGCTTAAGGCCATGACTGCTTTTTTATTTTTTCTCATTTCTATCTCTCCTTGTGAGTTATTATAATAGGAAGACTTCCTTTATACTATTATTTTATAATACACATCTTGAATTACTATAAAGTAAATATAAACAAAGTATTAACAAAGGGGAAATATGTTATAAATACAGGAAGACTAATCGTGAATTTTTGAAATCACCTAATCTATTCGAACTCTAAAAGAACAGCTCGTGCAGGCGCACCGTCCGAACCTTCTATATTTAAAGGAAGGCACGAAAAGAAATATAATCCATCACATACTCCATTAAGATACAAACCTTCAATAATACCTATTTTTTTTGATAATAGAATATTATGTGATAAAGCTTCTTGAGAGTCATATTTGTCAACAGACAAATAATCTACGCCAACAGATTTTACGCCTTTTGAGGCGAGATACTCAGAAGCCGATTGATGTAGATATATAAAGCTTCTATTAAAGGGAGCATTTTGTGGGAGCTCACTATTGCGTGTTTTAAAAAAGACTATATCGCCTTTATTTACTGGTAAATTAATAATATCATCTGAGCTTATATATTCAGGAGAGTTTATGGAAAAAACCTTTACATAACCAATATAACCTGATAGATCAAGCTTTCCAATATCATCAGATGAATCAATGAAGTGAAGCGGCGCATCAACATGTGTACCTGCGTGTACGCTCATTTTTATTGAAGATAAGTTACATTTATCCCCATTTCGTATGAGAGAATCCTTTCCAATGTGAATCTTTTGATCGCCAGGCCATACAGCCATATCTGCATTAAGCTTTCTTCCAATATCAATAATTCGCTTGATCTTCAAGAAAAACATCTCCTAATTCTGTTCGGATTTGATTTCAAACCTATCAAAGTCAACTTCCTCCATAAACTGCTCTTTAAAAAAAAGAGTTCGTCTAAATTTCACAAATTCTTTTGTGTTTTTTGCAATCCATAAAGGAACTGGTATGTCGACTTCCTTACAAAGCATGATAAAACAACGCTCAAGCTTATCTCTATATGATAAATCGGTGCTATTGTCAATAACAAAGCCTTCTCTATAAATTTTTGTGTCTTTTATAACTTTTCCAATTAACTTCAAGTTGCACATCCTTTCGAGTATCAATCCACCAGATATTTTTTTGTTATTACCTATATTACATACATTATGAATAAAAAGATTAATTATATTTAATATAACATGAATAATAATACTACATAGACATTAAAAAACAAAGACAAAATAAAAATAAAATATATAAATTTGCTATTATATAGTATATAATATATATGTTTCATGATTAGTGTTTCGTTAAAAGATCGTGATATGTCTAGTAAAAAATAAATTTATTTTATACAATAGGGGATTATTAGATAAAGTTTAGACTTTCAGGTAGGAATGAGTTAGATATATAAATAATACAATACTTAGAGATAATTTTTCATACTTATATTTTGTAAATTCTTTGTAACTATTCATTTCGATTCAAAATTATTGTTTATAAGGAGATTATTCAAGGAAGTTTCTTGACTGAATTTACCCACCAACTGATGGTAAAAACACCACGTAATATTGCTAAATATTCATTATTGTGTAAAAAAATATTTTATAATTTTGTTCGTGTCTAGGAAATTATGGTACCCATAATTTCTAACGACGAGTTACAGCGGATACAAAAAGCGCTTTGCGTTTTTGTTCGTGTCTGGGAAATTGTGGGGAAGAATCTTATGATTAGTTTTAAGCATGATAGAAATAATGAGATTGATGAAGTAAGAGCAATAATTCAAAAAATTAGAAGAGGAGACTCAAAATGCAGGGAGAGATTTATTGATGAGAATAAAACTCTTATTATGAGAGCAGTGGGTTCTGCACTTAATAGATCAAATGTTGTGAGAAACAGCTCAGAGTTTTTACTTGGGGTTGAAGTATTCAATTATTGTTTGAATAATTTTGATTTAGAAAGTAAAATCAGTTTCTATGAGTATACTGAAAAAAGTATTATTATGAGGATTAATGAATATAATATGAGAGGTTCGGAGGATAAATTAACGGAGATTGAGGAAGATAGTGAAAAAATTTCCCAGTTTAAAAAGGAGCTTTGGAGGTTCGGTTTGACTACAAAAGATATTATTATGGCTACTCCAAAGCAACAGGACGATTTGAGAAGAGCTGTGCTCTTAGCCCGCAAAATTACTGAATCAAACGAATTATATAATAGGCTTCAAAATGATAAAAATATACCTATATCTGGTGTGAATGCTGATTTACATGATAAAAATGTACTAAAAAGAAACGCAAAGTATATTATTGCTGTTTGCTTAATCATGAAGAGTAATATGGAGACAATAAAGGGCTATCTAAAAAGCGTTGAAATGAACTGGTCGCTAGATAATCATAGGGGAATAGTTCTTGAGCTTACAGGCAAAGGATCCGTAATAATTAATGATGAGGGAAAATTTTTGTTCATAATGAAGCAGTACAATATCGAGCTCGGTAACGAGGTTAACTATGAAAACTATCTAGTCAAGATTGACAATAAAATAATTGAGCAAAGGTATTTCAAGGTATTGATGGGAGTAACTGCATTGTTGATAGTTGCAATGATTTCCACAAGCCTTATATATAGAATGATTGATGATGACAGCTTAAATAATACTGATCTTCTGGTAAACAAAAATAATATTGTATTAGAAAAGGTTGATAACATTGACAAAGGTAAGAAAGACGTTCAAAACAACACAGAAGATAATGAAAAAACTATAGAAAATCAACAAAAAAAGATTCCAGGAGCTAATAAAGACAATAACAAGGACAATAAGGAATCTAGGAATGGTAATAAAGTAAAAAATAAGGAAGTAGATATGGGTGTTAGTGCAAAACTAAACGCCAATTCAATAAATCTAGCAGAATATGAAAAAAATAAAACAAACTTGAAAGCCCATAATAACGACGAAAATCAAGATAAAACAGAAAAAACGATGGATGTTAAAGCTTCACAAAAAAATCAGAAGGTTGATAATAATAAATCAACACCCGCTAAAGGTGACGTACATACAAAAAAACATACTACACCAGTATCGGAAGAATCCACTTCTACAAAAGAGCTAAGGACAGAGGGGTCTGACGGTAGCACCAATTATTTCCCTACACTAAGGGCGACAGGTTTGCCTGGCAATATACAAATAACTTCAGATAAAAACGTAGTGAAAGTAGGGGAAGAGTATGTTATTGAAATAAATATAAGGCATGGGAATAACGGAACATCCTGGACTTTATATGAAAATGGGATACAAACAGCCACTATTCATATGGCTGATCGTTCACCTGAAGCGCAAAGAGTACAACGTTTGTTTATAGCTCACAAGGAAGGTGTTTATACTTACAGGTGTGATGTAAATAATACATTTGGAACTGTTAGCAGTGAACAAATCCAGGTCGTTGTAGAAAATTAACACAAAAGGAATCTTCAGTTTTTATGGACAGAAGATTCCTTTTTAAAGTTGGAAGTTAAGGTTTGGTTATAAATCACTAATTCTTTGGATTGGATATATCACCAAACTCACCAAGAACTCTATTTATAGCGTTCAGATAGGCTTTAATACTAGCTTCCACAACGTCAGTGCTGACACCTCTACCTGTGAAATTCTTACCGTTTTTTGAGACCTTTACTGCAACTTCACCAAGTGCGTCTTTACCTTCAGTAACAGCTCTTAGAGAGTATTCTTCAAGCTCCATGCTGAAACCAACAACCCTATCCATTGCGTTGAATGCAGCATCAACTGGACCATCGCCTGTAGCAGCTTCAGAGAAAATTTCACCATTACGTTTTAGACTAATAACAGAGGTTGAAATAACTTTGTTACCACTGCTGATTTGGAAGCTTTCAAGCTCAAATACTTCTGCAATTTCTGATACGTTTTCCTTAACAAGAGCCTCAATATCTCTATCTGTAACTTCTTTTTTCTTGTCAGCAAGTTTTTTGAACTGCTCGAATGCTTTTTGAACTTCCTCTTGGTTTAAAGTATATCCAAGTTCTTTAAGCCTTTCTTCGAATGCATGACGACCAGATAGCTTACCGAGAACCATTCGATTTTGTGTTAATCCTATCGATTCTGGAGTCATGATCTCATAAGTACTTTTTTCTGACAAAACACCATGCTGGTGGATTCCAGACTCATGCGCGAAGGCATTTGCTCCGACAATTGCTTTGTTAGGTTGAACATCTATACCTGATAAGCTGCTTACAAGCTTACTTGTTCTGTATATTTGTTCAGTTTTTATGTTGTGAGTAAAGTCTGTATAATAATCTTTTCTAGTATTTATACCCATGATTATTTCTTCAACAGACGCATTGCCAGCTCTTTCACCAAGCCCGTTAATAGTACACTCCAATTGGGTTGCGCCATTAACCAGTGCAGAAAGTGAGTTTGCAACAGCAAGACCAAGATCATTATGGCAGTGAACGCTTACATCAACCTTATCGATGTTTGGAACGCTGTTTTTGATGCCTTTTATTAGGTTTCCAAACTCAACGGGAGTTGAATAACCCACCGTATCTGGTATGTTAACAACTGTTGCGCCAGCATTGATTACGCCCTCAATTACCTTGTAGAGAAAATCTGGTCTTGTTCTGCTTGCATCTTCAGCTGAAAATTCTACATCTTCGCACAATGATTTTGAGTATTTTACCATTGCGATAGCTCTTTGGAGGACTTCCTCTTCTGTCATCTTGAGCTTATATTTCATATGAATGTCTGAGGTCGCAAGGAATGTATGAATACGAGGTTTTTTTGCATATTGGACAGCTTCCCATGCTCTGTCAATATCCTTTTCAACAGCCCTACACAAGCTTGCAATAGTACAATTTGAGATATTCTGTGCAACAGCTTTTACAGCTTCAAAGTCACCTGGTGATGCAATGGCAAAACCAGCTTCAATAATGTCAACACCGAGTTTTTCAAGCTGTCTTGCAATCTCCAATTTCTCGTTTATGTTTAGGTTTACTCCTGGGGTTTGCTCCCCGTCTCTTAATGTGGTATCGAATATTTTTATTTGGGTAGCCATATTTACCCCTCCTTTCTATATCATTAAATTTTACTATTTTAATCAAAACACAACAGTTGTGTAACAGTGGTGGAAAAAATAACCACCTCATTAACGCAAATAGCCAATTTTGCGATACTGGTTAAATTTGCTGTTGTTTGTGGGATCAGTATAAATAATTCCTTACGATAGGTTTATAAAGGAACTATTCTTATCTTCAGAAGTAATATATCTACTAAGACATGCTTGACTAAAAAATATCAACTTTATGTTTCAGGTATTCTAGGATTGAGACAGTAGTACTGCTCAATCCTAGACAATAAATTATTTTTTAAGCCAGCTCATCATCTTTCTAAGCTCAGTTCCTACTTTTTCAAGCTGATGCTCTGATTGTTTTCTTCTCATTGACAGGAACTCGGACTTTCCGCCTGCTTTGTTTTCTGTAATCCATCTTGTAGCAAAAGTACCGTTTTGAATTTCTTCAAGAACTTCCTTCATTTCTTTTCTTGTTTCGTCAGTGATGATTCTCTTTCCAGTTATGTAATCACCGAACTCAGCAGTATCACTGATTGAATATCTCATGTATGCAAATCCGCCTTGGTTGATAAGATCAACGATAAGCTTCATTTCATGGATACACTCAAAGTATGCTATTTCAGGTTGATAACCAGCGTTTACAAGAGTTTCGAAGCCAGCTTTCATCAACTCAGTAACACCACCACAGAGAACAGCCTGCTCACCAAACAAGTCAGTTTCAGTTTCTTCAGTAAATGTTGTTTCAAGTATTCCAGCTCTTCCTCCACCTATACCAGATGCGTATGCAAGTGCATAATCCTTAGCTTTTCCTGATGCATCCTGATGAACAGCTATGATTGATGGTACTCCTCTTCCTTCAAGATACTGGCTACGTACAGTATGACCAGGTCCTTTTGGAGCAACCATTATAACGTCAACGGACTTAGGTGCAACAATCTGATTAAAGTGGATGTTGAATCCGTGAGCAAACATAAGAACATTTCCTTCTTGGAGATTATTCTTAATGCTTTCTTCATATACCTGAGCTTGAATCTGATCAGGAACAAGTATCATTATGATGTCAGCCATTTTTGCTGCTTCACTTGTGCTAACTACTTTTAAACCGTCATTTATTACCTGTTGTCTTCTTTCTGATGTTTCAGATAAACCGACAACTACGTTTATTCCACTATCTTGTAAGTTCTGTGCGTGCGCGTGTCCCTGACTTCCGTAACCAATAACTGCAACAGTTTTACCTTTTAATAATCCTAAATTACAGTCACTATCATAATACATCTTTGCCATATAAAATCACTCCTCATTATTATTTGCTTTAATATATTTATTGCCTCTTTCGATAGCAATAGTACCTGTTCTTACTATCTCCTTAATCCCAAACTGCTTAAGCATATCTTCAAGTGCGACTACCTTATCAGCGCTTCCCGAAGCCTCAATAGTCAATGTCTTTTTTGAAACGTCAACTATTTTTGCTCTGAAAATTTCAACTATTTGAATTATCTCTGCTCTGGTGTCAGTTGTTGCTGATACTTTAATAAGTGCGAGCTCTCTGCTGACTGAGTCGTATTTTTCAAGCAGCTTAATCTTAATAACGTTAATAAGCTTTGAAAGCTGTTTGCATACCTGTTCAACAGTATAATCGTCTCCGTCAACAACAATAGTTATTCTGGAAACATCAGGATCCTCGGTAACTCCTACAGCAAGGCTGTCTATATTAAAGCCTCTTCTGCTAAATAAACCTGAAACTCTAGAGAGCACTCCAGCATGATTTTCAACCAAAACAGATAACAAATGCTTTGCCATAATAGCTCACTCCTTAAAAAAATGTACATAGAATCTTAATACTATATATGTAGGCACTAAAAAAGCCTTGACCGCTGCAATATTGCAGGGACGAAGGCTATATCCTACGTGTTACCACCCTGATCTGACAATCTGTCTCCAGAATTATCCTCAGTGAGTATTAGTTATCTAATCAATACTCTGACTATAACGTGGTCAACGTCGCAGCTTAATTATATTTCAGCTGCAAAGCTCAGAACCGAGTTATACATATATTACCTGTGCCGACTTTCACCAGATATCGGCTCTCTAAAACATAATAATATATCTTTTGTCCCTCATTGCTTTATAAAATTTAGTATATTGTTTAATATGATATCAGGAGTATTTACAATTGTCAATAGCATTTTTTAAAAAGTACTTATTTTTTATAAAAAAAAGCCCTTGTTTCCAAGGGGGTTTATAGGGGAGTAAATTTTTTTCAATATTATTATCGGTGAAATTTAAAAAAGCTTTAGTATTTTTTTAAAAATAAAATATAATTTATTTTTTGAATCAACATACATGAAAAAGTTTGCAAAAAACATATTTTCAGAAGATAATTATAATAAAAAAAGAAAGAGAGAAAAATAATATATGAAACTGATATCATGGAATGTTAATGGCCTCCGAGCTTGTGTGGAAAAGGGGTTTATGGATTTTTTCAATAAATCTCAGGCAGACGTGTTTTGCATTCAGGAAAGCAAGCTCCAAGAAGGGCAAATAGAACTGGAAATGGACGGATATTATAAGTTTTGGAACTATGCAGAAAAAAAGGGGTACTCAGGTACAGCTGTTTTTACAAAGATAAAGCCAATATCTGTGACAAACGGAATAGGTATTAGTGATCATGACAATGAAGGACGTGTAATAACCATTGAGTTTGAAGATTATTTTTTTGTAAATGTATATACTCCAAACGCAAAGAGAGGGTTAGAGAGGCTCACATACAGAATGCTCTGGGAAGATGATTTTAGACAATATCTTATTAATCTTGATACCAAAAAGCCTGTTATTGTATGCGGTGATCTCAATGTTGCGCATAAGGAAATTGATTTGAAAAATCCTGCATCGAACAGAAAAAATGCTGGTTTTACTGATGAAGAACGGGGGAAGTTCACTGAACTAATGAATTCTGGGTTTATTGACACATTTAGGTATTTGTATCCTGATAAAAAAGACTGTTATACTTGGTGGTCATATATGTTTAATGCCAGAGCTAAAAATGCTGGTTGGAGAATAGACTATTTTTGTGTATCGGAAAAATTAAAGGGAAGTATAATGGATTCAATAATTCATAGTGAAGTTACAGGTTCGGATCACTGTCCTGTGGAGCTTTTGATGAGATAATGCTTTGGTAAGGTGGATGAATATTTTGAGATTGAAAATACTTGATTTCTATTGTATACTACAAGTGTATTAGATTTTCAAAGAGTCTTTTGTTCTTGGGGATTGAGGGTTTCGATTTTCAAAAAAGGTAGGTAATACATAATGAACAAATGTGTTTATATCGTTATTTCAAGAACTGAAAGCAATATTGGGAAAATAATTCGTCAGCTGACAAAATGTACGTATAATCATGTTTCTATAAGTCTCGACAAGGAATTGAACGAGATGTTTTCTTTTGCAAGGCTTTCTTTGGGTAATCCTATTATAGGTGGAATAAAAAAAGAAAGACCATATATGCTTACTCTTGGAGAAGATAAAAGCATATATGTGAGAATTTACAAGATTCCAGTAAGTGTTGACCAATACAAAAAAATACATGACTTTGTATATGGACTGTATACAGATAATGAACGATACTATTATAATCTTTTAGGGGTGTTTAGTGTTATATTTAACTTCAAAATCAAGCTCTATAAGACATATATATGTTCAGAATTTGTTGTTGAGGCTATAAGAAGTGCAGGTGTTAATATTACAGAAAAGGAAAGTTGCTCTATTTCTCCAAAGGATATTATGGAGGTCGTTGAAGAATATCTATGGTTTGAAGGTGATTTAAAGGAGTATATTTATCTAAAGAATGAGAATGATATTTCTGATAACTGGAAGCCGCAAGACAGGTATTCTTTGAAGGCGAGCTTTAGTGGAATATACACATCAGCTGTGCATTGTAAAATGCTGATTGCAAGGCATTTAAGAAATAGCAGAAGATCCATAGTTTCATGACTAAGGATCATATTGATTATCCATATATAACTACGGTCTAGTGGAGGTGCACTATGGGAGAATATATTGCTTGGGTTGGAGAATGTAAGACAGGTATGACCATAGCGAGAGATGTATTTACTGATAAAGGCGCTGTTTTGATGGCGAGAGGAACGATTCTAAATGACTTTATGATTGATAAGCTTGTAGTTAATAATATTTCAAAAGTATGGATCGTTAAAAGCGAAAATGATGAAAAAGTAGAAGATCATTTTTTGAATGAATCTCCTGCGGTTAAAGTAGCTAAAAAGGAATATGTTAAAAAAATTGAAAATATTAAAGATTTATTTCAAAACGCTCTTACCTCTGAATCAATTCAAGACTATGCACATGAAGTATCCTCGTCGATTATGAATTCTGAAAGTACTACAGGTGATTTGCTAAGATGTATCCGAAAGCTTAAAATGGTAGGAGATTATATATACACACACAGTTTGAATGTTGCTAGTATATGTAACCTTATTGCATCCTGGATGAAGCTTGATCAAAAGAAAGTTGAGGAGGCTACTATTGCTGGCTTGCTCCATGACATTGGTAAAATAATGATTCCAAAAGAAATACTAAATAAAAAAAGTGAACTTACAATGGCGGAAGCACTCGAAATTAAGAAGCATCCTGAATATGGCTATAAGCTTCTAAAAGAAAAAACAATATATTCAGATGATGTATGTGAAGGAATATTAATGCATCATGAAAGAGAAGATGGAAGTGGCTATCCAAAGGGCTTAAAGGGAAATGAGATAAATTTGATTGCAAAAATAGTAGGGGTTGCTGACCTTTATAGTATAATAACGTTAGACAGGGTATATAAAAGGGCGGATACTCCATTTAGTGTTTTTGAAATATTTGAGTCTCCAGCAGCTCAGAAGTTTGATGCTTTAACGGTTTACACATTACTCTCAAATATTGCAATGTATTATGTAGGTGATAATGTTAAACTAAGTAACGGAAAAACTGGACAGATTTTTTATATTGACAATGAGTTTTTATCAAGACCGATGGTTAAATTGTCTGATGAAAGTATTGTGGATTTAAGAGTCGAAAAGGGAGTGAAAATTCTCGAAATTCTTTAAGACCAGAAACCAAAAATAATCCTCTTTTTTCAGAAAAAAAACTTCTTTATTGTTCTTTTGATTTAATATACATTAAATATAGCATTAATCTTACATTTAGCAATAGATTAATGTGTATATTAATTGTATTTAATCACCTTATATGGAGGAGGGGGATTGTTTTGGAAAGACAAGATAAGTTGAACAATAAAGATTATATTATGTGGGCTGTTTTACTACTAGCAGGCATTATTTACCTTACTTTTGGTATTACTCATGAATCCCTTTGGTATGATGAGTCATATTCAGCAGCGATTATTAACCATTCAATTGGGGATATCTGGTCTATAGCGGGATCGGATAGCCATCCTCCTTTATACTTCATAGTCTTGAAGATGTTTACTGTTATTTTTGGAAAATCAGAGTTTGGATTGAGATTGTTTTCATGTCTTGGGATCATAGCTCTGTCCTCATTGGGTCTAGGGCCTATAAGAAAATTGTTTGGAAAGAAGACAGGACTTGTATACTCATTTATAGTTTTAATCATTCCAATAGATTTATCAATGGCACAAGAGACACGAATGTATTCTTGGGCATCATTTCTTGTTGCAGCATGTGCGTTGTATGGATATATTGCAGTTAGCAAGGGTCAAAAAAGTGATTTTATAAAGTTTGGACTATGCACAATAATAGCTGCGTACACTCACTATTATGCACTTTTGGCTGTAACAATCATAAATATTATTATCTTTGCATCAATAATAATAAAAAAAAGAAGTGTGTTAAAACCTTATTTAGTTACTGCTACTGTTTCTTTAATAACTTATTTACCATGGTTATTCTATCTCTCGAAGCAATATGCAAAGGTATCAAAGGACTTTTGGATTCCTACTATAACATGGGAAACGATTTTTAACACTATTGTTTTTCCTTATGCAAATAAGTTTGAGCCGAATTCAAGTCTTGCCTTAATATTGCCTTATTTAACTGCGAGTATAGTAATATGGGCGTTTGTATATTCGATAGTAAAAAGAAGGCGAGAATGGAAAATGGCGGCGTTTGGCTTAGCTGTTTATCTAATGACGGTTGCATCAGGAGTAGCTGCATCTTTCTTGATAAGACCAGTGTTTGTTGAAAGGTATAGTGTTCCAGTGATTGGGCTTTTAATGATTCCGATTGCATATGGAATATCGCTATTTAATAAAAAATGGTTGATTGCTGCTGTGTGTATACTTATTACAGCTTTTTGTGTTCCGCAAATTGTTATGATAGAGAAAGAGCATTACAATGGCCCTATGTATGATGTAAAAGAATATTTAGCAGATAAGATCAATGATCAAGACATTATTATACATACTGATGAGCATACTTTTGGTACTTTTTGCTACTATTTTCCCAATAACAAGCATTATATGTATTTAGGACCATATTCAAAAGGCTACAGTGGTTTTGATGCATTTTTGCCGACTGGAAAGAGTGTGTCAGATATAGAAAGCATTACTTCAGGAAATAAAAGTATTTGGTTGGTTACAAGATTGTATTCATCTGGAGAAAGTGCATTTTATGCTTTACTTGGTTCAGGTGATTTTATTTCGACTGGAGAAAGCAAGGACTTTTTGCTTCCATATTCGTGGTATGGTGTTAAAGTTGAGAAGGTCACACGTCAGTAGTGTTTAGTTTGGCAATAGGGGAGTTTTAATATAGAAAATCGGAAGTTGTTTTCAACTTCCGATTTTTAAATACTATTTGAGTATGAAACATCTGGTACTATGTAAAGTCATATCTTAACTTATTAGTTACCAGAAACCAAAAGCTCAGGATTATTGACCCAAATCATTAAATAAGGGTTTTCGGCACCTTTTTCTTTCATGATAATCATAAATGGTTTGTCGAATATCAGTGAAGTATCTTCCCTGATGCTTGTAGTTCCAATAATCAAGGCTTCGGAAGCTAAAAGAGCTCCTTTTTCATCAAGTTTGAATCGTGTTCTTTGGTAAGCAGTACTAATAAAGTATCCTTCAAAGCCTTTGTTTAATATGGCAGAGCCTTCTAGTTCTTTGTAATTGTGTGCAATGTTGAAATCAAGTACAGGTATACTTAATGAGTCCAATTTTGAGAATGTATATGATTTTGATGAATTGATTCTATCCATTACATTAGAATATGTTTTAAATATACTTTCCTCTGGATTTACTTTTGCAAGGATAATTTCATCAAGATCAGATTTTCCAGTTAGCTTTACTATAAAGTCATCCTTGCTTCTATAATCATGCACTTTAACCTGCTCTGCTAGATCTGTGCTTTTTGATGAGCCACTTTTAATACCAAAGGCTTTAACATTTGAAGTTGTGCTACCAGATTTAAAGCTTATTGGATCCATTACTTCGAATTCTTTAGCAAACTCGAGGTTCTTTTCGAGATATGAATAAGCAACAATGTCAGAGTCATCTACATTTATGTCAAGACTTTGGTCTTTAAACTTTGAAGACAATTCTTCGTTAATCTTATTGACAGTACTTTGGCCGAATCCCGCCATTGCCACATAAGACTCAGGGCTAAGGGAATTTTCCATTTTGAAACCCTTGTTAAGTATTCCAGTTAGTGAAGTATTGCTTGAAAGACTTATATCTCCCCCAATGACCCCTTTAAATTGATTCCAAGCCATTTGAAAGGTTGGACAATAAACAATATTTTTACCTGATGAAATTATTTGCTCTGGGTCTGTGCTTATGGTTGTTTGTTTGAGATCAGTTGAATTAACCACTGGAACTTCTTTAGAAGGACACTTAGTTGGCGTAGGAGTGGAATGTGATGTTGGTGTGGAAGTAGGTGTTGGAGAACTTGCTGGTGAAGAATCAGCTGCAACAGAAACTCGATATATTCGTGAATATCCAAAAGAAGGTGTAAAAACTATATCAGTAGACCCTGGAGAAGTTGCCTTAAATGTCCATGTTGAAGTTGAGAATGCATCAGGATATTGGTAAGGTTCACTCTTCTGTGATTCGAACTTAACGATGTCAGTATCTCTAATAGTATATTTCCAATCTAGGCCTGTAAAGCCTCCAACTTGTAATTCAACATTAAAAGCATCGTCAACCTCTGTGTTGATGGTATTAAATATATTTACTGTTGGAGATGAATAGTCTTCGGTTGTTAAGCCAAATCTTACAGCAATAATAATTACATCGGACATGTTGATACTGCCGTCATTATTTAGATCTGCTAGCTTATTAAAATTAGTGTCTGAAGATTGACAATTAAATGCTTTGGCGATAATAATAATATCTAACATGTTTATAGCGTTATCATTGTTGGTATCTCCGTAAAACAAAGAAAGTGGTTTGTCTGTTGTACCGATCATAGTGTTGTCATTAAGTTCAAGATTTGAAACAGCTCGTGTTAGATATCGCTCTTTAAATATTTTTAATGAGTATTTCATTCCGTAAATGCTTTTTGGTATATTCTTAATTTCATAATATCCAGCTGAATTTGTCTGAGTGGAAATACCTAATTCAGGAATTGAAACATCAATAGTATCATTTTTTGAATATTGTGATGAAGAAAGACTGACATAACCATTTAAGGTTACTGTTTCAGTGACCACTTGAGGCTTTTGTGTAGGAGTTGGTCTAGGCGTTGGTAGGATGAGGTTTGATTTTTTAATCAGACCATAGTTTTTGATTGAGAATGTGATCTCAAATTTACCTGTAAATCCTTCTGCCTTCTTTTCAATTGTCTCTTGCCATGTCTCACCTACTCGTACTGTTCTCCAGGCATTGTTCATATAAAAATATACCGTATAATCCTCATCTACATAAAATCGATCTTTTTCAAAGAAAGTATCATAAGGTATAAGTCCACTTGAAACTCCACCTCCAGCAGTGCCGCCAATTGAGTATCCTGAACCGAATATAACCTTTGTTTTAGGAGTGTATTTTTCTAGCTCAACATGGCTTGTTAGGATATTATCGCTTGAGTAGAAATATGTAGGGAAATCAATCATCATCTTGCCGCCAACATCACCGACACCTATTTTTTGGGTGCGAGTATTGACAAACAGAAACTCGTCATCTTTAATAGTGGGTGCCTTTATGGTTTCGTTTGCAAAGCTTGTTAAGGTTAGTGCAAATGAAGTTATAAATAGAAAGGCAAGAATACTAAATAACTTCAAGGTTTGATTTTTTTTCTTCATAACGATACCTCCAAAAAAATAATATAATACTTATATTGATAATCTATATAAGTATTATATTACTTTTATTAATGTGCGTCAATCATGATTAACTTTTTGTCTAAAATTAATATATTGACCTTAGATATCAGATAAGTGGGTGCTTGCGTATGGAGGAATATAGATTTGTTGTGCTAACTGCTAGCGTTTTATACTTGTTATACCAAAGTGTTAACTTTGGTTAACGGTCTAAAGAATCTTATTTTCTCTTGCATAGTAAAAAAGGTATTGCTGGGCATAGCCTGACAGCCCACCAAAGTAGTTGTCAGCGAAGATACTTATTTCTTTTAGGGGGGTATCCTTTTTAAGGTACAATGCCTCTATAATTCTTTTAATCCATACATCGGTTGGGAATACATCAAATTTAGTTCCTGAAAACAACAGTACACATTCGGCAACCTTTTGCCCGACACCAGGAAGCTTAATAAGCTCTTTTCTTGCATCAGAGGTATTGAGACTATCTAGTGAATATAAACCTACTTTATCATCGAGAATCATTTTTGCAGCTTCATGTATGTATTTGCATCTGAAGCCAGCCTTACATGTGCTGATTTGTTCTATGTTACTATCTGAAAGAGCCGAGGGGGTTGGGAACGAGTGGAAAGTTCCGAAGTTTGTGACTATTGGTGAACCATACATTTTAGAGAGCAATTCTACTGACTTCATGATACGTGGAATCATGTTGTTAGCTGAAATTATAAATGAAATGACAAGCTCCCATATATCCTGTCTTAAAAGCCTCATGCCACCACCGAATTTTAAAGCTTTTTGCATTGTTTCATCCTTTAATAGGTCGGATTTTATTTTTGAATAATCTGTCCCCAGATCGAAATATTCAAACCAAACGGAGGCAAAGTCTTCAAACGAAGAGTTGGATATATATAGCTTCTCGTTTTCAAATTGGACATTTACAACTTTGTCCTTAACTACTCCTGTATAGCTTCCGTTTTCTTGCTTTATCCATCTAAAACACTGACCGCAGTCAAAAGTATGTGAAAGATTGAAGTCATGAACTCCATCGATTTCGATCCCTGATTTTGTCTCTCTTATTTCATATCCTTTATAGTTCATAATTGCATCACCTTTCCCAAAGCTTTGATGTTTGTAATCGTTGTGATATAATCTATAATTATACCCTAGATTGAAAGGTAAAAAACATGAGAGAAAAAATTTATACTATACCTGTTACAGATGCATTCAGGGTGGAATGTGAGTGCTCGTTATGTTTTCTTGAAAAAAAGCTTGAGGAGGAATATATAGAATATATTCTTGGACCTTCACTAATGGAGCCTGAAGGAAGGATAGAAACAAATGAAAAGGGATTTTGCAAGGAACATTTTGAAAAGCTTTATAATAAGCAAATAAATAGGCTTGGGTTAGGTCTTATTCTTGAAACACATATTGATCAGCAGAATTCGAAGATTGCAAATTTGTATGGAAGCAAAGTTGAAGCTCTAAAAAAAGATTCACAAATGTCCATGATGAAAAATATATCAAGCAAGGTATCCCCCAAAAGAACTGATACGGAAAAGCTTATAGATGAGCTTGTCAATGCATTAGATGGCATGGAAAATAAATGTACAGTTTGTAGTAAGCTTGAGTATACTATGGACAGGTATATAGATGTGACTTTATATCTATGGTTTAAGGAAAGTGAATTCAAAGAAATGTTTAATAATAAAAAAGGATTTTGCCTTAAGCATTTGAAAGAGCTTCTAAAAGGTGCCGATAAATACTTGAATCCACGTGATAAAGCTGTATTTGTTAATAATCTAATGGATCAGCAGTTAAATAATCTTCAAAGAATCAAGGAAGAAGTCAGCTGGTTTACAAAGAAATTTGATTATAGAAACAATGATGCACCATGGGGAAACTCAAAAGATGCGGTTCCAAGGAGTATACAAAAAATTGTTGGATTTTGCGGGTTGAATACTTGATGGGGGGTCTTGCTGCTATTCAGGGTGATTATTCATCGTTATTTTGTTTAAGATTTTCGACGATAAGGCTCTTGGCAACAAGGTTAAGAGCTTTGATATTTAAAGCGGTAAGCTTTTCGACCTCATCACTTACATCCTTTTGGACCTTATATAATAATGGCTTTATTATATGACCGTATATCAGAATGAGATCCATTTCTATGTATATGCCATCAGGGTGGTTTTCTGCTCGGAATCTTGAAATCCTACTTATACCTTCAATTTTTGATACAACATGTTCAATTATTTGATAAACTGTATAGTCTGATATGGTGTATTTGCCCATATAACTGAATGTCGGTCTCACAACAGATTTTTCTCCAACAAGCTGATAGCTACCCTTGCCTTTGCGCTTGAATATTTGTAAGGGATCAAGAAAATATCCAGAGAAGTCTTTTTTGATCTCAAAGGTTGGTACTGGAATAACATGCTTTCCCTGTTGCTTTCTTGTAGAAATAGCCAAACTTATTTCATATTCGCTCGCAACATCTGTGATAAGCACTTTTTCTGTGATAGGACCTATTTCGAGACGTTTGGCAATGTTTTCAACCATCCCGTCAGATGTACCGAGAATAAGAATTGCGCTAGGCTTGTATAGCTCTATCGCTCTTTTAACATCTAGGGCATGCTCGTCCTTTGTAAAAAGCGCACACTTTACAGAACCTACTTTTGTAGTTTCTCTTTTCGCAGAATGCCCTGCAACTATTCGACTGCCCCTTATCAAAATCCCATCATCTATTATAAAATCAATCCCACGTTCTCTTGCAACCCAGGACGCTCTATGACTCTTGCCAGTTCCACTGGGTCCGATAAAACCTACTACTCTCACTTTTGATGCCTCCAACTTTCAATATATATTGGAAATATAGAAGATTATAAAAGCTTTAAAAATGGGAAAAGAGAGCTTTTACTCTCTCTTTTCTTTCCCCGGATAATTCATCATTTGTTAATTAGTTGTTCGTCTTTAGTAATTCCTTAAAATTATCTTTTGTATAAAAATTAAATAAAATTTAAATCTAAATATTAACTAACATTATAATTACTACACAATATATTGTATCATTAGAATTGAACTTGTCAATATATATATTAAAATTAATTATGGAAATTGATGTGTTTTTTATAAAAATGTATATTTATGTCGTTTGTGTCACGTTGATCATGTTTCGGCTGCATAATGAACAACTAGGACATTGAGAGACTTTGCCAATAAAAACATTTTTTATTGTTTCAAGAAGTTCTTTATTTTTAAAGTGTTCAATTCCATGAAGAACTACCTTTCTTGGTGCTAAAGTAATTAGAGAACTTACAAGAAGATCATCATGGCTTATTTCTCCTTGTGATAATTCATTCATGAATTCCTGAATAAAATCATCAGTAATTTCTCTTTTTGTCTCATCCATAAGGATATACTTACTATCAAAGTTTATAATTACATGAACGGTATTAAACTTAGGGTTTTGAATATCAACAAAATATCTCAAAAGTCGGATAAATTCATTATATTCTCGTTCCATAAGAAAATCATCAACTGCCTTGTCTACGATATCCTCTATATCCTTGATATATTCCTTAAGTCTGAAATTGACAAAGCCATCTAATATAATACTATTTGAGTTTTCAAAATAGTCAAGTAGTCTTTTCACAATAATATTGTGTCTACGCACTTGAAAAATATTGCTTAGTAGATTTTTATCTTCGCTGTTGATTATTTTTTTAGCAAGTTTAAGGATCTCTTTTTTTTCCACGGAATTAAAATAGCAATAATTGCTGCTTATTGTTCTTGCTATAAGTTTTTCCTCGTATTTGCAGACTATATAATCTGCAAGTGCATTTGATATATGAAAAACCAAGGCGCTCTTTGATGTTTTGGAATAATCTAGTTCTTTTTCAGGACTGTAACTTAATACAATAAAATTAGATCCATTGGAATTAACTTCATTTTGTATTGAGTATTTATTTTGTTTTATTTTTGATTTCTCTAGTTCAAATTTAATTTGATCTATTATATCATCTGTTTCTTTGTTAACTCCAATACTTAGAAACTGCATCAATTTCACATCCCTTCATGTGTAGTATATGTTTAAGCAAATTGTTGTATGCAGTTATTGAATCAAGCAAATGTTGCCATATAATACCTATTTTCCCTTTTACACAGTATATGAATGTTATTTATAAGTTGTTACCTTAATTGGATATCATATAGATTGTTAATAAATATTTTTTTATTATATGGGAAAAATAAATTTTGGAGGTGGTATTATGACAACTATAAACTGTTCCTTCAACTGCATTTACCAAAATGAAGGTACTTGCAATCTGGATAATATTGGTGCGAAATCAATTTCATTTAGTTCTAAATGCATATTTTATGAAGAAAAGAGTCTGAGAACAATTACTGGAATGGTAAATGATAACCAACCCACAGATGAAAAATGAGTATGAAAATAAAACTGGCAACAAAGCTTTTAATATTTAATTCGTTTTGATATACTTTAATAAAAGTATATTACATTAAAGGCATTATTAATCTTACATTTAGCAGTAAGATAAAATGTAAAAGATTAATTGTATTTAATATGGACGGGTGATTAAATTGTTTACTAATGAGATAATAAGGTATACAGATGAGATATTTGATAAAGTAAAGTCTTTACGAAGAGAAATCCATATGTATCCAGAGCTTGGATTTGAAGAGGTCAAAACAGCTTCTTTAGTAAATGAATTTCTTAAGGAGCTTGGACTTAATATTAGAACTGGACTTGCCAAAACAGGTGTTATAGCTACACTTAAGGGGAAAGAGCCTGGTAAGACTTTTGCAATAAGGGCTGATATGGATGCACTTTCAATCAGCGAAGAAAACACGTTTGAGTACATTTCAAAAAATTCAGGTAAAATGCATGCTTGTGGGCATGATTCACATGTTGCCATTGTTCTTGGTGCTGCGTACGTCTTAACGAAGCTTAGAGACTTGTTTTCTGGTAATGTTAAATTTATTTTTCAACCTGGTGAAGAGGGGTTGGGTGGAGCAAAGCTCATGGTTGATGAGGGTGCTTTGGAAGACCCAAAAGTGGATTCAATTATTGCAGCACATGTGAGCCCTCTGATCGAGACTGGTAGTATTTCTGTAAGATCAGGTCCTGTAATGGCATCACCGAGTGAGTTTGACATTACTATTATCGGGAAAAGCGGACATGCAGCTCAACCGCAAAAAGCTATTAATCCTATTGAAATAGGTGCAAGGGTTGTAGTGAGGTTTGGCAAAGTAGTGAAAGATGAGAGTGATCCTTTAAAGAGGGCAGTTTTATCTGTTACTCAGTTTAATGCAGGAACCGCATTTAACATTATTCCTGACCAAGTTTCAATTTGTGGAACGGTCAGAACTTTTGACGACTCAATTTGCAGTGAGATAGCATCAAGAATGGAAGAGATATTGAAAGAGGAAACAAGTAAAAAAGGTGCAAATTATGATTTTGTTTTCAATAGGTGTTATCCGCCTGTCATTAATGATAAAAAGCTCGCTGATTTTGTTTGTGAGTCAGCAGGGAGTATTATATCAGAATCATTAATTATAAAAGACGATGAACCATCAATGCTAGCCGAAGATTTTTCATACTATGCAAAGGCTGTGCCAGGTGCATTTTTTCATCTTGGATGTAGGAAGCCAGGAACTGCTGAAATCAACAATCTTCACAGTAGCAGGTTTAATATTGATGAAAATTGCCTCAAAACAGGGATACAGATTATGGTACAATGCTGTATTGACTACCTGAACTCTTAGACTTGTCAGAGATGGATATGGAGGCAGAAAATGATTAAGAAAAGAATATATAAGATTCTGAATTTCAATGATGAGAATGATAAGATTGATGTTTGGTTTGATAGAACGATTCTATTACTTATTATTCTTACTACGGTATCAATTGTTCTAGACTCCTTTAAGGGTTTGAGAGAAAGGTATGGGAACATTTTTAAAGCATTTGATCTGATTTCGATAGGTGTTTTTACAATAGAGTATCTTCTTAGGATTTGGACCGCTGATTTGAAATACCCAGAAAGCAATAAGTTTATTGCGAGAATTAGATACATGTTTTCTTTTATGGCGCTCATTGATTTGATGGCCATTTTACCGTTTTATTTACCTAATTCAAGGTTCGATTTGAGATTTTTAAGAATGATTAGAGCATTCAGATTATTTGGAATATTCAAACTTACAAGATATACAAAGGCGCTATCACTGATAACAAAAGTTATTAAAGATACAAAGCACGAATTGATGACAACCATATTTATATTGTTGTTTATTGTTATGGTGTCTTCAACTATGATTTATTACATTGAAACGGATGTTCAGCCTGATAAGTTTCCAAATATAGTAGCGTCTTTCTGGTGGGCAATTGCAACTCTTACTACAGTAGGATATGGTGATGTTTTTCCTCTTACAGGTCCAGGAAAATTTCTTGCATCGATTGTTGCTGTGTCAGGTATTGGATTTGTAGCTTTACCAACAGGTATTATAAGTACGGGTTTCATGGAAGAAATAAAGCTTAACAGAGAGAAAACGAAAAATGGTGGCTTGAAGAATGAAAGATGTACTTTTCCAGCTATCATTCATTTTGATGGCAAGGGATATCTTGTCAGATTTCATGATTTTGATGAGTGTTACTCATATGCAGACACAATTGAAAAAGCAACAGACGGTGCAATTGATAAACTGAATAATAAGATTATTGAGATTTACAACTCAGGCAAGGGAGTCCCAATAGGAAGTAAAGTTGATGAAGTAATAAAGAACAAGGATGATATTGTGATGCTTGTATGTATTAAATAATACTGAATTCAAAATCCAGAATTCAGTATTCAGAAGTTTTCCTTATTCTGAGTTCTGAATCCTGAGTTCTGAATTCTAACAACATGCCTCTCCTTACATGATGAAATGAACTATTATGCTCGCTATTCCCATATAAAGTGCAACCTGACCGATTGCAGCTCCAACATTGTTTTGTTCATATACTTCATTCCAAACATCGGCCTTTACTATTTTTGTGAAAAGCCACTTGATTGCAACGGATAAAACTCCAAATACCAGAAGACCTAATGCTGGAAATACCATAACATCAACAAAATCAAACTCAGGTTGTGAATCGATCATATTGATTATTACTGTTTCGATTGAGAGCATGAATCCAGCAAAAACTACACCTGCAGCGGGATTGTTGTCAACAAATATTTCCTTGAAAAGAGTGGTTTTCTTTCTTAAAACTATACTAAAAAACAAGATTGAAATCATTGTATAAAGAACCACTGAAGAAACAGTCAATAATGAAGTTGATATGTTTTCAGGCATTACATCGATAAATCTTAAGAAATTGACGAACATTATCGACAATGATATTGAAAACAATGATGCAGCTATATTCTTTTGCTGATAGATCTCATTATTAAGGTTTATTTTACCTTCTGCATCAGGCGGACTAATCTGCCTGATTATGACGTTAGAAAAAAGTCTTAATAAAGTAAACACAATAATAAAACAAACTTCATATGCTAAACAAATAGCCAGATCAATGAATATGTTATTATCGGCAGCACCTTCAATTAACTTGGCTGTCAAATAAAGTGCAGGAAATATAAATGCTCCTAGAAACTCAATCCATGCTGCAAGATTATCTTTTTCAAATAAAGCATCCCTAAGATTGATTTTTCTTAGGATGATTTTTGAGTACATCACCCAACCTAATATAAAACCTACCAATATGATACAGACATTAAATAACAAACTGTTTCCTAAAAAGCTCAAATATCTTTCGAAATCCATTTACGTACCTCCTTCTGTTTTGTTCGGAAGAATATTTATATTATTTTCCTTGTAATACATCATAAAATACTTCTTCAATCATTTCGCCAACAAAGATTCTGAACATACCGTTGTCTTCTAACATTTCGAGGTTGAAGATTTCTTCCATGTTATCAACAGTTCTGTAATAATCCCAGACCTTTATGCCAACTTCTCGTTCAACACGATCTGACTGTATATCATAAACTTTTATACTACCTGAAACACCATCAATTCTACCGTCATTATGAGGCATAATGGATCTTTCGTACTCTATACCATCTGGTGATGTTATGAATTTTTGACCTGCAACATTCATTAAAAAATCCTCGTCAAATGGTATCGTATCTACCATATCGTAAAGATATGTTTCGCAGCTTTGGTTATTGTTTTGATATACCTCAAGAACATATTCGGCATCCTCAGATTGTGAGTATATTATATATCTTGCATAAGGTCCCTTACCTACATTCATTTCAATAATTTTTTCAAATTTGTACATACCAGTGCCTCTAAGCTTACCCACAGTGAATTCGATATATGATTTTGGTGTAATCTTAAGAGGGTTAAAAACATCATTAATTACAGAATCTCTATTAAAACCTAACATATTCAACCTCCTTAAAAAATCATTAATATATATCGCTGCTACTGCCTGATCTTTTTGGTCTGGAAACCTTTTTTATAATAAAAAGTATTAGGAACAAAACAACCATAATTATAATAATGGTTATGATTGGGTTTCCAGCTCTTTTAGGGTATTTGTTTGTATAGTATATATTTGATGCATGCTTTTGCTGATATTCGTTAGAAAACTGTAAGTCAGGATCAACATCAGGATCAAGGTAACTTTCATTTCTAACTATGTTTTGTGCTTCAAGTGCACGGACTCTTGCTTCCATTTGGGCAAATTGAGCAGTATCAAAATAATTTCTGTAAGCATATATATCGTGCCAATGATGATGCCAGAACAAGTCAGATGCTCTTAACAGGAACCATAAATCCCAAGGTCCTACAGACGCATATCCATACGAAAATGGACTGCCAAAGTAGCGGGTGTTTACATTAACATAAATTGGTCTTCTATCGTAGACCCTTATTCTTGAAGGCCTTGTGCTCATTGCGGTGTCATAATTCATTTTATTGCTTACAGAATAATTTCTTTTCATTGAAGAATCATAAACTTTTTTCTGTTCATTATTAAGCTTTGCTTTATAAGCGCTGTAATTGTTTTTTGACGCTTGCGTTTTGTAAGCGTTTTGAACATAGTTGTTCTTTTTTGTTTCGCTTTTGATCGAATTTTTTGTGCTGCTGTTACTGCTGCTTGATCCGCTATAGCCCGAACTGCTTGAGCTTCTTTTTCCCGAACTGCTTGAACTGCTATATCCGCTTGAGCTACTCTTGCTTGAACTGCCAGAATAACTGCTGCTTTTTTTTGAAGAGCTTGAACCATAGTATTTTGTACTTCTTGAATAACTGCTTCGACTACTCCTACTTCCTCCTGATCTGCTTCTTGCATAGGAGTCTCCAACTTGTGCGAACACAAATATAAATATAAATAAAAGTGCCAGTATTCTTTGCTTCATTTTTTCACCTCTGGAATTAATATTTTTCTAGTACACTACATGAATTATGATTATTCCTCAATTGAATTGATGAGTTCTTTTAGTTCTGTCAAATTATCAAAAGGTACCGCCAATCCTTTTGAGCTTGGTTTAAACTCATCAGCATTACTGTCAAACCAGAATATGCGTATATCTACGAATTTTTTGCCATTCTTCTGAACTTTTTTAATCTGAATTTCCTCTCGGCTGTTTTTGCCAAACTTGCCAATTAACTCTTCAGAATCCCAGAAGTCACCCATTTTAACACCTCCAATGAATTTCTATATTAATAACATCCATCATTATATCAATAATAAAATATTAAAACAACTGCATAAAAAGTACAAAAGGGTTGTTAATTTTTGAGGATAAATATTGTAATTAATAAGGAAATTTTTGAAATCTACTTAAATGAATGATTTTAAGTTTTAAGAGAATAATAAATATATTGTGCTTAGGATCATTCTATATTAAATACGTATTCTCTAAGACACAATATATGTGAAATTTACTTTATTTCAATAATTTCGGAATAAGCATGAAAAGGAGTTGAAACGATGAATAGAACGCCGTTAGACAGACTTTCTCTGGTTTTGGTAATAGTTGGAGCTCTAAACTGGCTTCTTATAGGCTTGTTCAAAGTTGACCTGGTGGCATCAATGTTTCAGAATCCAACGACGATCCCTAGTAGAGTAATCTATACTATCGTTGGTCTGGCAGGTTTATACTGTATAAGTTTATTATTTAGGGAAAGTGCTGCTGTAAAAGATGAGGCATAATATCAAAACATTAAAGTGATATAAAGGAATGACGTCTTAAAGGCGTCATTCCTTTTGCAATTTACACATGTCGTAGAAGCAGTTATTTAAACTGTATGATGAGAGGAGCGAATAGCATGAAAAGAAATTTTTTACTAGTTGGTGCTAAAGGAAAATATAATGCAGTGAAATATGAGATGTCAAAAGATTTAGAAATTGATATTAGTAGTTTGATGGGAGGGAGAAATGAATTGAGTGGTATTTTGGAAGCAGATAAAGATATGCTAGAGAAGTTAAAGGAATTATATGAAAAATAAACCAAAAAACAATACAAAACAAAAAAATATTCAATAAAATAAAAGAAATATCAAATTCTAACTTGAAATATTTTGACTTATGATATATAATACTGTAGAATTTCCATAGTTATATTTGTTTGTATTTTTGTTCAAAAAGTAATTAATGCATTGTATTTACATTCGTTTGATACATCTTTGATACACCTTTGATACAGTTGAGAGGATTGTGTTTGTAAATGCAAGATTAATAGTTCATTATTTTATTATTAGGAGATGATTTTTATGGGAAGAAAGTCTAAAAGAGTATTTACATCTGTTGTAAGCGTGGTCTTTATATTATCTATCCTTGCTCAGAGTTTTATACCTGCAAATGCATTAGTAGTATTGGAAAAGGGAAAGACATCATGGTCAATTTATTCGGGAGAAGTATTTGAGACGCCTTGGTGCGATTCAGCAGAGATACCTGTAGAAAGTGCTAGCGATATTTTTTCTGTGGAATGTGTAATGGGACCAAATAGTGTAACAACAGGCGTATATAAAGAGAGAGTTGAATATTCACTTGATAATAAAACTGTATCTTTTGCAGTGTATGGTGGATCACCAGGAGAAACTGTAAGTAGAATTGGTAGGTCAATTGATCAAGTAGGAGTATTTCCAGAGAAAATAGTATTAGAATCTCTGCAGTATAATAAATATGGAGATGTTGTAGATGGAAAGCAGTGTTATAGATATGTGGATGATAAAGGTAATGAAACAAAAATAATGGCGACCAAACAGCAAGCAGCTGTCTTTCCAGAAACTGTTCAACGTGATTATAAAGGAAAAATCGTAACTTATACTAAGCGTGGAGAACCTAGTTCAGAAGGTATCCAAATATATGAATATATCATTGAAAACACATTTACATATGACCACAATATAGTATTGAGCTATGTTTATAATGAACGCCCTAAGATAGATGAGCTCACTAAACCAAGCGATAAATTTATTAGCGGAATATACTGGTTTAATAATACAATACCATTAAGTGGTAAGGTGAGTGATGGCAACATCGGTGACAAACTTAAAATAAAGTATTCAATAGATTATGATAAGGATATTGGAAAAGTACCAGGTAACGAATTAATAGCAAATATCGATATAACTGATAATAATTCCAAAGATTTTGAATCAAGCATAAACCTTAATGATCATGGTATTAAAGAGGGATTACATACATTATATGTTTGGGCAGAAGACTCAAGAAATAAAACATCCCCTACTACTAGCTTGACAACGATGATGTTTTATTATAAAACCAGTCGACCAGAAGCTCCTGTTATCAATCAGAATCCAACAAATGATAAGCCAACTAATGGTGACGTAACAGTAACTATGGAGGTATACGAACCAAATAAGTCTGTTACAGATGGTGTTTATGATACAATAAAGGATATTCAATATAAAGTTGGTCCTGATGGGAAATGGAAGACATATGATTCTAAGAATCCATTTAAAGTAAGTGTTAATGATGTAGTATATGGAAAGGTTACTGATAAGGCAGGCAATGTAGGCGATGAAGGTATAATTTATGTAAATAATATCGATAAGGAAAAGCCTTCTGTTACAATAAGTACATATGGTAGTACAAAAGATATCATATATGTAGAATTAACAGCTGAAGATAAACAATCTGGCATTGATCACATTGAATATGCAACAACTGCTTCAGAAACAGATGTACCCACAGATGGTTTATATAAGAAATATGAGAATATGCTCAACATAAGTAAAGAAGGTCTAACTGTTGTTTGGGCTAGAGCTTATGACAAAGCTGGAAATATGGGAGAAAATAAAAAGACATTTGGAAGTGTTAAAATAGCATCAACATCAACACCAGTAACAACATCAACACCAGTAACAACAAACAACGGTGGTAATGGAAATAACGGTGGCAATGGAAATAACGGCGGTAATGGTGGTAATGGAGGAGGAGTTGTAATAAATAATAGTTCACCGACACCAATACCTTTATCTGGTGGTGTAATTGAAAACTCAAGAGGTGCTATACCACCTTCTGTTCCATATGACTTAGCAGTTTATCTTACAGCAGAAAAAAGAGCTTATGGAGAAAATGAGATAATTACATTTACAATCAATTACAAAAATAAATTACCTTCAGATGCTGAAGATGTTGTTATAAAGGCGCAAATACCTGCTTTTACAACGATAGACAATGCAGCAGGCGGTAAAGTTAATGGATCGACAATAGAATGGACTATTGGTAATGTAAAGGCTAATGCATCTGATAAGAAAGTATATTCGGTAAAGGTTGGATTGCTTGATAAATCAGAAGTTGATGTATCAAATGTTGCTTCAATCTCAAGCACATCAGGAACAAATAAAGATAGCAGCGACGATCAATCTGCTTATGCGATTAGACTCTTTTCAAATAGATTTGGAGACACTAAGCATAATAAATACATAATAGGATACAAAGATAATACGTTTAAACCTGAGTATTCAATTACAAGAGCTGAGGTTGCTACTATACTTATGAGGATATTGAATCTTACAGAAGCAACACCTGATGGTACAGAGTATAAGGATGTTAATAAGAGTCATTGGGCAAATGGTGCAATTTATGCCGTAACAAAAAAGAATCTCTTTGAAGGCTATAAAGATGGAACATTCAAGCCAGATGCTTATATAACTAGAGCAGAGCTTAGTACAGCACTTGCAAGATATATGAAGGCAAATAACGTTGCTCCATTTGAAATACACTTCAAAGATATCAACAAACACTGGGCTAAGAACTATATCGAGGAAATATACAGATTGAAGTTGATTGAAGGTTATAATGATGGTACTTTCCTTCCAGATGCAAAGATTAAGCGTGCTGAAACTGTTACTATCATCAATAGAATGTTGTATCGTGGTCCGCTAGGCGGAGCAGAAGTAAAGTTCAAAGATGTTGTAAAAGGCTATTGGGCATATGGGCAAATTGCAGAAGCCAGCCTTGATCACTATTATACAAGAAATAATGACTCATTAAGCAGTGAATCAATGGTAAATAAATGATATAAATGATTTTACAAGGGGCAAAATTGTGAGTGAATCTCGCTGTTTTGCCCCTGTTAATTTATATACCACTTTTTAACCATTCTATTAAAAGCTGAGCAAATAGAATGCTGGTTTGAAAATCGGGTGAAAAGTATGGGTTTTTGATACTAGAAGGCTTGTAAAAATAGAATATGCTACATAGACATAATTTTATGGATAAATGATTTATGGTATAATGTAGAAATAAGTATAATATTTTAATAAAAATAATAATTAAAAAGGTGATGAGTTTGTACTCGCGTACCAGACGTTTTTTTGACGGGCAAGGTGTTTTAAGAAGTCCAGGTGAAGAATACTACGATGCTGAAGGTTTTATAAGAGAGCCTGGTGAAGATTATTTTGATTACCAAGGAATATTAAGAAAAGCTGATGAGGAATACTATGATAGTCAAGGATTTCTAAGACAAGTCGGTGATAGCTTCTACGATAAAAATGGGAACCTATGTGAAAGTTAGATTCAGAACCCATGAATTTAGAATTCAGAATATTAATTATCCATTATTCTGAATCCTGAATTCTGAATATAATTAAAACATTTTCCTTCTATACAGGTAAAGTATAGCGACAGTTGTTATCGATACAGCTATTATTACGATGGGCCAAAAACCATGATCATAGGAGAACGGAAGCTTTACATTCATACCAAATAAGCTTGATATCATTGTAGGAATTGCCATGACAATGGTAACTGATGTAAGGAATTTCATAACAATATTAACGTTGTTGGAAATGACTGAAGCAAATGCATCCATTGTACCCGTCAATATATTGCTGTATATATTAGCCATTTCGATAGCCTGTTTGTTTTCTATAATGACATCTTCAAGAAGGTCTGTATCTTCAGGATATGTTTTCACATTCTCTATCTTCATAAGTTTTTCCAGAACCAATTCATTTGATTTTAACGCTGTCGAAAAGTAGACCAAACTTTTTTCAAGTTTCAGCATCTGAATAAGCTCTTTATTTCTAGTGGACTTGTGAATATCCTGCTCAATACGGCTGCTAGTCTTGTCGATATGCTTAAGATATGTAAGAAACCTCGCTGCATTTTTATACAGTATCTGGTATATAAATCTTGTCTTGTATTGAGTGAAAAAAGTTTTAACTTTATTGTTTATAAAATCATTTAAAAGAGTATCGTCTTTTAAGCAAACAGTTATTATACAATGTTTAACTAGAATTATTGCTAAAGGAATAGTAGTATAAACGTTCATTTTACCTTCTTTTTCAATAATTGGAGTATCCACGAGTATAAGAGTTTGGCCGTTTTCAGTTTCTGTACGAGCACGTTCTTCTTCGTCAAGTGCGGCTCTCAAAAAATCTTTTTCTATTCCGAGCTTTTCACTAGTTTTGTTTATTTCGTCTTCTGTAGGGTTAACCATATTTACCCATATGCCATCATCATAGTTGTTTGTAAGTGAAATAACACCATCAATTGTTTTGTAGATTTCAATCATATTAAACACCCTCTTTACATATTCGAAATGAAATTATAGAAACGTTGAAAACGGTGATATGATTTCAACATAACTAAAACACAATATTTACATACAATACTATTAGCATGCATGTAAAAAATATTTCTTTTAGAGGGTGATGATGTCAACGAAAGACTGAATACGATAAAAGGCTAATGGTATGACATACATTTCCCTCGAACAAAAATATAAAATTTAAATTACCACCGGGGTCACAATCCATACCATTTCACCTCCATATTGCAGCATTTTGAAATTACCTAAAGCCATTAATAATTTCATTATACACTTTAAAAATATAAATTGCACTAAATTTTTAATGGGAATGATAATTTCCTGGGGCATTCAAAAAATCTCAGGGGCAAGATGCTCCTGAGATTTAGATTGAAAAGGAATATGTGAAGCAGATTGCCTTTTAATCAATACTTGGATATTCTGTCGGCGTAGCATTAAAATGTTTCGCAAGTATTAAAACATCTTGCATACTTACGGATGAGTCATAGTTGAGATCTGATATTGCACTATAACCTGAGTCACCCTCTACAGTACCAAAGCATTTTGCTAATGCTATCACATCTGACATATTTATTGCATTATCTTGATTGATATCCCCAGACCAAATTAAAACAGGCGAGGATGTGCTTCCTATAGCAGTGTCGGTAATTATCTCGATGTTTGCATTTCTTGTAAGATAGCCAGCTTTTGATATACTTAAATCAAAGGTTTTCATTTTCTCGTTTATATTCTTTATTTCAAAATATCCATTTTCATCAGTTACAGCTGTGTGAGTTGTTCCGACAAGCTCTACCTTGAAGTCTGATTTCGATACCTTGTTCAGTGCAGCGAAGTCATAGGATATATAACCTGATAGAGTTCGTCCATTTGAAGGAGTTGTTGGTTTTGGTGTAGTTGGTACAATCGATCCACTTGGCTCACCGTACACAATGCCTCTTCCGTTGGTTGCAACAAATACTCGACCATAAACCCTTAAATCTCCTGTTATAGAGTAATTTATAGAACCATACTGATGCTCGTCGTCATTTACTCTTATCCAAGTCTTAGAAGTATCATCAGAACGGTATACACCATAAGGTCCATCTGTTTGGCCGCAAATGTATATAGCAAGATATTCTGATCCTTCTTTAGCTTTACCAAATCCAACAACGTCACATCTTTTAACTCCCTCTGCCCTATTTATTGTCTTACCGCCATCAGTTGTGGAGTATAGACCAGTAGAACCTGGAATCCATACATGACCTTCTTTACCTGGAACCCCTTTTATTTTGGCAGTAGCTACATCCAAATCAGTCTTTACAGCTGTAAATGTTTGACCACCATCATTACTTGCATAGAAAGTATTTTTTGCATAAGCGTAGAATACTTTTGGATTAACTCTATCTGAACAGATATTTGCACCTACAGGAAGTGTGCTGACAGCTTTCCAGCCGCCGTTTACATAACATAAGACACCTTGGCTTGTGCTTGGTGACCAAACAAAGGTAGCTCCATCAGCGGACACAGCAACAGCACCACCTTGCACGATATCATCTGCATTATCGGCGGGGAAAGAATAGCTTACATTTGGTTGGACTTCCGACCAGGTTGTCCCTCCATCTTTTGAAATAGCAACACTTTTCTTAGTCATTTCATACTGTGCTTTATCAGCATTACCAACCCTAACAATTGTCTTTGGGTTGAGCTCAGCATAATCCAAACCTGTTGTGCTTGTGAATGTAGGCGTGGACATCATCATGCTCGGACCTACTTTTAAATCATTATGTACAAATCCACAGATATCTCCAACACCACTAATAAGCTCAACGCCATTAATTGGTGGACATATCAGGCTTAAAACTGCGGTTTCTTCAATTCCAGTTGCCATAACTTCAATATTAACTAATTTACCTTTATCCCAATCAGTCAAATTCTTCGTTCCATAAATAGTAGCACCAGTACCGTACATAAGCTCATCGGAATTAAATGGATCTATTGCTACTCCACTCATCATCCAACCAAGCTTTGGAGCGGGATTATTCATAATTTCTTCACCAGTGACTAATCCGCCACTAGCTGCGTTTATCTTTTTTCCAAATGTAAGCCAAGGTGCTTTTGAAATATCCATTGTATATTTCATATTTCTTGATGGATATGAATCACCCATTTTCCATATTGGGTCCCATGTTTTTCCTGCATCTTTTGAACGGAAAAGATAGTTATCTGGCCACCAAGACTGAAGCGATGAGATTACAAGAGTGTCTGGATTTTGCGCGTCTATACTTAAACCACAATATCCATACCAGTTTGCATATTTTGGAGAACCATCCCAGGTATATTCCGAAGGAGGAGTAATATCTGTCCATACGCCAGTTCTTGTATCATACTTGTACACTGCGCCGTCGTCAGCTTGATAAGGACCTCCTCTGTCACAATATGTAACATATAAAATTCCATTACTGCTTATAGCTCCATGTTGAGGTATGCCAATTTTTAATGCGCTATCATTATGTTGTGTAAAAGTACTTTCTGTAGGCTGGCCTTCAACTGGCTTCCATGTTAGACCTGCATCATGGCTGACGTATAGTGGATTCTTTTTATCCGCAACTCCAACATAAATGTCCTTTGTTGGAGATCCTTTTGTACCCTTTGCTGAATCAAAGGTTACAAAACACAATCCCAAATTATCAGATGAATATTCAAATCTAGGATCTTCAACATAATTACCGACATTTGTGAAACTGCTGACTTTTGCCCATGTCTTACCATAGTCTGTACTCTTCCACAATCCTTTTCCACTTCTTGCAGCAAAGTACAATATATTATTGCTGTTGGGGTCGATCATCAAACGTTCGCCAACTGAACGTCCAGGCATATTTCCACCCATTTTGAATGGCAACTCAGCTCTTTCCCAAGTCTTACCATAATCACTGGAGCGAAGAATATATCCATTCATTGGTGTCCAGCTGTTTGTATATGTACCCGCTGCAATATATACTCTTTTTGGTTCAACAGGATCGGTAGCAATACTTTCACACCCAAGCAAGTTCCACTCATCAGGTGATACCCAGTCAGTTATAGGCTCCCACTCTAGGGTGGTCTTGTTTCTTATATATGCTCCACCCATATCAGTACGAGCGTATACAAGACCTTTCTCGGTAGGATTATAAACAATTCCGCATACATATCCGCCACCGCCCCCAATCACAACATTGTTCCACTTATATGCCTGACTGCTCACAGCAGAAGTAGGGACAACGGATAATGAGCTAGCGATAACAGCTACAGTTAAAAGTGTGGATATTAGTTTGGTTATACGAGATTTTTTGTGTACTGAACTTCTCATAAAATACCTCCTTTAAAAATTAAATAATAATTATATTAAAGCCATAATATATAATTATGGCTCCTTTCCCCAAACCAAGGAGTCATTTAAATAAACAGTTATCTTATTCCATTCTGTAAAGTTTTCAAAATCAGAGTTATATGAGTAATCGTCCGATTGATCAAATGTATTCCAATTTTCCTTTATGCATGCACCGAAAACAAAAGTCTGCTCACTTGGTGCAAAGTCGCCGCTTTTGAAAGTTATTTCAAAGTACTTGTCATCAGCGTTTGAGGTGGAATTGCTATAAAATTTACATTCAACATCGGTTTTTGAGCCTCTATTATAGAAATATGAATAATAATCAAGTTTTTCCTGTCCGTTACTAGTAAAATAATATCTGATCTTAACATCTTTAAGCGATATTGATTTGTTGCTTGTATTTGTAAGCTTAAACAGATAGTTTATATCCTTAGATTCAGTATTCTTTTCAGCACTGTAATACTCGAGCTTTATGCAGTCAGTCCCAGTTGATTGTTTTGGTAAAGGAGTGGTTAAGGAAGGTGTAGACTTTGAAGTCATTGGAGTGCTGATTAAATCAGTATGTGCTTTTTTAAGGGTAGCCTTAGGTTTTTTTGTAGATAGAGCTGCCGATGGTTTATTGACTTTAGTATGTGGTGTTGGAGAATCTTTAGGGGATAAACTATATGGAACAGGAGAATGCTGCTCCTTTTGAACAATGGACTTGTTGTTTTTCACAGAGGCAGCAGTGGGTTTTTTATCATCAAACAAGCCAGCTGCTTTAGCTAGATATGAGACGGATGAAGTTTTAGCAGAATCAACATCAATGGTAGCTCCTTTATTTTTTGCGATGGAATATAAGTGATATTTTCCCATCGAAATATTATGTCGTGTAGAAGATTCTCTATCGGTAGCTGTTACCTTTGCAGTAACTCCATTAAGGTTCAAATTGCCTTTTTTGGCAATGGTATCAACTTGTTTGTCAAGAGATATTAAAATTTGATCAAGCTCGTTTTTGGCATCTTTTTTTTCATTTGCGTAGGCTGCTGAAATATATATAAGGTTTTCAGAATCAGTAGATATAAAATTACTTAAAGAAACCTTTTTAATGTATGACTCTACTGCTTTAACAAGATGCAAGCCTCTCACATCAAGAGAATTGGTTATTTGTTGAGCATCAGAGTTAAGGGCAATAACTTCTATAACCTTCTGATCTTTATCGAAAACAAACTCTGTGCTTGGATTTATGTCAATGTCTACAAAGCCATATACATCAGAAGTAACTGAAGGTAAAAATAATCTCAACAGTACAAATGCGAATATTAGAACTGCTGCGGCAGAAGATGAAAGAAGTATCAGAGGTCTATGGCTTCTACGAACACAAATGCTGGAGTCGCTGTATTGAATGAGCTGACCTAAATTTATATCAGCTTCTTTTTTTATTAAAACAAACTCGCCTTCTGGATTGAGGACGATAACTTTATTATCTATAACTTCATATACGATTCCTGAGTTTTTCATTTTATCTTCCCTCCTCAATAACAGATCTGAAAAACCTCTTTGAAAGGTCGAGGTTGCTGTTTAAAATCAGAGCTACTGCTATTATATACTTTCTATTGTTCTCTATTGTTCGTATATGTACATTGGCTTTTATTGATAATCCATCCCTTGGAATTTTCTTGTTTCTCTTAAGCTTTTCAAAAAGTATATCATCCTGAGCCAAAATACGGGCAACACTAATTAGAAGCCTTCTTGAATCGCCATGTTTAGGCGAACATAGGGCTAAATCCATAATTGTGATTCCGAATTCTGACAATTCTTTCTTGAAACAATTAATATCCTCTTTTACCTCGATTTGCTCATACATATAATGAGAATCTGATGCAAGATATCTTTCTTCAAAACCTTCACACTCACTGATATATGAGAAAGGATAGACCATATTATCCTTTCTCGTTTTTCTATAATCGTCAATGATACGGCTCCTAATAACTTGTTCGGAAAACTTAAAAAAATTGGATCTCATTTTCAAATCATATCTGTTAATAGCTTCGTTGAATGCTTCCATTCCTATACTGAATTCATTATGATTATCCTCTTTTATAAATTTTCCTTTTATTTTAGATAAGATTTTTAGAATAAAAGGTCTATGATCAAGTATGAACTTTTCTCTTAATGCCTCATCTCCAGATTTAATCTTTTCAAGTAGAATAATTAGGGAATTATCGGATCCAACATCGGCTTCTTTCTTTTTAGAAAAATTTAAAAACTGAGGAAAAGCCAATAAAATCATTCTCCCTTCCAAATAGGTATACGTAAAAAAATATATTTTAATGTGGCTGAATAAAAATAATATATATTTAGTTGTTGAATGATTTTTAGAAGTACTACATAGCGCCTAAATAGAAAACAACGGAGAAACGTGTGGCGATTTGATAGTTGAAAGGTTAATAAGGATCCTGTCGTTAGAAATTATGGGTACTATAATTTCCTAAAAAAACAAAATCCCGACAATTGAACGGGATTTTTGGAAGATGGTAATAGCATAGTATATCTTGATTATCCTTTACTTCAAACCGCTTAATTTCTTACTTATATTCATAAAACTAAATGTGTCAAATAGACTCCAAAAGCTTTACAAACTCATCTTTTGAAATATAATTCGTTTGTCTTACAAGGTTACCGTTTTTATAGATTCTTAAATATGGAACGTTATAGTTTTTCCATCTTGTTTCTTTAAAAGATTTAAAATCATAAAAGTAATCAGTTTTATTGTATACAAGCTCATAAAAATCGATGTCTTTGTCTGTTATTGTCGAATAAACCCAAGTCTTCATATCGATCCATTGAGGGCACCAGTCTTGAGTTAAAATAATTATGACTATACTTTGAGAACATACAATATCTCTACTGAAGTCAGCATTTTTTATTGTAGATAAAGCCTGATCTTTCGTAATATTAAAGTTTCGAATCATAGTATACCTTCCTATATATCATAATAGTCATTATATATCTATTTTACATCGATACATAGTAATAAATCAATTTAAATAAGGATAATTTTTAAAAAATATTGGGAATTTATAATTTAGAAGACAGTAGTCGAAATTTAGGAGAAAGGGGATAACATTCAAATCAGGTGATTTAGTTTATGATAAAGGTACAATAAGGTGTGTCTTTTGACACCCCTTATTGTACCTTTGTCTCTTGATGTCGTTAGAAATTATGGTGCCCATAATTTCTAACGACAAGTTACAGCGGATACAAAAAGCGCTTCGCGTTTTTGTTCTACTTCACACTTCTTTTCTTAAACCTGCTAATTTTATTAATCAATGTTGAAGCTTTGATTTTCGTACCTTCAAATACTTCCAAAACCTTGAATCGCACTTTTACTGGAATATCATCACTGCTTGTGGACGTAATAATCGAGTATTCTTCTTCAGATAATGAGGCTTTGAGATTCTTCTTTACATCATCTGGAATAGTGCCGTGAGTAGCATCCACAAAGCATAATGGAGGAAAAAGAACACACCACCAATTTGCGCCTTCGCCATTACCTATTACTACTCTTAGTGCTTGATAATTTCCAGCTGGTAATGCGACATCTCCGTATGACTTAGTAGGGAAGGGGTAAGAGCTAAGTGTTGTTTTAACTCTGTAATCTTTATTCCACTGTTTAATTTCACATCTTGCCAGTTCACGGATCTTGTCCATATCCTTAATAATCATTTTCTTAGTAGTTTCAATATTTTTTGAGGTGGATAATGAATTCCTCATGTATTTCAGAATTACATCTCTTACACTTCTTTTAAGCTCTTGATCTTCATCAGAATCGCTATTCGCGATAACATGAAGTCGAATTATGTCATTCGATAAGTTATTATTTACTCTTTTGGAATAAGATGAACAAAAATAAGTAAAAATAAATGTGAATATCAATAATATACTTGCTAACGTCTTGAAAGATTTTGCTTTTTTAACAGCTGATGCTGTGTGTTTTACGAAAAGTATGAGTTTGTCCATGTTTTAATTCCCCCGAATTTATTATTTTTTAATAATCAATTTATGTATATATAAGAAGTATTGTCATAAATATTAATATTTATACATGTATAATAAATTTAGGTTAAAAAGCCATCCTTAGTTTGTTAAACCTAGGACGGCTTTTATTTGTGGCTATAAAATCAAGGTGCATATATAATGCAATTTACTCTAATTATCTTGGTTTGCTATTTGATATTCAAGTGAAGCCTTAATAAAATCCTTGAATAACACATGAGGCTTATTTGGCCTTGATTTGAACTCAGGATGGAACTGAACACCGATATACCAAGGATGATCTTTAATCTCAATCATTTCAACCAATTTGGCACTTGGTGAAAGTCCACAAATAACAAGTCCTTTTTCGATCAAAGCTTCTCTAAACTCATTATTGACTTCATATCTATGTCTGTGTCTTTCGTATATCAAGCCTTCCTCATAGATTTCATGTGCCTTAGAGCCTTCTTTGACTTTGCAAGGATACAAACCAAGTCTCATTGTACCACCCATTTCGTCAATATCCCTTTGTTCAGGCATAAGGTCAATAACTGGGTGTTTGGATTTGTCATCAAACTCAGAGCTATGGGCGTCTTTATATCCAGCTATATTCCTTGCAAACTCAACAACTGCCATTTGCATTCCAAGGCATATACCGAAGTATGGAATTTTATTTTCGCGTGCAAATCTTGCAGCAGATATCTTTCCTTCAACACCTCTATCACCAAAGCCTCCAGGAACGAGTATACCATCAACGTCATAAAGTGCTTCTTTTGCATTGCTATCATCTAAAAGCTCAGAATTTATCCATTTTACTTTGATTTCAGCATCGTTTGACAAACCGCCGTGCTTTAAGGACTCGACCACACTTATGTAAGCATCGTGGAGCTCAACGTATTTGCCGACAAGTGCAATCGTTACACAGTTCTTGAGATTCTTATTAACATTAACAAGCTCTTTCCACTCAGTGAGATCAGGAGTGTTGCACTTAAGGTTTAACCTTTTACATGTTATGTCTGCAAGACCTTCTTTTTCTAATAATAAAGGAACTTCATAAAGAATATCAGCGTCAACGTTCTGAATTACAGAGTCTCCTGAGATATTGCAGAATAATCCAATTTTATCCTTTATGTCATCTGAAAGATACTTTTCTGTTCTGCAAACAATAACGTCAGGTTGAATACCAATGCTACGAAGCTCTTTTACGCTATGTTGTGTTGGTTTTGTTTTTGGTTCGTCTGAGTTGCTAAGGAAAGGAACAAGAGTGACGTGGATATACATAACATTCTCTCTTCCAACTTCGCTTGAAACCTGTCTTATTGCTTCAAGAAACGGTAGGCTTTCTATATCGCCAACTGTTCCGCCGATTTCGGTTATGACCACATCAGTATGATCTGATTTTCCAACTCTGTAAATACGTTCTTTAATTTCGTTTGTGACATGAGGTATAACTTGTACAGTTCCGCCTAAAAAGTCACCTTTTCTTTCTTTGCTTATGATAGACCAATAGATTTTCCCAGTTGTTACATTGTTGTTTTTGCTTAGGTTTTCGTCAATAAACCTCTCGTAATGCCCTAAATCCAGATCGGTTTCTGCACCATCATCTGTTACAAAGACCTCTCCATGCTGATATGGACTCATTGTGCCAGGGTCTACATTTATATAAGGGTCAAACTTCTGAATAGTAACATGTAATCCTCTTGCTTTTAAAAGTCTTCCTAGGGATGCGGCTGTGATCCCTTTTCCTAAACCTGAAACAACACCGCCAGTAACAAATACGTACTTCACAGACATTTTAAAATCCTCCCAAAATATGTTTCAACTGCTCAATTAAGTTGAACAGAAATAAAATTGTTTCGCATATATTAAAAATCAATAATAATCTTAAATTTTAACAGAACAAAATATTGAATATTTAACATTATTTTGAGGTGTAATAGATTAATTGATTTAATAATAAAAAAAACACACTCTCTATTTTATATTTGTGCTTTTTCAGTGTCAATAGTAAATAGAAGCTATTTTACAAACTTATTGATGTAAAATAATGTAAGCGATGTCTCTAATCAATGTTCTGTGGCTTTGCAAACACCATTCTACCTGCAGCACTTTGCCATACGCTGGTCACAACAACATTGGTTGATTTACCTATAAAGTCCCTGCCGCATTCAACAACAATCATTGTTCCATCATCAAGATAGCCTACTCCTTGTCCGTTTTCCTTGCCGTCTTTTATAATCTGAACTATCATTTCATCTCCAGGTAAAGCTATAGGCTTCAATGCGTTAGCAAGTTCATTTATATTAAGAACATTTACATTTTGGACACTTGCCACCTTGTTTAAATTGTAGTCAATAGTAACTATTGTGCTGCCAGAAACTTTTGCGGCTTTTAGGAGCTTGTCATCCGCCTCAGTGCCTTCGATTCCTTCAAACTCATCAACTTTAATTTTTTCTGGGAATTCCTTTTGTAAAGAATTCAACACATCAAGACCTCGTTTTCCCCTGTTACGTTTCATTGTGTCGGGGGAATCAGAAATATGCCTTAGTTCTTCAAGAATAAAAGTAGGCACACATAAATCGCCCTCAACGCAACCTGTTCTTACAATGTCAAGAATACGACCGTCAATAATAGTACAGGTATCAAGAAGCTTTCTGTGGTAATGAGTATTTATTGAAGCAGATTTTTTTTCTTTAAATATGTCAAATAAATTATCGCTTCTTTTTCCAACAACAATAGAAACTGCGAAGAAAACAGTTCCGAAAAATATGTTAAGGAATACAGATATAGGTAATCCAATAACATCAATATTTTTTAAAGGAACAACAATAAGATTAGCAATAATAAGACCAATAATACATCCAGTTGAGCTTATAAAGAGCTCAAACAGGCTTAGTTTTCGTATTAAATGGTCTGCTTTGTCAAATAAAAACAAAACAAATGAAATAGTTTGGTTTCCTGCAAAGTAAAAGATAATTGCAACAAATATAATTGAAAAAATGAATATTGAAGTTTTTAATAATAAGCTAATAGAAGTATCAGTAAGTGAAAATATGGAGTTTATAAAAGTGTACCCTGTAATTGCCCCAACTGTTGCAAAGGAAATCTTAATAATTCTATCTAGCACAATAATTATCCCCCGAATTTAGCTTTCAAATCATAATTTAATATTAAAGGCACAGCTGAGATTGATTAGCTAAATGAAACCTATGAGTTAGAAGTATTTGAAATCTCCTACTTTAAATATAAAATAAAATGAAGTTAAAATCTTAAGTACGTATTAATAATGCTTTCTACCTCAAAAGAGTTCATGTTTTTCGCTAAAACCAACTCACTAACAAGTATCTGTTTTGCACTAGCGAGCATCTTACGTTCGCCAGTCGAAAGACCTTTATCTTTGTCGCGTTGCATTAATGATCTAACAACGCATGCCACTTCGAAAACATTACCACTTTTAATTTTGGTCATGTTTTCCCTATATCTTTTATTCCAGTTACTGCTTGAAATTTGATCGTTTTCTCCTAAAATAGCGAATACCTTGTCCGCGTCATTATTACTTATTACCTCTCTTATTCCTATGTCATTTACATTGCCAGTAGGAATCATAACTTTCATATCACCAATAGGTATTTTCATGATATAGTAACTCTTTTTTTGACCGAGAATTTCCTTTTCTTCAATGGACTCAATGACACCCGCACCGTGCATGGGATAAACTATTTTATCACCTATATTAAACATAAGTACGCCTCCAGTACCACCAAAAACATAAAAACTAAAAATGATAATATAAAATTTCATAAAAAGACTCTCAAGACCAGTTGAAACTATAAAAATATATCCTATAGAATAGTATTAATTTATAGAGCCTGAATAATTAAATATATTAGAGAAAGAAAAACAACTTATTATCAGAAAATTTGAGGATACAAGCTTCACCTCCTAATATACAAAATTATTATATAACTAGTATACTATAAAGATAAAACCATGTCAAAAAATTCATTTTAACATCATAGATAAATTGTGTCAATATAATATTCGTAACACAAATTATGTAAATAAATAGAAAATTAAATAAAAATAGGAGTCAGATTTATTGTATATTAAAAGAATATCAATTGTTGACGATATTATATTAAATACAATTAATCTTTTACATTTATCTAACTGCTAAATATAGGATTAATAATGTATTTAATATAATTTATATAACAATGAAGATTTCAATCATTCTTATGAGTGATAAATTAAAGGTGGATTTAAGATGAAAGTTTTTAAAAAAAGTATAGCTTACTTATTAATATTGCTTTTAGTTTCAGGATATATTCCTGTTACGATTATGAATACCTATGCGGCTACAGCTTTTCAGCTTACAGCTATCGCGTATGATTCTGGAACTTTGACATTAAGATGGCCTGCGATGGCAAATACAAGTTTGGTGAAGATCAGTTATCATATTCCGTCGCAAATGGAGATCGTGGAACAGGAAAGTAACCAGGTTACTAATACAATAAAAATATCAAATCTTCAGGAGAATTTTGTATATGATATAAAGGTTGAGGTTTATAATGCAGGTGGAACTTTATTAGGAGCGGGTTTTATTTATTTTTGTCCGAGAATAACATTCAAGGCTCAAATTCTTGATCAATCAAGAGTTGCTGTAGCTGGAGGGGGTTTTGAAATAGGTGTAAATCCAGGGTTGAATCTTAAGTGGACTATGTTGAAAGTATGGTTAGATGCCACAAATTCGTTCGAGTATGTCAACTCAACTCAGGCATTAACTCAAATGCAGACGAAAATAAATTCGTTTTATAATGAAAGCAGAGAATTTTCAACATTTAACTTCAGAATTAATATTTCGACTGATTATAGTACTTTAAACAGCGGATCTTCTCAATCGTCTATTCTGATAAACCAGAATCCTGATAAATATATTGCAAATGTGTCGGGAAATACCACTGTCACATCGGATGTTAATGGGGTAGATGCAAATGGAGAATATAACTTTGATCTTCTTGGTCGAGCAGATAAGTTATCACAGCTTCCAACTCCCCAAAACATATATCAACTTACCGATCCTGATATTATTCCAGGTTCAGTATATTATATGAATATAAAGCCTGTAGTTAAGAATAATGAAGGAATAGCTATGAATGCTATTACTGTTGGGGCTAGTATAAATCAGAATGGAAGCTATCTTGATAATGCTGTAAATTATACATACACTCCAATAAGATTCCAGATTTCAAGGGATGAAGCAAATAATGTTTATGTAAAGGTATATAGAATTAATCAGGGAAGCCTTGATTTGCCATCTTTGAAGTATGAAATTCAAACGGGTGATGATCCTTCAATTGAAGGGGACTGGAAAGTAAGAAAAACGTTAAATGATAGTTTTTTTCCAAATAATGCTGCATATGCTCTTACGGCTTTTACAGTGTCAAATATAAATAACCTTTTGTACTATAAAGTTGTTGTAAAAACTGACAGTTCAAGCGACAGGCTTGAGTCGCCCAAAATGCCTTACACTCTTGTTGAAGATAACTCTAGACCTCCTGTACCAACTGGTATTGTGATTTCAAAAAGAACAGCCGCTCCTGGTGAGGTTATTGATCCTTTGACAAATAGTCCTATGCTTATTAAATCAACTAACATAACAATTTCATGGAATAAGCCCACTAACTGGAATGAAGTTAAAAATCCCGTTCCATATGATGAAAGCAAGGATGTTTATTTTCATATAATGGTGAGTACAAATCAGGAGGACTTGACAGCATTGCCTTATCCAAAGCTTATAGCGGATGGCAAGTTATATGGAGAATTTCAGGTCAAATACAGATTGTTAAAATACATAAGTGCAAATTCTCCCAATATTGTTGAAAATGGTGACCGACTCGAGTATACAATAAATGGACTTGACTTGTTTAAGGGTGAAGATTCTGATGGTGTATCGGATAATGTAATAGCTAATCCTGACGCATATCCATCATTTTTACTTCCTAACAAGGTGTATTTTATGCAAATGTATACTGCAAATGGAGCAAACAAAGGGTCAACAAATATTGAGGTTATTTCAGACAAATCTGTTCCAGTGAGCTTTACAACGCTTACTTCTGTTGGAAAAGAGGTTCCGTTGCCTATAAATTTGAGACTTAATAAAAACGGAGCAGAAATGATACCAGGCGATCAGATTACATATTCGAATTATATAGAAGTTCAATTTGATAAGGTAAATATTAATTGGTACGACTATACAAAGGATTTGAGTGTTACAAAAGCGGTGTATTATGACCTGTATATGAGCAATAGTACGAGTAGCGATTCTTATATTGTTGCAGCTTCTACAGAGTTTTTAAACGGGAACGTAGCTTTTGTGGGAACAGATCCACAAAGTACATCTATAAAAGCTACAATAAAGTATTTTAAAGAAGGAACACCAGCTTACAATATTTTTGGAAATAAGCTAAGCCCAAATACTACATATTATTTTACGTTAAAAACAAGGCTGGTCTTTGGAAGTTCAATACAGGAATCGAAATTTACATCAATTTTACCTGTAACAACAACTATAGGAAGCATTTTACCACCCGATGAAACAGCGAGAACCCCTTTGGCACCAACAGATTTTGCAATTGCAAAAGACTCAACAGGTGATCAGCTTTTATCAGGCTCGTCCGTTGCTTTTGAATGGAGCATGAAAGAGCAGGATACAAGGTATGAGCTTATATGTACAACAAAGATTGTAGAACCTAATGCCCAGCCATCAACGTATGAAGAGGATCAGTATTATGTAAGCTTTAATACAAATATGGGAGATGTTCTGCTTGACCCGAAAGCTTTAAAATTAGCTGAAGGACTAGAGTATGATCCACAGACAAAGAAATGTAAATATACCTTAAATAAATGGATTTCTCCAAATAGACTATATTATTTTAGTATTAGGGCGCAAAGCAAGACAACGGATAAGACGAGTGCATGGGTTTCAATTCCTGTAACAACATTACTGATTGAAACTCCATTGAATCTTGAAGCAGTTACTGACTCGGAAATTGAATTGTTTTGGGATGATAGCAATGTCAATACAAAGGCGGATGACTATAAGATTTACCTAAAAGGACCTGATGATAAAGACTATAAAGCTTTATCATTATCAAACTATGTTATCTCAAAAGATAAAAGCACTTTTTACGCAAGGATATTTAATCTAAAATATAATTCAATATATAGTGTCAAGGTATATAAGGGAGCGACTGGAAGTAGTGAAAGTAGTGTTACTATTGAAAAAACAGGAATAAAAACGCTTGATAAGTCACATTCTTTAGAAGTTAAATGGAAGGGTAGGACTGGATACAAGTATCAAGTTGCCATTAAATCCAATGATGATATTGAGTATACGGTTCTTGCTGACTCAGACATGGAACAGTATACAAATAAGGATATGGAAATACTTCCATATTATCAGGAAAAATCACCAGAGCTTAATGGAACGGATTACTATAATTTCTATGCGAGAGTAAACACAATTGCTACTGTAGGTCAGGATGGCACAGTAAGGCATGTAGCGTTAAAATCAAATATGAAATATTTTGTTAAGGTACGTTCTTTTAAAGTTGATTCTCTCGATACTACAATAGTTTCGTATTCGAAATTTATAGGACCAGTAGAAAATAGAACTGAGTTTAATCAAACTGATTATAATGATAATGACGATGAAGTTCAAAAAAAGGCAATACTACTAGACAAAATAAGTAAAATTGAGGATAGGCTATATTGGCACATGGCATTTAACACCAGTGTGAACAAGCTTCTTTATAAAGGCAAAAGAGTGCTTAATGCTATGGAAAATACAGAAGACACATCGTTTGTTCTGGATTTAGAGAGTTTAGGAGCAAATATTGATACTGATATTTTGTATATACCTGTTGATATTATAAGTTATCTAAACACAACAGATAAAAGTCTTATGCTAAAAACAACGGGTGCAGAGTTTAGCTTAAGACCTGGAACGCTTGACCTGGAAACATTAAAAAGCACCAATAATATAAATCCTTCAGATATAAGGTTCTTTAAATTTACTATCACAAGGGCTTCTAATGGAATTAGTGTACCAAACCAATCATTGCTTGCATCAAAAATAATTAAACTGGAGATAAAGGCATTAAACACAACTAAAGGAGATGAAGAACTGCAAAGCTTGATAATTGACAAGCTTTATAATAAAACAACTGGACTGATTCAGGATAAAATGAATCTTATAATGGCACCAGACTCAGCAAATAGAAGTCTTTCAAAAATTGAACTTGAAAAATATATCAATGTCCAAACCTTGGATATTGAAAAATCATTGGCTGTATTTCTTGAGAAGTTTGTTGAAGGCTCGGGAAGCCAAGCTGGTATAGTTAAATCATCTTTTGGAGTAACAGTTTTTAATGATCCAATGCCTGTAAAACTCTCATATAAAGACATAAATAAAAAAATAACACCTTATGTATATTTGGATGGCGAAAATGTTTGGAAAAAGCTTGGGAATAGCACGAATGCAGATAAAATGAGTAAGTTTACAGTTCCAAATACAGGGAGATACTCTTTGATCGCAACTCAAAGCAGTGCCATAGATGTGCCTACAGGATATGAAGCAGAGGAAGAGCTAAGGAAACTTATGAGCAGTTTTGATTTGAGTAAGGTTTTTGGAACGGGCAGTTCTTTTTATCCTGAAAATCCTGTTACCGTGAAGGAGGCTGTGCTTCTTTATGAAACAATAAGTGGTAAAGGATCAGAATGGGCGGGTCTTGATCTTAAACAAAAGATATTAAAACTGGGGCTTTATGACGTTTTTGGCTCGAGAAACGTATTGGAAAATGTCAAAAAGGAAGATATGGCAGTAATATATGCAAAGCTATATTCTGGGAAAATGGGAATAACGGTTGACAGTTTCTGGCCTACAAGGAAAACTGCTATAAAAGATGAGAGTGACATTTCAGGTAAGTTCTACAAATCAGTAATACTTTGTATCGACACAAATATTCTTCTACTTGATTCAAGCGGAAATTTTAAACCAGAAGCTTCAGTTTCAAGGGCAGAAGCTGTTAAAACTCTAGTTAAGATTCTTTCCTTATAAGTAAAAAGTGATTCCCCAAAAATTACTGATCAACTAGCGATTTCAAAAATACTGATTTGTATAAGCATATTTTTGAAATCGCCTAAAAAGAGGGTGTAATTCTATGAAAAAAGCTGCATACAAGGTAGAGATATGTATAATTCTTACGATATTTCTTGTGATATCATCATTTTCATGTCCGAATTTGGTCTTAAAAGTATATGCAGAGGATATTACTCCTCAGGAGGTACCTGAAAAAGTTAGGATAGAAGCAAGAACAAGTGAACCTGCAATAGGTTATAATGAGTTTGATAATTATTATGCTGACCTGAAGTGGGATCCTGTAAAATATCCTGCTGATGCAGTAACTGGGTACATAAATGTACATCTTCAGGAGGTAAATAAACCCTATAAGCCAAGCACAGGAATTGTGTTAAAAGAGAGAGACTTGCCAGGAAGCACAAATGATATAAGGCTAAAGAGCCTTAGTTCTGGAACAATATATTTTGCTCATTTGACTGCATATCATACTCATTTAGATGGAGAAACAACTTACAACAGCTCATTGTCTATGCCTTCAAATTCAGCAAAGTTTCTTACAGATATAAATATTACAGCCACTTCTTACGGTACCAACCAGATAAAGATTGAGTGGGATGATGTATGGAACACTGGAAGACGAATAGATTACAAGCTTTATATATCTGAAAACAAAGAATTCAATAATACCCAACCGATTTATATAGGGCAATCGCAGATTGAGCCATTAGGTCCTATAAAGGTTAATCAAACATCGGGTAAGCTTGAATACATTCATACTGTTGATGACCCTGGAAGAGTATATTATATAAAAATTGCACCAGACATATCAGAACCTTTACTTAAGAAGAATAATGAAACTGGAGTCATAATGGTAAGCAGTTTTATCATTGCTAGAACAACCAAGGTTTCTACCATGGAGAGCGGAAGTATATGGAGGATGGATTGGAGCCCAGTTGTTACGGGTTTAGGCGATATTGATGTTGTTACCTCATACCAAATATTCAGAGGAAATCTAAACAATAATGATGTTCCTCAATATATTGCGTCAGTTGATGATACGAATTTCTTTATTACTGTTCCGCCTGGAGAAAACAACTATTATTATATAATAATTGCTAGCATTAAAAAAAATGGAGAAGAGGTTTATGAAGGAATAAAGATCAAATCGGATAAGATCATACTTGAGGAGCATGATGTCGTGTCAATTCCTGCTGCTCCTGAGATAGTGGAAGGTTTTGAAAGGGCGCCAGGGGATTATATTATCAGTTACGAACAAGAGCTGACTCCAAATACAGCTACAATCCTTTGGAATGTTCCTAAGAAGGGAGACGGAAGTATTGATAATGGAATACTCTATGATATTTGGCTTATTGATAATCCTAATGTTCTCGATGATCCCCCTGATAGTACAAAAATCGTATCAAACTTTTCTATTGGAGAAGACAACTATATAATTGATGGGGTTGATTTGGTTGGATACAAATATACAGTAACAAATCTTACTCCAAATTCTACTTACTACTTCAAGATAATAGCAAAGAAAGAATTCATTGATTATATTGATGGTAAAATTCAGAGTGTGACTTGTAAATCAGAACCATCTGTTAAAGTAATCATTACACCAACAGAAGGAGCGATAGATCAACCAAAGGTTCCAGCAAGGCCTCCATTCGGGATTAAAAAATCAACTGATGGAAAGGATTTGATCACTGATTCAACAGTTACTATTAAACTAAAAAATAAATGGTATGAAAAGTATGACGAGACTTCTATGAAATGGGAATATATAAGAACTGAGAAGACCAGTGAGTCTGAGGTTCCTCCATATGTCCCAGAAGACGATACACTCAATGGTAGAAACTACCGTTTAATTGAGTATGATTCAGGTGTTACAATAGATGTGGGATGTGTAGAATACATCGATGGAATGTCATATAATGACATTTCGAATATTGTTGCTAATAAAATAACTAGTTTTCCAATAACACCGAATGATTCCACTGAAAATGCAAGCTTGAACCCTGATGGGTTAAAACATAATGTTGATATAAAGCTTACAAATCTTGTGCCAAATACTACTTACATCATTTGGATAAGAGCTTCAAGGAAAAGTGTAAATCTATTGTCAGGACCATCGGATCCGATTGTAATAACAACAGCGCCCAAAATAGGAACGCCAGTAGTTAAGCCAACAGTACCTATTTTTAATTATGGTCTTGCAGGGGATACTTTTGTTGAACTAGGATGGAATTTTAACAGTAATTACAAATATACACTAAAATACGGTACGGTCGAGAACATTGAATCTGCGATAGGATCACAGGAAGTGAACCAGAATGACATAGCAAATGCTAGCTTTTATAAGCTTTTAAATCTTGAGCAGAATACCTTGTACTTTTTCTGGGTACAGGCAGAGACTTTGACAGGTGGATCGAAATCTGAATGGAGCGACTCGTATTCATTAAAGACATTACCTTTCGAGCCACCTGATACACCGTCAGGATTTGGTATTAAAAACGGAGAAGATTCTGTTACAAAAAACAGTTTAACATTCGAATGGATCAAAATTGATGGAATTGAATACAAGCTTGAAATATCAAGTGACATTGACTATAAAAATCTGACTGAATATTCATGTGGAGCAGTATCTGAGTACATGGTAGAAGAGCTTAAGTCGAATTTCAGGTATTATGCAAGACTTTATGCATATGATCCTGAAAAGGATTTGTATTCTGAACCGACACAAAGTATAACCGTAAGGACAGAGCGAAGTAATGATGATTATGACTCTGATGAAAACATTGATGATGTTATCAAAGGTGACTATTGTATAATTGATCCGAATATTATTGATAATACATGGAATATTAGTATACTTGGAGTAAATGCCGATCGCTTTATTGAGCATGTTCAAACTGATAATAAAATAGACTATAAGATAGATTTAACAAAGCCTCCGATAAAAGTGGGCAATATTAGTATTAGTATTGACAGCAGGGTATTGAGAGCGCTTGACATACTTAAGGAAAATCTGATTATTGTAGCAGACAGTAATAATGATGGAAAGCTACAGATTATACTTCAGCCTCAAATGCTTGGCGATGCTACTGTTGAGTCGTTAACAAAAAAACTTGGTAAATATAATTATAAGATTTCTTTAGGACTTCAGACAGACAATCAATCAAACACAGCAAATAACATGAGTTTTAAAACAAAGGCTGTTGATGTAGGGATGGACGCAATTGGTAATAGTAAGATGGTTGAAATTCAAAGTTTTGGAAAGCCGTTAAAGGTTGTATTTCCGTATACAGATAGCAGTTGGTATAAAGAAGGTAAAACATACGGTTATATTTACAACGATAATAGTAAGGTATGGACGAAGCTCGACACGACCGCAAGATTCAATGCTGATGACAGCAAGGGTTATGTTACCGTGAATGCGCCAAATACAGGAAAGATTGCTGTTGCCGAGCCAGGTAAGAGTTATTATTCTGATACTTCAGGTAATTGGGCAGAGAGCTCAATAAATAATATAGCTTCTGTAAGGACATTAAAAAGTATTTCAGGCAGTAAATTTGAACCTGATAAGGTTGTTAATTTGGAAGAGACAGTAAAGCTTATGCTTGATGTTATGGAATATGATTATGAAAATGATTATATGCTGTCGGCTTCAAGATCGCAGATTGTAAATTATTCCGATACACAGAATCCTAGTGCACTTTGTACAAGAGAAAAGGTAATAGGTATGATATCACGATTATATGAAATTAAGACAGGTACGCCAGGGAAAGTATCAACTACTGCAAAGTCAAGATTTAAAGACATGAATGAGGTTTCTCTAAAGTTGTTGCCGCAAGTGAACTTTGCAATACAAAATGGCCTTGTAGCGAATCTAGACTCAGATACTTTAAAGCCCAGAAGCACATTAACCAAAGCAGAAGTTGCAGTAATGCTAGAAAGATTACTGATGCTGATAGGAGAGCTCTAAAATGCCTAAATTAAGAATGTCTTTAATTAGTTCTATAGTAGGATTAATTGCATTATATACTGTACTTTGGTTGTCGTATACGAATTCGTATGCTCATGGAGTTGTATATGACACTGCTATGCTTCCAAATAACAAATTGAAGATAACTCTTAAATGGAGTGATCCTAATGAAAAAAAGGGTCTGTCAATTGCTTATTACCATTTGAAAAATGGAAAAACGCTCACGATTGGATACGAAACAAAGGGTACAAATAAAAGTGCTTCCATGGAGTATATTTTGTCAGGTGCGATACCACCTATTCGTATAGTACTGTCAAATATTTCGAGTTTAGAAGAACTGCCTTTTTCCGATATAAAATATACTGAAGCAGAAGAATATATAAGGCATCTTCATGATTCACAAATAATCAATGGTAAAAGCGGAGACATTTTTAAACCTAAGGATCTTCTGACTAGAGCTGAATTTATGGTGATTTTGACAAAAAGCTTGAATGTTAACACTAATGACGTTAGTACAAAAATAAATAAATTCAGTGATATAGACAAGCATTGGGCAAAAAGCTACATCTTAAAGGCAATCGAAATAGGACTTGCTTCAGGATATAAGGATGGTACATTCAAACCAGATAATAAAATTACACTAGCTGAGGTTTGTACTGCGATTAATAATGCGTTCAATCTAAAAACAAATTATAATGGCATTTATAACAAATTAAAAATTGATAAATGGTATAGCGATGATGTCAAAAAAATATTTGATTTAAAGATTCTACTAACAAGTGATAGTATTTATAGAAATTTTAATGAAGAAAATTATATTAACAGAGCGAATTGTGCTATGATGGTTAGTAGGGCATTAACGACATATAAGATTGAATGAGTGTCTATATTAAATACATTATTAATATTCTAATTATTTAATATAAAATGAATATCCCTAATAAATTAAGGCAATACTCTATACTAATTTATAGAAATTTTTGAGGGGTATTCATGAAAAAGTATTTGTATTTATTGATAGCTTTATTAGTTGTTTTTTTAATGACAATGACTATTGGTTACTTCGAAGGTGTTGAGAAGAAGCGGATTGATGGTGTTGCATTGATAAAACCATTTGAATCTTTGCAGACGGATATTAAAAGCAGTGAAGTGTATTTTTCGTGTAAGGTATCGGAAAAAGATTTAAATGATGGAAACTTTATAACTGAGATAATAAAGGCTCTGGAAAATGAAGTAAATAAAATATTTATCTGCAAAACTGAAAATACTATAGAGTATAAGAAGTGCGAGCTCAAAGGTTCTTTAATTGACAACAGCGAGATACGAATTGATTATCGAATGAATAATAATAAGGAAAACTCTGAAGAAAAGTTTGTATCACTTAATATTATTAATAAAGGATCTTACAGTGCGGTTGAAAAAATAATTGACAAAATAAATATTGTATTTGAAAATAGAAAAATCCAACCAGATATTAATGTATGCCTAATTGGAGTTCAAAGTGGTAAGAAGAGTAAAGCCACAATGAATGATTTGTGCTTAAAAGCTTTAAAGGAGGTGAAGGCGGCTAAAATAGAAGGGATGGATGATGGCAGAACAATAAGCATATCTGCATATTCTCCCCTTATTGAGGATTGGATCAATGTAAACGGCAATAAAATCAACCTAAACATCGCAGCAAGATACAACAACAATGAGAACAAGACTTATTTTTGGCTGGCTACACCCATAATTACTACTGAATACTGATATTAAATTATACAAATGTTAAAGTAATATATTAACATTAACGGTTACAAATAAAAACTCGGCAACTGGCGATTTCAAAAATATTGATTTTGGTACTTTCTAATATTAGAAATTTGAAAAGGAAATTTCTGAAATCGCCTAAACAAAAGATGAATCTATTTAATATACGAAAGGGAGATTAATGTGTCCAGATTAATTATTTCTCATGGAGTACCTTTGCATGGTGAGGTCAGAGTGAGTGGTGCGAAAAATTCTGTTCTGCCTATAATGGCTGCATCACTTTTAGCTGATAGTCCAAGTATAATAGAGGAAATTCCTTACCTTAATGATGTGAGGATAATGGGTGAACTCATAAATTCATTGGGCTCATCTATAGAATTTTCAAATAGAAATACTAGTATACGAATAAATCCTGAAAATATTTATAACTCAACTGCTCCGTACGAGTTGGTAAATAGAATGAGGGCGTCATTCCTTATTATGGGGCCTCTTCTTGCGAAGCTTGGTACAGCTAAGATACCTCTTCCAGGAGGTTGTGCAATTGGAACAAGACCTGTTGATCTTCATATAAAAGGATTTGCAGCAATGGGAGCTGAGGTAACTCAAGGACATGGTTATATTGAGGTCAGTGTAAATGGTAGATTAAAGGGGAGTAAAATATATCTAGATTTTCCGAGTGTTGGAGCTACTGAAAACATTATGATGGCCGCAGTCTTAAGTGATGGACAAACAATAATTGAGAATGCCGCCATTGAACCAGAAATTGTTGATCTGGCTACATACCTCTCAACAATGGGAGCTGAGATAAAGGGAGCCGGAACTGATACAATAAGGATAGTAGGAGTTGACAGACTAAAAGGTGTTACTCATACTGTTATACCAGACAGGATTGAAGCAGGTACGTTTATGGTGGCTGCTGCAATAACAGGTGGAGATGTTAAAATTGATAACGTTGTCCCTGATCATTTGAAGCCTGTAACAGCAAAGCTCAGGGAAGCTGGTGTTGAAGTTGCGGAAGAACTAACAAGTGTTCGTGTAAAAGCAGGCAATGAAATTAAAGCAGTTGATATAAAAACTCACCCATATCCAGGGTTCCCGACTGATATGCAAGCACAGATGACATCTTTGATGACTAAGGCAGAAGGAACAAGTATGGTTGTTGAAACGATTTTTGAAAACAGATTCATGTATGTAAGCGAGCTTAAGAGAATGGGAGCGAATATTAAGATTGAAGGCAGGAGTGCGATAGTTGAAGGGAATCCATCTCTTTTAGGAGCACAGGTTCGGGCAACAGATTTAAGGGCTGGCGCAGCTCTTGTGCTCGCAGGACTTGCGGCCGAAGGTGTTACAGAAATTACTGAAATAGATCATATCGAGAGAGGTTATGTTGAGATTCATAACAAACTTAAAACTCTTGGAGCAAAAATAGATAGGGTAGATTGACAACTATGTTACAAGGTTTGTAAAGGGATTTGCGAAGTAAATTTAAAATCGGGGGAGCTCAATGCTCCCTCGATTTTGCGTATGGTAAATAGTCATTATCTTGTCAATAGACCGTCGGTTTTCTTTTCTGCTAGCTTGATTGATAGATTTTCAGTCTTACCCTTGGAAATATGAGTTATTTTTATAACATCACCTGGTTTTTTGGAATAAAGATAAGATCTAAGCTCAATCATTCTATCCACAGGCTTTCCATCTACATGGGTTATAATGCAGCATTCTTTAATGCCGCTCTTATAAGCAGGTCCGTTCTTGTCTACTGTTGAAATGTAAATTCCATTATTGACATTGATATTACTGTTGATATATGGCATGACTTCCTTGTCATAAGCAAAAATCCCCATATAAGTTTCTTTAAAGCTGCCAGTATCTACAAGTTGTCTAATGATTGGAGTTACAATATTGATTGGTATGGCAAAGCCTATTCCTTCAGCACTTGTTACTTTAATGGTATTTATTCCAATAGCCTGGCCTTGAGAGTTCAGCAATGGACCGCCGCTATTACCTGGATTAATACTAGCATCAGTTTGGATTAAATCCTCCATATAGTTGGGGCCTTGATCGGTATCTATTTTTATTGTTCTGTTTATCGCACTGATGATACCCGAGGTTACTGTACGCTGAAGAGATAAACCTAAAGGATTACCAATCGCTATGGCGGGTTCTCCAACCTGAACCATACTTGAATCACCAAGCGGAATAGTATTTAGGCCCGTCATATTTATTTTTACAATTGCTATATCCATTAAAGGGTCTGACCAGACAGTTGTGCCGTTAACGTTTTTTCCATTGGAAAGAGAAACTACGATTTGCTTGCTTTTTCCGCCTGCAACGTGATTGTTTGTAATTATATATCCATTTGGATCCGCAATAATTCCTGAACCAACGCCCCATTTTTCGGTCGTATTGCCATCGAATATTGATCCTCCATCAACCCTTAGAACAGAAATGCCAACTACTCCAGGAATTGCTGATTTGGCAACAGATGTTGTTGAATTATTATTGATATTGAAGTCGGCACTTAGTTGCTGTGGCTTTGGAACAACATCGTTTCCGTTTGCACCAGGAAGTAAGACATTAGGGGCATTAATCTGAGGGGTGGGCTTGCTGACCTTTCGTCCGCTTACAAAATATGAAAAAGCACCTACGACAATTAAAGACAAAAAGATTACAGACAAGGTTTTCGACAAATTACTTTTTCTGTTTTTTTCGAACATACTATCATCCTTTATTTTTTAATACAAATTAAAAGATTATTTTAATTATAGGAATAGTATTTCAATAAACTAAAAAATAATTCGCCTTATCCCTCGGTATGGTCAGTAACAGAAGTTTTTATAATTTTTTTTATGCTTTTCTCGAACTTAGGACGTTCTATCATTACTTGATGCGAACAGCCAAGACACTTTATTCTGAAGTCTGCACCTGTTCTCATAATTTCCCATTGTTTGCTTCCGCATGGATGTGACTTTTTTAACTCAACAACATCACCTAAATTAAGCTTCATCGGCATAAATTATTTCTCCTCAAAAATATTTTATAATTTCAACATCATTCAAGATTATTATTATCTGATTGTAAAATGATTCTATTCCTTGAAAAGAACTCAATATTTGCTTTTGAGAATGCTTCCTTAACCATTTTACGTATCTGTCTTTCTACTTCAAAGTGTTCATTTGGAAGAGTTTTTGCAACGATTCTTAAAGTCAATGAATCTTTTCCAAACTCTGTGATACCCAATACCTTAGGATCTTCGACGATTACTGAAAACTGCCCGACTACATCCTCGCACATATCGTTAGCAATTTTGATAGCCTTTTCAATATTTACACTGTAATCAAGGGGAATATCGATGATAGCAGATTTATTACCCCTAGTATGGTTTATAACCCTCTTAATTTCACCATTTGGTACAATATAAAGATCCCCGTTGTGATTTCTAAGCCTTGTGACCCTGAGCTCCATTTCTTCAACAGTTCCGTTCAAATTGTCTATGGTTATTATATCTCCCACAACAAACTGATCTTCAAATACAATAAAAAATCCCGAGAGAACGTCCTTAATGAGGCTCTGTGCTCCAAAACCAATGGCAATACCTCCAATTCCAGCAGCGGCAAGAATGGATTTTACATCAAATACATCTGTGAGAATTGTAACTACTGCGATAATGTATACTCCATACTTGAATATACTTCTTGCCAAAGTTGACATTGTATCTATTCTTCGATTGTTTATCCCATATTTAAATGTCTTTTGTTTGTCAAAGATTTTCTTAATTACAAAATTCCCAAATTTAACCACGATAAATGCAACTGCTATGATTATTGCTATTTTTAGTACATACATTGAGGGTTCATAAATGTAGCCCTTAATGGAATTAAACATATCTAACATTACCATTGCCTCCTGATTTTAATGCTAAATGTAAAAGATCTATAATAAGGATTTTAACACAACTATAATTATTATTCTATATTTTATTAATATGAACAATGATTGATGAATGAGGTAAATAAAAAAGCACTTCTTATGTGAAGTGCTAAATAATAAATTGAAAAATAATAAATACTGATTCTTCTTTATCGACGAAGACATTTTGGAGTTCTTGGCTGATAAAACCAAAAGACACTTGCATTACAACTTACTATAGACGCAATAATAAATAAGATGGAGGCAAAAAACTTTAACAAAGCACTTTTCATAAAATCACCTCATAGACTTTATTTAACAGATTTGTTTCTGTTAGGCGCTGTGGGAGCTAAAATGTCTTCATTAATTTCTTCTTTCATTTGATATAGAATATTTTTTACATCGTCATATTTCTTTGCATCCATTAATTTACACATATAATGAATGTTTTGAATAATTTCTCTACTATCAAGTTCTCTTTTATGGGACTCTTCTTTTTTTATATTTGATCCCATTTTAAATACGCTAATAACAATAAAAACTGTAAAAAGTATAACCAATACAATATTGATTATTAATAATGTTATCTCATATGTTGAGAATTGGCTTTTGTTATATAAGTATAAACGAAGATTCAACAGAATTATTAAGAAGGTAAAAGACAATTGTAAAACTAAATAATGAATTTTACTCCTATCAAAAGAATCTTTGTTTTCTTTTTTAAATGAAGGTAACTTTATTTTGTTTTTTATAACGAAAATAGACAAGGTTGTAAAAACAACAAGAGTTGGGATGAAAAATAATACTTTCAGTTTATAGCTGTTTATAAATTCGTTTGAACTATAGCCAAGAATAGTTATCCCAATACTAACGATTACTTGTTGGATTGCAATCATAATAACTAACGTTACTAAAGACCCTAATATAGCTTGGTATATATTGAGCCTGTAAAAAAAGTAAATAATCAATGTAAACAAAAATAAATTAACAACAACAACAACAGAAGCATTTGAGAATAAGAAAAATTGAATTAGTGAAAATGCAAGAGCAGTAATCAAAGTGACGTATATAACATTTATAAACTTTACAGTGTCTTTCTTTCCTAGAATGGCCCATGCAAAAAGTGCCATTAAAAACTCTTCAGGGACAGAAATTGTCAAGAAATTTAAAAGTGAAAAATGCTCCATTATCAAAGCCCTTCCTTAAAATACTTATATTACAAAATGTTAAAACAAATATTAACATAAAATTTAAGATTTTAAATAATAGTATATGATTTTACACAAAAAGACAAAAATGTGTAGCGGGACTTTATATTTTTCAAATTCAGAAATATATTATGTCAAAAACACACAAATTAGTCAAGTTAATGTCAATGCAACACCTGAATTATATAACAATACATTATCACATATTATTAAAAAATTCAATGAATGAAACAAAGCGACAAAAAAATTTAGAAATCGACAAATACTACAAGAAAAATAAACACATAAATTTAGTGATTTAAAAAATATGCATATATTTAAAATGATGCATCAAAGGCATGAATTAACAAAACGATAAAATAGATTCAAAAACAATGGGTTTTTCTCCCACATTAATTCGGGATGGCACTGAATCCCAACAGCAAATTTATGATCATTGTATTCAATAGATTCAATAATACCATCATCAGAAGTTGAGCTTACCCTGAATCCAGGAGCAATATCTTTTATAGCTTGATGGTGGAATGAATTAACATCGATTGATAGAGATTTAAATATGTCATGAATAATTGAGCCTTCCTGAATGTTTATTTTATGGGTCGGGTGCCATTTGGGGGCTTCTTGAGAGTGTTTTATAACAACACGGTCTGTTATCTGCGACTCGATATCCTGATAGAGAGTGCCACCTATTGCGACATTCATTATTTGGATACCTCTACAAATTCCCAAAATAGGCTTATTCATTTTGATGGCTTTTTTGATAATAAATAGCTCCAATTTATCTCTAAGAGGTGATATACTTGAGTTAAATGGCAGATTGACCTCGTTATAGTACTTTGGATCAACATCAGGACCACCTGAAATAAGAAAGCCCTCGCATCTATCCATTATATTTTCGATTATGTTCTCATCAATAGTCATAGGAAGTAAAATACCTAAACCGCCAGACTTATTAATACCTTCTAGGTATCCAGGTTTGATATAGGTAAGTTCTTGGTCATAGTCATACCAAGGTGTGACACCAATTAGTGGACGATTTTTCGACATAGTTATCCCCCTTTAGCATAGCATTGGCCTTTTTAATTAAAATATGTTAAGGATGTTTGAAGTGTTAATACTTTGTTAGATATTGGTTCACTTCCCACTCTGTAACTCTAGAGCTGTATTCATTCCATTCTTCGGTTTTTGCCTCGATAAACTTATTGAAAACATGATCACCTAAAACTTCTTTTGCTAGCTTACTCTTAGATAGCTCGTCGAGAGCTTCTTTCAGGCTTGAAGGAAGAGCTTCTATGCCTAACTCAAGCCTCTGATCGGCGGTCATTTGGTAAATGTTTTTATCAATAGAAACAGGTGGTTCGATTTTGTTTTCTATCCCATCTAAGCCAGCTGACAAAATTGCAGCAAAAGCAAGATATGGATTACATGATGGATCAGGACATCTAAGCTCGATCCTTGTTGCAGAGCCATTTGCAGCAGGTATTCTGACAAGAGGACTTCTGTTACGAGGGGACCATGCAACATAAACAGGTGCTTCGTAGCCTGGAACTAACCTTTTGTAAGAGTTTACAATAGGATTAGTGATTGCTACTATAGATCTCATGTTTTTCATTATACCGCCAATGAAATAGTAAGCATCTTTGCTCAAATGAAGCGGATCGTTTTCATCATAGAATGCATTCTCGCCATTTTTAAAAAGAGACATATTGGTATGCATTCCAGAGCCGCTTACGCCAAACAGTGGTTTAGGTAAAAATGTAGCATGAAGACCATTTCTTTGAGCAACAGTTTTAACAACCAGCTTAAAAGTCATTATGTTATCCGCTGTCAAGAGTGCTTCGTCATATTTAAAATCAATTTCATGCTGACCAGGAGCAACCTCATGATGAGATGCCTCAACTTCAAAACCCATTTCCTCGAGAACAAGGCACATGTCACGACGTGCATTTTCTCCAAGGTCAACAGGGCCTAAATCAAAATATCCAGCATTATCATGGGTTGTTGTTGTTGGATTTCCTTCGCTATCAGTAAGGAAAAGGAAAAATTCACACTCAGGCCCAACATTAAATGCATCATATCCCATAGCAGTTGCTTTTTGAATTGATTTTTTAAGAATATATCTGGGATCACCTTCAAATGGAGTACCGTCAGAATTATAGACATCACAAATCAGTCTGGCAACCTTTCCAGTTTGAGGACGCCAAGGGAATATAGCAAAAGTACTTGTGTCAGGGTGTAAATACATATCGGATTCCTCAATCCTTACAAATCCTTCAATTGATGAACCATCAAACATGCATTTGTTAGCAAGCGCCTTTTCAAGCTGTTCAACAGTAATCGCAACATTTTTTAGAATCCCAAAAATATCTGTAAACTGAAGTCGAATAAATTTTATATCTTGTTCCCTTGCTATTCTCAAGATATCATCTTTAGAAAAAAGAGGCATTCAATATCACTCCTTATATTCAAAAATAAATAATACATTCATTTTAAAATTAATTAAATAAAAAAGTGCACTCAAACTAGGTACATGACCTTATCTGAGAACACCATTGTTCATCCAAATCATCAATTCAAATTTATTATAGCACAAAATATAATTATTGCAATAAAAATATTGTATGCTGCTATTTATCGTATTCTTGATATCCCCTTAGAAAATTACTTTAAAAAATAGGTGCAACATTGATGTTATAAGCATAGTGGCAAAGAAAATTAATCCTGTTATTTTTAATGCGGTCCATATGCCTAATTCCTTGATCAATGTAAAAAGTGAAGCAACACAAGGTGTGGACAAAACAAGGAAAATGCTGGCTATTATGAACTGATGCGAGTTTAGATTCATTGGAACAAGGAGCGCAACCGAAGCATCTTTTCTTAGAAAGTTCATAACCATGACAGGGGCAATTTCGGGCGGTAGTCCAAGCAGAATGTTGATTGGCTTCTTAATCAGATCAGTTATAAAGCTCAAGATATGTAGAGCATTAAGAAAATTCATCAGAAGCACACCAATTGCAATCATAGGTAAAACCTCAGCAAAGTATTCAACCGTTCTTATCCTAAGCTTTTGCGCAAGAAGCTTTGCGGATGGAACTCTGCATGAAGGAAATTCCGTGAAAAACTCAGGAGCGTCGCCCTTTTTGTATACTTTATTCAATATATAGTTAAATATGATTGCTGATGCTGCTAAAATAACATAAATCGAAACCACACTTAAAACCCCATAACGCATGCCTAGCGAGACTATCATTGCACTTTGTGAAAGGCATGGTACGCTCATTAAGATTAACGATATGGTTAAAATCTTTTCGCGTCTATTAGATAGCCCACGAGTTGCCATAAATGCAGGTACTTTGCAACCAAGTCCAAGAATGACGGGTATCGAAGAATATCCGTGGAGACCTAGTCTGTGAAATAACTTATCTAAAACTACAGCAAGCCTTGGAAGGTAACCAAAATCCTCAAGGAATCCAAAAACAAAGTAAAAAGAAAAGAAGTATGGGAATACCTGTATCAGTGCAATGTAAACTCCACTTGTGAGAATACCAAATGATTGAAGAGGGTCAGGGGATTGCCCTATAAGAATCCCTTGAATAATATCAAAAGGGATTTTATTAACCAGGTCAAGTATAAATGGGCTATAAAGCTTTGAATAAAGTGGATCGAAAACATAATTAATTAAACCCTCACCCATAAAACGAACGATGAATAGAGTTGAAAACAAAACAAATATCGCCGATATAATTCCTCCGACAGGATGTAGGGTGAAATCGCTAATACGCTCTAAAAGAGTATGGTGACGATGTTGAAGTCGCTGTACATTGTTGATGATGTTGCCAATATAGCTCCATTGCTCATTTGAATCAGTTTCCAATTTGCTAATTCTTGCATTTTGTATTGAAGAGAGGAGCTCAGTAACACCAGTACTTTGAAGCGCACTTACTGGTATAACTGGTACATCAAGCAGCTGTTCAAGTTTTCTTATATCAATTGTTATCCCCTTGTGTGTGGTTTCCTCCCAGAAGTTTAGACATACTATCATTGGCTTTCTCATTTTTAATAATTGAATTGTCAAATTGAGATTGCGTTCAAGGTTTGTTGAATCAATAACATTTATGATAATGTCAGAATCCTTAATGATATCTAATGCGATTTGGTCGGTTGTTGAAAACTCTTCAAGAGAGTATAACCCAGGACCATCGATAATTTGGTATTCATTCTCATGATAAATGATATCGCCAGAATTTGTCTCAACGGTAGTTCCTGCATAGTTAGCTGTGACAGTCTTAATTCGTGTTATACGTGAGAACAAAAGACTTTTTCCCACGTTGGGATTTCCTGCGAGTACAATTTTTCTCATATCTCTTGCCTCATTTCTGTATCGATATTAAATGTATTTAATCAACATTCACAACAATTATTTTTTGTGCCATTTCATATCCAATTGCAAACTGAAACTGACCTTTTTCTACGATAATAGGGCCATTGGATAGAAGTGAGCTTTTTTTAGTAATGATAGTTCCTGGAATAATACCCATAGCTTCAAGTTTTCTTATAAGTTTATTATTATGGTAAAGTTTGACTACTTTTGCTGTCTCTCCATTATTTAGCTGTGTAATATTCATGTTGCTTGCGTTATCAGAATTATTCAAGTTTGATGAAGTTTTAATCATGCCTGAGTTTTTCATAGCATCAGGATTTGTTTTTTTATATTTAAAGATCATAATAACCATCTCCTCTTAGTAGCTGGAAGTATCTGTGTTTTATAATATATTAATTCTGTTTAATTTGCATATATTCAATGAAACTTAATGTGTTAGTTGGAACTAACTTTTGGATAAAAAATTTCATGGTTGTTTTTCATCAATATACTCAAGCCTAGAGCATGTGGAGCAATTATTTCCTTTAATATTGCACTCGTCTTCCATATAACCATTCCTACACAAAAATGCAGTTAAACGGTTAATTGTCTGAGTACTCACTGCATGTTCCATAAGGCATGCATCTTTTTCGGCTACTTCAGGGTCAACTCCAAGGGTTTTTATAAGGAACTGCTTTAGTTTTATATGTCGTTGCATAACCTTGCTCGCATATTCCATTCCAGCTTGAGTTAACTCGACAGGTCCATAAACCTGCTGACTTACAAGTCCCATATCCTTAAGTTTGGCTATGGACTGATTAACACTTGATTTAGCTATATTTAGCTTGTTAGCAATATCAGTAATCCTAACAGAAGTATCTTCCTTAGATAGTTCGAGGATAGCTTCGAGGTAATCTTGCAATGATGAAGACAAAATTATTTTCTTGGGCATTTAAATAACCTCCCTATCTACTCTATAATCTATAAATACGATTGTTAGTCTATACTAACATATTAACGCTTATTCTTAACTGTGTCAATAGTATTCTAGAGCTTTGGTTGCAAGAATGATAATATGCAGTTTGTATAAATCATACTTGCAAAAATGATGCATATATGCTATTATCTAAATAATAAATTAATAAAGTGCTACCATGACGTAGTGTATGAAGAGCATTGAAGCTTTCTTGTTATAGTATTTATAAAAGAAAGCTTTTATTTATGTCTAAGGGTTGTTGTCTATATTAATAATTTACTAAGTGGTCGTTACAAATTTAAGGAGTTGGATTAGATGAGTTATGGGAAATTTATTATTTCAGGTGAAGACAAAAGCGCTTTGACTTTATTTAAAAATATACTTGCTGGAAATGGGTATGTATTTATTGGGTACTTAAAGGATAGGTCTAACTTATTAAGATGTATAAGAACAAATACTCCTGATTTGTTAGTTGTAGAAGCAACAGGCAATTTTTCTGAGCTTAAGAGGGTTCTAGATATTGTTGACGAAGAAATTCTTGCAGTATGTGTTGTTGTAATGAATACAAGAGATGAGAAAATCATTGAATATGTCAAAACAAAAAGAGTATTGTCGTATATAACAAAACCGATATTTGAAGAACCTGTAATACAGATTGTAGACAGTGCGATGCTGAATTTTGATAGAATAATTGAGTATGAGAAAAAAGTAAAAAAACTTAATGAAACACTCGAAAGTAGAAAAGTTGTTGAAAAAGCAAAATGGATTTTGGTTAGTAAAGATGGTTACACAGAAGAGGATGCTTATGAAGTAATAAGAAGAAAAAGCAGGGAAAATAGGATGCCTATGAAACAGATTGCAGAAGCGTTGATCCTCGCGAAGGGATGAACAAAATGCAAGATACAAAACAAAAACTTGCAAAAAAGTACTAAAAGTTATTGACACAACATCAAAATGATGTTAAAGTATAAAACAACAACAAAAATTAATATCTGATACGAAATCCATGAATGATTTTTTATCGGGAAGAGCCAGGGCGCTAGAATCAATATATGATTTTAGTGCCCTTTTTGTTTATTTTAAAACTGAATGGAGGTTGTTTTTATGAGACAGGTAGCTATTTATGGAAAAGGTGGAATTGGAAAATCCACAACAACACAGAACTTGACAGCTGGATTGGGAGAAATGGGGAAAAATATTATGATTGTAGGTTGTGACCCTAAAGCAGACTCAACAAGACTTGTGCTAGGAGGTTTGGCACAAAAAAGCGTTTTAGATACACTTCGTGAAGAAGGTGAAGAGGTAGAGCTTGAAAACATTATGAAGCGAGGCGTTTTTGGTATAAGGTGTGTTGAGTCTGGTGGACCTGAGCCAGGAGTTGGATGTGCAGGAAGAGGAATTATTACTTCAATAAATATGCTTGAGCAACTAGGTGCATATACTCCTGATCTTGACTATGTTTTCTATGATGTTTTGGGTGACGTTGTTTGCGGTGGATTTGCAATGCCTATAAGAGAAGGGAAAGCTCAAGAGATTTATATTGTTGCTAGTGGAGAAATGATGGCGTTATATGCTGCCAACAATATTTGCAAAGGTGTCCAGAAATATGCATCATCAGGAGGAACACGACTTGGAGGTATTATATGTAATAGCAGAAAGGTTGATGGTGAAAAAGAACTGCTTGAAGCATTTGCTAAAGAACTTGGAAGTCAACTAATATATTTTGTTCCTAGAGATAATCAGGTTCAAAGAGCTGAAATAAATAAGAAGACGGTTATAGAATTTTCACCTGAGCATGAGCAAGCAGACGAGTACCGTGGATTGGCGAAAGCTGTTGATGAAAATGAAATGTTTGTCATACCAAAGCCAATGGTACAGGACAGACTTGAAGCTATTCTTATGGAACATGGAATACTTGACATGTAGAGGAGAAGGTCAAAAGCTTAGGCTTTTGACCTCAAGTGAAGGTATTTTAGAAGATATTAGATGAATGGAGGAATAGATTATGTTAATGGTAAGAGCTATTATAAGACCTGAAAGAGTTAATACAGTATTATCGGAATTATGTGACGCAGGGTTTCCCGCAGTAACTAAAATAGATGTAATGGGACGCGGAAAGCAGAGAGGTGTTAAGGTGGGGGATGTTTTTTATGATGAAATACCAAAGGAAATGCTGATAATGGTTGTAAAAGATGAAGATAAGGATGATGTACTTAAAATAATTATGAAAAACGCAAAAACAGGGCAAAAAGGAGCTTTTGGAGATGGGAAAATTTTTGTTAGTCCAGTTGACGAAGCCTATACAATCAGTTCTGGAATCAACGAACTGTAATGAGGAGGGTTAGATTATGAAAGAGGTAATGGCCATAATAAGAATGGATATGATTAATAAGACAAAGGAAGCCCTTTTGAAAGAAGATTTTTCTGCCCTTCATTGTAAAAAAGTTATGGGTAGAGGAAAGAGGAAGGTTGATTTTTCTTTGATTGAAGATATGATCAATGGAAATGAAATGGCATCACCGATTTTGGCTGAAATAGTATCGGAAGCTCACAGACTTCTTCCAAAGCGTCTTGTATCTTTGGTAGTTGAGGATGATCAGGTAAAGAAAGCGATAGATACTATTATAAATGTAAATAGTAAAGGGAAACAGGGTGATGGAAAGATATTTGTATTACCAATTATGGATGTAATACGCGTAAGAACTGGGGAAACAGGAAAAGAAGCTATATAGTAGGAGGTGTTAAATATGAAAAGCAAAGTAGATAAAGTGATAGAACAGTATCCAGCAAGTGTTTTTAAAAACCGTAAGGAACACATTATTTTAAAAAACAGTGAAACACTTGAGCCACAAACTATAACTGCCAATACAAGAACTATTCCAGGGATTATTACAAACAGAGGATGTTGTTATGCGGGCTGTAAAGGGGTTGTTTTAGGACCTTTAAGAGATGCAGTCATTTTGACTCATGGACCGATAGGCTGTGGATTCTATACATGGGGAACAAGGAGAAACAAGGGAAGAACAAGAGGTGATGAACAGAATTATCTTAATTACTGTTTCTCTACAGATTTACAGGAAGGCGACATAGTTTTTGGTGGAGAAAAAAAGTTAAGAAAAGCAGTAACGGAAGCAGTTGAGATATTTAAACCTTCAACAATAATGATATGTTCCACATGTCCTGTAGGACTTATAGGTGATGATATTAACGCAGTAGCAAACTGGGCTACTAAAGAATATGGAATTAAGTGTATAGCATTTAGCTGCGAAGGATATAAGGGTGTAAGCCAGTCAGGTGGACACCATATTGCAAATAATGGTCTTATAAAGCATATTATTGGAATTGGAGACAAGGCTGTAGGAAAATATTCGATCAATATTCTAGGAGAATACAATATTGGTGGAGATGGCTGGGAACTTGAAAGAATACTAAAGAAAATCGGGTACGAAATTGTCTCGATGATGACTGGAGATGGAACGGTGGAGGACTTAAAGAGTGCCCATAAAGCTAATCTTAATGTTGTACAATGCCATCGTTCTATTAACTATATAGGGGAGATGCTTAATACAAAGTATGGAACCGACTGGATAAAGGTTAACTTTATTGGAGTGAAGAGCACAATAAAGAGTCTAAGAGATATAGCCAAGTATTTTGGTGATACAGATCTTACAGCAAGAACTGAAGCTGTTATTGCCGAGGAGATTTCTGAGATTAGTGAAAGTATGGATCAATACAAAAAGATATGTCAAGGTAAAACGGCTGCTCTTTTTGTAGGAGGATCAAGGGCTCATCATTATCAGCATTTACTCAAAGACTTAGGAATAGAAACAATAATGGCTGGATATGAGTTTGCGCATAGGGACGACTATGAAGGAAGAGAAGTAATACCAACCATAAAAGAAGATGGTGATAGTAAAAACATCGAAAGCATAGTGGTGGATCAAGATCCTGAGAACTATAAGATAACACTTTCAAAGGAAAGATATGAGAAGCTAAAAGAAGAAATATCACTGAATTATTACGCAGGAATGATGAAGGAAATGAATAATGGCAGCATTGTAATCGATGATCTTAACCATTATGAAACCGAAGAGCTGATTAGGATACTAAAGCCTGATATATTCTGTTCGGGTATTAAAGATAAATATATTGCACATAAAGCTGGGATATTTTCGAAACAGCTGCACTCCTATGATTATAGCGGTCCATATGCTGGTTTCAGAGGGGCTGTCAACTTCGCAAGAGACATTACAATGGGATTAACAACTCCTTCATGGAAATTCGTGACTCCACCTTGGAAGCTCGAACCAATGCTTGAAGGAAGTTATGTGGGGAGGTAATGATATGTTAGATTTAACACCAAAAGAATACTCAGAAAGAAGCGCTTTGACTATAAATCCTGCAAAGACATGTCAGCCAGTAGGTGCTATGTACGCAGCGCTTGGAATACATAAATGTCTTCCGCACAGTCATGGTTCACAAGGATGTTGTGCATACCATAGAAAATACCTAACAAGGAATTTCAGAGATCCTGTAATGGCATCTACAAGCTCATTTACAGAAGGGGCTTCTGTGTTTGGAGGCGGAGCTAACTTGAAAACATCAATAAAAAACGTGTTTTCAATATACAATCCTGATATTATTGCAGTTCACACTACATGTCTTTCAGAGACTATTGGAGATGATATACCTTCATTTGTTTCACAGGCACAGATACCTGAAGGGAAAATAGTTATTCATGCTAATACTCCAAGCTATCAAGGATCACATGTTACAGGATTTTCGAATATGGTTAAGGCTATGGTGAAATATCTTGCGGTTAACAGCAAAGCCCCAAATGAAAAAATTAATATCATACCAGGGTTTGTTAATCCAGGTGATATGAGGGAAATCAAGAGAATGCTGAAAGAGTTTGGGCAAGAGTTTATCATGGTTCCTGATACAAGTGGTGTTCTTGATGCTCCAATGACTGGTAAATACGATATGTACCCTAAGGGTGGTACAAAAGTTGAGGAAATAGTAGACTCAGGTAATTCAATGGCAACAGTTGCTTTAGGAAGTTTTGCGTCAGCTGATGCAGCTTATGAGCTTGAAAAGAAATGCAAGGTGCCTTTGAAGGTTTTAAAGACTCCAATAGGGATAAAAGCAACTGATGATTTTTTGATGGCAATCGCTAAGCTGACAGGAAAGAATGTTCCAGCAGAACTTGAAGAAGAAAGAGGTCAGTTAGTAGATATTATGGTCGATTGTCATTACCATTATCACGGGAAAACTGTAGCGATTTTTGGAGATCCTGATTTGGTTATTGCTCTTACTGAGTTTGTATTAACTCTTGGAATGATTCCAAAGTATGTATTGACAGGAACTCCAGGGGAAGCTTTCGAAAAAGAAGTAAAATCTATGCTCAGTGAAGCTGGAATTGAAGGAAAGGTAAAGAGTCAAGGAGACCTTTTTACAATGCATCAATGGATTAAAGAGGAACCAGTAGATATTATAATGGGAACAACATATGGAAAGTATATTTCACGTGCTGAAGATATACCTCTTGTTAGGATTGGATTCCCTATACTAGATAGAAGTGTTCACTCATATTTACCAATTGTTGGATACAAGGGAGCGATGAGAGTTATTGAAATGATCAGCAATACCTTGCTCGACAGACAAGAAAGGGATGCTGCTGACGAAGACCTTGAGTTGATTATGTAAAAAATGATCTAAGGATTCAACATCTGAAAGGGGTGATGGCTATGGAAAATATAATTTCAAATGATATATTGGATGAAAGGAAGAAATCCATTTTTTGCAACAGTCAGTTTAAAGATAATTTGAAGTGTGAGTCAAACAGTGTAGCAGGTTCCGTAAGCCAGCGTGCATGCGTTTATTGCGGTGCAAGGGTGGTGTTGAATCCTATAACTGACGCATTTCATTTAGTACACGGTCCGATTGGTTGTGCTAGCTATACTTGGGATATAAGAGGTAGTCTTACCAGCGGACCCGATATATACAGAAACAGCTTCTCAACTGATTTGCGAGAAGAAAATATAATTTTTGGTGGAGAGAAAAAGCTCGAAGCCGCTATCGAAGAGATTGTTGAAGAGTTTAAGCCAAAGCTTATATTTGTGTATGCTACATGTATAGTGGGGGTAATAGGTGATGATATCGAAGCTGTTTGCAAGAATGCTGAGAAAAAGCATTCAATAAGAATTATACCTGTTCAATCAAGTGGTTTTGCAGGGAATAAAACTATGGGATATAAAGCAGCATGCAGAGCATTATTAAAATTAATGGAACAACCTAAAGTAGAAAAGCTGGAGGGTGTTAACTTCCTAGGGGATTTTAATCTTGCTGGTGAAATATGGATAATTAAAAAGTATTTAAAACAAGCAGGAATAGATATTGTGGCCAAAATAACTGGTGACTCAAGATATGAGGAAATCGTAAAGGCTCCAGGTGCTTCATTGAATATTGTTCAATGTGCTGGTTCAATGATATATCTTGCAGATGAAATGGAAAAGAGATATGGAATTCCATATATAAGAGTCAGTTTTTTTGGTATTGAGGATACAAGGATTTCATTATTGAACATTGCAAACATGATTGGTGATAAGGATGCTTTGGATAAAGTACATAATATGATATATATTGAAGAGCTTAAAATAAGAGAAAAGCTATCTCAGTACAGGGAACGACTAAATGGAAAAAGAGCGGCTATTTATGTCGGAGGGGGATTTAAAGCAATTTCACTTATCAAGCAGTTTAACGCTCTAGGAATGAAAACCGTCATGGTAGGGACACAAACAGGAAGGAAGGATGAGTACGATATTATTAGGTCAATCGCGAATGATGATACCGTAATACTTGATGATACAAATCCTGCAGAGCTTGAAAAGTTTATCAAGGAAAAGGGTGCAGACATTCTTGTTGGGGGTGTCAAGGAAAGACCTCTTGCATATAAACTAGGTATAGCATTTTGTGATCATAACCATGAGAGAAAGCATCCGTTATGTGGGTTTGAAGGCGCAATAAATTTTGCAAAAGAAATTGAACTATCAGTAAATAGTCCAGTATGGGGATATTGTTAATTATAGGAGCTAAGTTTGGGGGGAGTAGTATGGCGAAAAATAGTTTTGTTAATTTAAATATGAATCCATGTAAAATGTGTATGCCGATGGGTGCAGCGCTAGCTTTCAAAGGAATTGAGAACAGTATACTCCTTCTTCATGGCTCGCAAGGTTGCAGTACATATATAAGGCGTCATATGACAGGGCACTATAATGAGCCTATCGACATAGGATCTTCATCACTGAGTGAGGAAGGAACAGTATATGGGGGAGAGAGTAATCTGAAAAAAGCCCTTAAGAATATAATTAAGGTATATAATCCTTCGATTATAGGAGTTGCAACAACATGCCTTGCAGAAACAATAGGTGAAGATATAAAGAGAATAGTAAATGAGTTCAAGAATGAGGAGGATATAGGTAAGCTTAAAATAGTACCTGTTCCTACTCCAGGATATGGGGGAACTCAGTTCGAAGGTTATTTTTTGGCACTTAAAGAAATGGTTTTTGAATTAGCTAAAAATAATAAAGCTAATGGAAAGATCAATGTAATTGTAAACAATCTAAATCCAGGTGATGTTCGAAATATCAAAGAAATACTAAATTCATTTAAAGCATCATATACAATTTTTCCAGATGTTTCAGAAACATTGGATGCTCCGTATACAAAAGTATATACTCGTATTCCTGTTGGAGGAACAAGAATACGTGAAATCGAAGATATGCCAGGTGCATCTGCAACTATTGAGTTTGGATTTACAGTAAACAACGAGTTGTCACCAGGTCAATACTTGATGGACAAATGGGGAGTAAAGCTATTTAGATGTCCTGTTCCAATAGGAATAGAAAATACAGACATATTTATGAGTATTCTTTCAGAAATAACAGGAAAGCTTGTGCCTGATAACATTCAAAAAGAGAAAGGCAGACTGATTGATGGAATGATAGACTCTCATAAGTTTAACGCAGAGGGTAGAGCCGTTATATATGGTGAACCTGAGATGGTATATTCTTTAGGAAAACTTTGCTTTGAAAATGGTATTAAGCCTGTACTAATTTCTACAGGAACTAAGAACAAGGCTTTGAACATTCTTGCACCTGGTACAAAATTTGAGGAGAAACCTCTGATAATAGATGATACTGATTTTAACACTATAAGACATCATGCTAATGAACTAGATGCTAATATATTAATTGGAAACTCTGACGGAAAAGTTATTACAGAAAAAGATGGGATTCCGCTTGTAAGGGTTGGGTTTCCTGTACATGATAGAGTTGGTGCACAAAGGCAGGTCTACACGGGGTATAACGGAACTTTAAGACTGCTTGATGATATAACCAACACACTTATTGAAAACAAATATAATAACTATAGAAAAGACATGTTTGACAAGCATTTTGAGGACGAGGTTGATGATGTGGACGAAAAGACAGCATCTCATCCTTGCTACAGCGGAGGATGCCAGAATGCGAGAATGCATTTGCCGGTAGCTCCTGCATGCAATATTTCTTGTAATTACTGTAACAGAAAGTATGACTGTCAGAATGAAAGCAGACCTGGTGTTACAAGTAAAGTATTATCCCCAAAAGAAGCATTAGAAAAATTTATCCAAGTAAGAGAAAAGGTAAAAAACCTGAAAGTCATTGGAATAGCAGGGCCAGGAGATGCCCTAGCAAATTTTGAAGAAACAAAAAGAACGCTTGAAATGATAAGAACAGTTGACACTGATATTACATTTTGTCTATCTACGAATGGTCTTATGCTGATTAATTTTGCAGATGAGCTTGTAAGACTTGGTGTCACTCATGTAACAATAACAATAAATGCAATTGATCCAGCGGTAGGAGCCTTGATATATAAACATATAAACTTTATGGGGGTTACTTTTAAAGGGGAAGCAGCAGCGAAAATTCTTATAAATAATCAGCTAGCAGGTCTCAAATATCTATCTTCAATGGGGGTTGTATGTAAAGTTAACATTGTTATGATAAAGGGTGTCAATGATAATCATATTGAGGATGTTGTTGAGAAAGTGAAAGAGTGCGGAGCATTCATGACCAATATAATGCCTCTGATTCCAGCAGGAGGAAGTGTATTTGAGAATATGCCCATGACAAGCAATAAGGAGCTTAATGAGCTTAGAAAGAAGTGCAATATTCACTTGAAGCAAATGTATCATTGCAAACAATGCAGGGCTGATGCTATAGGAACTTTGGACGATGACATTTCATCAGAATTTATGAATAACACTTGTAACGCAAATGTAAGTGATATTACTAGTGGAGATAAGCCAGAGTTCACTTTCGCGGTAGCTTCAAAAACGAACATGTATGTTGATCAGCACTTTGGTTATGCAGAATCATTGTATATTTATAAATATAGCGAAGCAGGTGTAAAGCTTATTGAACAACGTAAGATCAATAAGTATTGTCTGGGAAGCTCTGATTGTGATCAGGATGATAAGATTACTTCGATAAAAAAATACATTTCAGATTGTAATGCAGTTATTGTTATGAGAATAGGATTCCAGCCATTAAAAGAGCTTGAGAGCGCAGGAGTAAAAGTTATACAGACTTGTGAGAGAATAGAGGATGCTATAAAGAATGCGGCTGAAGAGCTTTCTAAAACTGGTTTTGTAAGCCTAAAGTAAAGTAAGAATAAAGGGAGGAATGTAAAATGCAAAAACCTAAGCATCATATATTTATATGTTCAAGTTCAAGGATCACAGGGCAACAAAAGGGATTTTGTCATTCAAAAGATTCAGTCTCGATAATACAGCGGTTTATGGAAGAGATCGAAGAGAGGGAACTAGGTGGAGATATAATGGTCACAAATACTGGTTGCCTGGGAATTTGTAGCATGGGACCTGTTGTAATAGTATATCCTGAGGGTGTCTGGTATAAGGAGGTTACTGTAGATGATGTGGCTGAAATAGTTGAAGAACATCTTGAAAACGGAAGGGTTGTGAGTCGCTTAGAAATTTAATTTTCTTGAATTATAACTAAAGTAAGGTTGTGATGATTATGAAACGGCTAATTGGTGTATTTTTATTGTGTTGCATATTTTTTGCCATTTTGGGATGTGCGAGAATGGGAATGGTTGAAAAAGGAGATCGCTATAAAATTATTGTTTTTGCTGCAGCAAGTCTAAAAGAAAGCTTTACTGAAATCGGTAATCAGTTTGAAAAAATGGAAGGCGATAGAGTGAAGGTGGAATTTAATTTTGCGGGAAGCCAGACTCTAAGAACTTCGTTAGAAAATGGGATTAAAGCTGATTTGTTTGCATCAGCAGATATTAAAAATATAGAAAAGTTAAAAGATGAGGGACTTATTTCTCATTATGATATCTTTGCAAAGAATAAGCTTGTTTTAATTAGGAACAAAGAATCCGAGTATGAAGTGAAAGATCTTAAAAGTCTAACATCAAATGGTATAAAAATAGCTGTTGGTGATCGTACTGTCCCCGCAGGTAAGTACTGGGAGTTAGCCTTAGAAAAAGCTCTTAAGGATGGAACCATTGAAAAACAAGATAAAGAAATGATTGAAAATAATATTAAGACGAGAGAGCTTAATGTTAAAGATGTAGTGAGCAAGGTATTGTTGAACCAGGTTGATGTAGGAGTGGTTTACTTGACGGATATAAATGAGTCGAATTCGGATAAACTTCAAGGAGTAGTTGTTCCAGTATTTGAAGAAATAATCGCATCATACCCTGTTGCTGTATTAGGTAAATCAGAGAGTAATGAATACGCAAAAAAGTTTTATGATTATGTTCTATCAAATGATGTAAAAAAAATTCTTGAAAAATATAAGTTTATTGTAGAATGATAAGAATAAGGTTATTCCCAAAAATAACTGGTCAACTGGCGATTTCAAAAATACTGATTCATAAGGAGGTGCAGATATGAGTAGCAGAATCGAACCAATTATGGTAGTACTCGAAAAAGAGCTTAATAATTCTGATCGTAAAGTGAGAAGAACCAGTATTGATAAAGAAAAGATTCTTATGCTTATACTGATTATAACTGCTCTTCTTTATTTTACAATTGTAATGATTCCGATTATATCAATAACAGGGACAGCAGGATTTATAAATACCATGAATTCAATTGGTAGCTATGAAAACATTTCTGCTATTGGTATTAGTTTATTAACTACAACATTAAGTGTGGTTATAACATTTATGCTTGGAACGCCAGTAGTTTTTATTCTTATGAACAGTAAAAAAACTATATTTGCTAAATTGCTTGATATGATGGTGCAAATACCCACGGTATTACCTCCCGCTGTAGCGGGTATTGGGTTGATTCTTGCTTTTGGTGGGAACGGTTTTGTGGGAAAGTTGCTTGAAAGATTTGGAGTGGAAATTGTTTTTACACCTATTGCCTGCATCTTAGCACAAGTTTTTGTAGCATCTGGTCTTTATATAAGGGTTTTGAAAAGTGCTGTTGATGAGATAGATCCTCAGATAATAGAAATAACATATGTAATGGGAGCTGGAAGGATAGAAGCTTTTTTAAAGATAGTTATTCCAATGCTCAAAAGGCCTATAATTTTCGGACTAATTCTGTCGTGGACTAGGGCGTTGGGGGAGTTCGGAGCAACAATTATGTTTGCAGGAAATGTTTTGGGAAAAACAAGAACCATGCCACTTCAAATTTATACTTTGATGCAGACAGATATAACCAAGGCAGCCGCTTTGGCAACATTGCTTCTAATGATGACCGTTATAATGATGTCATTAATAAAAATATTGTTAAGGGAATGAGGTGGTTTTATGGCATTGTCATTAGGGAATTTTAGATCATTAAAAATTATTGACAAGACACTTGTTGGAATTTTTTTAAATAAAAATAACTTTTCGGCAGATGATGTATTAAATTATTGTTATCTTTTAAAATCAATTGGAGTTGATGTTTTTGAGATAGATTCAAAAGTAATGAAAAAAATTGAAAAAATACCACGAGGGATTGACTTTTTATATCAGTTAAATTCACAAAATGATGTAGAACACTGCATTAAAGTTGGAGTCAAGCATTGTGTGATAAAGTGGACGAAGTTGATAAATCCATTTTTGTATGAATTAATATTAGAGAATAATATAGATCTAACAGTTGAATATGAAGTTGAAAATATATTGGATTTATACAAGCTTGATAAGATGCTTACAATAGGAAAGGTTAAGAACACTGGAAAGCTTAGGGTTAAAGGACTCGACAAAATCATATCAAGTTCTTGGATAGAAATTATGGAAGCTATCGGCACAAAATACAACCTAAATATTGATGTGTGCCCTGAAAATTCATTTAGTTTTGCTACTTCATTAGCTGTTGAAGCAGTAATGGGTGGAATTAATACTATTACGGCATCCTTTATGGGATATGGAACAAGAAAGGGATATGCATCAATTGAAGAGATTTTAATGTCAATAAAACTGCTTATGGGAATAGAAACTGATATAAAGCTTGAAACTTTACCCAATATAAGAAGGGTTTTTGATCAAATGACTGGAATGATTGCGCCAGGTAATAAACCTGTAGTAGGGGCTGATATATTCAAATATGAGTCAGGTATTCATGTAGATGCAATTGAAAAGGAACCAATGACATATGAGCCATTCAAACCAAATGAAGTTGGTCAGAATAGGATGATTGTAATAGGAAAGCATTCGGGAAGAAAGTCTGTTAAGAGAAAGCTCAAGGATTTTGGAAAAGAAGTGAATGATGAAATACTATGTTCAGTTTTGGAGTCTATAAGGAATAAAAGTATAGAAATGAAACGTGGGCTAAATGATCGTGAGATAATCGATATATTATCGTTAAATAAGGTGATGTAGTTTTTATATTAATTGTATTTAATTTAGCTTAAGAAATGAGGGGATTATATGATTAGGATCGTTGATACAACATTGAGAGATGGTGAACAAAAAGCAGGGATTGCTCTTTGTATGCAGGATAAAGTTGAAATAGCAAAACTTCTTAGTCGTGCAGGTATTTACCAGATTGAAGCTGGAATTCCAGCAATGGGTGGAGATGAGAAAAATAGTATTCGGAAGATTGCCTCGCTAGGTCTAAAAAGTAAGATTTCTACTTGGAATAGGATGAATATTGCGGATATAACACACTCTATTGAGTGTTTTCCAGACATAATACATATATCAGTACCTGCTTCTGATATTCAGATAAAATCAAAATTAGGAAAAGATAGAAGGTGGGTTGTTGACAATCTTAAAAGGTGCATTTGTTTTGCTCTTGAAAGCGGATGTGAAACTATCATAGGAATTGAAGATGCATCTAGAGCTGATTTGGGTTTTATTTTGGATATTATATTTGCAGCTTGTTATGAGGGGGTAAAAAGGATTAGATATGCAGACACAGTAGGAATATGTTATAGGGAAAAAGTTTATAAGGACATAAAAGCTTTGAAATCAGTATTTGATATAGGTATTGAATTTCATGCTCATAATGACCTTGGAATGGCTGTTTCAAACTCAATTGCAGCTTATAGAGCTGGTGCAGACTATATAGATTGTACAATTGGAGGTATAGGTGAGAGGGCAGGAAACTGCGATTATCATGAGTTTGTAAGATCGGCAAAGGCATGTCTTGGAGAATTAGATTATGTTACATTAACAGATGTAATAAATATACAGAATAGTATTATGAGTATGATTTATACAAGAGCAGTTTCTTAGGATCCTAGACTCCTTATATAATTAAAAAAGATGATTTCTGTACAGTACAGAAATCATCTTTTATTCTAATATAGGTTTAAATTAATAGTTCGCAGGAGTTGCTCCAAAGTGTCTGGAGAGATTCACAACATCAGCTGTTTATAAATTCGTTTTAACTATAGCCAAGAATAGTTATCCCAATACTAACGATTACTTGTTGGATTGCAATCATTTATAAACTTTACAGTCTTTCTTTCCTAAAATGGCCCATGCAAATGCTCCATATTCAAAAACAATGGGTTTTTCTATTAATAAATAACAATATTTGCCGATAAGTTTATATGAAAATAATATTTTTGTTTCTTGATTTTAACCATTCAAATAAAATCTTGAGGGAAATCTAACCCCTGCTTGATTTGTAAATTTTTATTCACAAATTTTTCAAAAACTGACCTGGAAAAATTTGATTTTTTATGAAAGAAAGGGGCATGATTTATGAAAACTAAAAAAATTAAGCTTAATTTGGGTATGAAATTAATGATTCTCATGCTAGTAACAATTTTGAGTAGTATTCTAACGATTGTACTGACAAGTTATTTCATATCTAAAAAATCTTTAACAGAATTATCAGAACAAAACCTTAACAATACTAAAGAACTAGCGTATAACCAACTTAAAACTGCAACTGAAGCTTCGATACATAACTATTTAAGATCTTGTGCAGAGAAAAATAAGGATATTGTTAGATATTTTTACAATCAATATAAATCAGGGCTAATAAACGAGGATGAAGCTAAGAAAGAGGCTGAGAAAGTGATTTTAAGCCAGAAAATAGGCGCCTCAGGTTATATATACTGTGTAAATTCTAGTGGTATCATAAAAGTACATCCCAAAGAAGACTTAATTAATACTGACCTTTCAAAATATGAGTTTATTCAAGAACAAAAAAGAGTTAAAAGTGGTTATATAGAGTATATGTGGAAAAATCCTAATGAGACAGAGGAGCGATCAAAAGCTCTGTATATGGAATATTTTAAAGAATGGGATTGGATAATATCAGCATCTTCATATAAAGAAGAGTTTTATCAGTTGGTAAAAATAGATGATTTCGAAAAAAGCTTTTCTCAAATCAAGCTAGGAAAAACTGGGTATGCCTACGTATTAGATACTAAAGGCAACCTGTTGATTCACCCTCAACAAAAAGGCAAAAATATTTATGATTCAAAAGATTCAAATGGTAAGTATTTTATCAAAGAAATTTGTAACAACAAAGAAGGAAAAATGATTTATCCATGGAAAAACCCTGATGAAAAAAAGTCAAGAGATAAAATAGTTGTATACAAACATATTCCAGATTTCAACTGGATTATTGTGTCGGGTCTATATTTAGATGAGCTATACTCTAGTGCAAATTTGTTAAGAAACATTTTGATCATTGTCTCAGCTATTATATTAGTTATACTAAGTCTATTTTCAATTATATATTCCAGAAGAATCACTAAAATATTCAAAAAGTTGATTAACATATCAACAAAAGTATCGGATGGTGATTTTACGTACTCAGATATAGAAATAAATTCAAATGATGAGCTTGAAGACTTATCTGTTTCATTTGAAGTTATTAGGGATAAACTGAAATCTATGATCAATGAAGTGAATAAGAATACAGCTGATGTTCGAGAGTTTTCAAAAAAAATGAGAGAAGATTCTATAACAACTGTTAAAGTGACCAGCGAAATCTATGATGCAATTGACCAGATAGCTGTTGGTAATCAGGAAACAGCTGAAAATGCTTCAAATATTCATATATCAGCAGATACAGCAGCTAAATCATCTAATGAAACATCAAATTATATCGTTGATTTGCTTGAAAGTTCAGATAAGATGGTTCAAACTTCAAAAAAAGGTGAGATTTTGATCGGAAACCTTACTCAGAGTATAGATGATACTAATGAAAATGTAAATTATATCAATCAGAAAATGCATGATCTTATTGAACAAACTGAGAAGATAAATGATATTTCTTCAGTAATAAGAGGCATTGCTGCCCAAACAAACCTTCTTGCCCTAAATGCAGCAATAGAGTCTGCTAGATCTGGTGAAGCTGGTAAAGGCTTTGCTGTAGTAGCAGAAGAAATCAGGAAGCTTTCTCAAGAAACCAATAATCAGGCAAATAGTATTTCAACCCTAATAAATATTGCTACAGAAATTATAAAAACTTCTGCAGAAGGAACAAAAAAAGTATATGATTTGTTCAAAAATCAGGTTTCAATGGGAAAAGAGGTTAAAAACTATTTTATCGAACTATCTGAAAATATAAGCAACGAAGCAACATTTTTAAGTAATATCAATAAACAATCTTTTGAAGTGAAAAATCAAGTCGAGAAAGTTTTTTCAGAAATAACGAGTATTGCATCCATCGCTCAGGAAAATGCAGCTTCGTCCGAAGAAGTCTCAGCATCAGTCATTATTGTTCAGTCAATGACTAAAGCGTTAGAAACTAATTCTTCCAATCTCTTTGAAATGGTTGAAAATCTTGAAAAAGAATGCTCAAAGTTCAAAATATGAAGAACAAAAAGATGATTCCTGTACAGAACAGAAATCATCTTTTATTGGAGGGATTTACGAAGTAAATCCATAAAATATGGTATGATTAATAGTCAGAAGGAGTTGCTCCAAAGTGTCTGGAGAGATTCACAACATCAGCCATATTAATAGAACCATCCAAATTTGTATCATAAGTTTCAACATACTTGCTATCACCTGATACAGAATTAAATGCACTTGCAAGCACTATAACATCATTCATATTTATAGCATTATCTTCTTTTAGATCTCCTACCCACATTTTAATAGGATCGTGTGTGGAACCCATAATAAGATTTATTGTATCGTTAGAAATTGTTCTTGTAAGGTATCCTGGCTTGTTAATTATAACACTGTAATCGATCAAGTCATCAGGAACATTTTTTATTTCAAAAAATCCTTCAGCATTTGTTTGAGCTGATAAAGATGTGCCTTTAAGTGTTACAGTAAAGGATTTTTGAATATTTGCATTGCTTGAAACCAAATCAGGTGCAATAACTCCTGTAAGAGTATTTGAATTCTCAGTAGGAGTAGGTCTTGGCTTTGGTGTTGATGTAGGTCCAGGATTTTCAGGTGAAGGAACATTTCCATAATACTCTCCAACAGACATACCATTTTTCCCAAGTGGAACCTGATGATCTAGTCCAATGAACTTTCCTCCAGATTGCCATAACGCTTTCTTTAATAAGCCATATTTGCTATCGTCCCATGTAGTCCAATCGTTTCCTATTAATCCACCAGTGTCGCCAGAGTTTGGATTTATGCACCAGAAGGTATGATGAATTCTGTTTTCTATCATGTAATCTCTTAGGAGCTCCATCCATTTCTGGTTTTTGCCACCATCCATATGACCACCCCACTCACCAATAAGGAGAGGAGCAATCTTTTGATCGTCAATATAAGCCCAAGTATCATACCAATAATCATCAAGTAATGTTTGCGTAGTGAAATTCTTATCAAACCATGATTGAGCATATACTGAAGGACCATAGTCATGTGGGGAATAAACAAGCTTGCTATTGTCTTTGCCAAGCTGTATTGGATAGTCTTTAACTCCTCTTAAGTTTCCGCCCCACCATGCACCATACCATGGTGCAGCATCGCCAGTAGCACCCCATATATCTGGAGTATCGAATGTATATCCTTTATCAGTCTTTGGATATTGCTCAGTACCTTCTACAAGTACTAACGCATTAGGGTTTACCTTTAAAATAGCATTTCCGCATGTCTCAGCAGCATATTTCCAGTTGTTTTCATCTGTGGAATTATCCCATTTAGCCATGTCAGCAGGTGCTGATCCACCAGTATATCCGCGTTTGCCATGAGGCTCGTTTTTTAAGTCATATGCAAGAATAGTATCATCGTTTTTATATTTTTCTGCGAGCCAAACAATTGAATCCATCCATTGTTTAGTAGTAATTGTGCCAGCTGATTTTGATTCAACTCCGTACCAAAGAGGATATATGTGCCCTGAGTTGTCGGCTGCGGCACTATGTACATCAACTAGAACTTTGATTCCAAGTTCTTTGCAAAACTTCATGCTAGTGTCAAATATTACCATACTGTTCGCTGGTTTACCTGTTTCTGGGTCAACAAATTCAGGATTAACTCTGATATAATCATTATCTGCTGCGGTAACACTTGAAACACTATTCGGTTTGCCTTCCATCCAACTGCACAAAAGCTCGCTTGAGATTGGAATTCTGAGAAAACCAATACCTCTGTCAGCAATAGCAGTCAAAATACCCTTTACATCGTACCATGCACCATGGAAGACGTTTTCACTACAGTTGAATCCAAACCAGTTAGCTCCAGTCAACCAAACCTCATTTCCGTACATGTCAAGGATCTTATCGCCTTCACAATGCAGCCAGTCGTCGTTGTTTGAGTCAACAGCATGTACTGCGGGACTGAAACTTGAAGATAAGCAAACAGTTGTCAAAAGTGCCGTAGCAGCAATTGTAGAAACGATTCGTTTAAATTTTTTCATACACTTATAACCTCCCCAATAAAAATAAAATTTTTATATATTTAAAATCTTTATTAATCTACTTTTCTAAATCTCCAGATGACCAATTATTTTTTAAAATTCACCTAGATGCAAAAGATTAATTGATTTTAATATAATTTTTCTTATACTTATATTTTAGTGAATATTTAGAATTAAATCAACCGTTTTAATTATATCTTGATAGAAATATTACTATAAAGTATTGTTTTATAATTTTTTTCTGGTTAAATTATAGTTACTAATGTATAATAAATTGGTATAAATAAAATTTTTCAATAAAATTTATGAAACTTGTAATAATATTCTTAATATATATCTGTTTAGAAAATTATAATGCATTTATTGAAGAATATAAATAAAAATAAAGGAGCTATAAATGGAAAACTTGATTTTTAAAGATCTGGATCTTTCAGATGAAGTTAAACTCGCGATTGCAGAGATGGGCTTTGAGGAGGCTACACCTATACAATCCCAATCACTTCCGCATATTATTAATGGGAGTGATGTTATTGGACAAGCACAGACTGGTACTGGAAAGACATGTGCGTTTGGAATACCAGCAATTGAAATGCTTGATCCTGATGTTGAGAGCATTCAGGTATTGGTGTTGTGTCCTACAAGAGAGCTTGCAATACAGTCTTCAGAGGAGCTCAAGAGTGTATCAAAGCACAAAAGAAATGTTAAGATTTTGCCTGTTTATGGAGGACAGCCAATTGACAGACAGATTATGGCACTTAAGAAGCGTCCACAGATAATTATTGGAACGCCTGGTCGTATCATGGATCATATGAGAAGACGCACATTAAAACTTGCAAATCTTAAGATGATTATTCTTGATGAAGCGGATGAAATGCTTAATATGGGATTCCGTGAAGATATTGATACAATACTTGAGAAGGTTCCTGAGGACAGGCAGACCATTCTTTTTTCAGCAACAATGCCAAAAGAAATATTGGATCTTACCTCGAAATATTTGAAGGATCCCGTACACATTAAGATTGCACATAAAGAACTTACTGTTCCAAGCATAGAGCAGTACTATCTTGAGGTTAGTGAGTCATCCAAATTAGAAGTGCTTTCAAGACTTCTAGATACAAACGATATCAAGCTTTCATTAGTATTTTGCAATACTAAAAAGCGTGTGGATGAGATAGCTTCAAGTCTACAGTCAAGGGGATATTCAGCAGAAGCTCTTCATGGGGATATGAGACAGGAACAAAGGGATAAGGTAATGAACAAGTTCAGAAAAGGAAATTTTGACGTATGTGTTGCCACTGATGTTGCCGCCCGTGGGATTGATGTAGATGATGTAGAAGCAGTTTTCAACTATGATATTCCAAATGATGAGGAATACTATGTTCACAGAATAGGAAGAACAGGAAGAGCTGGAAGAGCTGGTAAATCCTTCACATTTGTGACTGGAAGAGAAATATACAAGCTTAAGGATATTCAGAGATATACAAAGTCAACTATAACACTTATGAAGCCACCAACGTTTAACGATGTTGAAGAGACTAAAATGGCTGCAATTCTTGATACACTAAAGAATAGTCTTAATGATGACAAATACACAAAATACATCAGCTATATAGAAAAGATCACAGGGGATCCAAACAATCAAAGTGGAGATGATAAGTTTATTACTACCCTTGATGCGGCAGCTGCCCTTCTAAAAATGTACGTTGACCAAAATGTTAAACAGATTACGATGGTACAGGAAATAGATGAGGAAAAGACATTTAATGATGGGGACATGGTAAGGCTGTTTATTAATATTGGTAGAAGCAATAAGGTTCAGCCAAAGCATATCATAGAAAGCATAGCGTCTTCAACAAGCCTGCCAGGTAGGCTTATCGGAGCTATTGAGATATTTGATAACTATACTTTTGTTGAAGTTCCAAGAGAATATTCAAACGAAGTGCTTGATTCAATGAAGAATTATAGATTGAAAGGCAAGCAGATCAATATTGAAAAGTCTCAGAAAAAGAAAAAGTCAACAAATAACAAGGACGGTTACAAAAAGGATTATTCAGGCGTTGCAAGCGGGATTAAGAATACGATAAATAAAAAGAGCTATGGCGGTAGAAAAAACTCCGGTGGCATAAAGAGCAATACTAGAAATTCAAACAGTATAAAAGATCCACAATAATAACCGTGTAATAATATCAATGAACTATTGAAAATATATGCCATTTTATGATATTATTTAATACCTGTGGGTTATTTTATATTGGCTTAAACCTTGAACATTATGTTAAGGTTTTAAGATAAATTTTGCGCTTTTTTAATGCTACCCTGCAAGGAAGGATATTCTTGGGACAATTAAGTTGGGATTGTCCCTCTGTATCCGACCTTATTTAGAAGGATCTACAACTAATAAGTTCAGTTGATCACCCGTTATGCATCTGCCGCCTTCAGGTGTAACAAAGTAAGTGTTTTCAGTACCAACCATACCAATTTTATCAATTCCTTTTTTAGGTTCGATTGCAAAAGCCATACCTTCTTTAAGTGGGTCATCAAACCCTTCAGCAATAACAGGATACTCATCAATTGTAAGACCAATTCCATGTCCAAGGAATTTTACTTTTCGACTTCCAAATCCCATAAAGTTATCTAAAAAATCTGGTTCCAATTTTGACATTACAGATTTGTAAATATTTGAAGGTGTTTCTCCAGGTTTTAGCATTTGAGCAACTTGATTTTGAATATCGACACATTTATTATGTGCATCTAGTACTTCTTGTGAAGGCATCTTTCCAAAAAAATAAATCATGGTTTTGTCGGTATGGTATCCATCAACTCCACATCCAATATCAATAAAAACTAGATCTCCAATTTTAAGCTTTCTTTCTCTATTACCCAAAACAGGTACAGCTGGACACATTCCAAGGTTTCCACCAGGACCATCAAAATACGCTGGATATATTGAGTTTTCTCCGAAACATATATTACCCAATATAACCTCAGTATCAAACATTCCGAATCGTGTTACTCCATGATGTCCCTCCTCCATCATTATGTTAAACAAAGCACTTGTGAGATCTACTTCACTCATACCATCTTTAAATAACTTTGGAATACGTTCTTCAAGAATTCTGCGATGAATATCTCCAGATTGTTCCATTAATTGTATTTCATAAGGACTCTTCACTGACCGTACCTTTGATATCTGTTTGTCAAGTGATTGGGCCTCTTTAAACTGAAAGTGCTTTATAAACCTCTCATACATAGCCAAAGGAACAACGTTTTTTTCCATATATATAGTTTCAGGAAACTTTCCCAATTGTGAAACAACATCTCTATAGCTTTGCATGAATCTAATGTCAGGGAAGAGTGACTCATTTAGGGCTCTTTCAAAGCTTCTTCTAACCCAGTAAACAGCATTATCTTGTCTTTTAATAATGATTATTCCATCCTGCATGGTTCCCGTAAAGTAAAACTGATTTACTTTGCTGGTGATTACAGCCATTTGCCAATTAGGATTATCTATATCCATTTGCTTTCTAAAAAGCTCCATTCGAGTGTTCAGTTCATATATTGGTACTTGTTTAAGCATAGAATTTCTCCTTTAGTTTAATGTATATCTATAATACCACGTGCAATATTATAAACGAATTTTATCTCTTTTTCTAGGGTTCTACATGTTGTATTGAATACATTTACTTTTTAATCTGTTAATACTAATATTGAACTAATATAATAATAGTGGTAAAATTGCCTATACTGATATATGTAATGTAGAAAGTGATTGGAGGTGGTTATCTTGAAGAAAACAATTATTTTATTTGGATGGGTTCTATTGATAACTGTTTGCAGTAAAACTGATGCCAAATCACAAGTAAAACAGAAGAATATATTTATCGATTCAACAATATATTCATCGTTCAAGTATTTGCCTGATACGGATATGCATGTGATATTTGGAAAGTGCGGTGTTAATAAAACGTTTAATATAAAATCCATATACCTCTCAAAGAATAAAAAAGAGGTAAGTGGATACGTAAGTAGAAGATCAAAATGTTTAATGAAATCTAATACTGATTGGCTAGGACCATATTGTATGAAGTCTCTTAATGATGATGATGATGTAGGAAAGAGAGGCTTTACAGGAGGTTGGCACGGAAGTAATGGAAACGGAACAGGTAATCCTACGGCTAAAACAATCAGTGTTTCTGTTACGGTTGGAGGTAAAAAAGTCAAAAAAAACAAGATATACTCTGGAGATGTTGAGATTACGGCAGTCAATCTAATACAAGCATATAATACAGTAGAAAGTGGTAAATATGTATTAAAAGAAGTAGTAAAGTATAAGGTAACTCCAAAGAAAATATATGTTTCGGTTGAATCAACAGCACTTGAGGACGTAATGGTTTTAAAGTATTATGGACTACAGACCCAAAATAAACCTTGGAGTGATACAGTCAAATACAGTAATGGAATAACAGCTACTGTTAATGAGTATTCTGACTCAGGTCCCCAAAAAGAAAATGCAGCGAGTTCTTTCTCTATTATATCAAAAAATAAAAAGCATACTTTGATTGCGAGAATTAATTCAAATTATGGACTTGGAAAATTCAAGTATCTACCAGAGGGTATGCCCACAATTTTTACAGAAAGTTATGGAAAGACATATTTTAATTTGGTTAATGACGGGGATATGCAAGTTTTGAAGAATGAATCGTTTGGATGGAAGGGCAGCTATGAGTTTAAATGAAATCTCGGGAATTTATATTTTAAACATGATTATGAGAAGACCTGCTAGATTAAAAGATAGTTTACTTTTAATCTAGCAGGTCTTCTATATCTGATGTCTATTTATTTTTTTAATGCAAAGCTTTCTAAGAGAGGGATTCCAAATCCTTTTTTGTTTATCAATACCTAGAGACATATGGGGTAATATTGTAGATATTAGAAATGGTATGAGGGATTCCAAATCCTTTTTTGTTTATCAATACCTCTCTTTTCTGACCATCCCAGTCTATTATATATCCAAGCTTTTCAAAGTCGCGAATTTTGATATATACTGTTCCTTTATTGTTAATTCCTTTCATTATTGTTTTCTTACCATCAACCATAACATAAGCAACTTTTTTATTATTATCCCAAGCAACATCTTCGCCTAGTGCTTCACCAACTTTTCTTAAAGGAAGATATGTAGATCCATCCTTTGAAATATATGACATGCCTATCTTCTTGTCTTTTCCATTGTTGTAATGAAGATTTGCTTCTTTTGATTTAAGCTTTACTGTAACCTTGTTTACTTTTGGTTCAACAATTGAGAAAACAATTTCATTGAGCTCGTCAGGAGTAGTTGATTTTGTTGGATAGACTACTTGATATTCAGCGAGTTCGGTTGATTTTGAAGCTACTGTAATGTTTGAAGTAACCTGATCTTCGTATTGTATGTTTATGGATGTATTTGATTCGTAACTGCCGCTATCAGTTTTTGTAATGAATAAGTTTAAAGAAGAACCTTCAATGCTTTTTATAGCATCATCAAATGATGGATCGTTTTCGAGCTCCTCAATATCTTCCTTAGGGGTTTGTTTAACTTGAGATCTAAACTCATCAAGACCTGAAATCATTGTAGCTTTATCAAAGTCTTCGCCCGCAAAGCTTTTTATTGTTTTCATCTCATCATCAGTAAGTGAATTAACCTTCTTTTTAAGAGTATTTGTTATATGATCGATATTGTTTGAGATATAGTTAACTAAGTCAATAAACATTGGCTTTAGATCTTTTGGAGTTAATTTAAGCTCATACCCATTGTCTTTTTTACTTACAGCCTTTGTTGAGTAATCTTTTAATGCTTCTTTGAAAGTATCTTTGAAACCATCAACCAATGTTGAAATCTTATCGCTATTAATCTCTGAAACATCAAACATTGCACTCTTATCTTCCTTATCTAAAAGAGAGTCAAGATCAATTCTTACATATTCAACTTTTGATATTATTTCATCAATTGTCTTTTCAACGTTTGGATCATCCCACTTAGCAAGTGGTCTTACAAACTTTAAGAGATCATCAATCTTAATAAATAGCTTTTTCTGATCAGTGATTATTGTGGTAACCTTTGTAAACTCAGTCTCGCCAGTTTTGCGGAACTCAATGCTTGCTTCACCTTCATAAGGGTTCTTTTTTACTTTGGATACGATCTTTAAATCAAAACCTGATTGCAATATTTTTTTTAGTTCTTCCAGTTCTCCTGGAATTTCAGCAAGCGTATCATCCATTAACTTGCCCTTCATTGAAAATGATATGATATTAGTGCTTTCGACAATCTTAAGTTTTGACATTTCACTCATTAAAGAATACATTGAGAATTCTTCACTTGAGCAGCCTGCAAATGATAATAGCATTATTGCTATCAGCAATATTGAGATATACTTTTTCATAATTAACTCTCCCCTTGTAAAATAGTTGTATTAATTGTATTTAATTTATATAGATTTGTTTAACAATTCCACTATACCATCTATATGCTAAAAATGTCTATATAGAAATAGTAAATAAAGAATTAACAAATAATAAACAAAACGTTCTCAGGAGTCAGTTTAAACTCTGGCGAATTATTCTGACTCCTGAATTCTAACTCCATAATGCTTAATTACTCAATCGGTTCAAATATTTCTGGATCAACTAGTACAGGACCGATTTGCGGAGGAGTTCCATCAAGCGTGATATATCCTGTTATGATTGAAGCTTTGTTACCTTCAGCGTCAACGGCTTCGATTGTATAAGAGAATACTCCATCAAGCAGGATGTTTCCTGAGTCATCTTTAGCATTCCACGAACAAGATCTTGCACCAGCTGCATCATTTCCATTCCAGAGTGTTCTTATAAGCTGCCCTGAGCTGTTGTATATCTTAATTGTTGTGAGAACATCTTTTGATACAGTATATTTTATTGTGCAAATATCTTTGCCTGGCATATCTGGTCCAAATGGATCTGGAGAGTCACTGACCGCAGATATTACAGGTATTTCAGGTGAAGGTTTTGCAGGATTATCTGGGTTAGTTGGGTCAGTAGGATTAGTCGGATCGGTTGGTAATGAAGGGTCAACAATTGGAGTAGGATTAGTTGGGTCGCCAGGCAATGTAGGATCAACAATAGGAGTAGGATTAATTGGAGTATCTGGCAATGTAGGTGGATCAGTAGGTATTGGAGTTACTGTAGTGTTGTCAGGGTCCCCTGGCTCAGTTGGATTACTAGGATCAGTACTACTTCTTTTTACTGTAATTGTGCCTACGACCTGACAATTGATCTTTTTTAATGTATTTATTGCTTGAATCTTATAGATGTAGTTACCTTCAGCAACGTATTTTCCTGATTTGTCTGTTCCAAGCCAAGTCACTGTGTTTGATCCCTTTTTAACACTAGATGTATCTAGAGTCTTTACAAGGTTTTCTTCTTGATCATATATTATAATTGTTACATTTGCTTCTGAAGTTAATGTAAATTTGATACTAGAATAAGTCTTTGCTGATGGTATAAATGGATCTGGTGTATCGCTTGCTGAGTTTATAGCTGGATTTCCATCAACAGTTATCAATCCTTTATATGGAATAAATTTATTTTCATCTTGGTCAATAGCAGTGATCCTATAGCTGTAAATACCGTCTTTTACTATTTTGCCAAGAATATTTCTTCCGTTCCACATTATCGAGCTAGTGCCTGCTTTTTTATACATATTGTTTGCAAGAATTGCAACAAGAGCTCCTTTGCTGTCATATATAAAGGTTGTCACATAAGCATCTTTTGTAAGCTTAAAGTATATGGATACAGTACTTGTTTCGTTAGGCTTTGGAGAAAATGGATTTGGGAATACATAGCTTTCATCGATTGATGGCAATACTTCATCATTGTTTGATGGCGTCGGTGAAGGAGAAGTATTTTCATCACTAGATGGTGTCGGCGAAGGAGATGTGCTTTCATCACCAGATGGTGCAGGAGTTGGGGATGATTCCTCGTCTGTTGGTGGTAAAACTGTTTCAGATGGTAACAAAGTTACTTTTTCAACTTTTAATACCAGATCATTATAATCATCAGGATTCAAAACATTATCCTCAGAGGTAATATTTACAGTAAGTATATTGTTTATAAGAGAAGGTTCAGTAGCTTTTAAAAGAGAGCCCTCCCAAATATAACCATCGTTATGTTCGATTCCTAAAGACCAGGTATTTTTTCCATCTACTACAAATGAGTTTCCAATAACTCCATTATACTGTCCATCATAGCCATCACTTCCAGAGATTATGATTCGTTGACTCCATGAAGCGTCCTTTTGTGTTACGGTAACCTTCCATTTACCTGTAAAGTCAACAGTTTGGGTATTTATTGCAGGAGCTTCCATTGCTACGGTTATTTCACCTATAACCTGCATAGCCTTGCTTCCTTTTGCATCAACTGCATCTATTGTATATGTATATACTCCTGTTGGAACCACATCGTTGTTTTCATTTTTCCCTGTCCATTCAATTGAATGGGCTCCTGCTGTTAATTGAGAATTAACTAGGCTTTTCACTATATTTTTGGCGTTGTCATATATTGTTAATGTAACAAGAGCATTTTTTGTAATCGAGTATGAAATAGTATTAGAGTTTAAGCCAGCTCTGAATGGATCTGGTCCATCTGAAACTAGTGTAATTTCAGGTATTGTATGAAGGATGTTCAACTTGCCTGCTGCAACTGCTGTTTGGTTAAGAAGGTCTGCTGCAATTATTCTAATGTTATACTGACCGTCTTTGACCAGTTCACCAGCAAGGTTGGTTCCATTCCATCTAACTGTATTTGTTCCAGACAACTTTTCTACTCCGCTATCTAGTATTGTTACGAGGGAATTTGAACTGTCAAAAATCTCAGTTGTTACATTAGCTTCCTTGCTGAGTGAATAACTCACTTCAAGATCATTACTGCCTAATGACTCGAAAGGATCATGGCTTGTGTTTATAATACTTAGCTTTGGAGCATCATATTCAACTGTTATGGTTCCTAAAATGGTTGACTTGTTGCTGCTTTCGCCATCAACAGTGGTTATTTTATAGCTGTATACTCCGCCTTTTACGAGATTGCCTTTTGAGTCCTTACCATCCCATGTTAGGGTTTTTTCTCCCTTGGCGGAGAAACCGTCAGTAAGAGTACGAATTACAGTATTTGCACTATTGTAAATTGTTACATTTACATCTGCGTTTTGTAGCTGATTGAAGCTAATAGTGCTTTTGCTACTGTTGCCTGGTTTAAACGGATCAGGATAGTCTATCAGTGAGTCTATTAGGGTTATTTCCTCCGCGTTGCCCTGAGGAAGTTTGACTTTTATTAAACCACTAACAGGTTTGGCATTAATACCTGCATCGTTATATGCTTGGATTTTAACAGTGTAGGTGCCTTCAGATACAAATGAACCGTTATCGGTTTTTCCATCCCATTTAACTTCGTTAATTCCCTTTGCTTTAACCTCATTATCAGTAATTGTTCTTACAAGGTAATTAAGGCTGTCGTAAATTTTAACGGCCGTGGTCGCGTTCTCGGATATATTAAATGATATAATAGATGTGTTTATTCCATCAACCTCAAATGGATCGGGACTTGAGCCTATGAAGCTAAGAACAGGTGCTGTGAAGTCAACGGTTATGGTACCAGAAACACTCGGAGCTTTGTTGCCTAGCGAGTCTGTTGCTTCTATTTTGTAAACATAGTTTCCATTTGAAACGATTTTTCCATTGGCATCCTTGCCGTCCCATTCAACACTGTTGCTTCCAGCGTCTACACTTCCTTTAAAGAGTGCTTTAACCAAAGTACCTTTGCTGTCAAAAATATTAATACTTGCATTTGCGGTATCTGAAATAACATAGGTTATTGTACTGTTTTGTTTTCCATCAGGATAAAAAGGATCAGGCGAATCGGATACATCCGATACAAGAATACCTTTATTGCTAGCTGGATCAAGCACGGTAATAATACCAGAAACAGGCTTAGCAACAGTCCCTTTTATACTAGTTGCTTCTACAGTATACGAATAATTTCCTTGTGGAACGATTGTTCCATTTGTGTTTCTTCCATCCCATGAAACGCTGTTTATACCCGAAGCTTTCCATTTTTCAAGCTCAAGTTGGTTTATTACTTTTGAATCGTCACCAAGGATTTTTACTGTAACCAAAGCATCCTCTGACACTCTGTATGAAACTGTTGTTTCGTTCTTGCCATCAGGTGTAAATGGATTAGGGTCTACGGTATGATCAGAAATTTGGAATTTATCTTCACCATTTGCTGATGAAACTGTGAATTTACCTGTCTTTTCTTCAGCTATCTGATCTGTATAATCTATAGCGTTTATTCTATAGCTGTATACACCATTTGGGACAATCTGAGAGGAATTGTTTTTTCCATCCCATGTAACTGAGTTTGCGCCCATAAGTTTATCAGTCTTGTCTTCTAATGTTGCAACAATGATTCCTGAGTTATCATAGATTGAGATACTCACTTTAGCCCCCTCGGATAAAGTGAATGAAAGCTCAGCTAAGTTAAGTCCAGTAGGTTCAAATGGATCAGGATTGAAGCTTATATCGCTTATGACTGGACCCTCAAGATCAACTGTAATTGTACCTGTTACTTCTTCCTTAATAGTGTTATCAAGAGATGCGGCTGTTACTTTATATGTATAAGTACCAGCTGGGACAATTGAATTAGTTGAATTTCGGCCGTCCCAATTGAAGGAATTAATTCCTTTACTTAGTGTTATTTGAGGTAGAGTTTTAACAGTTTCTTCTTGAGCATTTATTATTTCTACAGATACTAAAGCATCCTCAAGGGTATTTAAAGTGATAGTGTTAATGCTTTGACCGTCAGGTTTGAAAGGATCAGGGGTGTCTTCAATTGACGCGATAAGCTTGTTTCCAGTAGATGACTTTATTGTGATTACGCCTTGTACTGGACTAGCTTCGATTCCTGTATTATCAACTGCTGAAATCTTATATCCATAGTCTCCATCTGCTACTATGAATCCGTTGCTGTCTTTTCCGTTCCAGCTTACTTTGTTAACGCCTAAAGCTTTTGAAACATCGTTTTCAAGAAAATTGATAGTTTTATTTGAGTTGTCGAATATTTCAATACTGACTTTTGCATTTTCTGAGAGACTATATGAGATTTCAGTAGAGTTATTTCCAGTAGGTGAAAAAGGATTTGGCAAAACCGTGTTCTCTGTTATTTTAAGTAAAGATGAACCTATTGTTATTGTACCGTTTTCCTGCTTTGCAGCTTTTTTAAAGGCATCAATAGCATCGACGGTATAGGTATATTTTCCGTTCGCAACTAAAACACCATTATCATCTTTTCCGTCCCAAGTAAGTTTGTTTGTTTCAGCTTTAAGGTCTATTTCATTGAATGTCTTAACAAGAACGCCATTGTAATTTGTGATTCTTAGCGTAACTTTTGCATTTTCCGATAGAGTGAAGTCAAATGAATTCTCAGGCGTGTTTTCTGGATAAAATGGATCAGGTGAGTCACTAAGATCGCTTATGACGGGCACAAGCCTTTCGATAATGATCTTTCCAGAGATGGTTGTACTGTGTCCAACCAAGTCTGTGGCTGTGATTTTATAGGTATAAACGCCATCAGGGACGATCTTTCCATTAGCGTCTTTTCCATCCCACTTTGAATAATTCCAGCCTGCAAGCTTTGGAGTGAATTTTTCAAGTGTTCTTATATTATTTTCAAGTTCATCAAAGATATCAATTGTGACAGCAGCACTTTCAGATAAGAAATAGTTTATATTGGCTGTCTTAGGCTTATTGAAGATATTCACCGTAATGCTTGGTAAGTCTGTTTGAATTCCATAGTTTGATGTTTCACGGATTGATAGTTTATATTCTCCTGGGGTAAGACTTGTTGTGTCAAGAGTATAACTAAAGCCGCAATATGCATTCCTGTAGGCAGGATGCTCTCCGCCTACGTCAGGTCGGAAGTCTCCATATTGAGCTTCACCGATAACAGCATCATTAAGCAAAACTTGTATTTTAGATACACCGTTAGCATCTAAAAACCAGCCCTTTAAATTATATTTACCGCTTATTGTCTCCATGTCATCTGGAGTTTCAATGCTTCCTATAGGAGCCAGGATAGGAGTTGGAGTAGGGGATTGTGAAGGAATAGAGGTTGGCAAGGCTGTTGAACCTGACGTTGGGACAGGGGTTACATCTATAGGTCCTGAACCAGATAGGATTGCCTTTTCAAGATCTATAAGACCATATCCGAAGTTTCCGTCCTTACCAAGGAAGCCAAGATCTGTTGCAGTGCTTTCAAGGATGCTCTCAACCTCAGCAGGTGTTAATGATGGATTTTTACTCCAGACAAGGGCTGCTGCACCAGCAACAAATGGAGATGCCATTGACGTGCCGTTCATATTTCCATATGATCCATTGAATGTAGTGCTAAGAATGCTTACACCAGGTGCTGCAACATCAATGTGACTACCAAAGTTTGAGAAACTTGCTCTATTGCTGTTGCTGTCTATTGCTGATACAGCCAAAACATTGCTGAATGCAGCAGGATAGCTAGGAGTGCTTGTATTGTCGTTGCCAGCTGCAGCAACTACAAGAACACCTTTATTGTAAGCGTAATTAACTGCATCTTGAAATGCCTGATCATAATATTGTGAGCCAAGACTTAAGTTTATGACCTTCGCTCCGTGATCAGCTGCCCATATTAAGCCTTCGATAATATCGATTGTCCAACCTGAGCCTGCACTGCTTAATACCTTGATTGGCATGATTCTGCTTTTGCCAGATACTCCTGAAATACCTTTTGCATTATCCATGACTCCAGCAGCTATACCAGCAACATGAGTGCCATGTCCATTATCGTCATTGGCATTGTTTGAGTCGGAAATCGCATTATAACCTGTGATAAGGTTAGCCTGCAAGTCAGGATGATCAGAATCAACACCAGTGTCAACAACAGCAATGATAACCGAGTTATCACCCTTCCATGTGTCCCAAGCGATGTTTGCTTTTATCTTACTTAAGCCCCATTGTTGGTTGTAACTGGTATCGTTTGGAATATAATTTGTATCATATTGATAGTTTAACTGGCAATACTCAACGGAGGGATCTTTCTTGAGATCCTGTATAACTTTGTCTACATTTGTTCCAGGTGAAATCTTAAGATTATGGACATTCAGTTTTTTAATTGATTTTTTGCTCTGTCCACCATGTTTCGAGGTTATGGTTCCAATTGTTTTTCCCTGTTTTAGCTTAACTATCAGTTCTACTCCAGATGAATCAGGGGAAGGAGCACTAAAAACTATAATTCCATAGTTACTGAAACATAGTCCTAATGCCAATAAAAGTGCAATTATTTTTCTCATCCAAAATCCTCCTCGTATAATAGTTTTTGTTAAGGTTTTATATAAGAATTTCCAGTTAAACACTTACGTGTTCACCTTAAACTCACTGAAAATTCACTTCAAAGACATCTTCAAAGATTTCTTCGAAGGCTCTCT
>Ga0209800_10000183_pt1 | contig 121740 bp, 95 predicted proteins | sample Higcelweek8metaG_FD_187174 | JGI IMG/M metagenome (GOLD analysis project Ga0209800, IMG submission 187174) | Freshwater pond sediment microbial communities from the University of Edinburgh, under environmental carbon perturbations - High... | ecosystem: Environmental > Aquatic > Freshwater >... | reverse complement strand
AGTTAATATTAGTTATTATTTCCAAGATACTTACGGTTTTTTCTTTTTTTACTTGTTTTTTATTCAAAAAACTAAGAAAAAAGACCGTAAGATGTTTTGCAATTTACACAAATCATCTTACAGTCTCATGTCAAACGAGTGTCTTTTTTGTTTTTCTTAGCGTATTCAAGCAGCCATGCTATTGATGCGGTCGGAACAAAATCTGTAAAAGGTATCAGTTCTTCTGCTACACCCATAATTGCCGTTTTCTTATGTTGCCGAAATAACAATAAAATCAACACTCCACTAATAGGCCCCCAAATTGTATCCCCTCCCTCACCAAATGCAGGAATAGCATACGATGCGTAGCCCACTCCGTCTATGATAAGTGCTGATATAAGCTTTAAATATTTTTTTCTGTTATACTTACTTGATCTTTCTTCTATCATTTTCTTGCTCCTTCTCTGAATTATAACTACTCACGTCGTATAAATAAATATTTAATAAACAAATACTTTCTTAATCTTGTAATACCATTTCATAGCAAAACCAATCAATATCATACATTCTAGTTTCACCACAACATTGAAACTTTAATTTCTCATATAAAGACAATGCTGAAGGATTTGCCTTGCTTACAAGCATTCTAATCCCATCAAATCCCCTCTTTTTTACATCTTTTATTACATATTCGACAATTATATATCCTAACCCTTGATTCTGCATTGATTGTTTAACACCAACCCTAGCTAATTCACAAGGGTTTTTCATCATAGGATTCCATGAAAGATGCTCTAGCTCACTATCATATCCTGCAGCAGCTGCTGCAATTATATTATCATTATCATCACACACACAGTATAAAGAACTAGTGTTAATATCATTTCTCACCTCTGTGATAGTAGGATATTCTGTACTCCATGCACAACCTGGTGTACCAATAAGTGTTTTATACAAATTAACTATAGATTCTGTGTCTTCGATTTTTGCTAATCTAATATAACTCATAGTTATTCTCCTCGTTTAGGTCGTCAGTTCCAAACAACAATTATTGTTCATTTATTATTACAATATCATCACTTGTTGCATAGTTAACTATGTTCTCATCTTCATAAACTTTGATTTCCGTAGGTTCCATTTCGGTTATAATACTAAAGTAGGCTTTGTTTTTACATTCACTATCAGTTTTTGCATTGATATGTTTGATATATATATTTGTACTACTAGCATCTTGTTTAACACTAATAACTGGATATGAGTATAAGTTAATTTCATAATTCATTAAGTGATCAAGTCTAATTTTACCATATTGAATATGTATACACCACTAAATTCCAATGTGTAATCAGTTTTATACATGACAATCAACAATCGTTAAAATAAAATTCGAATCTGAGCTTCTAATAAACCGTTTTGAATAATTTTTTTCCCATTCTAAGTCTTCTTCAGTAACTATACAAAACGATCCAATGCTCCCATTGCTGTACCACGTCCCATCTGGAGTAATCACAGCAAATGTATTAAAACCATATAAACCAAACTCAGGACTTTTATTTGTTTCATCCCAGTCAATATTTTTTATTGCAAAAGCATTTCCCCGTAGACCACTTTTATCAACCAGCAATTTATCCCATTGTCCTCCAACTTTATACCAATCCCATTTCCGATTAGGATTATTCTTTGATAATAAATTGCCAAATTCGTCGAAATAATTATCTTCTCCAATGTGATACCAACGACTAAATTCATTTTGGTTCATAAGAAGTATGTCAGTGGCCTTTTTACTTTTTCCATTTAAATTGCTACATCTTGGAGTTCGTTTATTTGACTCAGATAATTCAATTTTTATGCTTTGGAACTCCTCTTCTAGTAGTTCACGTGTAAGCTTTATCCAGGGCTCTACCTTCAACTCACATCCGTAAGGCCTTAATAAATCATACACGGATTTTGTTCCATCAGAGAAAACTCCTACTGAAAAATGACTCAATTCCATCCACCTCTCTTCTAACCCGCCCTCAATTCCTACTCTATAAATAATTTCACTTAATCGTTTTTTGCATGCAAATTGACTCTTTCATACATTTATACTGTCCATAATTTTCAATAATTTTATAACCTATCTTACCATATAATACCATTGCTTCTACCAAAGGTGCTCCAGTTTCCAATATCAATGTATAGAATCCTTTGTTTTTAGCCAGTTCTTCTAAACAACTCATTAATTGTTTTGAAATTCCTTGTCCTCGATATTCTTTGCGAACAAATACCCTTTTAACCTCAGCAATGCCCTTATCATAAAACTTAAAACTTGCACAAGCAACTGCAGTTTTATCTTTATAAAGTAATACAACATCATTTATATCTACTAATGTATTATACTGAGCATATTGCTTTCTTTGTTTTTCTCCACCAACAATTTCATCAAGGTTATCATCTAACAATCTGCATAATTCAATAAAATCATTATTATTACCATCTGTATATACTATTTCCATATCTTCACCCCTAACAGCAAATAAATCATACCTTTATCTTCAAATAAATGCTTCAAAGCCCTTCTAAAAACTCACATCAGGATGATTCGGACAAGATGACCTCATGCTCCTTCTTCGAAGGAATACAATTTATACGTAAAGTAGACTTTTAAAATAATACTATTTCTAATTCTGCTTTCCTTTTCTTTATTAGTCCTTCAACTTCTTTTTCATTTTTTATTGATTCATCTGAGCCGTTACCCGATTTTAGACCGATAATATCTTTGAATTCAAACTCTTTTACATTACCCCATTTTTTCCAAGGTTTTTTATCATACTTATTATGAAGAAAATAATCTATCGGGTTGATAGAACCTGGGGCATAGTTATATGTTCCCATGTTTGCAGGGTCAGTCACGATTTCTCCAGTTGCAGTATTATAAACTGCTTCAAATCTACCATCAGATGATATAAACTTGACATTTTCAACATTCAATGCTCCAATAATTTTTCCGTAGTTATATCTGTGATATTTTGCACTAAATAGCTGCCATTCATCTTTACTTGCCAAATCAATCATTTCGGTCAATTTGTTAGGTGCACCGTTATAGGAGTTTAATGTATTTCTAAAATAATGCATACGTTCTGAAAGCGTGTCTATCTGTCTAATATTATTATCAAATACTTCAAAAAAGCGCTCAAAATTACTATTGTTTTGCAAAGCATTTGGATTACGATCTAGGTCATCCATCATTTTATTAATTACAGCTTTTGCTATTATTTTCTTTGAGTTACCATAAAGTTCCCATTTTCCATATTCATTGTGTATTTTTTTAATTAGCAAAGATAAATTAGTAAAATATTCATCAGACAAGAAGGGATAGTCACTTTTGTAGATATATTGATTTACGGCCTCAATGCATGCTTCTTTTGGAAAAGGGAAATTATCCTTTATATAAAAAAGTAAAACAAAAACTCATAATCCAGAGAACGTTCTACATGCTTTGCCCTTTACTCAAACGGAACGGACTTTGTTCTTAGAATCAAAGAACTTATTAGTATTTTCGTAATCTATATATTGAATTTTCTTTAATTTTTTGTTTTCATTAATATCAAACAAATCTTCGATATGGATATACTCTTTATTAATGCAAACAGAAAGATCATCACCCCAAAATATTCTCAAATCTACATATTTTATCGATTCATCAAATAATACTTCTTTAATTAACTCCAAATCAAATTTAAAGCTTCCAAATGGCTTAGAAAGCAAATCACAGGAACACCCACCATAGGTTATGCAATATTCAGGATAATCTCCATCAATCCTAAATAAATATTGATTTGATGAATTATTAACTTTATCCGTTATGAATTTCATCCTTTTTTCAGCATAACTCTGCTTATTCTGTTCCTTTACAATAAGATGGATAAAGTAACACAAATATTTTCTCCCTCCTTGTTTTTCTGCGCCCAAGGATGGGCGCTCTATTCTCCAGATTAAATACAATATCTAATGATAGCTCGGTCCTAAGCCATAAATTGATTGTCTCTAATAATTCACTAGTAACTTTTTAACTTCATAAGTAAATTTATAATTTTTTATATAGCTCTTATTTATAAACTCATTAAATGAACCTGCTACTTTATAATACTCTTGATCATCATAGGCAACAAAAAACACTTCATATTCTTGAGTCTCTTCATTATATCGGAACGCTAATTCAGTATGTCCATCTTCTGTTGCAAATGGTATTAGTTCATAAAAAACAACTCTTTATATGGTTCACCAAAAGCATCTTGTATGCGTTGATATATGAAGTTCTTTTTTCCTTCCTTTTTAAGAACAAAAACGCGAAGCGGCTTTTGTGTCCGCTGTAACTCGTCGTTAGAAATTATGGGCACCATAATTTCTAACGACATTAAAAAAAATCCCGCAAGTCATTCTTGCAGGTACATTTTTAGTTTCTTTAAATCAATTATAAATCCAGCTTCTATTAATAAATCCAATCCTATCAGACCATTTATATCATCATACTGAAAACTTGTAAAATCCAATGAACAATTATCTAAGACAAACTCACCTAGTTTTACTCTATCAACAGTCTTTACAAAAGCATGCTCTTTTCCACCTATTCCATAAGACGTTACTACCTCATCATTGCCACTAACTTTTATACCAATATCATCTACAGCATCCTGAGAAATTAAAGTTTGTGCAGCTCCTGTATCAACCACAACGTTATTTATTATCTTGGATTTGCCCTTAAATAAAATCTCAATGTCAGTAAAAAGTAAACCATCCCTATACTCAATATTCATTCTTTGTATACTCTCCTCAACCCAATTCTTGACCTGATCTTTAAAACAACATTATCTCTAGATGTGTGATAAACTAATATCTTGTCTTTTGCATGCAAAAGTTCCTTTGTTGCTTCATCATCTGCAACAGGACCTATAACAGCCATCTCATCAACAAATTCTTTATTCTCTTCTATATGAGATTCCAACACTTCAAACTTTACAAATTGATTGGGATATATACTTCTTACTTCACTCCACTTCATATAAATCACCTTCCCTAAAAAATAGATCTACTAATATTATACCACAAAAACTTACTCTCGATAGCCCCGCTCATATTTAAGATACAAGCGAAAAAGAATTTTATATATCAGCACCCCTACCTGTCATACCCTATCATACGCACTACCATTAGATCCACATAACTCAATTAAAAACCATTTATATACCATATTTTATCAGATCAAACCCATTTTCGTCCATTAATTTATACAGACAAATAATCCCTCTAAAAGTTTTGTAACCTTTCTGTAAATATTCTTAATTAATTCTTAATTCATTATGTAAAATACAAGTATAAAATAGGTCTTGAGATACAGTAAAATAAAATACATAGAGGTATAATATGGATAGATATGGAAAACTATTAACATCAACAATAATAAGTTTGCTTCTTCTTAATTCTGGTTGTGGAGCAAACAAAAACGAAGAGGTTTTTAATCAAAAAACATGTGAATATGAAACTAAAATCACAAAAAGCACCCCTGAGGTATTAAGTACAACTTACGACAAATGTGTTATGGATTCTCCTAAAGCAGAAGCAAAGCAGGAATTGGAGGAGTTCAAGGGAAATCTCCAGCATATATTCTTTCACCCATTGATTATCTATCCTAAAATGGCATTTGATGGTGATTATTTGTCTCAGGGCTATGATGACTGGTTTGTCACAGTAAGTGAATTTAAGAAGATACTTGATAACTTGTATGCCAAGAACTTCATTTTAGTAGACATAAGAGATACATATGATGTTTTTGAGATTGATGGAAAAAGAATAATTAAGATGAAAAAGCTAATGGTTCCAAAAGGAAAAAAACCTTTAATAATATCTATTGATGACATGAATTATTATCAGTACATGATTGATAATGGTAATGCTCATAAACTAATAATTGACGCAGACGGCGCCATTAAGACATATTCTACTAATGAAAAAAAAGAAAAAATTATATCTGATGACAACGACATAGTACCAATTTTAGACAAATTCGTTGAGCAGAATCCTGACTTTTCATTAAACGGAGCTAAGGGAATAATAGCATTGACAGGATATGAAGGCGTTTTAGGATATAGGACAAATGACGTCAAGTCCGATAATTTAAATTCAGAAAGAACTGAAGCAGAAAGATTAATTGAAAAGCTTAAAGAAAACGGATGGTCGTTTGCCAGTCATGGATATGGGCATCTTGACACTAATGAAATTAGCTTTAAAAGGCTCGAAAAAGATACTCTTAGATGGAAAAACGAAGTGGAACCACTCATTGGTCCAACACCAGTTTATATTTATCCTTTTGGAAGTACAGTTAATTATAATGACACAAAATTTAAGTTTTTGATGGATAATGGCTTTGATGTATTTTGTGGGGTTGGCCCTGAAACAATTACTGAATATAAAAAGGACTGCATATTGACTGATCGCAGACCTATTGACGGATATAGTTTTCATAATAACAGCAAAAATCTAGTGGACTTGTTTGATTGCGATCAGATTTTAGACAAGTTCAGACCAAAAAGTAATTAAAAAAATATGGTGTTGGAACAAACTGTATATATCAACCCCTACAATTGTCCAACACCATAAACTATTTTTATATGTAAGTTTTATATGTACGATTAAAAAATCAACATATTCCTAATCTTCAAAAATATTAACTATATTACCTAGTACTGAGCCTTCATCTTTTTTTCTTGTTGACGCTGCGTTAGACAAAACCTTTGCTGCAAGCCTGCTAAATGGCAATGACTGGAGCCAAACAGTACCAGGACCTGTGAGGGTTGCAATAAATAGCCCTTCTCCTCCGAATATTGCTGACTTGATTCCTTTAGCTAGCTGTATATCGTAATTAACTGTCTTTGTAAGTGCTACAAGACAACCTGTATCCAACTTAAGAGTTTCACCTGGTCTAAGTTCTTTTTTTATTATTGTGCCTCCAGCATGAACAAACGCAAGACCATCTCCCTCAAGCTTTTGCATAATAAAGCCTTCACCACCGAAAAGCCCTACTCCAATTTTTTTATTAAATGCAATTCCTACTGATACACCCTTTGCTGCACAAAGAAATGAATCTTTCTGGCATATAAGCTCTTGGTTATATTGTGTTAAATCCATTGGAACAATTTTACCTGGGTAAGGAGAAGCAAACGCTACTCTTTTTTTACCAACACCCATATTTGTAAAAATAGTCATGAACAAGCTTTCACCAGTAATCAGTCTTTTTCCCGCACTAAGGAATTTGCCCATCAATCCGCCGCTATTACTTTTGTCAGAACCATCACCAAATATTGTTTCCATCTGTATACCATCGTCCATATACATCATAGCACCAGCTTCAGCAATAACACTTTCCTGGGGATCAAGTTCTATTTCAACCAGCTGCATTTCATTTCCAATTACTTCATAATCAATTTCATGACTTCTTTGGGACATTTTGATCCTTCCTTTCAATTTGTTATTTTAGAATACCTAACAACTTCCATTATATTATAATATAATTTTATAAATTTTTCTCTAATATACCATTAATTAATCTATTATATTAATTTATACTATTAATTATTCACTTTGATCTTAACAGGCTGCGTAAAGATATCATAAGTATTACCTTCTTCAAAGCTTGCAGTATAGCGAAGTAATATATAAGCCTCTCCTTCTTTTACAGCTGTTATTTCATTTCCTTCTACACGAATTGAATCTCCTCCGCTTATTAAAACAACTTGTGGAACAACATATTTGACATCACCCTTATATGTTCTTACAACAGCATCAACATACTGCATTTCATCTGTATTTAATGTAATATCGCTTTGTATTGGATTAATTTCTGCAATCCAATCAGAGAAAACTTGAGTACAATTTGTTGTCAACCCACATAATCCCATCTTAATATATCTCGTTATTGTATCTTTATCTGTAAAAGTCCATGACCAGACGTTTATTCCCCTATGTCTGGATGCTTCTAAAAACGCCTTATCAACCCCGTTGTATTCTGGCATAAACGCTGAATTTAGTGTTTGGGACTTTAAAACAGCCTTTCTAAGCTTTCCATAAACATCATTCTCTTCCATATCAACTTTGCCGATATATCCGAGCGACATTTCAGGCAGTTTTAATTTGATCTTTTTTAGATAAGATTCATTACCGCAAATTGTTGCCAAATTCGAGTATATCCCATTCTCTCTGACCAAACCAATATAATTGTCAATAATATCTGGATTAGAACCTTTTATCTCACCAAAGATGAACTGATTTTTACCAGTATACCTTTCAAAATAGTCTCTAAGTGTAGGAATTTTAACAAATGGATACTCGTTTGGGAACTCCTTGTTTAAATAATAAGTTTTTAGTTCATCATAAGTCTTTTCATTTATTCTTCCTGTACCGTCTGAAGTACGATCAATTCTATAATCATGCATTATTGCTAAGTGTGACTTTCCATCTGTCCCTGGCTTAGTCAAATGCACATCACATTCAACTGCATCTGCTCCTAGTTGAAAAGCCAGATCACTTCCCTCTATCGTATTCTCAGGCGCAATGTCTGGAACACCTCTATGACCTATCACAAATGGCTTTCTTATAAGAGTTGTATTGTTATTATATATCGATAATGCTTGTCCTACTTTTTCTGGAACGCTTGTAACTATTCCATCAGCGCCAGCAGTGATCATCTTATGAATTGTAACCATCTGTTTATCAGAATCCATTAATGAATCATCGGAATCCTTTAACCAAACGGTTATAAACCTTTTTCTTAGAAACTCCACATTACTCTTTGTAGCCGCCTCTGACGGAAGAACTGCAATTCTTGTCATGCTTCTGTTTGTTGTATTTATTATTGACATAAGTTCATTAATATCACCTTGCCAAAAAACATTATCAAAGTCGACAATCCCTCTTATGAATTTATAGCTTTCAACAGCCTGTTTGACAATCTCAGGTTTTTTTGAAATAACGAAGCAATCTTCAATAGAGTTATATTTAAGATATTCAACAAGTTGATTAACCGTTTCACTATCATTTACTCTGAACGCAGGAATTATATTGGACTTAATTGAATCATACAAAGAGCTCAATGTACCAATTACATTTCCAGAACTACTTCCAATAACCTCAAGATCCTTATTGATTGTCAATATTGCAGTAGCAACGTTCTTTTGTGAAACAATGTCATTAAAATCGTCTACATTATTTACCTCTGTGATTATGGATGGTGCTAATGCAATTTGAGTTTGAACTTCATTTATTCTTGCAAAATTTTCGCCATGATTTTCTGCTTGTTCAGTCGTAGCTTCGATTAAACTAATCTTAGTATTATCAATCCTCATAATGCCACCATTTGCTTGAAATCCGATGCCGCCTGTTTTATATTTGTCTGAAGTACTTTTTTCTAGTACTAAATCACTGTCTATCCATTGCTCAATTTTATTTTCATTTGTCTTAATCTTATAATGGTGTGATCCATTGCCTGAAGCATTATTTCTTACAACCATTTTATTATATGTATTATTTTGAATTCTAAACATTAATGAATCAGATGTTGTATTATTATCAAAATCCAAATTTGATACATCGGCCTCTATCATATAGTTACCAAACATGCTTAGATAATCAGGCAAAAGAACACTAACCTTCTTGTTCGAAATTTCTCTTGCAGCTATTTCAAAAGCACCATCTTTAACTCCTATATTTGATAAAGAGCCTTCTTTCATCTTCCATCCATTTGGGATTTCATTGTTTGATATGCTATCAAAATTCTGTTCATACAGAACATATTGTTCTCTAACATTTTCTCTAGTAAATAGCATTAGTTTTGTGGAAACATTTCCAACCGTGACTATGGCAGTTGTTACTCCTTTTTTTAATATTTGTACATCTCCATTCACAAATTGGGCAACGTCTGGATTGTCAAATGTCCAATCACATTCATTGCCAAAAAACTCTCTCCACATATAATTATTAAACTTTGCAATAAATTTTATTTCTTTTACGCTAAATGAATCTTTTGTACCAAATAAAGCTTCCTTATCAGTTGAGAGCGAAATATAAGTTTCTTCTTCAGTCTCATTCAAGTCTTCATTAGATTTCTGTGAATCAATTGAATTATTGTATTGGATACTTTCAGAATTGTCATTATTACCCTCAGCATATGTCGAAACAGAAAGAAAACTAGAACTCTGAACAATTATCAGAATTGACAAAAGAATAGTAAAACCTTTTTTCATACTACAAAAACCCCCACTAAAAACAATATTAAAATAAGCAGTAAACTTATTTTAACGATAATAATATATAATCTTTATATTTTTTATAATTATACATCTTGTGAAGTACATTTCACTACCGTTAATACTATATTAACATAAAATTCCTTATCCTATCAAGTATACATATAAATAATTTCTTCAAATAATTTCACATACTTTCTCAATACATACAAGTATCGGAGGACAGTTGGGTTGATTAACAAATTGGGATTTAAAAACAGAATATCTTTTGTTATCAATCCTTTCAATATAGCTCATAAGGGCATCCTTCTCCTCAAACCCACTGTCACCACCATAGTAAACAACTAAAATAACCGCCCCGTTCAACTTGAGCAAATTCATTGCCTTTTCAATAGCTGCACAAGTTGTCTCAAACCTTGTACAAATATTATGATCTCCACCTGGAAGATAACCAAGATTAAACATCACCGTTGAAACTTCACCTTCAACATACTTGTCCATATCCTGATGTCCATCATTAATAAGCATCACACGGTCTGTCATGCCTTCTTTTATAAGTTTCTCCCTAGTTTTAGCTATTGCTTTACTTTGTACATCAAATGAAAAAACCCTTCCATTTTCTCCAACAAGCTTAGCCAAAAAAATAGTATCATGCCCATTTCCAGCTGTCGCATCAACAACATTATCTCCAGCTTTTACAAACTTCTCCGCCAATTCATGAGATTGACCCAAACAATTTTTTATTATGTGCATTTTTCATTCCTTATCGCTCAATTCTTATCGTCAATTTTCTATCATTCATTTATTATCAAAATTATATCCCTGATTATTTTAGCCGCTAAAAGTGCTGTCCTTTCAGTAGCATCGTATGGTGGTGAAACCTCAACAATATCAAAGCCAACCATATTAAGCTCTTTCATCATTCCTACAGCCTTAAGCATCTCTTTAGATGATATTCCTCCAGGCTCAGGCGTTCCCGTACCATTTGCATATGCAGGGTCAACCACATCAATGTCGAGGGTTATATGTACAGGTCTTTTACCTATGGACTTGATAACACTTTCAAGCGGCTCCACAACATTAAACTTAAACATATTGGTATTCTTTGACGCGAAATCAAACTCTTCTTTTGTACCCGATCGAATCCCAAACTGGTAAATATTTCTTCCAGGCATAAAATCAACTAGCCTTCTTATAGCTGAAGCATGAGAATTCGGGCATCCAAGATATCCTTCACGTAAGTCTGCATGAGCATCAAAGTGAAGTACAACAAGCTCATCACCATACTTTTCATATACCTTCTTTATGACAGGCACACTAATAAGATGCTCCCCTCCAATAAAGAGCGGAAACTTTCCATCATTCAGTATTTCTTTTGCAGAGTCTTCAATCAGTTGCAAGCTTCCCACAACATTCCCAAACGGCATATCGAGGTCACCACAATCATAATATAAAGCGTCTGAAAGGTCTCTGTTCATATAAACACTATATTCTTCTATACCAATTGAAATCTCTCTGATTTTCTGTGGTCCAAACCTTGTTCCAGGTCTAAAGCTACATGTAAAATCCATTGGAACCCCAACCATAACTATATTAGCTTCCTCATAACTCTCACAACTTCCCATAAATTTTGTTGATAAAGTTGATTTTCCATCCTTAAGTCCCATTATTTATCCATCCTCTTTTTATTTTATAATATCCGATACGAACTTTGGCAGTGCAAATGCAGCCTTGTGAATATCCTTACAATAATATCTTGTTTCAATTTCATCCATCAAATCCGAGTCAGCTTCTAACGGCTCATATTTTTTAGAGCCCATAGTAAAGCTCCAATATCCGCTTGGATATGTTGGAATCGAGCAGGTATAAAGCCTAACAATTGGAAATATCGATTTAACATCACCATATACACCTTTTATAAGATCCTTATGAAAAAAAGGTGATTCGGTTTGAGCGACAAACACTCCATCCTGAGTAAGTGCTTCGTAGACAGCTTTATAGAAATCTTTCGCAAACAATCCCACCGCAGGACCAACAGGATCTGTTGAATCCACCATAATTATATCAAATTGATTTTTATGTTCTTTTACATACTTTATTCCATCAGTTATACATACTTCAACTCTAATATCACCTAGAGCACAGCTTATTTCTGGCAGATACTTCTTTGATATCTCAACTACTCTTCCATCTATTTCAACCAGAACAGCCTTTTCGATGCTCGGATGCTTAATAATTTCCCTTATAGCACCACCGTCTCCTCCGCCAATAACCAAAGCCGTTTTAGGGTTTTTATGCGTAAAGAGTGGAACATGCGTAATCATTTCATGATAAATAAACTCATCCTCTATCGTAGTCTGAACAGTACCATCAAGCACAAGCATTTTTCCAAACTGCTCTGTTTCAATTAAAGCCATCTCCTGATACTCAGTCTTTTCAGAATGATACGTTTTCGTAGTTTTACATGTTATTCCGACACCTGATGTCTGAAACTCAGTATACCAAAGCTCCATTTTTTCCTCCCAAATCTCTTAGAATTGTTCAAAAGTAAATACCTACCCCTGCATAATATCCTCTGGTGATTCTCCTACGCTGTCAAATCCTCTAACACCATGTTTCTTTCTTTGTTCCATTACCTTGTCGGAAATCAGCTGCTTTACTTCTCTTGGAATCTTAATGCTTTTAAGCTGCACTTCCTTGTTCGTAGCATCTGATGTAGTTAATTCAACTGTTCCCACTCGAAATATTCTTTGACCAAAGCTTAATTTTATCTTGAAGTCAATAATTCTAAACAGCATTACCTCATCTTCAACTACATTCAGAAATCCCTTTGATACCACTAATCTATCCTCATAAAGTCTATATCTTGTAAATGATAGAGGCAAACCAAATAAAGTTCTCTTTCTATCCTTCCAAAGAATCTCCATTTCTGGCAAATCCAATTTTCTACCCATAAATTTTTCTCCTCTCTTTTTATGGATGATACTGATTATCAACTCATCCAACTCTACGGTATGTTATAAAGAATGCACCTTCATAATCTCTTTTAATAACGCTTCACAACCCTCAACAACATCATCATATGTAATATTAAACTTTCCTGTATACCAAGGATCAGCTATGTCTCTTGGTCCGTCAGTAAAATCCAGCAATCTTAAAACCTTTTTATCAGGATCATTACCTAATATATAAAGCATGTTCTTGACGTTAAACGCGTCCATACCAACAATATAATCATATTTACCATAATCAGCTTTCCTTAATTGAACTGCGCATTTTCCATCTGTGCTAATTCCTACTTCTTTAAGCTTCTCTCTCGTACCTCTGTGTACTGGATTTCCAATTTCCTCTGTACTTGTCGCTGATGAGGCAATAAAAAAATGCTTGTCCAAACCCTTTTTCCTCACCATGTCCTTCATAACAAACTCTGCCATTGGAGATCTGCAGATGTTACCGTGGCAGACGAACATTATTTTAATTATATCCAATAAACTAACCTCCACAAAAATTGAGTCTTTTATGTTTTAGAAATATATTAATATTCTATTATTACTTTCCGTTAATTACAAGGCTATACAAAAAAAATCCCATAAAATCATTTATAGATTTTATGGGAAGTTTTCGTTCAATGTTCAATCCGACCTTATTTTATGAAGTCTGTATTTATTCTACATTCAAAATTCCTGAACAGTGGCAAGTTACCTTGTACGGAAGAAGAACTCCAAATGTATTCTCTATTATTCAAAACCATTGGATACTTTGTAAATTTGCTCATTACCCAATAAACTCCACCAGGCTTTTTATTTGCATCATAATCTAAAGTACTGTTTAAAATAGTATTTAGATTAGTGTTAATAAAGTCATATGTGTTTGGTTGTTCTTGTTTAATCTTTGTGTTATAAATTGCATCTTCTAAAAGGTGCTGAGCCAATACTCGGCAGTGTGCATTTCTTCTACTATCAATATCTTTATACAAACCGCCCCAAAAATCAATTATTCCAAACACTTGAGCATGTGCAATTCCGAGACCAGTCGAATTACCGATTGTATTAAATCCACTATAGCAACCAAATTGATTTACACCATTTCCTTCTACTGACGATAATGCTGCAAACAAATTCCAATCCACCATATTTGTTGCAAGGTCTAGTACCCCTACATTACTTCCTTTATTATATTCATTGTACACAGATTGTGTAAAGTTAGCCGCTTCTTCCAGCGTATAAGTGTATTTCTTTCCGTTTTCCATTAACATATCGCTGTTATGTACAAATAGAACGAATTTTTTAGCATGCTTACTTTTCTTTATACCATGCACATATCCATTTTTCAGTTTACATGTGACAAAACTAATCCTTTGATCTATCAAATTCTCAACTGTTGTAGCTTCATATGTACCTATATGATTCTTTGATTTTACAGGATCAATATCGTTGCTATAGTCAACCTCAAAATCAGTTACATATCCTCTTCTTCTAGTCAAATCTCTTGAATAAATCATTTGAGGTATTTCATCAGTACCGAATATATAGTTGATATTTTTATCTTGTCCTTTTAATGAATAGGAAGATGAACTTTCTCCAAAAATTAAGTCCTGATAAGCCATTGCATCTAGTACATATTTTTTTCCGAAGCTGTATTTCACAGGGTTTCCTATCTCATCTTTATCAACCCAATCTTCATTCTTTTTGTTGGTTATAAATGTAGGAAGTACATAATCGTCCATACTAATAACTATTTCATCAATAGATTTGTTTTTAACACGATCCATCATTCTTTTTATAAGTTCGCCTGTTTCTTTAAAAATTTGCTCGTATAATGTCGCTATTGGAACATTTTCATATTTAAAATTGTCAGTGGCATTAGTAATATAAGTAGCTTCAAAATATGTGAGGAAATCTTGTTCCCATGCTTTTAAATCACGTCCCGAATCTTTTTTGCTTTTTACGTATCCATATTCAATAAGTAAATTATTAAATGTTGTTTTGGTTGTGTTTGGAGTTATATTATTGTGAAGATTATAATAATAAGTGAGTCCATTGTCTTTATAAGTTGTTTTGTAGTCAAAACCTCTTGTTTCTGGGATAACCCTTGGCATCATTATGTGAAAATAATACCTTGGATGCTTATACTGTGAAGTCATTTGATCTATATCAGCAATTGCATTTGCAACAGCATTATTCATATATTTATCAGGCTGCCTCGTACATACAAGTCCTCCGAATATATATGAAGATGTATTTATGATTACAGTAGTATTAGGTTTGTTGTTTTGACTTACTTTATTTAAAATATCATTCCTAAGACCTTGGCTATCACCTGGTATCCAATCGTTAACATTGGGCGCAGAAGGACCTTTATCTAAAAAAGCTTCATCTGCGTTTATATAAGTATCTCCCCCAAGTTCAATTATATTCTTCATATAATCATTGCTTATAGGCCTTTTATCAATTGGTGCTGAAATTACTACATGATCAAATTTACCAAACTTTTTCATAAATCCCTTATAATTTTCATCAGATTGTAATTGCTGTTCCAACCCATAATTCCCATCGTTTCTAGCAGCATTTACAGGACATTGCATCACAACAAGTAATAATGTTAATACACTTAAAGCAATAGATAAACATTTCTTCATCGCAATTCTCCCTTATTTGAATTTTTAGCATTTTTAGTTTTTTTAGACATAAAATGCATAAACATATTATCACATAAAGAATCTGCTGTCTATAATTAAAAACAACGATTGACAATCTCACATACACAATCATAAAACTGCTGAACTGTTTGTTCTCCATCCACTTCAATTTCAAGGGTTTCATTTCCAGTGTGTGGATTTTTAATTGTTGGTCCAATTGACACACAATCAAGCTTCACATTTTTTTCAGCATTAAAACGACTTGCTAATGTGCCACATTCCAATCCCGCATGAATAACTGTTGCATTAATATCTCCATCATATTGGTCTTGATAAACTTCTTTAGCAATATTAAACACATATGAGTCTTTGTCAGGCTGCCACGATACATAAGAATTAATTCCAGTTATCACATCAAAACCAAAAATCTTTCCAATGTTTGATTGTATTGAGATAAGCGCTGCCAATGAATTATCATTAGAGCTTCGGTTAGATGAAGCTATAGTTATGCTTTCTGTTTTTATTTCTAGATTATATAGATTCGAAGAAGTCTCCACAACATTCGGTACATCACTAATCATCGATATTACACCCGAAGGAATCTGCGAGATAGCACATAATATTGCATCTGTTGATTTAGCATCTAAAGGATTAGAATCAACACTTATCTTTGTAGCATCACATGAAAATTCTTTTTCTACAGGCTGATATTGCTGCTTTATTGATTCACAATAATTCTTAAAATCACTTATAAAATTATCTGCATCCTCCTGCTTAATAGCTACTATAGCCTTAGCACCTGTAGGAATGGCATTGGCTTTTAAAATATCTGTACGTTCAAAGTCATACAAATACATATCATAACTCTTAATACTACCTGTAAAATCAAGATTGTTTATGCGTTTGTTCAAGCGTGTAAGTGCCTGGTTCAAAGCTTTAATTGCATTTAATCGTCCTTTATTAATATCAACGCCAGAGTGCCCGCCAGTCAATCCTGAAATAGAAACTGTGATGGTTGTAAATCCACTCGTCAGATCAAAACGATTAATTTGACTGGTGAAATTTGTTTCACTTCCTCCAGCACTTCCAAATATAATCTCTTTGAGTTCTTCCGCATCAAGGTTTAACAACGTTTCACCCTTAAGCTTATTTATATCACAATTTTGTGCACCACCCATATCAGTTTCTTCCTGAACTGTAAACAGACACTCAATAGGAAACTCCTTTAGTTTTTCTTCATTCAATATTGCTAACGCTGTTGCTACACCTATACCATCATCAGCGCCTAGTGTAGAATCCCTGCCTGTCGCATCTTTTGCTTTTATCCATTTACCATCCGCATGACTTTCATCAATGACAATATTTAATGGAAACTTGATATCAACTGGATTGTATACCATATCGAGGTGCGCCTGAAGAATAACTGGCTTTTTTTGAGCATGCTCATCTTTACCTGGTCGACTTAGTATAATCACCCTTTCACCTGGCTCAGCAGCTTCTGGTTTGTAAAACACCACTTCAACATCCTGAATCTTCTTCGCCTCATCAAAAACATATTTCCTAACTGGGTCTTCATTCCCTACAACATCTTTTTGATTTGCAGATGGATGAGGATATTGGGTTATTCCTACGAAGTAATCATTAAGCAGTTTTGGTTCGAAATTTGTTTCTGAATTGCTCATAATCTTGATTCCTCCATTTCCTAGACCATAATCAAAGTTACACTTATTAGCTAATTTTCCAGTTATTTTATCATATATTTTTCTAAAAAGCAACAAAAAAGTGACCTTACCTCCAAACTGGAAGTAAGATCACTTTTATATTTCCTGCCTTATGGCTCCTGACCCCAGATCAATTGATCCTTGTAGTAGCAGGTAATCTTCCCATTATCCACAAAGTTACCTTTACCCGTTGCAATAAATGAATAATCATCAGCCTGATTGTATGTTCCATAATCCTGACTTGTGACTACTGAATTTATAACCAGCGAAGTTGCAGGTGCCAGAGTTCCAGCGCTTTCCTTAAAGCTCAGCTCATAGTAGTAATTGCTACCTGTTGTATTGACAATAGATGTATTTATATTGGAAGCTCCACAATCCGCATAATACAACGTTGCATTTTGTGTTCTTCCAGACTCATTCGTAAAGTAGTATCTTATCTTCACTTTTGCAAGATCCACACCTTTATCATCAATATTTACCAACTTAATAGCAGGTGCAATCTGATTGGAAGTTAGTGCAGTAGTTTCAGTTGAATACTGGATCTTAATATCTGGGAGAACCTCAGGAATACCAGTGTTATCCAATATATCAGGCTCAGCACCCCAAACAAGTTTTTCCTTTGAGTAAATTGTCATTCTTGAGTTGGTTATCATCATCTGTGCTGCCTTATCAAATGTATAATCGTCACCCTGGTGATAATTTTCCCAATTGTTACAGTGGAGACCCAATTTCAGATTGATTTTGCCATCTGGTTCAATAAATCCAGCACCTGATTTAAAGCTGATTTCAAGATATTGCTCAGAATTTGCATTGTTTTCGTCAACTTTCACAAACTTTGCAATTACATTTGTTGAACCGCAGCTTGCATAATAAAGATCTGCGGTTTGAGGTCTGCCGCTTTCATTCGTAAACCAGTACCTGAATGTAACATTAGTCAAATCTACTTTTTCTGGTCCGATGTTTGAAATCTCAATGTTTGGAATGATCAATGGAGTTATTACATCACCAATCTCATAATTATACCTTGCAAATAACATTGCATTTTTATAATCATCTGATTCTTTTGCAAACACTCGTCCTTTTGGAACTACCTGTCTTGTCTGTCTTGCACTAGACCATTCAAGCTTAACAGAAGCATCACCAGTATTTTCAAAGTATTCAACGCATATCTTATGCATCTGTCCTGCTTTCAATACAGCTTTTCCGCTCACTATCTGTGCTGCCGTTTTGTTTGTCCATGAATCGATAATAAGATTATCATCGATGTAGAGCCTTGCTCCATCGTCTACAGTAAGATAGAATGTGTATTCTTCCGAATATTTAGGCTGCAACAAACCTTTCCAGCGAATTGAGAATGTATCGTCTCCTATATCTTCGCTAGGTGTACCTCTACCATAGTTATAATCGATATTTGGATCTATTCTGGTCATTTTGATGTCTGAAAGTTCTTTGTTTTTAAAGTATTCTGCTATTAATCCAAAGCTGTAATCAATATAAGCAGCATCCTTGTAAACATCCATTTTCCATTCAGACATATAAAGCTTATTGCTCTCAACAAGCTTCAATTGATAATAAACCTCACTCATGGAAGATAACGGTCCTAAATCAACAGTATATCCTCCTGTTACTGCCGTAGCGGTTTTTAAAGACTCTTCTCCATCTATAAACACCTTTACCTTCAAGCTTTGTACAGTGAAAGTTCTATCCTCACTCTTAATCGGAGAGGCAATTTTCATCACTACATTTCCACTTGTATTGCGTTCCATAGATGTTTCGAAAGTCATATCCAGAACTGGTATTTTATACGTTAGTGTGTGTTCATTTGACTCAATAGTATCAACGCCTGTTCCATAGAGGGCTTTAACCTTTATTTCGGTACCTTCCGTCATAGTTCCGATAGCTGCTGTCCATCTGTCTGATGCAAAAATCATATCAACTGTCTTAGTAGTAGTGCCAATCTGAACATTTGCTTTCACAGCAGTAGGTACAAATCCATTTTTAGGAATCAGACTAAGGCTGACAGGTCCACTTCCTCCATTGTCGGTAAGATCCAGATCAAATATGGTACTGTCGTCATCTGCATCTTTGTAGGATACTCTGTATTCAAACTTGTCAGTGGTAGTTTCCTCATTTGACGCAGTATATTTGAACCTGTAGCTTATAATTGATTCATTTGTGAGCATTCCTATCTTGTATTCCCATTTTCCATTGTTTTGAGTCATCTGAACCGTATTTTCAGTTCCTCCGCGAATACTGTACAAGAGGCTTACATTTCCTTGGATATTTACGTTATTGGGTTTAAACCACACGCTTACACTTCTTCCTTTTGTATCTACCCCTCTTGTGTACTCATCAGTTGATTGAGACGGATCTGCTATTAGGACCTTTATCTCTTCCACAACCAAACAACCTGACTCTGAAGCTGTAATATATGCAACTACAGTCCTTCTCGGTGCATCTTTTGACACCTCAATCTTTAGTTTTTTATCAGTACCCATAATAATAGCGGTATCAACATCCATGCTATCTGATGAACTTGTCAATTCCAATCCGCTTCCTGCACCTTTTATATCAAAAGACATGTATGCTATTTCTCCAGGGTACAGTATTATGCTTTTTTTCTTTGGCACAATCCTTAATGCTTTTCCAACAACGTTTATAGTTTTGGTATTTGACTCAACTCCATTGTTTGTTACACTCAACGCACCTGTTGATGCACTTGAGGAAATAGCTGCCGTAAGCATTGAGCTGTCGTAAGAAGTAACTGTAAGGCTCACATTCGTATTGTTTCTGCTGCTAAGTATGCTTGCAGTAGGACTTCCACCCAAACCTTCGCCGTACACGGTTACACTGTCTCCAACACCCACTGTACCAGGTGAAATATATGATACATACGGTGTGATTGTATTATTTGTTACAGTTATCTTGATAATTCCTACCTCAATGCCCTTCCACAGTATCTTAACCTGATGGTCCCCTAATGCAATCTGTGATGTAAGTGTAGCAGTTATCTTCGCCAATGCGTTCATTTCATAAGAGGTTTTATCAAGGCTTAAGCTTAACCCCTGAGGTAATGCACCAAATGTAAATGCTGCCTTTCCAGTATATCCATCTATAGACTTAACTCCAAAATAGAAGCTGGCATTACTTGATGGATTGGCATGTCCTGAAAGCTTGTAATCAATAATACCAACCATTGGTCTTACAATATCAAGCTGTTCACCATATGTAGCTTCACTAACGCTTGTTTTTACCTTCACATTGTATTTTCCTGCAGCCAATCCAGCAGGTACATTACATTTAATAAACTCTTCCGCTGATTTATTAATATCTGTAATCTCGGTCGAAGTTCCGCTTTGATTTACCAGATATACCTTTGTACCATCTATAAACCCTGTTCCATTTATGTCAATGTATCCACCCGTCATATTGTTTATAGAAAGAGGCAATATACTGTTTATTGAAAGGGTTGGTATAGTAAGGCGAACCTTTAGTGTTACTTCCTTATACCCTTCAACATTTGCAGCATCACTTAAACGTATTTTTACATCATGAACCTTGCCAAACTCTTCACTGCTCATTTTTAATGAATTTTCATTAGCAACCAGTCTTATTCCAAAGACTGCTTCACCACTTGCAACCTTAGAGTTACTCTTATCAAGAATTGCAGTTATTACTGGAACATTAGTGCTCTTTCCATCTTGTACCAAGGTTACCTTAGGAACCCCGATCACCTCTGCCCTTACCATATCTCCTGTTGCATATGCAGTAAGCTTTATAGTATCTGATTCAGTATTCGGGAAAGTTCCGCCCACTTCAAGTGCAATTTCAGATGGTGCATTCTGGATATCAACCGAAGTAACAGTAGTAGTTACAGGTGTATCATCTCCTACGACTACATATTTTACCAAGAGACTCTCTGTACTTTCAATTTCCTGGTACCTGTCATTTTCATCTATAGCAGTTTTATCAATCCTGTATGGTTTTACATAAACCTTAAGCTTGTCTGGAACTTGAGTTACATCAATTACAGGATTACCGCTTGCATCAAGGACAGGGTTACCACTTGCATCAATTTGAGGTGTATATACAAACCTCTTTTTGAATCCCTTTAGATTTATACTTTTTAGTGCACCCAGGTTTTGTATTTCTTCAGAAATCACTTCACCTGCATCCCCAAGATGCTCAATATGAAGCATATAACCATCGTTTAATGCCTCATCGTCATCTTCGAACGCTAAAGCCAATCCATAACCTTTTATTTTATTGCCGCTTTCATCCACAGCATATCCATTTATATCTGAATCATACCTGTAATATGCAAATGGTGATACAGACAATTCCGTTATATGATTCATCGACTTGCTCTTATTGTCAATATTAACAATAAGCCCTGGATATGGATCTGTAGATAAGTATACTGGATTTCCATTTGATCCTTCCCATTCCAACCTTACAAAAACGTTATACTGTCCGTCTGGAAGAGATGGAAGGTTTGCTGTGCTGTCAAAAGTGCTTCCAGTAAGGGGAACATCAACTTCTTTCTCATAGCTTCCATCCTTACTCTCGAAAATAAGCTTCAATGTGCTGCCATCCTTCATGTTTGTTACAGTACCATTGACTGATGCCATGTTTGTTGCCATATCCACACTGATATTTCCTACATTTATTTGTGGCACATAGTTTTTGCATGCGATGAATACTTCTTCTCTGGATATTCCAGAAGCTATAATCTTCCATTCACCAGCTCCATAAGAATCAAGATTTTTAACAGCCATAATAAGTTCATTGTTTTCGGCATAGTACTCAATATCATCATTCCCAAACTCAAGAATACTACCATCAGGTGCTATTACCTGCATATCTGGAAGCATATCTTCATAGGTCATAGCGAATATTATACGTTCTCCCTCTGCATTGAATTTATATATGCTTACAGGCCTACCAACGCTGTCGGTTTGTGTTTCAAATAAATAGTTCCTGTCATCTCCTTCGGCATACAAAATACTGGTGCCTTCATAAACTGCATTTGCCATAACCACACTACTGAGCATGGCAACTGCATTCAAGCCACTGCTGCTTGCTGCTGCCCCTCTTTCCTTGATCGGATTGTATATCTTGTAGTCACTATCCAATACAAGACCACCTGTACCAACAAATGCACTTATGCTGCCCAAAAGTTTGATATGTACCCAGCCCTGTACTCCTTTTTTACCATTCTTGAAAAGCCCAAAGTCAACGCCGACACTTCCTACAGAAATATTACATGGCGGAATGGCAGGTACTATTGTTACTCCCCACTTCTTATACCCTCCATACCATGCACCTTTGTTAACCTTTATAGTACATTCGCCTTCTCCGCTTACCTGAGTTTTTCCTTTATGCTCAAAAACATAAAAATCAACTTTTCCTTCTGCAAAAGTAAGCTTCACTGTTGCTCCTGCTGCAAATATCTTGTTTGCATAAGCAGCCCTTACTTCACCATTAATTACGCCGCTCAATACACTTCCAGTTCCCTTGAATGCCCATTCAAAATCATTTAGTTCAACAAATATGTGGGCTTTTGCCTCTAAAATTTTACCCGATGCATCCTGTACTCCTATTCCAAGAGACATCAGCTTCCAGTCACCTGCAAACATGCCCTTGTACTCTTTTGGAAATTCATCAGGCATTGTCCCTCTGTACAACCCTCCTGATATGTAATTAAGCTCAAGTCCTGTGTTTCCGAGTGGTATACCATGTTCAAGCTCAAGCTTAAAGCTCGCTTCCTTTATATTATCCCCAAAGAAGTTGCCTGGTCTTTTTTGAACAATCAATGTACATCCTACTTCACCCAGACCTGGAATGACAACACTTCCGCCTCCTCCAAAATATCTGTAGGATTTATTACCATCAATATCCTTTCCAAAGCTTACAGAAAGATCCTTGAGTCCTAATCCTCCAATTTTGAACGAAGGCAAACCAATTTTAGCCTTATCAAATTCAAAATCGCCGTTTGAGTGTAATGTAAGACCTCCTACTTCAACTCCTGTGGACTTAAAGGCTGTTAGTTTTACATTTTCAAACTTCAATAAAAGCTCATCTAAAGATGATACAGACAATGAAGGATTTCTCAATAGCAGTTCACAACCAGCCACATCATAAACAATATCCTTGTTTATTTTTAAAGTAGCTCCACCAATGTTTATTTTTCCATCAAGTCCAATATAGCATTCATTTATAGTTAATGATCCTAGGCCCTCTGGAAGTACAAGTTCAGCTTCTTTAAACTCTACCTTATTAGAAGTAATTGAAAGTTTTGATACTTTTAGTTTGAATCCACCCATTTTGAATTCAAGATTTCCAGAGTATGATGCGTCAATTTCAATTTTTGAGGTTTCTGGATAATATTTCAGTTTCATGTTAATGGTAACACTTTGATTTTCAGCATTAACTTTTATAAATCCTCCAAAGCCTAACAAAACCGAATCCCCAGTGTTGCTGAAACTCAAACTGTTTATTGTGCCTGTTACAGCATCGCCAAAAAGTTTGATCTGTTTTGAATTTGGCAGTGACATATCACATTTTACAATTTTACCGTTAACCATTTCAAAATCATTTATATTAAAAATCAAGCCCTCTAAAGACTTCAACCTTGACACGCTTGTACTTTTTAATGTAAATGTTGCAGGCTGACCATTATTACCTGCTATTGTGGCCTTAATTGTTTTTCCATTCTTTATGTAGCTTATGGTCAAATTGCCATTGAATTCATAGGCATTGGATTTGGTAAAGCTAGAGCTGAATGGAACAGTAATGCTGAAATCATTGATGTTTCCGCTACCATCAAAGCTCATGTTGTTGACAGTATATTTGCCAAGCCCAGTAATAGTAGCTTGAACACCAGAAACCGCAATGCCAAAACCGCCATTATTGTATGAGATATTAATACTGCCGATATCTACCTTCAGCATATCTGATACAGTTATATTTTGGTTGGTAGTAGATAAATCAAATCCTTCAATGCCTCCGTTTTCATTTATCGAAAGGTCTGCAAGCTTGAATTTAATTGATTTACCTTGTAGATTCACATCCAAAACAGTATTGTATAGTTGCATAGAAATTTTTCCATCAACATACGCAATGCTTGCCAATGCTTTTCCACCTGAAACATCAGGTTTTTCAGCTACCATTTTGAAGGTTCCTATGCCAACTCCTGTTACATCAATATCATATGCATAAAAACTGATATTTCCTTCATCATCGATGCTGAACTTAATATTCTCAGTTGTTCTTCCCCCTAAAGATTCTGGAAGTACTATCCCTCCTGAAACCTCAAACATTATTCTGCCATCAATTTTTTCAAAATTCATTATGGTTCCTTGAGTAAATTTCATACCGCAAATAATATTCTTACCTGATACATCCATACCCTTTATTCCGCTTGTACCATACACTTTAAACTTATTTATAGCATCTATACAATCGAAAAAATCCTTTGAAAATGATGCATCAAAGTTGTATTGGTCATTTGCCATTTTTGTTATTGGGAATTTCTGACCTAGTTTAAACCGTCCGCCATTTACGTCAAAATCGTCTTTTGATATGACAAGCTCCTCAAAGGAAAGCTCTGCCACTTCTTTTAATCCTGCGTAGAACTGTGCTCCATCTATTGTATTAAGGTATACGCAATAATCATAAAGTGCACCAGAACTAAACCTGTATTCTAGCATGCCTCTTACGGCCAATACGTCCATGATTTTTGTATCAATATTGACCTCAATGCTTTCGTCTTTGATTTTAAGACCATTTACTGAAAAATATGCTGCTTCTCCAAGAGAAAAATCCATGAAATCATCAGTCTCAAAAAATACGTTTCCTACTGCTGGTTTTAATGTCCCATCTGAATTTATCAAGACACCATCATTAACAGTATACGTCTTATCGCTGATACTTATGGTTGTCCTTCCTGCCTTTAAACCTGATTCATTGGAGCTTAGTCCCTCAAAGGATACCCCACCTGCATCATATGGGAAATTAATATTTACAGTTTCAGTGGATTGAAAAATCGGATATATCCTACCTTCAGCACTCAACCCTACCGTAACTTCTGGCAGAGCCAATCCGTCATCTTGTGAACCAAAAGGCAAAACAAGGCTGATGTTTTCAAACTTGATGCTTCCATTTGGATTTGAGGAAATATCATAATCAAGCATCATTTTGGATATATCACTGCAATTGAATGTAAATTCACCAATCTGGGCTCCACCATTGATACTGATATCAATTTTTAAGGACTGGACCACTCCGCCAAGCATATCAATGGATACATCCTCAATTTCCATACTTCCGACAAGTGAAAGATCTGATGGCATGCTTACTATCTTAAATGTGCTAAGAATAGCTTCTTCAGTGGACTCATCATATCTGCCGCTTATTTGTACCCCTTTTATATTTTGGGTGATTTTTATAACTCTTTGCCTTCCTGTTATACCGCTCATTGTAAAGGATACAACACTTGTATATGCAGAATTTCCTGCCATGTCACAAACTTCCAACTGTACTTTGTACTCTTTTGTTGGATCAAGTCCCTTTATTGTATAAGTTCCTTGATTTGAAGAAGGTGCTGGATAAAGGTTGTTGATATACTTCCATACATTACCTTCTGTTTTCCATTCATCAACTGGTGCAATCCTATAATTAATGAGATCAATTCCTGATACAGGATCCATTACATCCCAGGATAGATCCACCGAGTTGGTTTCTGGATGAAGTGTAAGTGTTAAATCTTCAGAACCGTTAAATGTAGGTTCATCAGAATCAACATTAACAACTCTTCCTATACTGCCTATATTTCCAGCATTATCTTTTGCCAATACATAAAGATAGTTAGTGCCTCCTGGAAACATAATGCTTGATGGAAGAAAAACTTGACCCCTGACTGTTAGTGGTGTAAAACCGTTTAATGTATCAAATTGGCCTTCCTTTGCTTTTACATCATCCTCTGACAACTCTGTGCTGCTAATAAAATATTTGTAATCTGGGTTTCCCGTATTTTCTGAAATGGTCCACCCTATTCCCGAATTGCCAGACGAAATCCATTTACTTAAATTTGTTTCATTCCATTCCATAAATGGAGCTCTGGTATCAACCCTGAAGTAGAAAATTGCTGGGCTGCTTAATAGTCCATTCTTACTCTTTGTTTGTACTTGAACCTTATAAAATTCATCTTTATCATTATCTTCAAAAATAACATCACTGATCTTGGTATATACTCTTCCATATGATGCCCCGCTCTTTACAGGAGTAATTTTACCTGAATCCAAAAGCTCAGGTGATGCACCAGAATTGAGTGAATATTTGCTTATTGAATACTCAATTGAAGAAACAGAATTCATGTTCTGACTATCAGGTATTGTTACTTTAAACTCAAACTTCTGTTTATTACCTGCGATATCTGACTTCGGAACTAAAGCACCATTCACCTTTGATGCAGCCTCTTGATGACTTATGCTTGTAATCATAGGTACTTCAGGAGCATCCGTGTCAAATACAACATTCATTTTTTGCACATCGCTGTAATTATTTGCATAATCCCCAACGAAGTAATAGATGTCATAAGTCTTGCTTTTTGATAAAGTACTTACCTCTAGATCTGCAGTGTCACTTCCTTCAAAGTCCACAACGCCAGCATTTGGATCAGACTTTTTAACAGCTTCAATGATCTGATCCTGTGTTGGAGAAGGGTTTGCAGGATTAGAATCCCTCCTCAAAAGATATAATTTTTTAAGTCCCGACAAATTGTCGTTTCCAGTTACCCTGAGTTTTATTTTATCCGAAAGTGACAGGTAAACTCCGTCATCACTTTTGATATCAACCAACGTATCGTCAGATACATTATAAAACTCAGCTTTATCTATATTTGGCTTTGTTGTATCAAATTTGATTTGAAAATCCTTTATGCTACTGTTTCCAGCAACGTCCACCACATAAACTGCAATTGTTTTAATACCATCCTCACCAACCGTTAATGGCTTAGTGTAGCATGGAATTTTAGTAAAACAGTTATTCACCGTGTCGCGATCAGGCATACCTGCATATTCAGCCTTTTGCCATTTTGTAATTCCACCATTTTCATTTCTTATGGAATAGAGAATATTAGCATCTCTTATACCTGAATTGCATACACCAGCTTCCAACACATCAAATCTGAATCGCTCTCCGTTTTTTCTGAACATATCAAGTTCATCACTTTTGACATTGATTGAAGGTGCAGTTCTATCCACTGTAATGATGTGGGGAAACATTTCTAATTTATTATAAGAATATACTATTTTCGCAAAAAATTTGTGATATCCTTCTTCTAATGGCTCACTCATATCAAAGGTATCTGGATAATATCTTTTTGGCTTACCGTCATTATAACTCTTTATCACCTTTGATGTTGGTACACTTGACTCTATAAGTTCATGTGTGACATCTATGTAGTTAATGCTTTTGGGAATAGTACTTTTCCCTATGTATAAAATCGCATTCATATTGCTTTTGATAGCCCCTGAAGGTTTGATACTTACCTCTGGAACTTTATCTGTGCAATTATACGAAATCTTATAAGTTTTTACTGTGTTACTTCTATATGTTACTTTTATTTCAGATGTATACGTGCCTTCCTCTGGCTCAAAATCAAACAAGTTTTTTTGTATATACCCACCTGATTGATTCTTGCTAAGGTTGACATTTACATACTCTGGTATAGCGCCTGATGTTTTATACGTTCTAATCCCTATGCTTTTAAAATCAATCGGATTACCTTTAACCTTTGCATACAAGCCACCTTTAACATAGCTACCATCAGTAACAGGCATCTCTGTTCCCATACAGTTTGCATATATTCCAATATCGTCTGCTGCAAAAGCTATATTGCAAATTCCAAAGCACAGGCTAAGCATAAAGCACAACATTAATCCTGTCAGAATTTTTCGCATTAAATTCATCTCCTTTTCCTATTTTTTAGCCTGCTTATTTAATATAAAAGTTGTTGGCAAGATCAAAGAATTTCAAAAGAAGCTTTTCTCCATTCTGATCCGATTGTTTCTTGATATTTTCTGCATTAGCCATAGCTGGTACATCAAGCCATTCTGTAAAATATGAACTCCTCAGCTCAGGCTGGAACTGCGTTGTGTATATCACATGGTTATTTACAGGACTATTACCATACATCTGGTAACTCGTCCTTTCATCTGCCATCACGATTGAATGATTTGTTACAGAAGACTTTGCCTGCAAAGCAGGATAAAGAGTACTCATTGCATAATTAGACATAGTATCTGGTAAATTGTCTGTTGATTTTTCATGATGGTTTGTAGCAAAATAGTATGTCTTATTTATAGCAGTTTGTCCCATGAATGCTTTAAGAAGAGGATCATCCTTAACCTTTTCAATATTAAGTTCTATAGGAAATATACCAACTTCTCCACACCTTGGATTAGGAATTTTGGGATTTACTGATGTAACATATCCCTCTGAGTCCCTTACCAGTTCATTTTCAATGCTTGTACTAAGAGGATTATTTTTAATATGGAAAATTGATCCAAGCGGTTCTGTTGAATCTATCAATATACCACTTAAAAATTGGTGATATCCATCTGTTCCGAAGAATGGTACTCTTGTAGAGTTAATATTATCCGCATACAAATTTCTCAATTTCAAAAACATTCCATTATGCTCAGCAACATAATATTCATGCCATTCCATCATTTTTTTTCCACCGTACGCACATAAAACATGTGAATCCTTAAACATTTCAGGATAAGTGTCATAAATCCACCAATCATCTACATAAATTTGAGCCGTCTTCCATTTTGCAGAAATATCCTTAAGACCGTTCAAATATGGAGTATGGTCTATATTTGAATTCATATTTCCGTTATCATTCCTGTGATTTTCTGGATCCATTGTAAGATATACAATAACATTTCTTTTTGGCTTTTCGGAAAGCCCCTTCATTACCTTTGGAAAAGCATCATAAAGGGTTGTTATATTTCCTGTCACACTTGCACTATTCCAATCATAGGAAACACATCTTCCTTGTTTGATAAAGATTGTTTTGCCAAGTTCGCTTCCTTGACCCTCTGCCGCTGCATCAATTCCATTTCCAAAAAGCTCTGGAAGTCCAAGTTCACTAATGTTTTTCACACTACCCACAGAATGAGTATTCCAATCATACACAATAAATTGGTTACCCTTAAAGAAAAGTGTTTTGCCCTCATATGCTCCCTTTCCGTTTACAGCTACATCAACACCGCTGCTGAAAGGTGCTGGCAATTTCCATCTATAACTTAAAGTTCCTCTTGTGTCTGAATATGAAGTAACCCTCTCTGATACAAAATCATAAGTTACATAACGATCATCCTTTATAAAAAACGCAGAGTTACTATGGCTTCCTACACCCTGAAAGGCTGTGTCAAAATCTATAAAATCCTTTGGAAGGTGCCAAACAAATGTAGGTAGTGACCCTTTGTCTTCAAACTCCTTTGTAGCCCAGTTATATCGTCTAAATTTTGCACCCTGGAAGAAAAATGATTTCCCTGCATATTTACCACCACCTGATACAACTGCTTTTATAACCTTGTTTTCACATGGCACAACGTACCACTTTTGGCTGTGTTTGATTGTTGCAGCACTTGAAGTAAATATAACATTTCCATTTTTAACAATTATAAAAGGTATTTTTGGAGGCGAGGCAACCTGCTTTTTCACAACCATCTTATCCCCATCAAATGTAAGAAACGTTTTCGATTTCTTATTTATAATTTTATAACTGTCATCCTCCTTGACCAAATACCACTTTTCTCGATCATCAACAACATCCGAATCTGCAATGCTTATGATCTCCTCTCCTTCGTTACCCATTAAAACACCAATAATCTCATTTGTTGATGCATTCCTTATTTTATAATATCCGTCTCCAGTCGCTACCAAAAACCACTTTTGACTCAAAGTATCAGTGTCTTCGTTTAAATGAACTGATAATTGCTCAGTGGTATTCTCATCCTCCAAAACATAGGGTAGCATTTTATTCATAATTTTGAATTCATACATTTCGCCCCATTCAGCATCTAATTCTGGAACTGGATTTGAGCCAATTTTAATATCTATCCACATATCTGGCTTACTTTCATTCATATTGGTTATGGTTATTTTCTTATCAGATGCAGGGATTGACTCGGATGTAAAGTAGGTCTTTGTTTGGCTGCTAAAGTAATGCTCTCCACTATGAAAAGTTTTGCCATCAAGCTCCTTAAATCCCAATCTGTTTTGATTTGACTGTACAAGCTCAACTGCTCTGTACCATTTACTATTATTGGGAGCCATTGATGAATTGTACTGACTAGGATTTACACACCAAATTGCTATACCTGGTTTTGCACTGAATTTATTTATTCCAGCATCAAATCCAGTAAGCTGCTTGTTTTCAATGAAATAACATTTATTAGTCCCAGGTATGTTGATTTTTATAACACTATAATCATTGAGAGGTGAATCAAAGGAAGAAACAAGATATTTGCCAGAAATTTTGGCCTCAATGGGATTCACAAAATTAAGCTTGGTTTTACTATAGGGATCAAGGTGTGCTGGAAGCTCAGCCCTATCAATATGTCTATTAGCAATGAATTCCTGCATCGATACAGCTCCATTTTCATTTCCACTGCTCATAAGAGTGTGCCATCCAGTAGCTGCCTGTTCATTGCTATTCTTATTTGTATTATATAGGTCGGGTAGTCCAAGTAAATGTCCAATTTCATGGCATGCTGAACCAATTCCTGCTATTTTTTCTTTTGTTACAGTAGTTTTAGCACCAGTTATTGGATCAGTTACAGTATCCTCATAAGCCTTTTTTTCTGCAATTCCTGCAGCATAGTTTATGCTTATTTTATAGGATTTTGAACTACCTGCGGTTTTATAATTATCAGTAAGATATAAATCACTAAAAGCCCACGCTCTTTGAACAGGTGTTTTGCCATAATTATAATTGATTTCATATCCTGCTGAAACAACAACAATCGTTAACTCTTTCCTATCAATTAGTTTGTTATTATTTTTATCATATTGAGAAAAATCTACAACCTTTGTACCAGCATTTTCACCCATTTGCTTTATTGTATTTAGTGCCTTTTTAATAATCGCTCTTACACCCTCAGAATCATCAAAAACTTTATCTTCACTCTTACCAGCATATGGATGATTCATGTCCAAATCCAAAGTAATTATTCCATCATTTGCAACACCTTCATTTTCTTTTGCAGGATTGAAATAAAACTTGCCCTCTGAGTTTTCCTTGTAGTAGTCATTAACTGAAGGGTAATAAATCTCCATTTGCTTTTTTTCATCATATACTGACTCATTCATTCCAAAAAATCTTTTATTCCACTGTTCTAGCGTGGTATCCATTTTCTTGTCCTTGAAATTCACTAGTACCACAAGGAGATCCTGAGGTTTCCTGGGTTCCCATGTGTCAGCGGCATATAATTTTGTACAACTAAACGAAGCAATTGCAGAAACAATTGCTATCAGCAGAAAAAGTCTGCTTATAAATTTCACATAAACTCCCCCTTTGAAAAATTTTGTTATTTGGGTGATTCAATAAAAATAAGATATTTCTATCGTTTCTGTAAAATTTTATATTATAGCAATCTATGCGTCAATCATCAAATCTCATTTTTGGTGTTTTATGTCATAAAATAATAATTTTCATCACGGTGGCTTTCATGATGCAGGTGACCATGTAAGATTCGGTCTACCTCAGAGCTATGCAGCAGGCACTCTCGGATGGGGCTTTAATGAATTTAGAGACGCATATAAGGATATAGGCGAAGAAGCGCATATGATTGAGATTCTAAGATACTTTACCGATACCTTCTTACGTTGCTCATTTCTTGTTGTTTGATTTTATCTCAAGCTGGAATGTAGAGTACTTATCAGGTGGAAAGTGCAAACATAAAGACATTTCTGACAAGAATTATTATAAAACATCACCTGCTGGATATTCTATGATAAATGGATGGGGATCAGCACGTTACAACACAGCTGCCCAATTATCAGCTCTTGTGTATATGAAAAATCATCCTGAAAGGAAAGATTTCGGCGAGTTGGCAAAGGGTGCCATGGAATATATTATGGGAAGAAATCCTATGGGTTATTCATATATAATTGGTTATGGATATGAGCAAGGATTACCTTTCGCTCATCATCCTCATCACAGAGCAGCCCATGGATCAAAAACAAATAGCTTGCTCCAGGAGGAAGCACTGGAGAAATACCATTTAGAATTGAGTGCTCGTCTGCAATTAACCAAAAAAATGATTTCTCATGTAATTCCAATATTACAGAGCTTGGTGATAACAAAAACATTACAGCTTATATAAAAGATGAGCTTAAGTTTGGTATCGAGCCAATAAAAGCATCTCAAAAACCTCCTATTGGCAATAAAATTTCAGGATATCTGATACCAAGCTTTAAAATCACAGATGACGGCGCAATCCTATTGGAACAGAAAGTAAACCTATTGAAATGTGGGCTGGAGATATTCCAAAAGACGGACTAATTAACATGAGTGATATTATGATAGTTGCAACTCACTTTAATTGTATCTTCAAGTTATCCTAGTATATAGTGGGAGTATCCATGAAAAAAATAAGCACTTACCTATTGCTTACAACTTTAATCATTGGTAGTATTCCTCAAGTATCATTAGCTGCAGAGCCTTCTGCAGCTAATGACTTCAACTATGTTGATGCATTTGTGCTATGTAATCAACTTAAATTTTGGTGAAATTCTGAATTCCAAATCCTAAATTCCCATATTATTCCACTTATCATTACAACTTCTTCCATGTAATTATTTCTTCACTCCACGGTATTGCATTGGCGAGCAGCTATGCGTTTTCTTGAAAAGAAATGAAAAATAATGTGGGTCCTTATAACCAACCGCCATGCTAATATCCGAGCAACGCAGATTGGAGCATTTAAGCATTTCTTTTGCCTTATTCATACGCAAATCTGTCAAATAACGAATAAAGCTTTTACCAGCCTCTCTGCTAAATACCGCGCTAAAATGGCTAGGGCTTATGTTTACATGTGAAGCAGTTTCGTTTAATGATAACCCCTCATCTGAAAAGTGATCATTAATATATTCCTTTGCCTGTTCTATAAGTCCATTATTATAGCTCTTGGTTCTTATAATGTCCCTTTGCTCAATTGCATTAGTAAAAATCCACACAACATAGTCCTTAAGCTTTTGCTTCCCACCAATAACTTCCTTCATCATTTCAGAACCTTTAACATTCCAATCGTCTAATGTATCAGGTCCACACATTTCTTTCATAAAATTCATCACGGTAAGATATATATTGATAACAAAATATTGCTTGAATAAAAATGACTTTTCACCATTTTTGATTATTCCATTTAAGAATTCCGCTACAAAGAATGTTATTTCTTCTGCCTCTCCATTGCGCAAAAAATTCTCCGCTTTTTTAAAATCAATTCTTCCAAGTTCAAGCACAACTACAAACTCATCCTCTACTAAAAAAGCCCCACGCATACCATAATCCCCCATATTAATTCTATAAGAGATATCTACTTGTTTTTAGTAAATACCTCTTTAGGAATGTAAAAAAATATATTTTTATACGGCTGAGTTGAATAGACGAGCAAGAATCATTACATCTGCCATATTAATAGATCCATCTTTATTTAAGTCAACTCTTTCAACATAAACTGAATCACCTTTAACTGAATTAAATTTAGTAGCTAGAACCATTACGTCTGCCATAGTTATAAAGCCATCATCAGTTAAATCATAGCTAGGCTTTTGTGTAGGAGTTGGTAAATTTGTATTTGTTGGTGTATTAGTTGGTTTAACAGTAGGAGTTGGTGACGCCAAACCTTTAAATATTAACTGTGAATAATGGTACAAACTTTCCGACCACATTTTAAAATCATGTCCACCATCTCTTGTAAAATATGTATGTATCACACTATTTTTATCCAAATAATCATGTACTCCCTTTGCATTGTTTATAAGGCCATCTTGTAAACCACATGAAATATAAATAACTCTCATATCTTTCTTAACCTTTTCTGCATCGGGTACAAGAACAGATGGTTGGTTTGTATTTGGTGCTGGTGAAAATGCACCAATATACGCAAATAAATCCATATATTTAAAACCAAAATTCAATGATTGTCCTCCACCCATCGACAATCCAGCAATAGCTCTATTTTCGCGATTTGTGAGCACAGAATAGTGCGACTCTATGTAAGGAATCAGATTGTCTTTCAAATCATATTGAAATTTGTCAAAAGCTGCAACCTTATCTGAAGCATAAATATCTCCTACTGCTCTGTCATCAGCCATTGCACGACCATTTGGCATAACAACTATCATATCAGCCAATTTGTTTTCTGAATATAAATTGTCAAGAATATTTTGAGGATTTCCTCCATTTTTCCATTCATTATGATCGCCACCAATACCATGCAAGAGATACAGTACATTGTACTTTTTGTCGGTTGAATACCCTGGCGGAGTATAAACATTTACTTTACGGTCAGTATTTGTTGTAGTCGAATGATATGTCTGTGTTGTTATACTGCCATGTGGAACGTTCTTTACTTGGTCAAATCCCGAAGGCGTAACCGCGGATACAGTAATTGCTGAAAAACTCAAGTATGTAACTACACTGCTAAGTAATATGCATAAACCCTTTTTAATCATAGTATAAACCTCCATTTAAATTTATATCTATGTTATCAATACGTGGGTATACATATTTTGAGTTCGGAATTAATTTATTCTATAAAAAAATTGTAGATATTTTTACAAAGCATATTCATTCCCAAAGCATTTTGCAATATACACGACATCTACCATATTGACACAATTGAAATCTCACTGTCGAGCTAGCCAACCTAAATTCCATACCCCATTTTCTCCTTTTTCCATTCTATGCCACCCATAATTTTCAATTATAATATACGCATTTTGATCATCTACAATCCTCTCTATACATTCTAAGAACATCAATCGGGCTAAAATCTTTCAATAATAATGGCTTCTTGCTCTTACAATACTCTGAATAAATACCCTTTTGAGAGCTATCTACAAATAAATTTTGATCTGATACATCCTTACTTTGAATGTATTCTTTGGCATCGTTTGGAATAACCAAACCGCTACCAACTACTACCTTTTTGATTTCATTATTTACAACAGATCCCTCACTACCACAAATCACTATCTTTGAGCCTTTAATTTTTATCATCCCATCTTTTGCCAACTGCTCCAATTGTGTTTTATAGTCAATCTTATCATTGTTTGCATCAAGCAAAATTTGGACTTCATCCTGTTCTATATATCTATCTTCTATTATTTTGTCTACAACCCTTGACTTGAAGGTATGAAGATCAATAATAAAGCTATTACACATAGAAATTTTACCAGCTTCCATTTTCCATACGATATAAACAGAGGTCAAGTACATATATAATTGCGAATTAAATATATCATATTTTGTTATTATTTCTTCGCAACCATCCTCGTCATAATCATTTATCCCTACATTTGAATTTCGAATACTTATTGGCCCATTAAAAAAATCATTTACAGACATTGGCTCAATTCTTTTATATTGGGATTCCATATTTTTCACAACACTACTGATGTCACCGTTAATTTCTTTGTCAAAATCTGAAAATGCAAATTTAACCTTTCTATCACTATAACAATATTTATAATCTGGAAGCTTCCCATTCCATACAAGTTCTACTCCTTTGTCATATTTAAACAAAAATAAAGTACACTGTTTATCACTTACTCCACATAGCTGAATGAAATAACTGAAAGCAACATACTTTTTTTGATCATTACCTTTTATAACCCTAATTACAGGGGATTTATTGTCCTGATTCACATCAGTATTTCCTAGATTAAAAGTTGAATCATCAATTTTCAATATTAACTGATCATTTACCTTTATTAATCTAATATCGTTTTCTTTTCCATCGTTATCTAAATCGTCTTTTGTTTGCTGAATAATAGATTCGGTTTCTTTTTCACTATTTAAAGTTGTTGAACACGCACACAAGTTTATTAACAATAATGCTATAAATATGCAGATTCGTTTTCCGAACATTATAATCAATTCCTTTTCACTTTAAAATAAGGAATATGTCAAAAATCATAATCCTCTTGCATATATTATATTTTATTTTGATAATAAAAACGTTACAAAACAGTAAAGAACATATCTACATAAAGTAAGCCTCCCCACTTTATATATCATGAGGGAGGCTTACTTTTCACATCTACACCCAATTAAAAACTATTATACTGCACTCACGTCCATTCGCTGGATCCATTTGGTGATAGTATGCACTTTTAGGTACATGCCCAATACAGTAAGGCTTCTCTTCCTTGCCTATTATAGTGCCTTTGAAATAGATCAACCTGTGATAATAGTCTGCAATAAACCATCCTTCTAAGCCGAACTTTCCCTGCTTGTTCAACCTTACCCTGTATTTATCTTTACCGCGTTCCATTTTAAAAATATGTTTTAACTTTCCGTTTATTGATAGGTATATCTTCTTATCTTGCTCCTCGTTGTAAAGCTCAGTCATTGGATATGAAAACTCAATCAAATCATCTCTTTCATCAGGGTTTTCATTATTTGTGTCACAACCAAATGACCAAACTGACCTGACACAATCCTCTTTTAGCTTTTTACCTGCACACCATCCATACTTTATATCAAAGTATTGTGTAGCTTCTTCAACTGTGTTTGAGCTACTGACATAATTAAAAACATTCATCATTGCGTCACAAAAACCGTCATGATTTCCAAACTCGATCTTGGATAAATTCAATATTTCTGTATTTGACAAGGCATTACACAAGTGATGATTAAACTCACCATGGTTATATATAACACCATTTTGATCTTTATCAAGCTCAACATCTTTTGGATCAAAGTCATTGTCTGCTGGATACGCAAAGCCAGAGTCCGAACAAGATGTAAGCACTATGTTTCTTTTATCCCGCATTAAGTTGTCAATAAAGCCTCCGCTAAAGCACTGTTGCATACATATGATTCTTGTATCGCATTTCAATGTATTAATCTTTGAAGTGAATTCAGTGTCTGTATATCTACTTCCATCATTCATTACCAGATAGGATTCACTTCCATCCCTAAAGCCATGACCGAATGTCCATACAAAAACCATTCCCACATCATCCTTAGATGCAAGCCATTCAAATACCTTTTCAATGTTCTCTCTGCTTGCAGCATAGTCTGTAAGTGTTTCCCTATCTCTTTTCTGAAGGCCTTCAATATCAAGAGTTCTTTTGTCTCTCTTTACTGAATATTTGGTCATTCTCCCTTCTTCATCTTTAAAATCTGTTCCGTCTGTTCCATATAATACAAATATGTTATTGTCATCGATTCCTTGTCCATTATTACTTGAGGGATTTCTCAGATTGTTCCACACACACACAGTGTCATTCCAAAACTCATCATAGCTAAAAGAATGAGCAATTCCTGTTGATATTAAAACAGCATATGTATTCATACTTAAACTCCCTTCTGACGATTAATTACAGGCGAAACACGTTGACGAACAATCTTTTGGGACATAACCCATAATTGATCGTCTGAGTCAATGGCGAGACCTTTTGTTACTATAGGCCTATTATCTTTTAAATCAACACCCTGATTGCCTTTTTGCATTGATCCCTGATTCACCATGCTAAGTGTTCCATCTTTGCTGTAATTACTTATACTGTTCCTCTTAGAATCCAATACCATAAATTGGTCTCTTTGATTATTGTACAGTATACCGTTAGGTCTTGATCCTATTGTATAGAATCCGAAGTTCAAGTGACCTGTTATAATATCATAACTACAGATAGAGCTTGAATATCCCGCCATGCAAGCAAACCAAATCTTATCATCATGATATTCCATATCAGTTATGCTACTGTTACATGCATTTAAAATAGCTGATGCAGTATTTACCTTAATAGAAGTAAGCAACACTTGTGGTTCTGGCCTGCTTATGCTTTTATCGAGCATATAAATAAGCTTTTTATTGCTGTCTAAAATATGGTACTCTTCACCAATTTTTAAAATACCTCCAGGATACTGTATATTCTTCTCAAATTGATGTGTAAGATTTAGACTGCTAGGGTTAGCTCCCTCGTAAATATTAAAACTGCTCTTCGTTTGAGACATAGCAAGCAAACTACCATTGATCGACTTTATTGCCGTAATGTCGCCCTTAACTACAGATGACTTTTTGCTTATTACATTGAGCTTTACTACTTCTATAGGTATCGACAATCAAATTCCCTCCTTTAATTTTTTTTTTATTATTATCGACTAGAAAATACAAAATTGCCAATTAGAGAGGATTTACTATACGAACATTCTATCAAATAATACAAAAGAATAAAAGACATTTTTGTGTTGAGAACAAAGTATATGTGAGAAAAAAGAAAAAAATATCATTTGATCCAATGCAACAAATTTTTTCTAATTTCATGTCACTTTTCAGGATAAATGATATACAATGGCGGTGGTTAAAATATTTTACAGAATATTGCTAAAATATAAATATATAATTCCTCCAAAAAAGTTTGTTTAAAAAACAAACTTTTTGAGGAATTAGTCCTTGAAACCCCACCGCTTTGACCCGCGTAGCATTGCTATTTGGTAGCTGGTATGATATGATATGATTAATGTATTTCAAAATTTCCCAAACAACCCAAAAGGAAGGAAGATGTTATCATGAGGAAAATCATCAAATTAGCAACACTTATTTTGTTAGTTTCAAGTAGTTCTATCGTTCTAGCACAGCCAATCAATCAAATTATTGCTACTAAATCACCGTTTCCCATAAAAATATACGGGATGCATTTTTATTCTCAAAAAGATGTTATTTCTGTTGCTGGAACTACATATGTCCCTGTCAGGGATTTTTGTAAAGCGTTAAATACAAATATAAATTGGAACAATGAAAAGAAAGTCGTTGAAGTTGGATATGTGGATCAGGAAAACATTTCTAAAAATTCAGTAACAATTAAAGACTATAAGTTAACACTACATGATGAAAAGAGTTCTTCAAAAAATGAAGAAAGAAAATACTTTTATATTAATGTAACATTGAAGAATATAGGTAATGGAGTAATCTATATAAATAATGCAACCGAATTTAAAATTCAAGATTACTATGGTAATGAATATAATTCTATACCCTTGCCAGGTGAACAAAGCGTATATGAAAAAAAGCTGTATCCTGGAGAACAATATATTGGCGCTATTCCTTTTGACGTTCCAACAGATTTTAAAGAAATTATGTACACAGTTATACTCAAACCCTCACATGTAGACGGTGAGATTAGAGAAAAAAAATCATATGACCCAATGTAACTAATTTATTTATATACGAAAAAATCAAAAACTACGAGGGAGGAATTTAAATGAAAAGATCATTTTGGGTTTACTTTTAGGATGTACTTTATCTTTTAGTATTGTTAATGCTGGAAGCATACTAAATGTTCAAAAAGCATCGTTTCCAGTTTTGATAAATGGAGAATAATTCAAAACAAATAAACCTATTCTGACTGTTGACAATACAACCTACGTTCCTGTCTAAACCTTTTCAAATTCGTTAAATGCTGATTTAGCTTGGAATTCCGTAAAAAATAGGGTTGATATTACGAATGTTCCCTATTTCGATAATTCTTCAGTTTTAACAGATATATTTAAAATTAAACTAACTGGTGCACGTGGTGTTAGCAAGAAAGAAAATAAATATAATGGACCTAATCTATCGACTTTTTTTCTGATTTCATGTGACTTTTCAGCAAAAATGATATACAATGGTGGTGAATAAAATACAGTAAAATAACGGGTTATGCCATATTATGAGGACTAAACTACTAATTTTTATAACAATAATACTTGTTTTTGCATCTTGTGGATGCACCATAAATAAAATTGAGACTCCCAAAGCAATTAAAGGTGTGTTTAATTTGACCAAATGGGACTTCAATGAGAATGGAATTGTCAGTCTCAATGGAGAGTGGCAATGTTATGAGGCTTCCTTACTTTCTCCTGCCATCATTAATTCTAAAGACGCACCCAAACCATCATATTTTAACTACCCTTTAGATATGATGAAAGGAAATACCAAAGCTCCGCTTTCTACTTACAAACTAACAATTAACACCCAAAACATCAACGAGACTTATGGTATTTATATTTCAGGGCTGTTTTCAAGCTATACTTTATATATAAATGGAGTAAAAAAATCTTCAAATGAGTATATAAAAAACAGAAACATAAAGGCATCCACCTCAAATATCATGGACTTTTTTGAGATCAAAAACAATTCAACAGAAATTGTAATCCAATCAAATAGGTTCGATCCAGACAATATATTTTTTGGTAAGAAGAGCGATATATTAAATCTTAAGTTTAATCAGTTTGCAGTCAACCTCCCAATTGTATTTATAATTTTGTTCATGGGATTTTATCATATTATGATTTACATATTCCGAAGGAAGGAAAAACCATATCTTTATACAGGCTTATATTGCTTTGCGGCTTCAACATATATTGCTTCTCTTTCTCCTGAGCCAATGATTTTCTTCATGCTTCCACAAATGGATACGTATACTTACAACTTCATTTTTTCAATCACAACATTTTCTTCGGCACTATTTATAATTTTTTACATTAATGCATTGTATCCAAGATATATTTTAAAAGGCGTTCTGATATTTGCAAAGATTTCTTCTATATTATTTTTCACATCTATTACAGGGGTTTTCATAACAAATTCTTGGAGTTTTATGGGAATAATTATGGGAAGCTATAATGTAATTGTTATCTTAATGTCGATATATATTTTGTATGTACTCACGAAAATTTTGCGTACCAACAAGGACGCTGTTTTAATTCTCGTTGGTCTTATTGTTTTATTCATAACCTCGATTTATGATTTGACGATTGAATCACCGAACTCATACGGCAACTCCAGCAAATTCGGTTGGCTTATTTTCATAAGTTTGCTATCCGTTCGACTTGCAATCAACTTTACTAAAACCTTCTCGAAGGCGGAGCAACTAACCGAGAGACTTATTATCTTAGACAAGCTTAAAGATGATTTTTTGGTTAACACAGCCCATGAGCTGAAGACTCCAATGCATGGAATAATTGGTATAGCTGAAGTAATGCTTGAAGATACCGATAACAATAAAACTGAGCATGAGAACCTTTCCCTTATTGTATCAAGTGCTAGGCGCCTCACTGAGCTTGTTAATAATATCATGGACTTTGCAAAAATGAAAAATCAGGATATAATATTAAATATAATGACTATTAATCTTTGGCAGGTGGTAGACGTAGTATTCGCTGTATTAAGACCTGTTTCGAAGCAAAAGTGTATTATACTCAACAACGCAATTCTAGACGATTCTATTAATGTCTATGCAGATGAAAACAGGCTTTTTCAAATATTGTACAACATTGCAGGAAACGCCGTAAAGTTTACGGACAGCGGAGAGATAAAGGCAGAAGCTAATGTTAAGGATGGAATGGTTTGTATTTCATTATCAGATACAGGCATCGGTATTCCTTCTGATATGCTAGAAAAGATATTTAGTCCTTTTGAACAGGTTCAGGTAGACGAAATCAATTCAAACAGCGGTACAGGACTCGGACTTAGCATTACAAAGAAATTAGTTGAGCTTCATGGAGGTACAATATCAGTTGAATCTGAGATTGGAAAAGGCTCTAAGTTTACATTTACTTTGAAGCTTAGTAAAGAATCACTTATAAAACATGTAACTAAAAACTCTCACAAGCAAAGTACTGATGAAAATATCGACTTTTCAACTGACAATACTAATCCTTCAACCCCTGAGTCAGGAATTAAAATACTTGTGGCTGATGACGAACCAGTTAATCTAAGAATACTTCAGAATATATGCAACAAGGAACATTACTCAATCATCACTGCTACAAACGGGGCAAACGCTCTTGAAACATTTGAAAGCAATGAAAAACCTGATTTAGCTATTCTTGATGTTATGATGCCCAAAATGTCAGGCTATGATGTTTGCAGAAAACTGCGTGAAAAGTACACAATGTATGATCTTCCTATTTTACTGGTTACTGTTAAAAATCAGCCAGCTGATATCCTTGCAGGCTTTGAAGCTGGAGCAAATGATTATCTTACCAAACCGTTTAATGACAAAGAGCTTAAGGCACGAATACAAAACCTTCTTGAAACAAAGAAAGCAATAAGCTTTGCAGTTGCTGCGGAAATGAACTTTTTACAGGCACAGATCAAACCACATTTTTTATACAACACTCTTAATATTATCATGTCACTAATTAGGACTGACCCAGACAAATCAAGGGATCTACTCTTAGAATTGAGCAATTACCTAAGAGAAAGCTTTAAATTCAAAGGGGTTGAAAAATCAATATCTTTACTTAGGGAAGTAAGCATGGTAAAATCCTATATGCATATAATGATGGCTCGCTACCCAGCAAAAATCAACGTCTTGTATGATATTGACGACGACATTGACGTAAATGTTCCTCATTTAATAATTCAACCGATTGTTGAAAACTCTATCAAGCATGGCATTCTTCCTAAAAGAGAAGGTGGAACCATTGACTTGAAGGTTAAAAATGAAGGGGACTTCATAATGGTTAGCGTTAAAGACGACGGTATGGGTATCAACAAAGACTTTATCCCGATTCTCCTAAATGAAAACACAAAGACCACTGGAATCGGGCTTGTAAATGTCAACAAAAGATTGCTTACATATTACAAACAAGGTCTTACAATTGAAAGCCAAATTGGAAAAGGCACATTGATTTATTTTAGGATACCGAGAGGAGTGACAATATGGTAAAGGTAATTTTATTGGATGATGAAAAATCAGCCCTTGATGAATTGGAGTATTATCTAAAAAAATGTAATGACATAGAAATTGTTGCTGCTTATACTGATCCTGTTTTGGCTGTTGAGGAGTTCAAAAATCTTCAGTTTGATGCAGCATTCTTAGACATAGATATGCCAGTTATAAACGGACTGAACCTTGCCAAAGAGCTACTAGAGCATAATAGCAGTATAGGTATAGTTTTTGTAACTGCACATGATGATTATGCTGTAAAAGCTTTTGAGCTAAATGCTATTGATTATATTTTAAAACCTATTGATAAGTCAAGACTAGACAAAACGGTTGACAAGCTCTTACGTACAGACTTTAAAAAGCCAAGTACAGTTATTAAGAATGTTATCCTAGACAAGCTTATTGGTATTGACAGGAATATAAAGCAAGATTCTGAAAGGATCGCGGCTTTTGATGATGATGAGATAAATCTTATTAGAATGTCAGAGGTTTTCTACTTTGAAGCTGAGCTTGGTAAAACCAACATAGTTACTTGCAATGGTAAGTTTAAGACAAAGGAAACTCTAGATTTACTTGAATCAAAATGTAGTGATTTCGGATTTTACAGATGCCACAGAGGATATTTGGTAAATCTCAGATACATAAATAAAATCTCACCTATGTTTAACAATAATTATATTATAAGGCAGCAGGACGTCAATTATGATATCCCCGTAAGCCGAAATAAGATCAAAGAGCTCAAGGGAATCCTTGGAATAAGCCAATAAGGAAAAAACTACCTCTTTTTCAGACTTTAGAGGTAGTTTTTATTTATATTTCTCGATTTTGTATTTCAAATTTATTGAATCACAAGATCATTTTGTGGATCACTTAAAAAACTTTTCCAAATTCTACAGCAATCATTATTACATCTTGCATATTTATTGATCCATCTTTGTTAAAGTCGTACTTTTTATCGTATAACCAATCTCCAACCCTAGTCCCAAACCTTACAGCAATTGGCATTATATCAGCCATGTTTATAGCTCCATCATTGTTTGTATCAAGTATGTTACCAGTCTTATTTGTTGGTGTTGGTGTTGCTGTTGGAGTTGTTTGAACGTCATCGGTCACTTTTACAGTAATACTTGTTTCATTTACACTGTCAAAATAAAGCTGTCTATATATCATGTCCGTTGTTCCTACACCTACAGCTTCATATACATAGTATACATATCCATATTTCCCTCCATCTGATACTTCCGTTGGAGTTTCTTCAAAATATACTGAATATTTTTCTATTTCTTTTAGTATTGATTTATTAGGTTCTTCTTCACATTCATCCTCACGCAAACTACTAGTGTAAAAATGCGCTACTTTTAACATATCTCCCTGCTTTAAAACAACTCCTTCATCAAAAAAGCTATCTTTAACAATCATTCCTTCTGGTTGTTTGACCGTAACTGTGACTTTAAAGCTACCAACTAATTTATCTTTTGATGAAGTATAGTAACCATAATCAATAACTGTAGTTCCCTCGCCAATTGTTTTAAAGATTCTATTTGTGATTTTTTCTGGTTCCTGTAAAGTATAATTAGCAACGCACTCTACTACATTTTGTTCTACATATTTATTAGACCAATACTTATCATCGTCCTGCTTCAAAGAAAGCTTAATCATCTGTCCCCTTGTCATAACTATCTCTTTACCATTGCTGTCTTCGTTTAAAACCACCAAATCATTTGTCTTGTATGATGGTTCTTGAGCATCAATAACTTTTACAGTAAACCCTGTATCTTCAAACTTAGGTGGATATCCAAACATAACATCTGTTGTTCCTTCTCCAATGGCTTCATATACATAATACTTATATCCGATATTTCCGCCAGTTGCAACAGGGTATGGATCTAATGGACATATTTTATCATAATTATCTATTTTTTTAAGCATCAAACTATCAGGTTCTTTTGAACAATCAGGATAATGACTTCCTGGGCTACAATAAAATGCTGCCTTTAACTTATCACCCTTATTCAAAATCACTTCTTTGCCATTAAAACTCTCATCAGCAACAATTATTCCATTCTCTTCCTTAACTGTTATAGTCACTTTAAAATTACCAACCATCGATTTTGTTGTTGAAGAAAAGTAACCAAATTCAATTTCTGAAGTTCCCTCACCAATTGTCTTAAAGACCTCATTTATTACCTTCCCAGGTTCCTGTGTAGTATATGAAAAAGTGCTTTTTAACACTTCTGTATTCATATTTTTTGCCTTTGCCCAATACTTATCGTCATCCTGCTTTAAAGACAGCTTAATCATCTGTCCTCTTGTCATTACTATCTCTTTACCATTGCAATCTTCATTTAAAACCACCAAATCATTTGTCTTGTATGATGCCTGAGAACTCATTGTAGTTTCTGAACTAACAGCCAAAGGTTCATTTAATCCATAACCACAAAAAATCGAGCTAAAAGAAAGAAATACTCCCATCGATAATGAAAATACTTGTTTACCATATCTCATACGATTACCTCCCTTAGTAATGTTAATCTTGCTTTACTATCCTTAATTAATATTCTAATATACCGCTCAAGTATTGTCAATCATTATTAACACGCTAAAAATATATATTATTTACATTTTAAAGGTGCGTATGGTATAATACCTGATAACAAATTTCTGTGTTGTTTACGAGGTAAAAAAATGAATGAAAAAGCATTAAGGGTTTTAGAATTTTATAAAATAGTAGAAAAGCTGTCAGGTCTTGCAACATCCTCTCTTGGAAAGGAACTTGTAAAAGAACTCGAGCCCTGCAAAGATTACAGCAAAATAGTTGATATGCTAAAGGAAACCAGTGACGGTGTTGCATATGTAATGAGAAAAGGCAGCCCGCCAATGGGAGGAATACATGATATAAGAAGCAGTCTTAAGCGTGTTGAAATAGGTGCCGTGCTAGGTCCGATGGAGCTCTTGCATGTTGCTGATACCCTGAGAACTTGCAGAAACCTTAAAGCGTATGTAGGCGATAATATATTGAAAGACAATGATAATGTTGTGTTATCCCTAATAAATCTTCTTGAGACCAATAAAAGAATTGAAGACAAGATATCAACCGCAATTATAAGCGAAGAAGAAATATCCGATGCTGCAAGTTCCACACTAGCTAGCATCAGAAGACAGATGCGCGAAAAACAAAGCTCAATTAGAGAAAAACTAAATGATATAATTAGGTCATCAAGATATCAAAAGTTTATGCAGGAAGCAATAGTTACCATGCGTGGAGATAGATATGTTATTCCTGTAAAACAGGAGTTTAGAAATGAGATCCAAGGTCTTGTTCATGACTCTTCATCAAGCGGAGCAACCATATTTATTGAGCCTTTAGCAGTTGTAGAGGCTAATAACGGAATAAAGCAGCTTATGATAAAGGAAAAGCTCGAGATTGAAAGAATTTTAGAAGAGCTTACTGGAGATGTAAGAGGTATACTTGAAGGCCTTGTTTCAAATGTTTCAATACTTGCAAGGCTGGATTTTATATTCGCAAAAGCTAAGTTTTGCACTGATTTGAAATGTGTTTGTCCACGTCTTAATGATGAAGGTCGTGTGATTATAAAAAAAGGAAGACACCCTCTTCTTGATCCAAAGGTAGTTGTTCCTATCGATTTTTGGATAGGAGATGAGTTTAAGACACTCGTTATCACAGGCCCTAATACTGGAGGTAAAACAGTCACATTAAAAACTGTTGGTCTTTTTACACTAATGGCACAGGCAGGACTCCATGTTCCAGCGAATGATGGAACTGAAATCAGCGTGTTTACAAGTATTTTTGCAGATATTGGGGATGAGCAAAGCATAGAACAAAGCCTTAGCACATTTTCATCTCATATGAAGAATATCGTAGATATTTTAGATAAAGCAGACAGTCGCTCATTAGCACTTTTTGATGAGCTCGGTGCAGGAACAGATCCCACCGAAGGTGCTGCATTGGCGACATCTATCTTAGACCATCTTCGAAGCATAGGAACAGTTTCAATAGCTACAACACATTATAGTGAACTTAAGGTTTATGCGATCACCACAGATGGAGTTGAAAATGCATGCTGTGAGTTCAATGTTGAAACACTTCGCCCTACTTACAGACTTCTAATAGGTGTACCTGGAAAAAGCAATGCCTTTGCAATATCCAAAAGGCTCGGTCTAAAGGATAACATCATAGATATGGCAAAAGAACGTCTCTCCCAGGAAGAAATCAAGTTTGAGGATATGCTTTTAAATATTGAAAAGAACAGAAGTGAAGCTGAAAACGACAAAATGCGCACCGAAGCATTAAAACGTGAAGCGCAAAAGTTAAGAGACGAGCTTGATGAACAAAAGCAAAAGCTTGCAGACCAGAAGGATAAGCTCATCCGAGAGGCTAGAGAAGAAGCAAGAAGAATAATGCTCGATGCCAAACATGATGCTGAGGAAATAGTTTCCGAGATGAAGCGTATCGAGAAAGAAAATGAAACCGCTGAAAGGAATAAGGCTGCTGAAGAGGTTCGAAAGAAGCTAAAGAAAAAAGTTGATAACCTTGACGAATCGCTTGCAGAGTCCATCATTCCAAAGCATGGTTATGTAAAGCCTCCTCAAAACCTTAAGCCAGGCGACAGCGTTATGATAGTGAACCTAAATCAAAAAGGAACAATCGTTACTCCACCTGACAAGGACGGTCAAGCGATTGTCATGGCAGGTATAATGAAAATAAACGTACATGTCACCAATTTAAGATACGTTGATGAACAGAAAAAAGAAATAGAAAAAAGCACCTCTGGAAGACTCAGCGTTTCAAGAGCGAAAAATATTTCAGTTGAGGTTGATGTGAGAGGTATGAATCTTGAAGAAGCAACCGAAACTGTTGACAAATATCTAGACGATGCCTCGCTTGTCAGCCTAAAAGAAGTAACAATAATTCACGGCAAGGGCACTGGCGTCTTAAGGACTGGAATACATCAGTTTTTGAAATCCAACTCCCATGTAGTCTCATACAGGCTAGGTAAGTATGGCGAGGGTGAGACTGGCGTAACAGTGGTGGAGCTTAAGTGATGAAAACAAAAACCCAGACAAAATCTTTTATACTCGGATTTTTGTCTGGGTTTTATTATTAATTAACATTAATATCATCACTCTTTGACCCAACAACTTCAATTTCTATTTTATCTAGAGCTGAAATGCTATTTAGACTTAACGAACTATATGCAGCATTGTTTTTAAATGAAATTTTATCAATATACGCTTTAACCATATAGTCTCCATCCGCCATTGTATCATGAGTATATGCTTTTGTATTATCAGTATTAATTTTTATTGTCACTTTTGTTGTTTCTGTAACTTTGTACATTTTTTTGTATTTGCCAGAATCATCAACATACTCCCTGTATTTATATTCACTAAAGCTATCCCGTGTGCTTGATTCATTATAACCTTCTAAAATATTTTTCCATCTTTGATCCAACACGCCATTTACATCCTTTACCACATCTGCTTTGATATCAATATCTAAGCCAGTACCATTACGTTCATCAATTGATTGTGGAAAATACACTTCTTCTTCATCATCTCTTTTGTAATCGCTATCCACTTGAATCCATTCCTTGCCATACAAACCAGTGCTTTTATTAACTGTGAGTATCGCCATTTGACCTTTATAACCCTTACTTCCGCGCTTTACAGCATTATTTAATAGGTCCACAGCTTGTCCACTTTTACTTTTATAAACAAGATTGGATTCATATCTGAAAGCATTTTTAAAAGCATTGACAATATCTTCATGATCGTCAGTTTTCCCTTTATTTGGTTTATAAGTTTCAGTTTTTATTGTAAAAGTATATGTTCCTGTAGGATTAAAGTAGTAACCTGATTTTATCGGATAAGCTTTACTATCAAATTGTTTATCTGAAGCAAAAACCGCCTTATCCAATAAAGATTTGCTGGTATCTCTTCTCTTTGCTGCACTTCTACTTTTACTATATTCATCTTTCATGCTTCTTGATACACTCCACGATGTATCCGCCATATCCTGATTAACAAAATTTCTTTTAAATAATCCATTTACTTTTATCGGAGTAGAAAGCTTATTATCTTCTCCTTTTTCATACATCAAGCGGAATACATTGAATTCATATGGTTCACTTTTCCAATACATAGTATTACTGTTTGGTTTAGAATTATTCGGTACTACTTCAGTTTTAAACTTCTCCTTTGGCACAACATTTTGTTTGCCATTATATACAAAAGTCAATATTGTTCCTGTATTTTCACCACTATCAAATGATGCATATGCGAAAGGACTTCTAGTATGTCCAGGACAACTCTTATCCTTTGTACCACATCCATCAAAGTACGTATATTCATATAGTCTTTTGACTGTTCCTCCAAAAGAAATATCTCCTCTCTTTATTAGAGCAGTCTTCGGGTTTGGCAAATTTACTCGACCATTTTCAAAATCACTTCTTAGAAGCTTTATATGTACATCTGGGTTACGGATTATTGTTGTTTTATCTTCATCTACAAGAGCATTATTAGTTATATGATACTCACGAAATAGATTCTTTGCATTATTTTCTACGATTAGTTCACCTGTTGCATTTCCTTTCCACATACCCTTATCCTTTGTCAGCACCGCCTTAATATCTTTGCTTGCTAATGGATATGTAACTTTTCTTGATAATATATTATAATCTAGGTCGAATTGCACTTTTGAATTAATCTCAGATACTAATTTTACCGCTTCCCCTGAATTAAGCACATTATTATTAAGCGATATTTCAGGAGGATTCTTGCCATCTTTGTTTATTTCGAACTTTATGTCAACATCACTATCAGGCATTATAAATTTAGCATACAGCATTTGTTCACCATTTGCAGGTATTTTCAATGTCCCTTTACCAACATTTGAATGCCCAAAAAAAGTTGCAGATACTGCACCACCAGATTTCTTTGTGATTTTCCATTCAAATGGAACATCTTTTAATTCTCCATCAAAGGTTGAATTAACATTCACACCCACTACTACCTCTTCACCCTTTGCTGCACTTGATGGAAGCCGCTCAAAATCTGCCGACAGATCCATAGCTCTTTCTGTCTTGTATTCTTTGGCAGTACAATTACCTCTATTAGCCCAGTAGCCTACTCCTCTTTGGCATGTCCTCTCATACTTAATGTATCCTTCTTCAGTAGCTGTCGCTGGCTTTACTTCAATCGCTTTCCACTCTCCCCAATTGTGATTATTGGGGTCGTAGGAGTCTTCTGGGAATTGGTGATACGTAATACAGCCTCTAACTTTTTCTTCTTTACCATCTCTATATATTCTATACTCAACCCACTCATCATGTGCCACATGTTGACAAGTAGCATTCCACATATCAGAGAATCTGTGGACTACTGCATACTTTTCTTCAGCAAATAATATCATTTGTGTTCCGACTGGATCATTTATATACTTTTCAATTCCTTTTTCAGATGTAATATCAATAATATCCAAGTCATTTTCTTGATATACTATTGGTTCTATACCTTTATCTAAAACAACACCAGCATAAGTTGATGGAACATGAGAAAATGCGAATGTATTACAAATAATAAAAAAAGCAAGAATTTTCATTCCTATTTTTCTTTTCAAATCGATTACTCCTTTCAAAGTAAATATTTGATTATATGTAATTGTTTCTTAAAAATACTCTTTTCTTGAAAGCCATTCGCTTCCTTTTGTGACAACGCTCTGTCTACTAAAATACCAATTATTATTTTCTTTTACAACTACCTCACTCCCATAATAATAGGCTTCTATTTTATCCAAATTTTTGTAGTTGTCAAACAAACCATATAATAGCTTATAATGTTCTTTATCTAAGTCTATAGCTAGACACAAAACAATAAAGTTGTTATCATTAGGATACTTAATTCTTTCTTTTGCACGTATTAGTGCATCACTTAAAGGCATATAATTAGGATTATTAATTGGAAAAAGCCCACCATCTTTGTACACTGGAAAAACAATATCTTCATAGGTTTTAATCTTTTCCTTAGTTTTATATTCAGTGGAAAGATACCTAAATATATTTTTCTTATCCATTTTTATATCATACGCATACAGCTCCCTAAATCTATCTGCTATAGCTTTTTGATCTGCAGCAGTAAGTCCACTAGCAGCTGCAACTGTTGACACAGGCGTATATCTTGGTTCAGGTGTGCTACCTTTTATATCAATATACACTGTTTTAACTGCACCATCCCATCTTACAGTCGATCCAAATGCTTCTGCTACATAACGAGCTGGTACAAATGTCCTTCCATTTTTAAGCAAAGCTACGGTGTCCATTTGATTCTTTTGTCCATTCAAATCATATTCTTTCTTTCCAATATACAAAACTAACGTTTTGCTTCCAGAAACAAATGTTGCCTTTTTCGCTTTATCATCCCATTTCGCTGTTGCCCCTAATGATTCACCAATAAATCTTGCTGGTGTTTGTGTTCTATTGTTTGAATCTATAAATGGCTGTGCATCTGGAAAACTAATCTTCTTGCCATTAACAACTACACGAATTGGCATCTCAATAGCATTATATACTGTTGGAAACAGCGTCATAAAAATACATGTTATTACAATAATTACAGCATTTTTTTTCATTTCATAAATCCTCCATTTTTGATTTTTAAACTATGAGATTTTATTATATGATAATTTTAACACACCAAATTCTTCTAATCAATTACTCAAATAACCCAATAATCACTATCCTTTAGCTTTTCAACACTACCCCAAAATTGCATCTTACAATGTTGACTCAACCTGTAAATCCTCAGCAAATCTTCTTTTTCATCAATTAAGTCAGGTAACTTCTCAACTAGTTTTTTAAACATACCATCATCTGTTAAACACTCAAAAGCAGATTTTTGTACTCTATTGCCAAATGACTCAAGATGCTTTACCATCCTTCTCCTTCGTTTATCATTTACAATATCATACACAATTAAAACCAACTTCTTATTTGAAGAATCAATACAACTATCAAAATCCTCATTTAACTCTCCTGATTCATCAAGCATTTGTTCCCACCATTGCATAAATATCCCCTCAACTAATTTATTCTGTAAGCCTTATATATTGATGCATCTTTTTCTTCAATTGCCCTAATTATTAGTCTAATCTGGTTTTCCATTTGATTTCTGTAATTAAAAGCTTCACCTTTGTCATTTGTTTTTTGTGATAATACCCGCTCTTCATATTTTTTGAGAAATATTTTAGATTGTTCTCTGTTTAAGTATACACCTCCATCAGCATGGTTAGTTTCAAAATCAACAGGTTTAAAGGTGTTTTTATTAGCAAGATGCAATACATATGAATCTATAAGGACAGGTCGCCACTCTTCCATCATATCGGAGGCTAATGCTGGATGACCTCTTTTTGTTTTATGAAAAAATCCAAAATACGGATTTAAACTATGAATAGAAAACAATGTATAAAATTCGTACATAAGAAGAGTATAACCATAGCTTAAAAGTGAATTAAATGGATCTTTTGGTGGTTGGCGACTTCTACCTGAAAATCTAAAATCAGGTCTGCACAATCGTGAAAGGTCTTCAAAATAAAGCTTTGCTGCAACTCCTTCAAATCCTCGTATACTTTCAATTTCATTTGAACTAACCACTTTATTTTCAAGAATTTTGATGTCATCAACATTTTTAAGAATAACATCTGGATGATGCCTGTTGAACCATTTAAGAATTACGTATGAATTGTGTATTTTTGCAGAAATAAATTCTTTTGTAAGAGTTGTACAAAACTCATCATTATCAAGTAGCCTCGCCTGTTTCAGCTGACGATCTGCATCAATGCTTTGTATGGGTTCAAGCCTGCCATAATACTGACCGCGACTTGATAAATATGTAACCGAAGTCCCTCTCTTTAACATTTCTGTTACTACTGCTTCTGTAAGATGCGTTCCTGATATCAAAATAACCGCACTTACTTGTTCAATAGGTATAGATAATTCTCCTGATTTTGACTCAATTAAATATCTTCCTCCATCTTTTCTTACAACAGTTCCTTCGTTGTTAAGGTAAAGTATCCCCATAGAAACCTCCTTATTTCAATCGAATTCTGTTCTGCTATTTCCATTAATTTAAACCTAATTGTTTTTTTATTTCACAAATTCTATCTACAGAAACGCGGATCTCTTTTGAAATATTTTCTACACTTTCGCCTTTAATCAGTGCAGTTGCAATACTTAAGACTTCGGCGCTACCTTCTTCCCTGCCTCTTTTTTCAGCAGTCATAATTGCCATTTCCTCATCTCTAAGCCACTTTAGCCTTGCTTCATAAACTTCACATTCATCCTCGTTAAAGTTCATTGATTCTAATACTTCCATGGCCTTTTTAATTGTAGGAATATCTTTTAATTCTGCTGGCAGCTTATCATTTTCGTATTTACCAGCTTTTTTTAAGAAATTAACCCATCTGTCAAGGACAGTTGAGAGATTCTCATCATACTTATCCAATTCAATAAAATGTATCTCCTGATGCCCTAGAAATTCGTTCCCATTATCAATGTTTTTTAACTTATATATGTTATGGTATGACGGTTCATCCAAACAATTGAAATTCAGAATACTAATGCCAATTGTCTTTTTTAAAGCGTCATAATTGACTCCCGCGCTTAGCTGACCAGTATAAAGTCGAGCCCAATAGTATAATGCCCTCTGGGCAAAATATTCTTGATCTATTATCTGCATTTCTATATTGAACCACTTACCATTTTGGGCTTGTGCTTTTATATCCATAATTGACAACTTATCTTTCCCAAAATCCTTTGGATTGTATGGATTTTTCAACATCAGGTCTGTAACTTTATCCTGTTCAGATATGATTGAATTTATTAAACTAATTAAAATATCTTTGTTTTCCTCTGTTCCAAATAGCTTTTTAAAAGCAAAGTCTACTCTCGGGTTTATCCTGCACATTTTGGCACTTCCTTTCCTCAGTCACATCCACAAGCATCTATATTTTATCATATATAAAACAATTTGAAAATAATAAAGACTTTGAAAAGATATAGTTTCCGTCCCCTGTACGGGGGGTTAATCTAAAATACGAGCTGCTAAGCAACTCTATACAATTTATCCACGATCAAGTTTCCGTCCCCTGTACGGGGTTAATCTAAAATACGATGTAAATAGTGGTTTTTGTGAAGATGAATCAAACGTTTCCGTCCCCTGTACGGGGTTAATCTAAAATACATATTTTTCCATCCAATGACTGGTAGTAAATGTGAAAGTTTCCGTCCCCTGTACGGGGTTAATCTAAAATACTATTATCTTAATTTGCTTAAGGATTGAGGTAATAAATAGTTTCCGTCCCCTGTACGGGGTTAATCTAAAATACACGATATGTACTTTGGTTATACATCTTCAATAGGTAGGTTTCCGTCCCCTGTACGGGGTTAATCTAAAATACTCATCCACCTTGTACATATTTAAGCAATGCAGGTGCTAGTTTCCGTCCCCTGTACGGGGTTAATCTAAAATACAAACAAGCAGAACAGGACGCGGAAAAAAGAAATAATTTAAAAGTTTCCGTCCCCTGTACGGGGTTAATCTAAAATACCAGTAATAACAATATAACTATAAAGGAGTGTTGAAAAATGGAGTTTCCGTCCCCTGTACGGGGTTAATCTAAAATACTCGGCAGGTCAAATTTCAGAGCGAACTTATAATATCAGGTTTCCGTCCCCTGTACGGGGTTAATCTAAAATACACATATTAGAAATATTGAAAAGATAATTAAAAAATGTTTCCGTCCCCTGTACGGGGTTAATCTAAAATACGATTTAAAAAATTGTGACTGGTATATTGTTAATTATGATAGTTTCCGTCCCCTGTACGGGGTTAATCTAAAATACGTATCTGTTTAAAAACTAGCAAAATAAAACAATAAGGGTTTCCGTCCCCTGTACGGGGTTAATCTAAAATACCTATTCAAATGAAATTATAAGCGAATATTGGGAAAGTTTCCGTCCCCTGTACGGGGTTAATCTAAAATACGATTTTAATAAATATAAAAAATAAATTTTTGGAGGGTTGTTTCCGTCCCCTGTACGGGGTTAATCTAAAATACTAATTACATACAAAAGTGAAAACATAGAAATTGATTTTGGTTTCCGTCCCCTGTACGGGGTTAATCTAAAATACAAAACTCCAGAGCGTGATGATGAATATGGCACTAGTATAGTTTCCGTCCCCTGTACGGGGTTAATCTAAAATACTAATGAAAAGTTTGAATAATCTAAAATTCCAGATTTGATACCTAGTTTCCGTCCCCTGTACGGGGTTAATCTAAAATACTGATACATATTATGACATGACAACAGAGGATATATTGTTTCCGTCCCCTGTACGGGGTTAATCTAAAATACAGAAAGCTGTAAAAACGATGATGGCAATTATATTGTAGTTTCCGTCCCCTGTACGGGGTTAATCTAAAATACGTGGTTAAAACTGGCAAAAACGGAAGTATGGAAATAGTTTCCGTTTCCGTCCCCTGTACGGGGTTAATCTAAAATACAAGTGAATAAATTTGTAAAGGCACAAACTAGTAACTAGTTTCCGTCCCCTGTACGGGGTTAATCTAAAATACTCTATCAATCTGAATCAAAGCTATCTAAGAAAAAGAGTTTCCGTCCCCTGTACGGGGTTAATCTAAAATACAAAATAATATAAACTATAAATATACTTTAGTTTTTGAGTTTCCGTCCCCTGTACGGGGTTAATCTAAAATACAAATCGAGAGGCAGAGAAAAAGCAGAAGCAGAAAAGAAAGTTTCCGTCCCCTGTACGGGGTTAATCTAAAATACGAAGATATAGAAAAAGCAATTAAACATGCTCAAAGAGTTTCCGTCCCCTGTACGGGGTTAATCTAAAATACTTAGGCTTATGTATTAACCATACTTAATCAAGGAGTTTTTCAAGTTTCCGTCCCCTGTACGGGGTTAATCTAAAATACGAATAAACTGTTGTTTTTATTGAAAATTAGATTAGAGTTTCCGTCCCCTGTACGGGGTTAATCTAAAATACACAAAAGTAATAAGACCACTAATGGAGAATGTAGATAGTTTCCGTCCCCTGTACGGGGTTAATCTAAAATACAAGAGCAAGATGGACTCAACCAAAAGTATGTATAAGAAAAAGTTTCCGTCCCCTGTACGGGGTTAATCTAAAATACGTTTGTCAGAACGACAAGTATCAAAACACCTTGCGAGATGGTTTCCGTCCCCTGTACGGGGTTAATCTAAAATACGAACATCAGATACAAGCAGCAAAATTCCTACTTGAAAAGTTTCCGTCCCCTGTACGGGGTTAATCTAAAATACAGGTGAAAAGGCATTTATATCAGTCCAGTTGTGGAAGAAAGTTTCCGTCCCCTGTACGGGGTTAATCTAAAATACGAAATTGGAGAAGTTGCTATTTGTTTTGCAATTAAGCAGTTTCCGTCCCCTGTACGGGGTTAATCTAAAATACTTAAGGCTAAAACATCTGGATCAACTGGTTTCTTAACTTGTTTCCGTCCCCTGTACGGGGTTAATCTAAAATACACAATAGAGGATGTTTTTAACATATTATTTTCAATTCGTTTCCGTCCCCTGTACGGGGTTAATCTAAAATACTTACATCAATAGAATGATTGAAGCTCTTAGCTAAAAGTTTCCGTCCCCTGTACGGGGTTAATCTAAAATACTTACATCAATAGAATGATTGAAGCTCTTAGCTAAAAGTTTCCGTCCCCTGTACGGGGTTAATCTAAAATACTTAGATTTACAAGAATCTGAAGAATACTATCAAAAATTATCGTTTCCGTCCCCTGTACGGGGTTAATCTAAAATACATATACTTTCAAAACATTTACAATCAATACTAGATAGTTTCCGTCCCCTGTACGGGGTTAATCTAAAATACTTACAAGATAAACTCAAAGAAGTAAAAAGGATTGGTTTCCGTCCCCTGTACGGGGTTAATCTAAAATACAATATAAAATTTTGTAGTTGTTCAGGAATCATAGACCGTTTCCGTCCCCTGTACGGGGTTAATCTAAAATACTTATCAAGATATACATGATATAATAATTGATAATAAGTTTCCGTCCCCTGTACGGGGTTAATCTAAAATACTTATAGTAAGATAAATTAAAGGAGGAATTGAAAATGTTTCCGTCCCCTGTACGGGGTTAATCTAAAATACATAGTTGTAATTGTAATCATGATCAATTTTGTACTAGTTTCCGTCCCCTGTACGGGGTTAATCTAAAATACGTTAATAATTATTAATATTAATATTTATAAAAAACACTAAGTTTCCGTCCCCTGTACGGGGTTAATCTAAAATACGGAATACTGCAAATACTCCTTTATTTGATGATAACTCGTTTCCGTCCCCTGTACGGGGTTAATCTAAAATACAAAGGATTGAAAAAAGAATTAAATTAATGGAAGAACTAGTTTCCGTCCCCTGTACGGGGTTAATCTAAAATACTTAAGGAATTAATTTTGTTAAGAATCATCTAAGTTACAAGTTTCCGTCCCCTGTACGGGGTTAATCTAAAATACGAAGACTACTATGACACCTACCCAAATGTAAGAACAAGTGTTTCCGTCCCCTGTACGGGGTTAATCTAAAATACAATAAGTACAAAAGAATATATTAATATAAGTTGTATATAGTTTCCGTCCCCTGTACGGGGTTAATCTAAAATACTCAGTATCTCAACGAATTTTTGGCTTGTCTTGATAAGAGGGTTTCCGTCCCCTGTACGGGGTTAATCTAAAATACGCCATACACTGACCCCGTAACTGTTTTCCAATCTATTGTTTCCGTCCCCTGTACGGGGTTAATCTAAAATACAAACATAACTAGGGACTGTCAGTGGTGCGGCTTTAGTTTCCGTCCCCTGTACGGGGTTAATCTAAAATACTAGAATCCAAATACTGCATTTCCTCCTCCTGCATTGCTGTGGTTTCCGTCCCCTGTACGGGGTTAATCTAAAATACTTAAAAACATTAGCTCCCAATGGTTATAATCTTGTTGAAGGTTTCCGTCCCCTGTACGGGGTTAATCTAAAATACGCAAAAATAAAAAGGGCGAGGAAGGAAAAGTTATCTGGTTTCCGTCCCCTGTACGGGGTTAATCTAAAATACTTTTCTTTGTGGATGTAATTCCGCAGGAGAGCCACGACCCGTTTCCGTCCCCTGTACGGGGTTAATCTAAAATACCGCATCAAATCTAGCCCTTATTACACAAACATTTGAACCATACAAAACTGCGCAAATCAAAAAACATTACAATATCACCTTCCATTCTTACCCATAACACTCTACAACCCTCACAAAGAGCAGCCTGGCGTAAAACCACGCAAGTACTACATTATAGCAATTCAATAATCTCTTTGTTTATATCCTTATAAACATTTCGCCAACCTTCCTTTAAGCTATCACTATATAAAAGAAATACCAATCTGTCAAGCTTCGCAAGAAACTCCTTATAACTTCCTACCTTCTCAAACATCTTTTCACTATTGATTACCATTTTATGAGCAGCTTTATGTCTGACATCTTTTTCTACTTCTCGAAGTTCTTCCAAATAACCCACCTGTTCTGAGTATTTACTGTACCTTGAGTCACTTTCCATAAAATATTTTAGCATGTTTATTATATATGATAGATTTACATAATCTGCTGACTTAAGTTGTCCCATCCTCTCGATATAATCAAGCAAATCTTTATTTGTATAGTATATTTTTTGCCTTATAAGCCTTTCATTTTCAATTACTTTTTCCAGATCAAATCCAAATTTATTTATAATGATCTCTGTTGCTATTGCAGTAAGAATAGGCGAAAGCTTAAGGACCATGTTCGCAAAGTCCTTTCGACTTTCCTCAAGCCTTATTGTAAGATAGTATTCTACTATTGCTCTAATTCGTGGCTCATTTGTCTTTATAGGACAATATCTTATTGCGTATTCTGGCAAATCAGTATCTGCTGATTTATAATCCCAGATAGATTTCTTCACAGCAAAAGAAGCCAACCGTAATGCTTCATTGCTAAAAGTCTTACTATTCTCTTTTAACAAGCTTAATGCTGCATTGTAATTATAAGAATCAAGAAGCTCCTTAACCTTTGCTGATAATATTGATTTTCTAAAATCATTTACTTTTGTTTCGGAGCATCGGTCTTCAACTTCTCCAATATTTTCGTACACCTCAATAGCATCTTCTTCGCTGTATTTATCAATCGCATAATTTGCGCCTTTTTTAGGTGTCTTTACCTGAATCATTTTTATATTTCCACCAAGAGTTATTCCAACCATACATAGGGCTCCAAGCATTTGCGGAGTTCCTGATGAAGCATTTACCAAAATAATGCTATCTGGATGTGTTTCCATTACCCTCTTTACAAGCATATAAAATAAATCCAGAAAAATATCATAGTCGCTTGGATCATCTATATCTCTGCCTTCGTCAAACATTTCAATATCTGGAACATCTCTATTTTGATTTTCAGCCTGTCTTTTGATTGCCGAAACATATCTATTGTCTTTTAAATGATTATTATAAACTTCTTGTGTCATAAAAAGATATACCTTCTCGGGTGCATATTTTCTTATGATATGCAGCATTGGTCCTTCGCTTGAGTCCCTGACTGGGTCAGTAAATCCAAGTTGAGAAAAGAATACATATTTGTTTTTACCCATAAATCTCGATCCCTCCCATTCCTAAAGCTGTTTTTATACCCAGCCCAGAATATGTACTATAATATAATAGCATATTTACTATCCTCACTAAAGCATCAGGACCTTTTATGGACAATGTTGTATTTCCCCAGAAGCCACTTATGGCTACTCCTTCAAGCTCATATCGCGTACTCTTTAGATCATATCCTATTATCCTACAATGACTTATCAGTTGATCCCTCACCTCATTGTCATTTAGAACCAGACTTTTAGAAAAACTATCCCATCTCTGGAAAAGGCTTTTTATAACAAGCTCAATAGTCGGTATTATCACATATTCTCCATCTTTTTTAAAGCTTGTTGGGGTTTTATATACTATCTTAATCCTTCGATTGATATCCTTTTTTAAAAAATAATTATCTGCAATCCCTTTATAGGATTCATTCTTTACAACAACTGGTTTTTCAAGATAAACTTTGATACCTTTCTGTTTCAATTCCCATTCTTTATCTGATTCACTATTTATTAATGACAAAAACGACTGTTCAAGCTCCTCTTCCAAAATAGCAATTCTCCATAAAGGCTGTTTTTCCTTTGAAATAATCATATGCTGGCTAAAAGGCTTGAGTCCTTCTCTGTGGAATGTGTCTCCTAGTCCACCTTTAAGTTTCTCCATCAAAGCTCCATTCATTATAGAACCCCAATGAACTACTGGAGCGATGCCCTCAGGTACTTTTAGTGGAATGTCAATCAATAGCGGCATATTCTTTCACCATCCTTAGTCTGCATAGTCCCATTGGAACATAGCTTTGTCCTTCTTCTGAAAGCTTGAATGTTCTAGGTGATACAACAGTGTCAACACCTGACACCCTTCTTGTCGATTTGAAGCTCTCGTCAAGATATCTTGATATCAATCTTCTTGCAGTTTCTTTATCAGGAGCCATAGCATATATAATGCTTTTGGTATGGAAACCTACTCCACCTCCGATATAAACTAAAGGAGCCTCCTTACTGCTTTTATATGTATCTTGTAAAGGTGGATTGAAATTTTCCTCAAAGCCCATAATTATTGTTTCTCTATAGAAATGCAACATGACAAAAAGATCTTCAACTGATTTGAATATAAGCTTTGAACCAATAAGAGTATAGTCAATACCTGTATCAAACTGGAGACTTATTCCTGGCTTTATTACTTCTCTCCATATCGGAAGCGACTTTGGATCCTTTTTTGTATTCGTACCAAAATCAAGCTTCTGTTTAATTGATATTGATCTTATATCAGCAGGATCAGTATCCGAAATAATAATTCCTCGCATAAGATCTGCCACTTGATTAGTGATTCTTTTATCAGGATGGCTTTCAATCTTGCCAAACACTTTAATCTCAATTTTCTTTATTATGTCTGATATTGACCTTTTATTTATTCTATCGCTTAATATAGCCCCTTGAAGCTCATTAAACTCAAGTTGAAATTTATCTCTACTCTTATAAATAAAGCATGACATTAAAGCCGTACGCAGCATTCCTTTGATGCTACTTCCAGGTATATAAGGATTTCCGAATACAGTTTTATTTAGACCAGCAACATCATTTAACTTTTTAGTATCAGTACTACTTGAAATCCTTACCTTGATATTATCTAAAGTATACTGAAATATATCATGTTCCCATGGACTAAGTCCCTTTTTAATCATCCAGTCAAAATTGGAAACTGATTTACCACTTTCCATTATAGAAAAATACTCATCTGTTAGTTTTTTTTCTGAAAGTAACCTAAGCCATTTAGAAGCATCTAATAGTCCATACCTTTGATTAGCACTATCAAAAACATGCTCCACAGGCGATATCTTTTCTCCATTTCCAACATGAATATTGCCTATAGTTTCAAGTGCTAATCTATAATTTTTAATGTTTCTTGTCATACTCTCACCCCCAGAAATATACTTTTCCCAAGTCTCCATACAGGATGCCTGTCACCATGAGACAAGTCAAGCATACATCCTTCAATCCTTCTACCTAGGCATGAACCTTCTTTGATAAAAACGCAAGATTTTCTTTTCATTTGATTGCCTTCATCATTCAAAAAATCTACCGAGGCAACAAAACCTTCCCTCTTTTCCAAAGTGTAGTATGATCCTTCCTGTTTTAATGCACTAATCTCTGACACATCTTTTGGATAAAGGCTGCCAAGTGTCATTTGCATTGGTGCATCAACATCATCCATCATATTTTGAATAACCTTTGATGAGGCGTTTTCATTTGTGTACGATGATTCTGATACAAATTTTCCATAACCACTTGAGGTTTTTCCTCCTATACCACCTATGCCAATAGACTTTACAATTTCATCCATTTGTTTTTCGAATTTTGAATCAGAAGAACATATAAAGTATAGCCCGCTCCCTTGTTTAAAGCTACACACTCCCACTCTATATAGCTTCGGCTCGTCTTCTGTAAGATTCACCTTGTCATAAACATACTCTTGAGCAAATGTTTCCTTGTAGCTTTCAATTTTTTCACCAGTAAGTCTTAAACTCGAAAAATCTCCTAGAAAACTTTCAAAATCCTCTGCTTTAATATAATCAAGTGCTTTTAACTGTTTTTTTACGTTTTCTCCTGAATAAGAACTCACATTGTTTGATATCTTGGATATAGGCTTCGGTAAAAAATATGAAGTCTCTTTTCCATTATCTAAATAAGGCATAAGTGAAGAAATCCTTATTTCACCTTTTGAAAAGCCCTCTCTTATTTCATCAGCAATAGAATCACCATACAGCCTTATTGCTTCAATATAAATTGCAGAGAAGAGTGTGTCAGAGGATGCAGTCATTTTAAGTGAATGCAGGTTCTTTCCATTTCCAAAGCGTACAGGTGTAGTAAATCTTAGTTTATAGATTTTATTTATTGATGGCATCCGAAAGCACCTCTTTCAATTTTACGGTGTCAATGTTCTTATCATTTAGTAATGCTTTTACCTCGAAATCTTCAAATGCAACTCTGCCATTACCTCTACTTCCACCTTTTCCTAAATAGTCATACATAAGGAGCTTTAACGCCTTTGCAACTGTTTCAAAATCTTCATTAAGCTCATTCAAATCTTCAACATTGTATACCAACCTAAAGTTAAAATATGTACCTGCTGGAACCCTTTCAATCTGACGTGGATTTGCGACACATGTAAGTCTGTCGATTGAATTTTCAAATTTTATTTCAGAGAGAAAAAGATCTGTATCAGTATTCTTAAGCATTTTAATACTCTCATCACTCATAAATATATCCATGAATTGAAGCCTTGACAAAATTATTTCATTGCTTTTGTTGCTTCCAAAAAGTCTTCTTATTTGGATACTTTCGTCATCAATCTTCTTTATCCATGGGTCATTGCTATCACATTTAGCAAGCAAATATCTTAGTTTTCCTTTCAAACTACTTCCGGGAATGATTGGTATATTTGTAATTGGATCTCTTATTACAACACTATCCACAGCACCTATTGGCGAAAAGTCTCCTGATGCGCCTATATGAAGACCTGATACTAACTTTAATTTTGAAGATATTTCAACTTTATCAATAATCGTTCTGATTTTGTTTTCTCTAGACATTTTATTATCTCCCCTCATTCTTTGGAATCAAAAACTTCTTGTATGCAACAATTGATTCTAATAACCTATAAAAATCATCAAACTTCTTTCTGTCATCTCCAATGTCCTTAATTATCTCAGGCATGTTTATTCCCTTTTCACCTAACCAAGTCTTAACGGCATTTTCTCTTCCCATCTGATAAACAAGCTTGAGTCTTATATATTGTACTTCATGCTGCATTTCTGAGGATATTTTATTATCATCTGTTTTGCCTTCTCTGGCTTCCATGTCGACTTTGTTTTTAACAATAGCGGTAATAGCAAGGATTTTTCTAAGCTGAGATGTAGTAAATCTAAATTTTCTTTCATCCATCAAATATTCTTCCTTCATTTTTTCTACGAGCTTTTTGCCCTCTTCAATAGGATCATAATCAGTACTTCCATCAAGCCCTCTTGGTCTATTGTTCACGCTGCCACTTGCATAATTGTTGTTTTGAACATATTGATTTCTGTTGTTATTATTTTGCTGCTGCCTTTTATCATTATTGGGACCATTAAATCCTGCACTTCTGAACGCATCACCCATATTACCCATCGATATCTCCTCCTCTTACTTTATATATTGCCAATTGTATTGCTGTTGCAAGTTGTTGCCGCTCCTTCCTGTCCGTAATCCATTTATAAATATTTTCTTTAAATTCTTCATATCTGTTTTTTTCATCAATTGTTGAGTCCTTGCCAGGATACTGCCTTCCAAGCATATAAGCAAGTCTTGCAATAGATATTCCTTCATTTTCACTTATTTGAGCTTCGTTTATAAGCTTAAGATAATTATAAAGCTTTGATTTTCCAATTTTTAAATCACCATTTTCACATAGATAACCATAAAGATACTCTGATTTGCTTAATACGTTTTCAAATTCTTTCCATCCATACACATGCCTGCATTCAGGCTTTCCTGATGTGCTTTCCATTCCAAACAATGCAAGCTTGTCCTTCTTTGCATCAATATGTTTTGAATAATTCTCAAGTTTTCCTGTTTCTTCTGCCATTCTGGATATTGGATAATTATGATCATAAAAGCCTATCCCAGCCGAAAAACTTAATGCACCACATGTATATTTCTCAAACTCTTTCCTAAGCTCTCTCCCAAATTCAATAGCTTGATCCCAAGGAGCAACAGCAAACACATCATCTCCACCTGAATAAACTATTGCAAGGCTGTACTTTTCACCATTTTTCTCCGCAATTCTATTTATTGTATCTTTAAAGAACCTTGTAAGGTTTTTTGATATAGAAATATATCTTCCAAGTGTTTGATATTTTTCAGCATCCTCACCCGTCCTAAAGCCCTTTGAAAACAACTGCCCAAGGCTGTCAACATCGGCTCTTAATACTCCAAGGCGCTTTATTCCTCTAGCATCGTTTACAAGCTTCTCAAACTCAACAGGTTTGTTTCCATCCGACTCTTTGCAATAACTATAATCTGCTGCAAAAATCCTATTGGCACCTTTTATACCAGCCACCATCTTGTTCTTCGAATAGACCCTCTTAACTGAGATCGATTTATCATCGAGATTAAGCTTGTTCCTAGCACTTTCCAATGTATCAAAGCTAAGTGTACAATCATCTTTTCCAAATATATCTGGAAGCTTGATTCCTTTTCCATAGTATCCTTTTATAATGGTAAAAACTGTAATATCACTGTTTACATACACAAGCTTCTCACCGAGCTTGATGAGAGATTTACAATTAGGACATATCTCTTTATCCTCTTCTCCCCATTCAATTAGCTGTTTTGACGAACCACAAACGCCACATTCTCTATTGGCATCTTTTGGAACTGAAATTTTAAATATTTCTTCAAGGGTTTCCTGGCTATATCTTGAAAGCTTGCCTTTAGAAATCTTCTCAGAGACTTTTTTAAAGCACATATTAGTAGCTGTTTTCTTACCATCAACATACATAAAGTCATACGCACATGCCTCAGAATAGCAAATTTCAACATATAACGACATTCCATACTCTGCATAAAGCCAATTATTTAAAGCTTCTTTTGCTATTTCAATATTTTTTTTCGACTTTTCTGTATTAGGAAGCAGCATATAAAAGCCCCCGCCTCCAGTATAAAGCAGATTTGCCCTTGAAAGATCAAGAGACTCTAGTATCTCATCCACAACATGCTCAACAAGAAGCTCCAAGAAAAAGGATCTTCCCCGAAGTGTTTTTAGTGCATTTTTTGTTGAAATTGTATATATAAAGTCTTGTATACCTGAAACATCGCCATGTACCAACAAAAAGGCATCTTTACTTCTGATGTTGTCAGGATTGTCGAAACACTCTTTCTTATAGTCAGAGTTTCCACTTTCCTGCATGTAGTCATAAATACATGATGCAACTGCTGCTGTCAGCTGCGAGTGATCAAAGAGCGAAATGTCGGATATCTCACTTGTGTTTGTGCTTGAAGGAACCAATGAAACAAAGCTTTCAAGCACATTTATCAATGAGTTGATATAGCTCTCCTTCGAAAAATCGATCCCATATTTATCAAACTGATTCATCATCATTGTGTATATTTCTGAATAATCTGACGCTGATGCTTTTATGTTTGAGTTTTCATCTACTGGAATACACATTTTTCTTTCCATATCCAGAGTATCAGATAGTTTGAAAACCTTATGCCTATCCTCACTTTTAATTGATGTTTGGACAATATTGAAAACACTGTCAATACACTTTTCCATATTAAAGCTGAATTTTGTGTCACTTTCACCTTCAGAAGGTTTTTCTCTCCTATCTATTCCAGCTGCTATATTGTCTGCTTCATATACAACATATGAGATATTGTTATTCTCAATATTTGCACCCTTTAATTTTTTAGCATGGTGGAACTTTATACCTTCTAATATTTGCTTTTTTATCGGACTATCTGAAATAAATTTATCTGCCCACTCAAATCCAGCATCTGAATGATCCATAATACGACTGCTTTTCCCTGCTCTCAAAGCAACTTTACCAATATCATGAAGTAAAGAGGCCATAATTAATGCAATCTTCTCTGCTTGCATACTATCACCCTTCCGTATTTTACTTGCTGTAACGTTTATTGCCAAGTATATTATATACCATATTTTTTATTAATTAAATACAAAAAGTTTGCATTCTTTACATTCTTGTATATTTTATAAACATTCATATATCAATTTCCACATCTCCAATTTTTCATATATAATTGCAAGACTTAATATTTATTGCAAAAACACCTTGATTCAAAATCCATTGAGTGATAAAATAAGAACAAACGTTCTTATTTTACAAGGAGGATGATCATGTACAACAAGTATCCTTATACTCAAAATAATATTCAAATCTTTAATGGTGATTTTTTAAAACTTGAAAACATTCCTATTAATTCTATAGATTTAATTGTCACTTCTCCTCCATACAACATTGGTATGGAATATTCCACTTACAATGACAGTATTTCATATGCTGATTATTTATCATTCACAGAAAACTGGCTATCTAAAGCATTAATGTTATCAAAGGACGATGGACGATTATGCATTAATATACCAATTGATAAAAGTAACAGAAGGTCCTGATGTTGAATATAAAACTGTAATTTAAATTTAAATTCAGACAAATTATTTAGTTTTAAACTAGATTTCAGTATGGTAAAATGAATATTCTAAGGCTGAGTTTTTGATATAGAATATCGGTTTTGGTATAAGGAGGAAAAATGTATAAAACAGTTGATCTTTTTGCAGGTATTGGTGGCATAAGAAGAGGATTTGAAATGACAGGAAATTTCAAAAATATTTTATCCGCTGAAATTGATACATATGCTTGCAAAACTTATGAACACCTATTTGGTGAAAATCCTAAAAATGATGTTACTTCTGAGGAATTTAAAAAAAAGGTAGAAAAAGTAAAGTATGATATTTTGTTGGCAGGTTTTCCCTGTCAATCATTTAGCAGAGCAGGAAAACAAGAGGGCTTTTTGGATAGAACTCGAGGAACTTTGTTTTTTGATATAGCTGATATTATTAATAGAACGAGACCAAAAGCATTTTTACTTGAGAATGTTGATAATCTTATCAGTCATGAAAAAGGTCAAACATTTAAGGTCATAATCGAAACCTTAGTAAAAGAGCTGGAATATAAAGTTATTGGCGTTGAAATAGATGAAAAAGGTAACGTTTGCTATGATGCCAAAAATTTTGTTCTAAACTCTAGGAATTTCGGCATACCTCAAAACAGACCCCGTGTTTATATGATGGGTTTTGACAAAAGAATATATGGAGATAAGGTTAATACATTACCAGTAAAAGAATTACCTAAAAAACCATAGAAATAGACATGAGCAAAAAGGTAATGGTTTCGGATATATGGTTGTAAATGCTCAAGGAATTCTAAATCCTTTTTCAAACGCCATACTTGCAACTGGTGGATCTGGAAAAGAAAGAAATTTGGTATATGATCCTCAGCCGTCTATAGCAGGATTAGTTATTCCAAACAAAAAAACGCCTTTAAATGATGAAGGTATTAGACATATGACACCAAGGGAATGGGGTAAGCTACAAGGCTTTGTAGGATATGCATTTATGAAGAAAAACGGTACAGACGACTTTTCTTTTCCAGAAGGAATAAGTAAGGCTCAACAATATAAGCAATTTGGAAATAGTGTTACAATTCCTGTTATTGAGGTATTATCTAATAAAATGTATGAATGCTTATATTACTTGGAATCCGTAAATGAAGGCATTAATGCAACAACATCAATTTCATTTCCTGTGATTCTTTAGGGGGTTAAAATTTTTAACCCTACCCAAATCTCCATCTAATGATAATATGTTTACATATTAAATCACAGGAGGTAGTACAATGAAAAAGAACAAAATCTTAAGTTTTCCCGTAGCGATCATCATGATACTCACACTACTTAGTAGCACATGTTTAGCTGCTGATGTTTCAGACACTCAAATTTATCTCAAGTGGCAAAAGCTAGGTGGACAAAGCGGCTTTCTAGGCGCAGCTACAACCAACACGGCGATCACCCCAAACAAGCTAGGTGTTTACAACCATTTCCAATACGGATCCATATATAGAAAATACTCATTTTCAGAAGCATTTGAAATACATGGTCTAATACGTGACAAGTATGCTAGATTAGGCTGGGAAAATAGCTTTTTAGGATTCCCAACAACAGATGAATGCGATACTTATAATAGAGGCGGAAGAGTTAATCACTTTGAAGGCGGGTCAATTTTCTACAAGTGGGGCGATCCACAAGCATTTGAAACTCATGGCGCAATTAGATCTTTCTATTCATGGATGGGATGGGAACGCAGTCCTTTAGGTTACCCAAAATCAGATGAATACAGTGTAAATGGTAAAAAAGCAAGCAGATTTGAAAATGGTGCTATTTATTACAACGGCAAAAACGCTGTAACTACATGGCCTGTATTAAATAAAGCAAAGCTAAGTGCTGATGGTTATCCTAAACTCAATGTTACTCTTTTAATAAATCAATTTGGTGCTAATTATAAAGTTACAGGCTCTGGCTTCCCAGCAAATAAATACATCTCAGTCTATATGTCAAGAGTAGATTATGCATATGGATTAACACAGATAAAATCTAAGAGTGATGGAACAATTTCTTACAACTCTGGCATCTCATACATAGACAATATGAGTATCAAAAAGGTTGACGGTGTAATCACCTTCTTTGCAAGATGTTCTGACGGCACTGGCAAAATTGCAATACACTCACAATATGAAAGTAGACTTGGTAATCCAGCTATTTTAGATTAATAGCACTATCACTTCCTATTGGAAGCTGGGGATTAAAATTCTCCAGCTTTCTTTTTATAAATTCTTCATTTCTCAAAATATCCTCAATTAAATGTGCTGGTCTTGGCTCACAATAGTAAAATCCTTGTCCCCAATTACAGCCATTTTCTTTTAACGCTTTTTCTTGCCATTCATCCTCAATACCTTCGGCAATTATTGAATAACTAAAATTATAAGCCAAGTCAATTATAAGCTTGATCAAATTTATTGAACTTTTTTCATTCATTATATCAGATATAAACGATTGATCAATTTTTAGTATGTCGAATCTAAGATCTCTCAAAAGGTTAATCGACGAATAGCCAGTGCCAAAATCATCAATTGCCACTTTTACTTCTATTGATTTAAGAAAATCCAATACCTCATAAGTTCTTTCAATATTCTGCATTATACTTTCTGTTATCTCAATAATCAAACATTTAGGCTCTAATCCTGTTTGCTCAAGCACATCAGTTATAGTAGCTGTTATATCAGAATGCAATATTTGATAAGAAGAAACATTAACTGCAACTGGAATATTATCATAACCAATGTCCTGCCATTGTTTATTCTGCCTACATGCAGTCTCAAGAACCCATTTTCCAATTGGAACAATAAGTCCCGTTTCCTCAGCAAGCGGAACAAATTCATCAGGATATAGCATTCCATACTCAGGATGATTCCATCGCAAAAGCGCTTCAAACCCTACAATTTTACTCGATTTCAAATCTATCTGCGGTTGATAGTATAGGTCAAACTCTTCGTTTTCTAATGCTTTTCTAAGCCCATTCTCAATCTCAATTTTTCTTAATAATTCATCTCTAAATCTTTCATTATATAATTGGAAGTTGTTTCTTCCATTCTCTTTAACATAATACAATGCAATATCAGCATTCTTTAGCAGTATTTCAGCACTCATACCATCACGCGGAAATATGCTTATCCCAGTGCTTATTGTACAAAAAATCTTTTCTTCATTTATAACAAATGGTTGCCTAAAGATGTTCGTAATTCTTTGAGCAATACTTGTATATTCGATTATATCTGCATCAGTAAGAAGGATGACAAATTCATCACCCCCATATCTAAATACCATATTATTTTCACCAATGCTATTCCTAAGCCTTTGTCCAGCTTCCGTAAGTACTCTATCTCCAACCCCATGACCTAATGAATCATTTATTATCTTGAGCCTATCTAAATCAGCAAGCATAACACATGCTATTTGGCAACCATGATCACTTGACTCAGCAGATTCATTTCTGGAAGTTAACTTTTCAAGGTAATCATTCAACATGTATCTGTTTGGAAGCCCTGTCAATGAATCATGATATGCCATGAACTTTATTTGTTCTTCGGATTCTTTGAATTGTTTTTCGCTTATTTCGAGGTTGTTTTGAATATTCATTTTCAACTTCATGTTTACATAGGAAATCGTAAAAAACAAGATTATAAAAAGTGTTATATTACCTTTGCTTGACAATGTGTTGTCCGACATAAACAATGTTATCATTGTCAGTGTTGTCATTATTGTCATATAAAATACCAGATGTGAAATCTTTTTTAAAAACAATACAACCCCGAAAAACATAAGAAATAAAAGAAAAACTGTATGCTCTGCATAATTAAAAAAATATGCAATCAAAATAATTACAAGCGTTATAAAATAGCTTATTCCGGATACCAAACGATAAGCATTTTTTTGAATAAATAAATTTTTGTAGGATAGAATGAATATAATCATGAAAAGAACAAAGAATACCAATGCATAAAAAAACATTTGCAACTTGATATCATTACTTGATTCTAAATTAAATATTGTCCATATGGTTCCGAAAGCAGGTGAGAATATTGCTCCAATCAAACATGCAATCCTAAGTGGCATAATTTCACGTTTATTATAATCATTACTTGGGTTTGTATTCATGCACACCAATCCTTGATAAATGTTTTTTGACAATCTAGTTATATTGTTCCATAGAATTGATTTAACACTTACTGATATGACAAACTACACTCTTAATCCAGAACTTCCAATTTTAATTATAATTAACAACCGATCTATATTATATCACATGGTTTTTATGCTAGCTACATATATTTTTATAATTCTACATTTTTTTCTATCCCTAGACATAAAAAATAAGCAACTTATAAACCCCTTAGTCACAATGAATATTGAAAATATAACTTCCCATATACTTTCGCTTTCATGCCTTAAAAGATTCTATATGTTGCTTACATTGGAATCACCTAAACTTAAATCTTTAATAATGCTTCAATAATTGCTTCTTCAAGTGCCTTCGCTGCCTTATCCCTAAAATCTTGTGTCTTTAACTTTCTTAACTCCGCAGAATTCGTCATATACCCAATTTCTGCTAATACAGCAGGCATTTTTGATGTTCTTAATACAGCAAGGTTAGGCCTTTTATATATTCCAAGGTCATTAGTGTTTAGAGAACCAGATAGTTTATTCTGTACAATACTAGCCAACTCATATCCAGAAAGATTTCCTTTTTTAGTGGATCCAGTTGGATAATAAAGGCTCATGCTTCCTGATACTTTTCTCTGTTCTTGAGCGTTATTGTGAATGCTGATAAATAAATCTGCATCGACTGAGTTTGCAAGACCTGATCTTTGATATAGGCTTACATATTTATCAGTAGTTCTTGTCATATAGGTTGCAACGCCCTTTGCTTTTAGAAGTGTGTTAAGCCTTTTTGCGATGTCAAGATTCAAATTTTTTTCATAAATTCCTTGTGCTCTAGCACCTGTGTCAGCCCCCCCGTGTCCTGGATCAATAACAACCCTGAAACTCGAGAAATTTTTAATTGTATCCTTCCTATCATTCACTAGACTGCGGGAACTATTCTCACTTGATGATATTAATACCGTGCTATTGTCTTTACTATAGCTTACCTTCATCCCGAGATTTTCCATCACAAATCTCAAAGGGATCATAACAGTACCTTTTTGACAATAGGGTTCAACCCCCATATCTATCGCTTCATTTCCGATATAAGCTATTTTGCTATTATTGTACATTATTATGTTCTTGTTATTGCTTACAATTTCAATCTTTCCAATTTTTTCATACCATTCGATTCTTGCACCCATATAATTAAGGGCTGTCCTAGCAGGTATAAGGATTCTTCCATTTTTTATTGTAACAGACCTTTCAAAGGCAACGCTCTTACCTTTTATAACCACACCAATATTTGTTTTGCCATAACCTATAGTGCCTGATCCAAAACAAAAACCAATAGACGATACAGATATTATGCCCATTAAAGCTACTGCCACTAGCTTCTTCATGATTCACCTCCCCACTTTATTACGTTAGTCTAATCATGCATTAGCATCTTATGAAGCTTCACACTATTAGTTTACATAATATCGTAGGTTTCCGCAAATGAATTTGGCATGTAATTTATGGGATTATGTAAACAGAAGACAGACTATCCCCTGTCAGCAGCTTTAAGTTTATTATAATCGTATCTTACAGCACCAATAACATCTTGCCAAGTTTTTCCCCATTTTGCCAAGTAGTCTATCGGATCAGTATGATTTGTACCACCGATATATTTTGTAATATCTGCATGACTCCAAAGCGTACCAGTACCATCTGCCTTTGCTGGTGTAACACCAAGTTTACGGTCATAAAGATACTCAGCTGCTCTCTTACAGTACAATGTAAAAGACTTTTTAAATTCAGCTCTAGTACTAGCGTGGCATAGCTCGATCTGAACAAACCGACGATTGGCATATAATCCTGCACCCCAACAATAATAATTAGGATTTGCTACTTGTATAACTTGTCTAGAATCTATGTATTCATGCACGAAATACATAACATCATTGTTCTTTACATTATCTGCTTCTCTTTGTGCAGTATCATTTGGATTATCTGTATAATGCATCACAACTCCTTCATACATTCCAACACCTTTATTATAAGGTCTTTGAGGAAGTCTTGATGCCCACTGTTTATCAACTTTTGTATAAGTTATAGAACTTCTATTACTATAACCTCTAGATGAAGACTTTGATCTGCCTAAGAGTCCATCAATTTTTCTAAACGTTTTAGCCCCTGCTAAACCATCAGGTTCCAGACCATATCGCTTTTGAAACTTTTTTACAGCAGTTTTTGTAATCTTCCCAAAGTATCCAGTAGGCTTTTTCTCCATAAAACCCAATCTTCTTAAATCTCTTTGCAGCATTTTTACTTCACTGTTTTCCATCCCCATTTTTAATGTCATACCAGAATATGCATGAGCCGTTTGGAAGGCTAAAACCATATGTAATATAATTATAAACAATAATATGACAATCTTTTTCTTTTGTACCATAATACATACACCTCTTTTAATCATCATCCCTATCAAATCAACATTCTAACATAATAGTACAAAAACTAAAAGTATTTTTGTACTTTTAAAGGTGAATTTCGACAAAAAATACGATGCAAAAGAGTTTTAATTCTGAATTCTATGGTTCTGAATTCTTGCTAATATGCCCGCGTTAAGGTTATAATATAACCACAAAGATTTTTCAACAAGACTAACATTGGAGGTATCGATACCATGGGCTTTTATGAAGAGATTTCAAAGTATTATGATTATATTTTTCCAATATCCAATTCAACGGTGGACTTTATTAGAAATACTGCTGGTAATCCTCCCAAATCCATCCTTGATGTAGCTTGTGGCACAGGCGGCTATTCATTGGAGTTAGCTAGTTTAAGTTACGACATGACTTCAGTTGATCTTGACGAGAAAATGATTGAAGCTTTACAGTCCAAAGCAAAAAAATCAGGAATCAATGTTAAATTCATGCAAGGCGATATGATTGATTTGAATAATAAGTTTGATAAAAATGTTTTTGATACTGTGTTTTGCATTGGTAATTCATTAGTACATCTTGATAACCTAAACCAGATAAACAGCTTTATTAAAAGTACTAATCATGTTTTAAAAAATGACGGCTGTCTAATTATTCAAGTTATTAACTATGATAGAATAGTCTCTAAAGAAGTAAAGTCATTACCTACGATTTGTAATGAGTCTAACGGTTTGTCATTTGAGAGGTTTTACAGATATGATAACAACCAAAACAAGGTTTATTTTAAGACAGTTTTAACAGTAGACAATCAAAAATACGAAAACGAAATTTCACTATACCCTTTAATGTATAATGAAGCAACCAAGATACTGGCAGACAACGGTTTTAGAAATATAGAAGTGTTTGGAGATTTTTTAGAAAGCAGCTTTCAATCTGAAAGCTCATATATGATGATTATAACCGCAAAAAAATAATCCCTATTAAATACATTATTAATCTTTCATTGTATTTAATCTATTTGGGGTAAATCACTTCAACATGCACTTTTTTACTGCCAAATTCCTCCATCTCATAGAATGCTGATTCGCCCAAAAACACATCTATGATCTTTCCTTTTACCAAACGACCTGTATCTTCTGCTATGTACCATCCATTCAAATAATCATATTTTTCAGGGAACTCAATCCTAAGTTTACTCCCAAGCGGAATAATTTGAGGATCAACAGCAACAGTTCTTCCTCTAACAGCTTTTTTGCCACTGAAAGTTATGCCATATTGAGGATGTGATGGATACTTACCACAGCTTTCAAATGACAAATCATATGTAGTTGCAATAAATTCAGATCTTTCAATCAGATCATCAGGCAGCTTAATAATATCAGGCTGACTGTAAAACAAAGTCGGCTTCATATAATCATGCGGATTATACCCGTCCTTTAAAAACTTAAAGAACACTGAATCCTTATAATTTAATGAGCGACTATTTTTCAATTTATTATCCAAATAATTAATATTCGGAACACTTGTATCTAAATTATTTTTTGATTTTTTTAACACTAAGAATACTATTAAGCTTGATATTAAGACAATTTCAACAACAATTATTATAATCAGGTGAAAAGCAGTGACTTTAAACCTCAAAATAAAAACCCCTTTTTGGTTATTTTATTGTCATTTCTTTATTACAACAGTCCTAGTATTATTGTCCCAATTAACCTTAGCACCAACACTTTCAGCAACAAACCTGATAGGCACTATGGTCCTGTTCCTTAATACTGCAGCAGGCGAATCAAGGAGTACTTTTCTCCCATTAATTCTTGCAGTTTTACTTCCAATTACAAGTTTTACTGTTACACCATTTTTTGTTCCAGTAACTGTTTTTGTTGAAGGATCGAAGTTTACTTTCAATCCAAATTCTTCAAAAACCGCTCTCAAAGGAACCAACGTTCTACTTTTTCTGATGATAGGTGGCATATCTGATTCAAGCTCTTTCCCATTGATTTTAATCTTTATGTATGCTGGAACAGCGCTCAAAATCGTTCCTTTTTGTCCAACAGCTACTAGTACTTCCCCATTCCATGCTATACCTTTTAAATCAAAGCAAGTACCAAGCTGTGTGTTACTCCACTTAACACCATCCCTTGAAGTAATCACAGAATTACCCATTCTAAAAGACTTTAAATTTGCTTCTTTTACTAGCTCAATTCTTGACTCGGTTTTTTTGCCAACACCTACATACTCAGTACCATTCCAAATTATATGGGATATGTTCTTTATTTCAGGTATGTTCTTATTTATGTTCTCAGCTTCAGGACAAATACAAACCTCTCCATTGTTCCCTTCAACAAAACCGTCTTTTAAGCGATTTATTTCCGACCAATTTACACCATCACGAGATAAAAGAACCCTCTGGCTTTCAGAGTCGAAAATAGAGAAGTTAATACCATCACATAATACTCTGTCAATCCCTGTAAATGATTTTTGTTCAACAACAGTCCACTTTGCACCATCTATCGAGCTTATAACTTCTCCTGCTACTCCTGTTGCAACATAAATCTTACCGTTACACGCAATGCTATTTATGTCAAATTTAACATCGATCTGTATTTCACTCCATTTACTCCCATCTTTTGATGTGATAATTGTTCCACCATTTCCAACGGCAATATAGTTCTTCCCTGTCCAAATGACCTTATGCAAGCTATTTTTGCCATTATAACTCGTTCTTTGCCATTGCTCCCCAGTATATGATGACATTACAATGCCATTCTCTCCAACCAATACAAACTTATTTTTTCCCCATACAACGCTGTTCGCATTAAAGTCAAAATTGGGGGAAGCGCTACTTGACCATGAATCAAGTTTCTTTGAATTAACAATAGCGCCATTGTTTCCAACTGCATAATAACGCGCATATCTACATGAAATATCCTTTAAATCATCCTGAATATTTGACGTGGAACGCATCCAATTTTTGCCGTCAATTGATGTAATAATAGTACCCTTATCCCCAACAGCAATAAATCTGATTCCATCCCAGCCAATATCAACTATCGTATTTCCATCAGTAATGTTCTGTCTCATATCAGAACTTGCATTTGGTGAAGAATTGAATCCTGATAAAACCTTTCCCCACTTTTTGCCATCAGCAGAATACATAATAGATCCATTTGATGTAGCACATATGTAAACGCTTCCATTTGTACAAACAGCATTTAGAGGCAAATTAAACTCAACAAGTGACGACTTCCATTCTACTCCATCCTCGCACAAATAAAAATTACCTATCTGATCTACAACCATTTGCTTTCCTTCGAAGCAATAAACATCCGTAAGATTTTCCTTTGTCTTCAATAGTGCATCATCCCATTTTTCACCATCAATAGATGAAATTGATGCGCCAAACCTTCCTACTGCCACAAATTTATTTCCATCATAATCAACGCTTTTTAATGTCAATGAAGAAAAACTCTTCCAGTTCACAGCGTCACAGGACACTGAAACTATTCCTTCCCCAACCGCAACAAACATTCCATTCCCATAAACTACATCAGTAAGAGTTTCAATTGTTCCTGACTCCCTTCCTGTCCATGTAAGACCATCAGAAGATGTTTTTATTCTACCATCATCTCCAACAGCTACTAACATATTTGAGCCATTATATGTAATACCGTTAAAGTTTACTTTTCCAAACTCATTGTTCCTGCTCCACTGTATAGTATTTCCAGCAAATACCGCTAGATCCAAAATAAAAATCGTTATCATTACAATTACGTAAAGAATAATCTTCTTCATAAGTATACCTCTCTTTTCAATCATTGAGAGTTCTCTTCTTTAACAGGATTTCTAATCTTTCTGTAAGCAATTGAATACATAAAGAATGAGAACAGATTAACTAAAACCGCAACAAGCACAAAAATATTGCTATATGGTATATCGAACAAAGTTACGAAAATGGCAATAGAAAAAATTACTGTGGACATTTTTCCATACCAATTTGAAGAAACAACAAACTTCTCCTTTTTATACAGCAAAACGCTGCCAGCTATCATAAAAAGCTCTTTTGCTATAACAATAATCAAGAATACTGGAGGTATTTTATCTTTTAGCGTCAATAAAACTAATGCCGTTACCTGCATTGATTTGTCAGCAAGAGGATCAGCAAGCTTCCCAAAGGATGTAACCATATTGAATCTTCTAGCTATCTGTCCATCTAGAATATCCGTTAGTCCTCCAAGGGCAAAAAATAATATTGCCATATGGTATTGTTCCTGAACTAAGAAACATCCAAAAATCGGAATAATTATAAACCTCAAAATCGTTAAAAAATTGGGAATATTCAATTACTCACCACCGTTATCAGAAATTTTTTCAAAAAATTTATATATTTCAGGTGCACTCTTTTTTATATTAACTGGTTTTAATTGCTTGTCAGTCCATGCATGATAAGTCTCACCACTGGCAATAACTACTGGATCATCATTTCTTAAAACCTCATATGAGAATGTCAATCTGACATTCGTCATTTCTTTAATTTTTGTTATTATTGTTATTCTGTCTTCATACTTTGCAGGTATCTTATATTTACATCTAACCTCGATAATCGGTAACATTAATCCTTCGTTTTCGATCTGTGTGTAAGACATACCAAGCTCTTTAATAAACTCAGTTCTCCCAACTTCAAACCAAATAGGATAATTTGAATGGTGTACAATCCCCATTTGGTCGGTTTCCGCATATCTTACTATAAAACATGTCTTTGAAATACGCATTTTCGCACCTTCTACCATTTTATTATGTTCATTTCAAAATATTACTTTTATGTACAAAATTATGGGTACCATAATTTCCTAGACATATACAAAACCCCGTGTACATTAAAATTAACACGGGAGCTCTTAATTACTCTATTTTCTTAAACTTAATATCCTTTTTCAATAATCACACTATGTGCCTCTTCAACCTCGGCTTCAGGTACAAGTACTTCAAAGTAATTATCGTTACTTTCATGGTTTTTACTGATTGGTCGTAGCTTTACAAGAATCCCTTCTACAGAAAGCAAATCCTGTAGTGTGCTGGCAATATCCCTGCTTTGTGCCATATATACAACAGTCCACATATTAACACGCCCCTTTTTGTTCATTATTCACCGGAAACAATTTCGCCATATTCGCATATAATCTTAGCTTTTCCCCTAACCTTTATGGCAGATGTATTTTCAGTAAACTGGGCAATTAACACTTCACCCTTGTCCAACTTTTCTGTATGATGAAACTTTGTATCTCTTCCTCTAGTAAGACCAATAATATTTACACCGTTTTCTTCAGCTTTTATTAGTACAAATTCACCGTTTGCCTTGTCATGTTCCAAACTCAAAGTAATCACCTCGTCATAACTATATATTATTTTCTTTAAAAAATCAATATTTTTATTACCCAAGCATTCCCTTTAGATCATTAGACACCCTTATACAATTTTTACATTATCCTCACCAAGTCTTAACATTAATTCGTTTATTACGGTATTATTTAAACTGACCCAACAATCTTGATCCAGCATCCTTACTGACTTGTCCTCATCATGATAAATATAAACGGGTGTATTACCGCTAAAGTACTTTAACAACGACATCATCGAGTCGCTTAAAACTGTATCCATATCCTTTTTTACTCGAAGATATAACTTCTTTATGCCTGATTTATTAGAAACTTCACTTTTTTTAAAATTATTATCATTTTTTTCATAGTTCATACTACTTTTATTAAATTGATTGCTTTTTGTATCTCCTTTTTTTAATGGCTTAATATCTTCACATATTATCTTAGGTTGCTCTTCTTCCTTCAAACTTATTCTTCCTTTAATCAATACAATATTTTCTTCTACAAATAAGGAAGGATTTTTTTCAAGTATTTTTGGAAATACAATTATCTCCATCAATCCGTATAAATCTTCAAGCGTGACAAAAGCCATCATACTGTTGCTTCTTGTAGTAATATTCTTTTTTGCTGTAATAATACCAGCTGCAATTACGTTTTTACCATCGAATATATTTTTAGAGCTCAGTGGATCTTCCTCTGGACCGTTTTCCGACTGTATCGAAAAAAGATCCTTGCTATAAATCGAAACACCGTTTTTTATTTCCTCTTCAAATTCCTGTAAAGGATGTCCAGTAATGTACAATCCAAGCATTTCCTTTTCCATACCAAGCATAACCTTTGAAGGATACTCTGGTATATCGGGATACTCTACAGCTATCTGTCTCTTTTCATTTTGCCCTCCAGCAAGCTCAAAAATCGACATCTGACCTTCAAAATTACGCTTTCTGCTTTGTCCAATGCTATCAAGCTGCTTTTCATATGTTGCGATCAGCTTTGACCTGTAAATCCCCATTGAATCAAAAGCACCGCTTTTAATAAGACTTTCAATGCATCTTTTATTAATATCCCTACCGCCAATACGCTCGCAAAAATCTCCGAAATCCTTGAAAGCGCCATTTTTTGAGCGTTCTTGAATAATACCCATAACCGCAGTTTCACCGACATTCTTGACTGCTGCAAGACCAAATCTCACCTTGCCATTTACAACAGTAAATCTGACGTTGCTTTCATTTATATCAGGCGGCAAAACATCAATATTCATTGACCTGCACTCTGGAACATACTGTGAAACCTTGTCATTGCTGCCTAAGAAGCTGTTTAAAAGAGCTGCCATAAACTCAACAGGATAGTAGCATTTAAGCCATGCCGTCTGATATGCTATAACTGCATACGCCGCTGCATGTGACTTATTGAATGCATAGCTTGCAAAATCCATCATTTCATCAAATATTTTATTAGCAATTTCTTCACTGACTCCATTCCTAACAGAACCAGTAACTAGAACCTTTCCATTCTCATCTACTATGCCATGGATAAAGTTTTGTCGTTCTTCTTCCATCACGCTTACTTTTTTCTTGGACATAGCTCTTCTGACAAGGTCAGATCTTCCCATTGAATAACCGCCCAAATCCCTAACTATCTGCATTACTTGTTCCTGATAAACCATACATCCATACGTCACATCAAGAATATCCTTCAACTTTGGATGCTTATATGTTACTTCTTCAGGGTTGTTCTTATTTTTTATGTATCGTGGTATCTGATCCATCGGTCCAGGTCGATAAAGCGAAATACCTGCTATTATGTCTTCAAGGTTTTGAGGCTGAAGTTCCTTCATAAACTGTGTCATTCCAGAACTTTCAAGCTGAAATACTCCTGATGTCTTTCCTTCACTAATAATCTTGAAAACAGCTTTATCATCCATGTCAAGCTTTTCAATGTCAATCTTTATATTATAGTTCTGATGCACAAGATTGACTGCATCCCTTATAACAGTAAGTGTTCTTAACCCTAAGAAATCCATCTTCAAGAGTCCGAGTTCCTCTAATGTTACCATCGTAAACTGTGTAATTACACTATCTTCATTTTTTTGTAGTGGAACACATTCATCAATTGGATCCTTTGATATTACAACTCCTGCAGCATGAGTAGATGAATGTCTTGGCATTCCTTCTAAAAGTCTTGCCGTATCAATCAACTCACCTATTTTTTCGTCATCATTGTACTTTTTCTTTAGCTCTGGATTCATTTCGAGTGCTTTCTCAATATTCATCCCAATTTGAAAAGGAATCATTTTAGCAACAGCATCTACATCTCCATAAGGAATATTGAGTGCTCTTCCAACATCTCGGATAGCACCTCGTGCAGCCATAGTTCCAAACGTTATAATCTGAGCGACCCTATCGTTTCCATACTTTCTAACAACATAATCAATGACTTCCTGCCTTCTTTCAAAGCAGAAGTCAATATCAATATCTGGCATGCTTATTCTTTCGGGATTCAAAAACCTTTCAAACAAAAGATTATATTTTATAGGATCAATACTCGTTATACCAAGCGTGTATGATACAAGGCTTCCTGCTGCTGATCCTCTTCCTGGTCCGACGATAATACCATTATCCTTTGCATACTTTATAAAATCCCAAACAACAAGGAAATAGTCTACATATCCCATCTGCTTAATAACAGACAGCTCGAATGAAAGCCTTTCTTTCATTCTATCATCACAGCTGTACCCATACACTCTTTCTAAGCCCTTAAAGCAAAGCTTTTCAAGATATTGGTCTGGACTCTCATCATCTGGTACATGATATGCTGGCAAATGCAACTTTCCGAACTCAAGCTCCACATTGCAGCTTTGGGCAACTTTCACTGTATTATCAAGCGCTTCTGGAACATGCTTAAAAAGCCTGTACATTTCGTCTACAGGCTTTATATAAAACTCATCTGAAGAAAAGTGCAGCCTATCCTCATCATCCATTGTTTTACCTGTTTGAATACAGAGTAAAATCTCCTGAGCCTTTGCATCCTCACGTCTTAAATAGTGAGCATCATTGGTTGCTATAAGGGGTATGCCTGTTTCTTTTGACATCTTAATAAGTTGCTGGTTCACAAGGTTTTGCTCATCAATACCATTGCTTTGAAGCTCAAGATAAAAGAATCCCTGTCCAAAAATTTGATTAAACTTAAGAGCAGTGGTTTTAGCCTTTTCGTAGTCATTCTGAAGAATAGCTTTGGGTACGTCTCCTGATAGACACGCACTCAGGGCAGTTATCCCCTCGCTATACTTTTCGAGCGTCTCAATATCCACCCTTGGCTTGTAATAAAACCCTTCGGTGAAGCCGATTGAGACTATTTTCATGAGATTTTTATAACCCTGCATATTTCTTGCTAAAAGCACAAGGTGACCCTGCTCCGAGTCAATACCAGGCTGCTTGTCAAACCTTGTTCTTTTAGCAGTATATATCTCACATCCCAAAATAGGCTTGATTCCGTGCTTCACAGCCTCTTTGTAGAAGTCAATAACTCCATACATAACTCCATGGTCAGTAATTGCAATGCTGTCCATCCCGAGCTCTGCAGTTCTCCTTATCAGATCTTTAATTCTATTAGCACCGTCTAAAAGACTGTATTCTGTATGAACATGCAAATGCACAAAATCTGGCACAATAAACCATCCTTCATTCTACTCGTATAAGTATTTCTTTACAACAGATAAAACATTATCTCTCAATGTTTCGAGCTTCTTATTTGCATCAGTGATATCTTTTCCTGAAACACCATAGTATATCTTTATTTTAGGCTCAGTTCCAGATGGTCTTACACAGAACCATGAGCCATCAGCCATTTCATAGTATAAAACATCTGACTCAGGAAGTGTTAGCTTTTCCACTGAGTTTGATGTTATATCATATCGTTCCTTTGTATTATAATCCCTGATCGCTTTTACAGAAGAATCTCCAAAGCTCTTGTGTCTAGCTTTCCTGAGCCCGTCCATAGTGAACTTTATTTTCTCAAGGCCTTCTTTACCTGCAAGCGTAAATGAATTTATGGACTCAATGGTATATCCATACTTTGCAAACAATTCTTCAAGGCCTTCATAAAGTGACATTCCCCTTGATTTATAGTAAGCTGCCATCTCAGCAATCAACATTGATGCAACAACGCCATCCTTGTCTCTAGCATGAATTCCTGCAAGATATCCATAGCTCTCTTCAAACCCAAAAAGGTATCTGCTATCGCCAAACTCATCAAGCTCTTTAATCTTTTCACCGATAAACTTAAACCCAGTGAGAACTTCAACAAGCTCAACTCCATAATTTTCAGCAATTTTTCTCGAAAGCTCAGTCGTTACGATAGTCTTAGCAACAAATCCTTTTGGTGGAAGCTGTCCTTTCGCTTTTTTCTGTGAAAGAATATATTCTAAAAGAAGGCATCCTGTTTGGTTACCTGTTAATACAACATACTCACCAGCTTTGTTTCTAACAGCAATACCCACTCTATCACAATCAGGGTCAGTACCTATGACCAAATCTACATCTTCCTTAGCTGCAAGATCTATTGCCATTGAAAGAGCTTCCTTGTCTTCAGGGTTTGGTGACTTAACAGTTGAGAAATTGATATCAGGATTTTCTTGTTCTTTAACAACAATGACATTCTTAAATCCATTTTCACTCAAAACCCTTCTTACAGGCTTGTTTCCTGTACCATGCAAAGGAGTATAAACTATTTTCATTGTACTTCCAATTTCTTTTACAAGCTCAGTATTTATACTTTGCTTCTTGATTTCTGACATAAAAGCATCGTCGATTTCTTTTCCGACAATATGCAATAACCCTTTCTCAATAGCTTCTTCTTTACCTAAAAGGTTTATTTTTGATAAATCATCTATTTTGCCAATCTCATCTAACACAATGTTAGATCCTTCAAGTGAAAGTTGAGCACCATCCTCACCGTAAACTTTATATCCGTTATATTCTTTTGGGTTGTGGCTTGCTGTAACCATAATACCAACTACTGTATTAAGCTTTCTCACAGCAAATGATAAAATAGGCACAGGTCTTAGCTCATCAAAAAGGTATGTATTTATACCGTTTGCGGTATAAACCTTTGCAGATTCAAGAGCAAACTCAGGTGACTTGTTTCTTGAGTCAAATGATATAACCACTCCTCTTTTGACTGCTTCAGCTCCTAAGCTCTTAATGTAGTTTGCAACTCCTTGTGCAGCTTTTCTAACTGTGTATATATTCATACGGTTTGTTCCTGCACCGATAATTCCTCTAAGTCCACCTGTTCCAAACTCAAGTTCCTTATAAAATCTTTCAACAATCTCTTTTTCATTGTCTTTGATTGAAGAAAGCTCCGCCCTTGTAGATTCATCGAAATACTCATTTGTCATCCAAAACTCAAATAATTTCTTGCTATCCATATATTGCCTCCTAAATTAATATACATTGTGAACAAACATTGAAAAATCTTCAAATTTTAATTATTGCATTATTTTTTATATAGTATACCACAATGTTAATGAATATTAAAAACAATATTTACTTACTTCGTAATTTTTTCTTTTCTCTTTTTTGTTTTAACAGGAGGTTATCTGCTGTAATCATGAGATCTTCTATTGTTAGTGAGTCATTACTATGAAAATAAACATATCCAAGGCTTATTGATAGTTTGTATGGTAGACACTTTTCTACATTATATTTATCTAACATATCAATAATCCTTTTTTGTATACGTGTTCCAGTATTTTTATCAGATCCGACAGTAAATATGGTAAATTCATCCCCGCCCATCCTTGCGATAACGTCGGACCATCTAAAAGCTTTTTTAAAGATTTCAGCAACCGCCTTTATTGCCTTATCACCTTCATCATGTCCATAAATATCATTGATTTGCTTGAGTCCATCCATATCTGCATAAAACATATATCCAGATTTATTCATATTTTTTGCATGTTCCAAACTCTGCCTTGCAATATTTAAGAATGCTCTTCTATTGTACAGTCCTGTTAATTCATCGGTTTGTGATAAATTTGATAGCATCTGATTATAACTCTCAAGCTTATCCATTGCATCCTTCAACTGCTGTTCTATTTGCCTGCGGTTATTAAGAACAGTCGCAAGTTTTAAAGCAGAACTGATTTCAACAAGCATATACTCTAGAAGAAATTTGTCATCATGTTCGAACTCTGATAGTATTATACCTAAATGTTCATTCCCAATATAAAGAGGAGAAACGAAAAAAGACCATCTCCTGTTCGAGGGATAAATATTGTTGCTTAGTATATTCTCCCAATTAAAGATCATCTTATTTTTATTAAAATTCAGGTTGCTATTATCATCATATGACATTTCAAGAAACAATTCACTTGGGTCTTTCCATGATTTGTTTTTAGAATTATATATTTCTTTCTCATACAAATAAATATAACAGCTTCTTATGCCTATCGATCTCATTTCAAATACTATCGAGTCCAAAAGTATTTGTTTATCATGTATTTTTGATATCATTTTATTTAGCGCATTTCTCTCAAGTATAATATTATTATGATGAGAATTCCATCTACTTGCTTGTTTTTTGTTTACGATATGCATTATCCAATAACGCAAAAGATGAAAAAAGTCATCCGCAAAGTCTCGATTCTTTTTAATTAGATTAAGAACATCTGCTCTTAATGCTGTTATTATTCCTTGAATCCTTATTATGTCATTCGAAGTAATCAACTCAGTTTTCAAAGATTCCTTAAATTCACGCAAGAGTACTCTTTTGGTTTCGCTACTTGGTTCATTTTCAACAAACAATTCAAAACATTTACCTAAAAAATTTTTAAATTCTTCTTCTTTTATGTATATAGGTAATTTATCCCCAATAATTCTATTATAAAATTCAGTAATGTATTTACTATTTAAAATACATTCGTCCTTTATATCTGATTTTGAATATTCATTTGACCTGATAGACTTTAATACCTCTGACAAGCATCCGCATGATTCTCTTATAATCATTTCTGTATCTAAAAACATACTCTCGTTGTCATTAACACCATTTATTATACCAATTAACTTTTCCATTGCAAAATATGCCTGCTGATATACAGGTTGGGCAACTGTTGTCAATGTCGGTTTCGAACTTGCCGCAAACCCGACATTATCAAATCCGATTACAGCAATATCGTTTGGAATGTCAAAACCTCTTTCCTGCAATGCTCTCATTGCATACAAAGCCATTTCGTCATTTGCTGCAACCAATGCATCAAAACTAACCTTATTTTCTTCAACAAGAACTCTAACTGCATTTATAGCAGCAAATCTAGTAAAATCCCCAGGTATCACCAAGTCTGGATCAAACGGTATATCATTTTCTTTCAACACATCCAAATATACCTTATACCTGTGTTTTGCATCGTCGTTACTTTCTACACCTTGAATAAATGCTATTCGTTTCTTTCCATGATACTTTATTAAGTGATTTATTGCATTCTTGAATCCATTTGTATCATTAATAAGCACAGCTGGATAATTCTCTATTGTTTTTCCAATACTAACTATAGGTAAACCCTTGTAATTATCAAGAAACTTCTTTACTTCATTATCATTGACAAAATTAAACAATGTTGGTGAGGAAATTACCAACCCATCTATATTTTTGCGTTTCACTAAATTATAGATTATATTGTGTTGTATTTGATTTTCATATATTGATTTTAATGATCTACCGCAGAAAATGAATAAATTCACATTATTTTTTTTTGCACAGTTCTCAACACCTTTTAGTAATAATTCTGAATACTCACCATCCATATCATGCAAAAAAAAGGCAATCCTCAATAGTTTTCCTTTACTATTAACACTATTCATAGCTAGCCCTCCAAATTACCTTTTCTCATTTTTGCTTCCTTTTTCTCCTTCTTCTGGATATAAAGCAACTTATCCGCATGGTTCATCAATTCCTCAATAGAAAAAACATCATATTGTGAGAAGCTGAACGAACCACCGCTTACACTTATATCATAAGGCTTATTTTCTTTACTATTATATTGCTCAATCAGATTATCAAGCCGTTCTCTTATGATTGGTATAAAATCATCAGAAAGTCCTGTTGTAAAAACAGTAAATTCATCCCCGCCCAATCGAGCTATTATATCATCATTTCTAAATGCTTGTTTGAGCAATCTTCCCATACATATTATTGCTTCATCACCTTCATCATGTCCATAATTATCGTTGATATCTTTTAACCCATCCATATCAAAATAAAACAATGTTCCACCCTTACCCATACTCTTTGCAAACTTCAAGCTTGTCTTAGCCAAATTTATAAACCCTCTTCTGTTATACAATCCTGTTAGCTCGTCCGTTTGAGATATTCTATTCAAAGCCTGATTGTATCTTTCTAACTCATTCAAAGCATTTCTTAACTTATTCTCAATCTGTTTTCTTGAACGTATAAGGAATGACAGTTTCAAAGCACTACTCATTTCAACAACCAAAGACTCAAACATAAAATTGTCATTCATATTAAAATCGCATAAAATAAGACCTAACTGCTCCTCTTTGAAAAAAAGAGGCTTTAGAATCATCGTATATCGTCTGTTATCTTTGAAAAATTTAGTATTTAGAACCTCCTTAAACTTCTTTGCTTTTGAACTTTCTTTGATTTTAACAATTTCTCCATCAACAAAAGCCAGTTCAAGCTTCATTTTCTCTTTCGGATTCCAAATATCACATTGTCTATGCAAAACTTCCTTCTCAAAAAGGAACACAAAGCAACTTTTTATACCAAGATTCGACATTCCATTAACAATTGCATTGAGCTGATTATCTCTTTCGTTAATATTTGTAACCATTATTTCTAAAATATACCTCAAGTTCCTTATATTGAGATGATTGAACATCCATTGATCTTCCTGTTCTTTTATTACAAAATCGACAGCTGTTATTCTGAGCATCTGGAAAAAATCTTCCAAAATCACTTTCATTTTCTCATCAGAAGTATTGACCAACAAAAATCTTTTTACTATTGTTACTAGCTTTTGAATTATAATAGAATCATTTTCTTTTATGTATTTTGGATTAATAACTTCTTTAAACATATTTATGAATTTTTCTTGAGCTTTATAATCAAGTTCATTGTCATCAATATATTTTAAGAAAGTCCTTGCAAACATTTCAAACTTATCAACATTAATGCATCCTGAACTCATCTGAGAAATATATTCTTTATCAATTATATTCATTAAATACTTACGTTCTTTGAATACCCATTTACTTGATGATAACTCTTTATCCGTTGAATCAAAAATGCTAAACTCCTCTGGAAGACATCCACACGATTCTCTAATTATCATAACTGTATTCAATATCTGGCTTTCTGGGATTTCTCCATTAATAAGCATCAGTGCCATTTCCAACGACTTTCTTGAGAGTTCATCTATAGGTTGTCCGATTGTTGTTAAACTTGGATTTAGAAGCTTCGCCCCAACAATATTATCAAAACCAACAACCAATATTTTATCTGGAACAGCTATTCCCTTAGACTTCAACGTATCAATAACGCCAATTGCCATTTCGTCATTTGAACAAACAATAGAATCAATTTCTAATTTATTATCTATCAAATATTGTACAGCAACAACACCAGAATTATATGTAAAATCTCCTGGAACCAAGAGTTTTTGATCTAGGTCAATATTATTCTCCTTTATAACTTGAAGAAAAACGTACAAACGCTCTTGAGCATCAATATTATTTTCAGGACCCATAACAAAGGCAATTTTCTTCTTATTATGAACCTTTATTAAGTGAACCAACACATCTTTGAGTCCTTGATTGTTAACAGTTACGCTAGGAATACCTTGGCATGGTAAGCTAATCGAAACAATCGGAACAGCTTTAAACTTTGATATGAACTCATTCACTTCTTCAATACTAGAATTATTAAATAACGTTCCAGATGCTAATATGAGAGCATCAAGACTTTTTTCATTGAAATACTCATATGCCACATTGAATTGATAGCCATCAACTATTCCAGATTTAAAAAAACCCCCAACAAATACAATAAGGTTCACATCATTTTCCTCAGCAGCATCCATTAAACCTTTACATAACATCAGAGGATATTCGCCTTCAATACTATGTATAAAAAAGCCTATATTTTTTCGTCTTTTAGCATCCAGATGACCCATATATATATGTCCTTTCATAAAGAATGAAGACTATATTATAGTATATATCGAAAATTGTGAGAAAAAGATTAATTATATTTTCGCTTTATTTACCATTTATCCTGAGTAAACTCATCAATAATTCGTCCTTCTAACGAATGAGCTTTGATACTAATCGTAATTCCTTTTATAAAAACTTCAACGAAGTGATGCTTTGAAACTGGCGGTATATCAAGTCCATTTAGTCTTGCACCGTATAGCGATGAGCCAAACCCTCCAACAGTCATTTGATAAATAGACTTATCATATGTAAATTCCTCATCATTTATTGTGCTTTTAAAAGACGAGTCAATATGTCGTCTTGTGTACACGTGTTCATGTCCACAAAAGACCATAGGTCTATTTGTCATGTCAAATACTTTCCATAGTTTGTTTCTCATATATGGATTTGTATCAAGAGAGCTTCCGATATGTTCTCCTGTAGGAAATGCGGGTTTGTGCATAAAGAAAAGATTGTGTGTTTTTGAAGGATCAATATTATTTATTATCCAATCCTGCTGTATTTGTGAAACAACATTTTTTTCAGAACTTCTTGAATTATTCAGAACAAAAAATCTTGAGTTACCTTTATCAAAATAATACACTGTCTTATTATATCCTTCAAGTTGTACTGCATTAAACTCATAAAAAACTTCTTTAAAAGCCTTTTCTCCATATTTTGAAGTGAGCTCATGATTGCCGATAGCAGGATAGAAGAACTCCGCTGGATAGTACTCTGTGACAATATCCTTGAAATACTTAAGCTGCTTTTTTACACCCTTATATGAAGTAGCGCCCTCACACAGGTCTCCTGGCAAAACTGCAAAATCAGGCTGTGGTGATAGTTTTTTTATTTTCTCCATTATTCTTCTGACTACCTCTGAATTAACTCCATGATCAAGTCCTTGAGAATCACTCATTGTAACAAAATGTACTTCTTCATTAGGATTTGATGTAGATGCTGGCATTAAAGTAACATTTCCTGGACTTAAAGGTTTTTTCTCGTATGTCTCTAATTCTTCATCGTTTGCACATCCACAAATGGACGAAATTGACAAAACCATCAAAGCCAATAAAATAAGTCTTCTCATAATGTTGTATCTCCTTGTAATAATAAATGGTTAAATATTAATATAATGCAGAATTATCATTCTGAATTGTTTGACCAAACAATTGCATCATAGTAAGCCTCTGCCACATCATTAATCTGAATTGACAGTTTATCCGAAATGGCACTTATATAATTCCATTCACCTTTTTCGTAAGACAGTAAAAGCTTAAAGCATTCTGCCATTTTGCCTTCGATAGCTTTTCCTGATAAAATACCCTTGATCTCATTAGAAACATTCAATTCATTCAAGGCCAATTCCATGGGACATCCAACTATTACATCAATCATAGACATAATACCAAGTGTAAAATACTCCATTTTTCTTTGTGCATTACCTACCTTTTGACTTATAATTTCTAAAGCTTTTGCCCTTTGAGCTGAAATGTTAACAATACTATCTTTGTTATTTCCGCCTACCTTCCTTAAAACAGTAATAAACGCCCATTTTTTTAATTCATTCAGACCCATTCGAACAGCAGCTTGCCTTATAGACTTTATTTCATTACCTCTATAGTAATATGTAGTATTTGCTATTCTTAGAATCTGATATGAAAAAGCTACATCTTTCTCAATAATGGAGGTAATCTCATTGAAGCCAGGTTCTTCACTCCCAAGTACTTGCATAAGCTTAATGTGGTTAATTTTTGAAGGTGCTATTTCAGTTGAAGAAATAATTACGGGCTTCGCGAAAAAATATCCTTGGAAGTAACTATATCCAATTTTGATCGCCATTTCCAATTCTTCATTGGTTTCAATTTTTTCTGCAAGAAAGCTTATCCTACCATTTCCATATTGCTTCAGTATATATCTTCTTTCACTTTCTGTCTTTGTCAGCAAGAAATCTACCTTAATAATATCTGCAATTTCAATCAACGGTTCATATCCAGGTCTGAAAATAAAATCATCGAGTGCAATAGTATATCCATGCTGTTTTAGACTTTTGCAAGCTACAATTATTTCTTTGTCAGGCTCAACATTTTCAAGGATCTCAACAACGATTTGATCCTTAGGAAACAAAGTTGCTACCTTTTGCAGAATCATATTATGGGTAAAATTAATAAAAGCTTTTCTCTTTCCAGCTATTTCACCAACCCCCATTGAAAGAAAACCAGCAGCCATAACATTTGATGTAGCAACATCTCCATCATGGCAATCATACTCTTCCTTCCCTTTTTGATCCCGGTAAAGCAACTCATATCCGTAGATATTGTTATTCTTATCAAAAATTGGTTGCCTCGCAAAAAGCAAAGACATATAAAATCTCCTTTGAATAAAAAAATAGTATCGGAATTCCATTAACAAGATTTTGCAATAGATAAATATAAAAGACTAATCGATTTAATATAATAGCAATATATTATAATATATTACTATTATATCATATATAAGATGAATTTTAACTATTTATTTTACTATAAACAATTTGCATTGAAATTTTAAAAACCCTCCAGATAAAAAATCCAGAGGGTTTTATTATTATAAATAATATTAGAGCAAAATTCAATTATGCTTTAATTAGTACCATTGTCTCTCTAGCTATTGCAAGCTCTTCGTTTGTTGGAACGACCATCGTCTTGACTCTTGCAGAAGGAGTACTTATATCCATCTCCTGACCCTTCACATTGTTCTTGTCCCAATCAACACTTATTCCCATATAATCCATTCCCATAAGAACCTTCTTTCTAACAAGAGGATTATTTTCACCAATACCAGCTGTGAAGACAAGTGCATCAATACCGTCTAAAACTGCTGCATATTCTCCAATATATTTTTTAACTCTATAGCAGAATATTTCTATAGCTAGAGCAGCTCTTTCATTTCCAGCATCAGCTGCAGCTTCTATGTCTCTGAAGTCACTACTAACGCCTGATATTCCAAGCACACCAGATTTTTTATTGAGGAAATCATTAATCTGATCTATAGACAGCTTTTCCTTATCCATCAAATAAGTAACAACAGCAGGGTCTATAGTTCCACATCTTGTTCCCATTGCAAGACCTGCTAATGGTGTAAAGCCCATACTTGTTTCAACTGACTTACCGTTCTTAACCGCACAAATACTTGCACCATTACCAAGATGGCATACAATAATATTTAAATCTTCAACTGGCTTTCCAAGTAATTGAGCTGTTCTATTCGCTACATATTTATGTGATGTACCATGGAATCCATATTTTCTAACACCATATTTTTCATACATTTCATAAGGTAGAGAATAGAGATATGCATGCTTTGGCATAGTTTGATGGAATGCTGTATCAAAAACCGCAACCATAGGAACTCCAGGCATTATTTGCTGACACGCTTCAATACCGACAATGTTTGGAGGGTTGTGCAAAGGTGCAAGCTCAATACAGTCCTTAATTGTCTTAACTACTTCATCATCTATAATTACTGAATCATGGAACTTCTCACCGCCATGAACAACTCTGTGTCCAACAGCTGCTATCTCTGTCATATTAGATATTACTCCGATTTTTTCATCAGTCAATGCATCCATAACTTGCTTTATTGCAACTTTGTGGTTATGCATATCCTTTTCAATAATAACTGTTTCTTTGCCATTTGGTGTGTGCTTGATAAATGAATTGTCTATACCAATTCTATCACAAAGACCTTTTGCCAAAACAGCTTCATTATCAGTATCAATCAACTGATACTTTAATGATGAACTTCCTGTATTTATAACAAGTATTTTCATATTATCACCTCTATATTATTTGGACATATTTTGAGCCTGAACAGCTGTTATAGCAACAACACCTACGATATCTTCGGCGCTACAGCCTCTTGATAGATCATTAACAGGTCTTGCAAGACCCTGTGTAACAGGTCCATAAGCCTCTGCTTTTGCAAGTCTTTGTGTAAGCTTGTATGCAATATTACCAGCATTTAAGTCAGGGAATACAAGTACATTTGCTTTTCCTGCTATTTTACTTCCAGGTGCCTTTGATTGTCCTACTGAAGGAACAATAGCTGCATCTGCCTGAAGTTCGCCATCTAATAATAAATTAGGAGCTTTTTCCTTTGCGATTGATGTAGCTTTATTAACCTTTTCAACAAGCTCACTTTTTGCACTTCCATATGTAGAGTATGAAAGCATAGCAACAACTGGCTCAGCTTGTACTAATGATTTGAATGAATCTGCAGAAGCTATAGCGATTTCAGATAATTCATCTGCTGAAGGGTTCTCAACCAAACCACAATCAGAATAAATAAATACACCCTTTTCACCATACTCGCAATCAGGTACAACCATAACAAAGAATGCTGATACAAGCTTAGTTCCTGGTGCTGTTTTCAAAATCTGAAGAGCAGGTCTTAATGTATCTGCTGTTGAATGAATAGCTCCCGAGACCATACCATCAGCTTCGCCCATTTTTACCATCATAACTCCATAGTAAAGGTTGTCTTTCATTGTCTCTCTAGCCTTTTCAGGTGTTACTCCTTTAGCCTTTCTCATCTCATAAAAAGCATTGGCATACTCATCAAACTTATCTGAATTTAACGGATCAACTATTTTCGCCTTTGAAACATCAAGTTCTCCTGCCAATTTTTTAATTTCTTCAGGATTTCCAACTAAAACAATGTTTGCAATTCCTTTTTCCTGAATCATTGCTGCTGCTTTGATTGTTCTAATATCTGAGCTCTCAGGAAGAACTATTGTTTTAATATCAGACTTTGCTCTTTGGGATATTTGTTCTAAAAAGTTCATTAATAAACTCCTCTCCAATACCAAAACATAAATATATTTAAACCAGAATTGATCTTACATTTGGCAGAGCAAAATATATATTTTTGCTCTGCCAAATATATAATAAAACTTTATTGATTCTAATATAATTATACTTCAGTTACTGTTATAATAAAATAATTGTGACCTGGTCATAACACCTGATATTATCAGTGTTTCCAGCCATAAATATTATAATATAAATTGTTCATTGTATACAAGATTATTATAAAATATTTTTATTTTTATCAATCGAATCAACTGTTATCTGTCAATTTTTCAAGTTGTTCCTTCAATATCCTGTTTATAACTTTTGCATCGGCTTTTCCCTTGCTTTCCTTCATGCATTGTCCAACAATGAAACCAAGAGCTTTATCCTTTCCGTTCATATAATCCAAAACTGACTTATTATTAGCTTCAATTACCCTATTAACGATCATTACAATGGCACCTTCATCACATACAGCCTCAAGCCCCTGCTCGCTGACAATCAACTCAGGATCCTTCCCTGTTTCGAGTATAATACCAAATATCTTTTTAGCAGTTGTACCATTCACTTTGCCTTTGTCAATTAGAATCAAAAGCTTTGCCAAATATTCAGCTGAAATTGGTATTTCTGAAAATTCCAATTCCTTAGCCTTCAATATCCTCATCAGTTCTCCCATTATCCAATTACTTGCCAATTTCGGATTGCAGCATATTGCTGTAACTTGCTCAAAATAATCCGCAAGATGTTTTGACGATGTAAGTACTGAAGCATCATATTCAGGTAGCAAAAACTCAATAGTGTATCGTTTTTTTCTTTCATGAGGAAGCTCTGGAAGCAAATTTCTAACCTCCTCAATCCATCCTTCGTCAATAACTATAGGTACAAGATCTGGCTCAGGAAAGTACCTATAATCGTGGGCCTCTTCCTTACTCCTCATTGAATAACTAACACCTTTATTATCATCCCACCGCCTGGTTTCCTGAATTATTTTTGTTCCACTTTCTATTAACTCTATTTGTCTTCTGCTTTCCCCTTCAATAGCTCTTATTATAGCTTTAAATGAATTAAGATTTTTCATTTCTGTTCTTGTTCCAAATTTCCTTTGACCAAAAGGCCTTACAGACACATTAACATCTGCTCTCAAAGAACCCTCCTGCATTTTGCAGTCCGAAACATCTATATACTCAAGGATTGCTTTTAATTTTTCCAAAAATATCTTAGCTTCCATTGAAGACCTCATATCTGGCTCGCTCACTATCTCTATCAATGGAACACCGCATCTGTTATAATCAATCAAAGAACCTGCATCCATCTCATCATGAAATAGCTTACCTGCATCTTCCTCAATATGTATCCTTGTCAATCCAATCCTTTTATGCTGATCGTCAAACTCTATATCTATATATCCATTTTTACAAACTGGAAGATCATATTGAGAAATCTGATATGCTTTAGGTAAATCTGGATAGAAGTAGTTCTTTCTATCTTGCTTGCTAAAACCAGATATTTGACAGTTCGTAGCCAATCCTGCCTTGATAGCATACTCAACAACATTCTTATTTAAAACAGGTAATGTTCCAGGCATTCCTGTACATATCGGACAACAATGAGTATTTGGTTCTCCCCCAAACTCTGTTGTGCAAGAGCAGTAAATTTTAGATTTTGTTGATAGCTCCGCATGGACTTCCAACCCAATTACAATTTCATATTTCATTTCAATCATCCCTTAGCTTTCCTCTTATGGAATACCGTATTCTGTTCAAATGTATATCCTGCTCTTAGCAATAATTTTTCATCAAGGGCTTTTCCTATAAGCTGCATACCTATTGGAAGATTTTTAGAATCAAAGCCACAAGGAACCGTAAGGGCAGGCAAACCTGCTACATTCACAGCAACTGTGTATACATCACCAAGATACATATCCAAAGGATTATTTTCTTTTTCTCCAAACATAAAGGCAGTAGTAGGAGCTGTAGGACCTAGAATAATATCATATTTTTCGAACGCTTTTTGAAAATCATTTATTATAAGAGTCCTTACCTTCAATGCTTTCATGTAATACTCCTCATAGTACCCTGAGCTTAAAGCATATGTCCCAAGCATTATCCTTCTCTTTACCTCTGTTCCAAAGCCTTCACTTCTAGTCTTATTATACATATCAAGCAAATCAGTATACTTTGGTGCTCTATATCCATACTTTATTCCATCATACCTTGCAAGGTTAGAGCTTGCTTCCGCTGAAGAAATAATATAATATGCAGGTATTGCATATTCGTTTAAAGGAAGTGAAAACTCCTCACATTCTGCGCCAAGACTTTTAAATACATCTATCGCATCTAAAATGGCCCTTCTCACCTCGTCATTTATTCCATCTGACAAATATTCCTTTGGAATCCCTATTCTTAAGCCTTTAACATCATTAATAAGCCCCTTAGTACAGTCATCATAAAAAGCTCTTAAAGAAGTAGAATCCATATCATCATGCCCCATTATTGCATTCATAATAAGGGCACAGTCTGTTACATCTTTAGCTAAAGGACCTATCTGATCAAGCGATGAAGCAAATGCTACAAGACCATATCTTGAAACAGTTCCATATGTAGGTTTCATGCCTACAACACCGCAAAAAGAAGCAGGCTGCCTTATTGAGCCACCTGTATCTGAACCAAGCGCAAATATTGTTTCATGAGCCGCCACAGAAGCTGCGGCACCACCGCTTGATCCTCCAGGAACCCTTTCAAAATCCCATGGATTTTTGGTTTTATGAAAAAAAGAGCTTTCAGTAGAACCGCCCATCGAAAACTCATCCATATTTAACTTTCCTAATAGAATAGTGTCAGAATTATTTAATTTTTGGGCGACAAACGAATTGTATGGTGGTATAAATTCACTGAGCATCTTCGATGCACATGTTGTTTTGATCGCCTCGGTACAAATATTATCTTTTAATGCCATAGGGATACCTGCTAGAGGTGATTTCGCCTCTCCATTTTCGATCCTTTTTTGGACCTCAACTGCTCTCTTAAGTGCTTCATCCCTGCATATTGTAATATAACTTCCGATTTTATCTTCAACCTCCGATATTCTCCCAAGCACAGACTCTGTAATCTCTACAGCACTTGTCTTTTTGCTGCTTAATAAATAACTCAACTCATGTGCCGTAAGCTCGAACAACTCCACTTTCTATCCCTCCATTTTCTCCAAGCCCTTAATATCTTCGAGCGGTATAGCCGCAAGAATTCAGAAACATAGTATTCAGAATTTAAAGTACTTTGGCAATACTAAAACATCCGCCTTGGTGACTTGAAGCATTAGAAAGAATCTGATTTCTGTCAAATGACTCTTTTTGAACATCTTCTCTAAATACATTTGTCAAATTCATAACATGCGCAGTCGGCTCTACATTTGATGTATCAAGCTCATTAATCTTGTCAAAAAATAATAATATATTTTCCATTTCAGTAGTCAGTTTAACTATTTCCTCATCTGAAAAAATCAGTCTGGCAAGAAGTGCAGAATTTTTAATATTATCGATCTTTATCTTCATTTCTTTTACCTCCATATTGTATTTATTATATAGAATGGTATGTCTCGAGTCAATTTCCTGTAAATCAAAATCTCAGGGGCATTGAGCCCCATCGATTTTAGGATTTACTTCGTAAATTCCTCCAAATCAAAAAACATATCGTTTTAACGATATGTTTTTTGATTTATATATATTTTTGTATTTATCACTATGCTTTACACTTCTCAAGAAGATTCATAATAACCTCTTCTAATTCATCAACTGACGCATCCATGTTTACAATTTTTTCAATACCTCCTGGACAATTCAATCTGTAAGACCCATCTGGATTTCTTGATGTTGTATTGAAAATCAATCCACAATCTTCTTCGTATCTAACAGAAATATATCTTTTTCCAGATGTGAAATCTTTCCATTCTTTAGTTCCAAGTTTCTTTACCAACTCCTTGTCAGTAAATACATTTGTTTCTTTATCAATATTTATAGTGCTACTTAATGCATAAGCTAATTCCTCTTTTTCGAAAGGATATTGCATCATTACAATTCCATCCATTGCTCTTCCCTTACCATCCATATCTTTTGCATATGGAATTATTACCAATCCGTTTGAATTATTGAAAAAGAGACTTGCAAATCCTGTCGAAGCAATTTTGTTAGATTTTTTCCCACGCTTAGCATTATCGTTGAAATCTCTTCTTTCACTATTTCTTTCAAATATATCTTTTATAGGCTTCTTTTTTTCGTTTTCCAATCTCAAGCCTGACACTAAAACGCCATTATTCCTATTAAAGGTATTGTCATTACCTATATACGAATCATCGTCATAATAGCTCAATCCATTAAAGCCACCTTCATTACCATATATTTCGTTTTTATTATAGTTAACCATTCTATTGTTTCCATCGTCACTTCTATCTTCACTAATATAACCCATACTACCTGAAACTCTTGTATTATCTCCAGATGCAAGTCCATAAACTGTTTGCACACTTTCTCTTTCAACTGTTTCTCTATGTAATACCTCTCTTTGTATAGCTTCTTTTTGCTCTGCTTCTTTTCGAAGTGCTTCTCTTTTTAAAGCTTCTCTTTTCTCTGCTTCTTTTCGAAGTACTTCTCTTTTTAAAGCTTCTCTTTTCTCTGCTTCTTTTTGTAGAGCTTCTTCTTGTAAAGCTTCTCTTTGTTGAGCTTCTTTTTGTAAAGGTTTTTCTTGTAAATTTTCTCTTTGTTGAGCTTCCCTTTGCTCTGCTTCTTTTCTCACTGCTTCCCTCTGCAAAGCTTCTCTTCTCTCCGTTTCTTTTCTCATTGCTTCCCTATGTATAGCTTCCCTTCGCTCCGCTTCTTTTTTCATAGCTTCTCTCTGTAAAGCTTCCCTTTTCTCTGCTTCTTTTTTCATAGCTTCTCTGCGAATAGCTAATCTTTGCTCTTCTTCTATATTGGATTGATTCATATTTATTGAATCACTTTCTAAATTTCCTCTGTTAAAATCGCTTACGTTAGATCCAATTCTCCCAAATCCAGGATGCTCGGTTTGCGTTTTATGATTAGTAATGCTTTCTGTAGGTTTGTTATTTACATACTCGGAAATATCTTTTCTAACATTAGCAGTTATATCATTAACCTTTATTGGCTTTTGCTTTGGTTTGATTCTATCTAAAACTGCTATAAAATCAGGTAATTTGACGTTACCAAGTATAGGCTTCAGTTTTTCAACTGTTTCTTTTGATTTTGGTATTTTATAAAAGATCTCTTTCATTTTATCTATAATCTTTATACCAAAATACCTATCTAATACATAAAATACAACCGCAATTAAGGCTATGTTTAGTATAAAATATACGAATAAAAAAAACATGTTCATTAAATTACCCTCTTCTCATAATTTTATAAATAACTAATATATCTTTATCCCCACTGAATTAAAATAAAAAACTTACTTTAAAATAATCATATTCCATATTATACCACACTATATTATTCCATACAATAATCACAAATAAACTTTTAAAATTTAAATTTGATTATGCTTTAATAATATCTCATCACCTTCTTAGAAAATTAGGTTTTTGAATTGTGCAATAGCCGTCATTATTGAATATTATAGAGAAAACTTTTTTCAACATGACTATATAATTATTTTACCACAAAAATTATGAAAAGATATCAATAAAATGATTTATTTTAAAAAAATTATAAATATTTTGTTAATTTTTTTTAAACCTATATTAATGTGATTTCAAAAATATAGATTTTACTCTTTCGATCATTATTTTGTTGACTTTTAAAACAATGGGTAATAATATCATTATTGAGGAAATTTTTAGTTATTATTGTTTATTAAATCATAATATTTTGATCGGAGGAAAAATATGAACGAAATTGATAATCTTAACCAATCACAAGAATATACGCTTGAGATAAAAAAGCATTCCAGACTTGGAATAGCCTCATTTATACTTGCAATTATTTCAGTAATAGGCTTTTTCATTAGCATTACCCTATCAATTATATTTGTGTCAAAGGTAGGTCCAAATATTGACCCTAATCAAATTAAATCTGAAATGTTCAAATCTTCGATGTATATACCTCTTATAATATCTAGTTTATTATTGTGGCTTTCATTTTTTGAAAATCTTGTAGGTGTTGGCCTTGGAATTGCTGGATTGATTCAGAAAAAACACAAAAAAGTTTTTTCCATACTAGGTTTTATTTTTAATATTTTACCATTAATATTGATTATAGCATTAATTGCATTCAGCTTCTACATTATGTATTCATCAGGTGGAATCCAATTATCTCAATAAAATAAGGTATCTTATATTAAGTACATTATTAATCTTACATTTAGCAGAGAAAAATAGTGAACGCTTTAACACAATTTTGCTCTGCTAAATATAAAAAATTAATCGTATTTAATATAGTGAATTATAATATACCTTTTTTACTATTTGCTAGTCCTTAATCATCTTTTTAAAATCATCTTCTGAAAGAATTGCTATTCCTAGAGTCCTTGCTTTTTCCATCTTTGATCCAGCATCTTCTCCTACGACAAGGTAATCCAACTTTTTGGATACCCCTGCAATTCGACCACCATTCTTTTCAATGAGAACTTCTGCTTCTTTTCTTCCCATAGATGAAAGTGTCCCTGTAATACAGAATGTTTTTCCACCTAATGCATCAGTAGCATCTGCTTCTTTTTTTACTTCCATATTGACGCCAGACTTTAACATATCATCTATAATAGCTTTATTTATAGGATTTGCAAAGAAATCTACAATAGACTTTGCAGTAATTTCACCGACATCTTGAATAGCTAACAGATCTTCAGCAGTTGCTTTTGCAAGCTCTAAAATACTAGAATAATGTCTCATAATTTCCTTAGCAGTAGATTTACCAACATTACTTATTCCTAAGCCTATAAGTAACTTTACAGGGTCATTCGACTTAGAATTCTCAATAGCTTGAAGAATCTTATCAGTATTTTTATCTTTTCCAACAAGCCCTTTTTTTATTAATTCATCACGATACTCGTTTAAATGGTAAATGTCAGCATAGCTATGAAGATACCCTCCATCCGCTAATATCTGTACATAAGTTTCTCCAAAAGCCTTAATATCCATTGCATCCCTAGAAGTAAAAAATGATATTGAACGCACCAAAGTAGCAGGGCAAGAAGGATTTACACACTTAACATCAGACATACCTTCTTCTCTGACCACTTGCTGACAGCATACAGGACATTCATTCGGAATCTTATATACCATCTGAGGCGATTTAACCATTTGTTTTAATGCAGGTATGATTTCTCCAGACTTATATATAAGATAAGTCCCGCCTATACCAACCTGTTTTTCATTAATGAAATCTTGATTATGAAGAGTCACTCTCTGCACAGTAGTTCCACATAATTTAATAGGCTTCAAAACCCCAGTGACTGTAATCTTTCCAGTACGTCCAACAGCTAAATCAACACCAATAAGCTCCGTTTCTTTTTCTTCTGGAGGATACTTATAAGCAATATGACCTGGAGAATACTTGCTACCTGATGTAAAATCAGATCTATAAACTGTCTGTTCCACTTTTACAACTGCTCCATCAAGGTCATATTCATATGCACCTCTGGATTCACCTATTTTTATAATTTCTTCTATAACCTCTTCTTCTTTAGAACAAAGCTTGTGATTTACAACCTTAATACCCAAAGAGGCTAATAAATCTAAACCTTTTGTATGATTAGCCATAAACTCATCAGGACCGTCCTGAACATTGAATACAAACATCTTTAATCCACGTTCTTTAGTAATTTGGGGATCTAATTGTCTAAGCGTCCCTGCTGCAAGATTCCTAGGGTTAGCCGCAAGTTGCTTGCCAAGTTTCTCTTGATTTTCGTTATATCTATCAAAATCATCATGGCTCATATAAACTTCGCCTCTAACTTCAAGATATTCTTTAACGTCAATTTCTTGCAAAACATCAGGAATAACCACGCTATTTAATGTAACATCTTCACCAACATATCCATCTCCGCGGGTTTCAGCAAGTGTCAATTTGCCATTCTCATAACGAAGTGTAATGGATAATCCATCAATCTTATGTTCAACAGAGAATAAAGCATCTTTATGTACTTTTTTTACATCTCTTACCCACTCAAGTACTTCCTCCTGACTGAATACATCCTCTATAGAAAGCATTGGTACTCTATGTGTGACAGTCACGCCAGATTCACGTTTTACCTTACCACCAACCATTTTAGTTGGAGTCGAAGTCAAAATCCATTCTGGATGTTCTTTTTCGATCTCTCTAAGCTCCTTGTTGAGCATGTCAAACTCATAGTCTGAAATATCAGAGCAATTCTCCTCATGATACTGTTTATTGTACTTTGCCACAAGGTTTACCAATTCATTATATCTTTCAATAGTTCTCTCCATAATTTACACTTTCCCCATTAAAATATTTTTAAAACACCACTGACAATGCAGCACTTCTTAATCATTTCTGATTTTTGGTGCTCGCTGAAGCTTTCGAAGATCCTGTCTTTATTAAAAGAAAATATACTGCAACAATGGATATTACAAACCATAAAATTCCCCATACAACCGATGGAATAAATGTGATCTGCGCCAACCTCTCTGAATCACTTACGTATGATTTCTCACCAATAACAGATAGCGGAAGCCTAAACTTGAGTAGAATAGTATCCACAAATGTATCATGTATGGAATATGCCACACTTGATATTCCAAGGATATCTATTGCCCAATCGTTTACCTTTTCACTTTGAATCATATAAATAGCAATTACAATTCCAGCAAATATTATTGAAAAAACAAGTGTTGAGTCAAGTCCAGCAAACTTAACTGACACTATAAGAAATATTATAGCTATGGTTCCAAGAAGATACTTTTTTATTGCTGTTCTTTTTAGATAAAGAATCAAAATTGCAAAAAACAAGCTTCCCAAATAACCACCGCTTGTGACCATGAATTGAGATAACCAACCTTTAGTATGAACTAAAGCATATCCACTTTCATTGAAATTAATTTTAATCCCGCTAATCCCATTACCAAATATTACAGCCATTAAAGAATGTCCAAGCTCATGCAGAAACACAGTAAAAAGCTTTAATGGTTTGATAAAAATTGTATTCCATGTCACTAGTACAACTACAAGGATAAGTAGATATCTCCATATCTGTTTCATTAAATTAACCTCACATTTTTTTGTATTAGGATATTATTTCTTGATTATCAGCTTATTTCTTTTTTATGAAAATGGTTATCATATGGATGATATAAAATATTCCACATAACAATCCAATGCTATTAATTATATTATTCCAATCTGACATAGACAGATATAATTTAAAATTCACCAACTTCGCAACAAGATATCCAGACATAATAACGCCTAAAATCCCTAATAAAACTATCTTTCCCTTTGACTTAAACTTATCAACTTCAAATAACATAATAAATACTAGTACAATCGTCAGAAAATCAGATGAGTCAGAAAGCAAATAATTAGGAGTACCATTTATCAATGATCCTACTGTAAAAATAACAAGTAGCACCCCCAGAACAATTGGTACAACAGTCCTTGCTTTTTCTTTAACTTTGTCTGTTCCAAGCATAATTATATAAATTAGAAATATAATTATTAGGTTAGTCAACTTTTATCACATCCTATTTTATAATTCTATTAATGTTAATTCTAAAAACACATGCTTTATTATAATATTAATTTAATATTTTTTCCATCATAATTTTCTCTATATATTAAATTTGATTAATCTATTACATTTATCTATCGCAAAATTCCGTTAACACTTTCGGTATTTTGATCTGCTAAATGTTAATAATGTATTTAATATATAGATATATAGATATATAGATATATAAATGAAAATATTATAAACTATAGATAAATTCAAATATATAAATTGTATTTAATATATTTTTTGATATTTATTAAGAAGGGAATGCATATGAAAATTAAAACAAAAAACAATCTTCTACTATTATTTTTCATTTCTCTAATTTTATATTTTTCTATTACTAATTTTATATCATTTATTTCAAAAGATACTGTTATTGGAACGGTTTCTTCTTTCGATACAGAGAAACGCACATATTTTAGAGATGGTGATAAAAGGGTTTCTACAAACTATATTGTAAGTTACAAATACATTGTTAATAAAAAAGAATTCTATGGTAAACAAAATGTTTTGGACAAATACAATAAGAATGAAAAAATCAAAATACAATACAAAAGAAATGCCGCTGTAACTCGTCGTTAGAAATTATGGGCACCATAATTTCCAAGACATTAAAAAAAGCACATTTAAGTGCTTTTATAAAGATGTTATTTTCTTGGCTCAACCAGAAGTTTAATCGCAGTTCTTTGTTCTCCGTCAATCTGAATGTCTGTAAAAGCTGGAATGCATATCAATTCAATTCCAGATGGGGCAACAAATCCTCGGGCAATAGCTACAGCCTTAACCGCTTGATTTAGTGCACCTGCTCCGACGGCCTGTATTTCAGCAGAACCCTTTTCTCGAATAACTCCTGCCAAAGCACCAGCAATAGAATTTGGATTGGATTTTGATGAGACTTTTAATACGTCCATTATCGTACCCCCTCAATCTTATTCATTATATTTATTCTACAAGAAAACTAAAAAACCTCTTTTATTGTAGAAAAAAGTTGTGTTAGGTGATTCCTGAAAAAAAACTGGTCAACTGGCGATTTAAAAAATATTGAATTTAGTACTTTCAACCATAATAAAATCTCGGGGCATCTAGCCCCGCTCAATTTTAGGATTTGCTACGCAAATTCCTACAAAAATTGACCAAGGAAATTTTCGAACTCACCTTATACGTCGATCATTTGAGATACTCTTTCAATTGTTAATGCCTTACCATTTTTCTCATCTATATCTAGAACCACAGCATTAAAAATAACTTTTCCCTTTGCAACCTCAAATCGAGCTGGCATATGAGTTAAAAACTTTTTAATAATTATGTCCTTGTTTACTCCTATAATACCTTCATAAGGACCTGTCATCCCTACATCAGTTATATATCCTGTACCAAATGGAAATATTCTCTCATCTGCTGTTTGAACATGAGTGTGTGTTCCTAATACACAACTTACTCTTCCATCAAGATACCATGCAAGTGCAGTCTTTTCTGATGATGCTTCCGCATGCATATCAACAATAACAACTTTCGTTTGACTTTTTATGTACTCAAGTTCCCTTTCAGCCGCTTTAAATGGACAATCTACACTATCCATATATACCCTTCCCAATAAATTAAGAATCCCTATTTTAGAATCCTTACACTTTAGAATCACAGATCCTTTTCCTGGCAATTCTTGGGGATAATTTGCAGGTCTTATAATCTTGTCATCACTCTCAATAAAGTTTAAGATTTCACTTTTTGACCATGTATGATTTCCAAGAGTAATAGCGTCAACACCAGATCCATACATCTCCTTCGCAATAACATATGTTATACCACTTCCACCTGCTGCATTTTCTCCATTTGCAATTACAAAATCTATTTCTTTTTCTTTTTTAACTTTAGGTATCAGTTCCTTAAGAGCTTTTCTGCCTGGGTTTCCGACAACATCACCAATAAATAAAACCTTCAAATCAAAATCCTCCATTTCATCATTACCAGGTAATTCTCGGGGGCATTGAGCCCCATCGATTTTAGGATTTGCTTCGCAAATTCCTTCATTCAAAATCTCAGGGGCATTGAGCCCCATCGATTTTAGGATTTGCTTCGCAAATTCCTTCAACAACACAAAAAGCGTGTCTCCACGCTTTTCATGTTATTTAAAATATATTATTTTGCATATTCAATAGTTCTAATTTCTCTTATTACATTAACCTTTATCTGACCTGGGTACTCAAGCTCATTTTCAATTTTCTTGACAATTTCTCGGGTCATAAGTAGCATTCCTTCGTCTGTTACGTCTTCAGGCTTAACCATTATTCTTACTTCCCTACCAGCTTGAATTGCAAATGATTTATCAACACCATCAAATGAATTTGCAATTTCTTCAAGTTTTTGTAAGCGTTTAATGTAAGATTCGAGAGTTTCTCTTCTTGCACCAGGTCTTGCTGCTGAAATAGAATCTGCAGCTTGTACGAGAACTGCTACAACTGTAGTAGCTTCAACATCACCATGATGCGACAAAATCGCACTTACAACATCATTGTTTTCTTTGTACTTTTTAGCAAGATCAGCACCTATTGTAACATGTGAGCCTTCCATTTCATGGTCAACAGCCTTACCAATGTCATGTAATAATCCTGCTCTTTTTGCAAGAGTCACATCCACCCCAAGCTCCGCTGCCATCAAACCTGCTAAATGCGAAACCTCTATGGAATGATTCAATACATTCTGTCCATAGCTTGTCCTGAATCTGAGCTTTCCTAAAAGCTTAATCACTTCAGGATGCAATCCGTGAACACCAGTTTCAAAGGTTGCATGGTCACCTTCTTGACGAATTGTATTATCAACTTCCTTCTTCGCCTTTTCAACCATTTCCTCTATTCTTGCAGGATGTATTCTTCCATCAAGAATAAGCTTCTCAAGAGTAATTCTAGCAACCTCTCTTTTTATCGGGTCAAACCCTGATAAAATAACTGCTTCAGGCGTATCATCGATAATAAGATCAATCCCTGTTAGAGTTTCCAAAGTTCTAATATTACGTCCTTCGCGACCGATTATTCTTCCCTTCATTTCATCATTCGGAAGTGGAACAACCGATACTGTAATCTCTGAAGCATGATCTGCTGCACACTTTTGAATCGAGCATGCTATGATGTCTTTTGCCTTTTTGTCTGCCTCTTCTTTTGCCCTCGCTTCAATCTCTTTAATCATTATAGCAGCTTCATGCTTTACTTCACTTTCGATGTTTCTAAGCAAATACTCCTTAGCATCATCTACCGAAAGTCCAGATATACGCTCCAGCTCTTCAACCTGCTTTTTCTGGATCTCAAGAGTCTTATCTTGGAGTGTCTGTACATCCTTTGTTTTCTTATTCAACAACTCATCTTTCTGCTCAAGAGTCTCCATTTTTCGATCAAGAGTCTCTTCTTTTTGTTGAAGCCTTCTTTCGAGTCTTTGCACTTCACTTCTTCTGTCCCTAATTTCTTTTTCAAGCGTCTCTTTGCTCTTATGGATTTCTTCCTTAGCTTCAAGGAGTACTTCCCTTTTCTTACTTTCAGCTTGCTTAGTTCCTTCGTTTATGATCTTGACAGCTTCACTCTCAGCGCTACCAATTTCAGCTTCAGCCTTTTTCTTTCTAGACTGAATTCCAAGTCTAAAAAATATAATTGAAGCAATTACTGTAATTACAAGGCCAATTACTAGACCAATAAATAATTCTGGTATGGTACACACCTCCTCTTTATTCAGTTTTCAATGGTCACTTGCTAAATACCAAAATGACATTTAACATAGAATCATTGTAATCTTTTTTAAAATTTATGTCAAGAATCAATTAATAGATAAGGGCATTAATTAGCCACTTTTCGAATCATTCTTGCCATTTTATTACACCATAACCAAAAAACACAACGAATTATCAACACCCATTTTATACATTTTTCTACAAAATAATTTTCTGCAAAATTATTTTGTTTCCTCTGTAACTCGTCGTTAGAAATTATGTTGCCCCTGATTTCTAACGACGACAAAAAAACAAACCAACCTGCATTCTGCAAATCGGTTTGCCTTCATCTTCACAATTGGCTGCGGGACTAGGATTCGAACCCAGACAGACTGATCCAGAGACAGTAGTGCTACCCTTACACAATCCCGCAATATTTGTGACAAAAGTAATTTTAGCACAATGTTTTTTTTGTTGCAAGTCTTTTTTTATTTTTTATTTTTTTATTTTTTTATCTCTTACTTCATAAAAACATTTATCACCTGTATTATTACAGGTCCTATAAGCACTGAAAAAAGTGTTGGGAATATAAACAGCACCATTGGAATAAGCATTTTAACGGGTGCCTTCATTGCTTTTTCCTTTGCTCTTTGACGCCTCTTCTCACGCATTTGCTCAGATTGAATTCTTAAAACATTTCCAATACTCACTCCCAATTGATCTGCTTGAATTATTGAACCGATAAAAGTTGTTAAATCGTGTAAATTAACTCTCTCAGCCATATCTTTAAGTGCATCTCTTTTGTTTTTACCTACTTTCATTTCCTGAAGTACATTTTCAAATTCATTTGCCAATGCACCAGGCATTTTGTCAATTACCTTAGAAAGTGCGCCATCAAACCCTAGGCCTGCTTCAACACTAACTGTAAGCAAATCTAAAACATCTGGCATTGAATTTCCTATTTGTCTTTGCCGCTGTCCAATTTTTTTACCAAGTATAAGCCTCGGAAACACCAATCCTACGGCAATTTCTATCAAGATAGCAAATATTATCATCCTTACTTCAAATCCTCTAATATAGCCAATTATCGAAGTCAGCAAAGGCAGGCAAATAATCACAGCTATCTGAATATTAATCCAGTCATTAACCATAAGGCTAAATGGATTCCCAGCCATGATTACCTTCTTCTCAAAACCATACACCATTTCCTTGGGTGTATATTTTAGAACCATCTTGCTAATCCCTTGTAGTATCGGACGTATTACTCTCACAAACAATGGTTGATTAAGCTCATTATCACCGTTTTTCAGACTTTCACTGGCAATTTTATCTAGTCTAATTTTAACAATCTGATTCTTTCTGAAAAAAGCCCCGAAAAACACATATACAATTGTTGTTGTAGTTATAAAAACCATAAGTAGAACTAAATACTGCATAGAATTCACCTCATATATCGATTTTTACTACTTTACTTATAAAGTAAATGCCAATCAATTCCATCATAACTGAAAATATAACTATCACAATACCAATCGGATCAGTAAACAAAGCACTTATATACTCAGGATTTATAATGAATAAAATAAGGCAAAGTCCCACAGGTAGCAATGATATTATCAATCCCGATGCACGTCCCTGTGCAGTAACAGTTTTAACCTCCCCTTTAATCCTAATTCTTTCTCTTATTGTAGATGAAATATTATCTAATATTTCTGATAGATTTCCACCAATCTGCCTTTGTATCAACACAGCTATAACAACAAGCTCAAGGTCATCACTTTTCACCCTGCTTACTAGATTTTCCAAAGCCCTTTCAGTAGTCTGTCCTAAGTTTACCTCTTTTTGCAAAAGCGCAAACTCTTCTGCAATCGGACCAGTCATTTCCTTTGCAACAATATCAACGGCCTGAAAAAAACTATAACCTGCTTTAAGAGAATTCGAAATGAGCACTATTGCGTCTGCGAGCTGGTCATTTAGGTTTTTGACTCTTTTCTTTATTCTGAATCTTAAAACAAACGTTGGTAGAAGCCACCCTGATATAGAAACCATAATAGTAAAAAGAATTGAATTAGAAATAACAAACACTAGAAATCCCGATATTAATGAAAGTATCAGACATATTGTAATAAACTCCTCTGCTTTTAAAAGTAAATGTCCTCTTGTCAATTGTTGTTGGACATTTTTTTTATAGTTATCCATAAATTTGGCACTGCCAATTCCCTTTGCTATAAAACTCAAACCTGTCTTATATTCTTTGTGGGAGCTTTGTTTCTTTCGTTCCTTAACTTCTTCAACATTTATAAACTTTTTAAGTCTTACTATTGCATTTTGCTTAATATAAATATATTTTAGAATATTGTATGCTAAAAAAAGGGTTGTAAGAAATGCAGAAACAATTATAAGTATTACCATACATTGTGCCTCCTTTATCTTTTGCAGCACGTAGAATCCTTAAAAATTAAACAAATCTGTTGGTAGATTAATACCTGATTTATCAAACTTTTCAAAAAATTTCGGTTTAATACCAGTCGGAATTACATCTCCTATTATCTTTCCCTTGTCATCCCTGCCATTTTGCTTGAATACGAAAATATCCTGCAGAGTTATAGTTTCACCTTCCATACCAATCACCTCAGTTATATGGGTGATTCTTCTGCTTCCGTCTTTGAGCCTTGATTGCTGAACAATCAAATCAACCGCTGATGCTATTTGCTCCCTTATCGCTCTTACTGGAAGCTCCATTCCAGCCATCAATACCATGGTTTCAAGCCTTGCAAGCATATCCCTTGGTGTGTTAGCATGACCTGTTGTAAGCGAGCCGTCATGACCAGTATTCATAGCCTGAAGCATATCAAGAGCCTCACCACTTCTAACCTCACCGACTACAACCCTGTCAGGTCTCATACGTAATGAGTTCCTAACAAGATCTCTTATTGTAATGGCACCCTTTCCCTCAATATTCGGAGGTCTTGTCTCAAGCCTTACAACATGTTCCTGTCTCATTTGAAGCTCAGCAGCATCCTCTATAGTAACTATTCTTTCATCATCAGGAATAAAGGAAGAAATGACATTCAAAGTTGTTGTCTTACCACTTCCGGTACCTCCCGATACCACAATATTCAATCTTGCTTCAACACAAGCTCTTAAAAACATGGCAACATTTGGCGTAATTGTACCGAAGTTTATTAAATCTCTAACAGTGAATGGTTTTTCTGAAAATTTTCTTATTGTTATTGTAGGACCATTTAATGCAAGAGGAGGAATAATAGCATTTACACGGGAGCCATTAGGCAATCTTGCATCAACCATTGGCGAACTCTCATCAACTCTTCTTCCAAGTGGTGCAACAATTTTTTCAATAACATGCATTACATGCTGCTCATCCTTAAATGTTACATCACTTAAAACCAGCTTTCCACTTTTCTCCACATAAACCTGATCTGGACCATTTACCATTATTTCAGATATACTTGGATCGTGAATCAATGGATTTATCGGACCAAAGCCAATTGTTTCATCAATAATTTCCGATACTATTTTTTGTCTATCATTCTTTGAGAAAAAAGTACTTTCTGCATCCAGTATATTTTCAACAATAGCTGTAATTTCTTTTTGCAGACTCTCGTCCTCATTTTCAGCATCAATATTTTTAAATGCTTCAGTTTTAATCTGTTCAATTATTCTGCTATGTATCTTTGATTTAACTTCAGCGAATGGATCTTCTTTTTCAACCTGAGGCTTTTTGGCTTTAACATTTTTGTTTTCAACTGATTCAGCTATCTTTTCCTTCTGAAGCCTTTCAAGCAATGACATAAAATCCCTCCATCAAATTGTTTGTTTAATCTAAATGCCAAATAGCTTTTTAATTCCCGATTTTTCAACCTTCTCAACGACAACTTTCTCCTTAGTTATATCTCCTGCCATTTGCGAAATTGCTTTTGCAACCTTTGTCTCTGCTCGTGTCATAACAAATGGAAAACCCTTGTTTGCAGATGTTATGACCGTAGCACTATCTTCAGGAACATATGACCAAATATCATGCTTTATAGTGCTTTCAAAATCCTTGTATTTAATTCCGAATTGTTCAGATGCTTTATTTAATACAACATTTATTTTCTCCTTTGAATAGTGCAATGACTCCATTATATCGATACCAGACTTAATATTTTTAATTGTGGGGAGATCTAAAGTTGATACAAGTAGTATCTTATCTGACATATCAAGCGATGCAAGCACCGTCTCATGAAAGCTTGCAGACGTATCAACTATTACATAATGATGAGTCTCCTTTAAAACTCTAATAATTTTTTCCACATGCGATGCTGTAATATACTCTGCATACTCTGGCTTTAACGGTGCTGGAAGAACTCTTACTCCAGAAAAATGAGTTACCAAATAATCCTCCATTAGTTCTTCATCAAGTTGATTAATCTCTTTTATCAGATCACTTATTGTGTTTTTCACAGTAATATTCAACATTATGGATATGTCTCCAAATTGAAGATCCAAGTCAATAAGCGCTACTTTCTTTTTGGTAGCGCGAGCTATGCATACAGCGAGATTTGAGGCAATTGTAGTTTTTCCTACCCCTCCTTTTGTGCTAAAGACAGTTATAACCTTTGACTTCACTTCCTCAGCACTTTTAGGGGGTTGAAAATGTTCTTTTCTCTTCATATCAGTCTCAAATGTGTTTATTATTGTTTCTATCAGCTCATCGCTTGAAAACGGCTTTGTTATAAACTCTCTTGCCCCTGCAGCCATTGCTTTTCTAAGGTATTCCTGCTCACTTTGGACTGACATTATTATAACTGTTGTTTCAGGAACACTCATTGTTATCTCAGCTGTAGCTTTTATTCCATCCATAACAGGCATATTTATATCCATCAATACTACATCAGGTTGAGCTTCCTTTGTAATAAAAATAGCCTCTTCACCATTTTCAGCTTCTCCTATGACTTCTAACCTTTTATCAAATGACAAAATTGTTTTTATATTATTTCTAGCTTCTTCTGAATCATCTACAACTACAACTCTTATTCTATCCATGACATTACCTCCTTTTCTTAGTCGAACTTGAAGTAGAACTTGAACTTGAAGTAACACTTGAACTTGAAGTTAAACCTGAAGTTGAACTCAAACCTGATTGCTGTTCACGGCTGTATGGAACTACTGTTGAGTCCTTATCAGTGGTTATGTCTGTTCTGGTAATACCCTTTGAGTTTATATTGTTAACATCTCCGATAGACCTTAATGTCATTCTTACAGAAGCGTATTCTGTTATATAAACAACTCTTTCTGTATCTTGAGGAGTAAGAGCTAGTGTAACAGTCTTAGGTGTCTCAGGAACCTTATTGTCCACTATCGTCTGTTCTTGTGCTACTGCCAAAACCAAAACATTTTCAAGAACCGTCTTGGTCATCCTAGGGTAAATAGTTCTCGTGTTCGCATCTTCAACCTCTTCCTTTTCAAAGCTTGCAACTATATCCACATAGTCTCCTGGTCTCACCATATTTCCGATTGAGATCTGTTCATTGATATTTATACTTACGGCTCTTTTTCCCTCTGGAACGCTATATACAAGACTTGTCTTATCGTCACTCACAAGTCTGTCCACTAAAATTTGTTCTCCTTCAATTATTGTATCCCTAGTAAGCCTTCCGATTATTTCTTCCTTGTTTTGTACGGCCTTCGAATTTATGTAATTTCTTGTTACCTTCTCCTCACGTAAATCACCTTCAACAATCTTGTGCTTTGCAGGCAATGTCATAGCAGCAACATAAACACTGAATTTCTCAACTTTCTCCTGAGGACCTGTTGTTGCACCTTTTATATAATAATAGACCAAAAATGTAGTAAATAAGGCCATTAGAATCGCAATTACCACAATCTTTTTATTCACTGTCTCCATAATATACCTCCATTGCTTATATTAAATACATTATTAATCTTTCATTTAGCAGAGCAAAACACCTATAGATCATTTCATTATCCTTAATCCATACATCCCAAAATCTTGAGCATTTTCGCTTGCAACGCCTTCAAATTTGTCCTCTAGAAAGCTTCCTTTTATGTAAAGTCCATTATTTTTAATTTCGCATCCCTCTACCAAAAATCCAGCAAAACCCGTAATACTAATTTCATTGTTCTTAGCTTGATTCTTAAATACAGGAAGAATGATTATACTTTCACAGCTTTTTTCATATTCTGAGTATGTACACTTTGGCTTATGTTTGCATCTATTCATAACACAATCCAAAGAACGTTTTATATTCACATAGTCAATATTGCTCATCTGCATCAACTTTTCTCCAACTTCAACATATTCTCTGTTTCCATAAAGTATATTTGTTTCAATATCGCCTTTATTAAAGTCTAATATGCTAATCTCAACTAGATCCTTTGATTTTTCAGATTTATCTGATAAAATGATGTTTTTTGATAACTTGATTTTATCCTCTCTTATACCAAAAGGCCTAGCCCCTTTTACTTTTGATATGTTTAACAGTCTAACTGATATAGTTTCTTTTATCTGTGTTTTTCTAAATCCAATATATTTTAAAAAAATATATTTAAATGGCTTTCCCATTGTAATTGTAATTTTTCTGCTGTCTTGCAAAACATCAACTTCAAGAAGATTTAGATCATTAACTTTTAACACAGAAGATTTTTTCATATATTCAATCGCTTCGTTTCTGTTGCTTTTCACTAGTATCTGAGCACCATCTTTTGCAACAGCTAAAGCATTTTTTTGAAGTGAGTATCTCGCAGCAGCTCCATAACCAATATCTGTCGATATAGCTGCCAAAATTATAATAATCAACGCAGTACATATCATTATAAGAGTAGTACTGCCCTGACTCCCAATTTCATATCTACCCGCCATAATAAAAACCCCTTATATTAGAGCGATTTCAAAAATTCCCTTGGTCACTCTACCCTCATTACAGTTCTTGAATTTAAAACTAGAGATTTGTTTACAATAGCACTTACAATTGGAGTAATAAGATTATTTCGATATTGAACTGTCACAGTTACCTCTTCTCCCTTTTTCCTCAATGTTTCATTTGGATAGATAGTAATTGTGAGATTTGAAAATTCAAGAGAAGAGGTAACATTTGAGACAGCCGAATATATTTCATAATCCGTGCCTCCTACTGCTGCCTTCCTTGCACCTTCTCTCGAAGCATTGTTGATTATTAGATATTTATTAAACATCAATCCGAAATCGATTATTCCCATCAAGATAAGAATTACGATGGGAAGAATTAATGCTGTTTCAACCATTGATTGACCTTTTTTTAAATTGTTTTTATTTTTAGGCTTTATTGATCTCATAATTTCCACCTTTAAACACCTCAATTTTTAAGGCACCGAATTATCAGTAAACTCATTAAAAAAATCTAAAATCTGCAATCCCAGCATTTTAATTGCAATCAATAGCACTAATGAAACCAATGTTAAGAGAAAAGCATACTCAATTAATCCTTGTCCTCTTTTGATTTTCAGCTTTCTTTGGAAAAACTCTTTTACCATTTTTCTCACATAAGATCGCCTCCGTACATATTACTATTATTAGTTATTAATTTCCCTATCTTAATTATAAATCCTATCAACACGTTATTCCATGTGCCAATAGGACCTAATTTAAATTATAAATATACCCATAAAAAAAGGAATAGGCTATTACTATATACCCATTCCTTTATAGTACATTAGTACTATAATCTTAACTTTTAAGATTATGTTTAAATGCATATATTGCCGCTTGAGTTCTATCTGAAACATTTAGTTTTTTAAATATGTTGGATACATGGTTTTTTACTGTTTTTTCACTTATAAAGAGTTTTTTTGCAATTTCTTTATTTATAAGACCTTCAGCTATAAGCTCAATTACCTCTATTTCTCTTGAAGTCAACGAATTCTCATCTGACTTCTCCTTTTCATTCATTGTAACCCTGTTAAACTCTCTTACAAGTTCCTTTGTCATGCTAGCTTGAATATACGACTGTCCGCTATTTACAGTTCTTATCGCTTCTATAAGCACAGACGCCTCAGAATCCTTCAATACATACCCTTCTGCTCCTAATTGAAGGGTCTTAAAAAGATACTCTCTTTCCTCATGTATTGTAAGTACAATAATCTTATGATTTTCCTTATCCTGCTTAAGCTCTTTTATTGCTTGCAACCCATTCATTCCAGGCATATTCATATCCATTAATACAACATCAGGATTATATTGTCTTACATATTTGACAGCATCTTCGCCATTTGAAGCCTGTGCAATAACTTCAATATCGCTTTCAATCTCGATAATTTGCTTCAAGCCCTGTCTGACCAATGAATGATCATCAGCAATAAGAACGCTAATTTTTTTCATCCTAAATCCCTCTCTTTATGCGTTAATGGTATTGATACACTCAAACGGGTTCCCATACCTGACTTTGATTTTATCTCCATTTCACCTTCTAAAAGCTCCACTCTTTCTCTCATGCTAAACAGTCCAAAACCACCGTTAATATCCTGCTTTACTTTTATTTCATCAACATTAAATCCTACTCCATCATCCGATATGATAAGAACAATACGTTCATCCAAAAACTCAATACTAACACTTATTTGTTTTGCATTCGCATACTTTTTTGTATTATTCAAAGCTTCTTGAACAATTCTGAACATTGTTAGAGTAACTGCAGTACTTAAATCTTCACAGCTCCCTCTTGTCCTAAAAATCACATTTATCGAGTGTTCTTCCTGAAATGTCGCCAAATACCTTTGTAGTGTGGGTATTAGCCCTAGATCGTCAAGTGACATCGGCCTAAGATTATAGATGATTTTCCTTACATCCACAAGGCAATCCCTAACAATTTTTTTAAGATTTCTAAGCTCTAATCTTGATTTTTCGATGTCTACATCAATTAGTTTTTCACATATCTCCGCTTTCAAAACTACATTTGACATAGATTGCGCAGGCCCATCATGTATTTCCCTTGCGACTCTTTGTCTCTCTTCCTCCTGAGCCTTAATTATCTTAAGCCCAAGCATCTGCTTCTGTTGCAACCCTTCAATCTGACTGCTTATATTTTTAAGATCACCTCCAAGGAACTCAAGCGCAACACCGACATGGGCCATCAATCCATCTGCTTTTTGAACTGTTCTGTATGAATCTTTTATTCTTACTTCCAAATCATTTCTTCTTTTGATAAAATATTGTTCTTTTTCACGCTTTACTACAAGTTCTACACGTAAATTATCGGCTTTTTCATAAGCATTCTTTAGCTCGTCTTGAGAAAACTTATCAAAATTTTTATTGATAAGCAGAAGTTTCTTCTTGCTTTCGGCAAGTTCTTTTTCTTTTATCTCAACTTCTTCAATTAACTCTTTGGCTTGCTTCTTTAAAAGCTCCAATTCCTGTTCAAGATTGTTACATTCTCTTCTTGCGCTTTCTGCAATGTCACAAATTTCTTTTTTGCTCAAATTCATAGCATCCAAAGTTTTTTTTACAATATCGTCCATCTTAGCTATATCTAATTTATAACTAGCCATGTAGATCCTCCGAGATTGTATTTCATAAGACTTCTTTCCCATTATTTATTCTACATAGACATTGATAAATCCTCTATTAGCCATACACCATTTGAGTCCTTCTTTGCGTTTAATGCATCAAGTGATTTTATTAATGCTAAATAAAGACCCGAAGCTGCTCTTTCCTTATATTCTCTAGACCTTATCTTTGCCCTGTCTGACTCATTGGATATATAACCTATTTCTGCAATAACTGCAGGCATCTTTGTGCGGTGAAGCACTGCAAGATTTGGTCTTGCAATTGTTCCAATATCTATCGTTCCCATCTTTTTTACCAACTCATCTTGCACAATATCTGCAAATTTTTCTCCATTAAATATTTTTGTTGCATCCTGATTAGGACAATAAAGAGTTTCTGTCCCTTTATACTCCGAGTTATCTGGCATATTATTGTGATGTATACTTAAGAACAATGTAGCATACATTTGATTTGCCATTTCAGCTCGCTCTGTCAATCCAACATCAACATCTTTTTCTCTTGTGTATTGATATTTAATTCCATCATTTTTTAGCATCTCACCTAAAATTAGCGAGATTTCAAGATTTACATCCTTTTCTAAAAGACTCCCATAATAGGTTCCTTCATCTAGTCCTCCATGACCTGGATCAATATAAATTAAAACTTCCTTTGGTTCTGGTTTTTTTTGCTCTTCTACAGGTTTGCCCAGTTCAGCCTTATTATTAAAACTCCCATCAACTTTGATTGATACAACAGTATGATCATTGTTATCAAGATCAATTCTATTTCCACTAACATATAAAAAAGCTGTAAGTATCAAAATAATAGAGATTGCCAAAGAAATTGACGTAAGCTTTGAAGGAGGTGATAATTTACTTGTCAAATTTAATTTCATATTCTTCCCACCAATTATAATAATATAACAAAAACGCGTAAGCGCTTTTTGTATCATCTGTAACCTGTCGTTAGAAATTATGGGCACCATAATTTCATAGACATTAAAAAAACCGATGTTTTAATTATCGGTTTTCTTTTTGAACAAATCCATCTGTAAATTATGTCATTTTGGTGGTCATCGCATATACATGTTGAAAATATAAATTAATGAACATATCTGTTAACATCCTCTAATCCAATTCCTTCATGCAATGCGATATTTAAACCATTCGCAATTATTTTTGAAATCTTTATTATAATATCATCTATTTCCTTTGGTGTAACAATCAGATTCCCCAAATATGGCTCGAGAACCTCTCTTATCAATTCATACTTTTCATTCCTGTCAATGTTTTTAAGCATATTATAAAAATCAGTTCCCTTTGATGCCTGTTCTATAAGATTATCCATCACCATATCAATAGTATCATTTGCCATTGTAGCAGCATCTACAACTGTTGGTACCCCAATAGCAATAACCGTAACCCCCAATGTTGACTTTGAAAGTTCCATTCGTTTGTTTCCCACACCTGACCCAGGCGAAATACCCGTATCTGCTATTTGGATTGTTGTACTGACTCGATCTGTTTTTCTTGAAGCAAGAGCATCAATTGCAATTATTAGATCGGGTTTTATTTTTTCTACAATGCCCTTGATAATTTCTCCTGTTTCAATCCCTGTAATTCCAAGAACACCAGGTGCAACAGCACATACTGGCCTAACTCCATCATCAACCTGCTCAGGAACATATTCAAGTAAATGTCTTGTAACCATGAGGCTCGATACCACCTTAGGTCCTAAAGCATCAGGTGTCACATTCCAGTTACCAAGCCCAACTACCAATACTGTCGACTTAGGTCCTATATTTATTAATCTTGAAAGTTCTTTAGCAATCTCCTTAGATGTATTTTCAATCAACACCTGATCATTTTCTCTAAGCTTAGGCACTTCCAAAGTAATATAATTACCCATAGGTTTTCCAATTGATGATTCGCCAGTTGGAGAAGTAACCTTAACTCTTGTGATCTTTATGTCTTCATTACCAGCATTCTCAACCTCCACACCTGGAGGCTCCTTCCAGCTTCTTTGCGCCTCATCTGTTGATTGCTTAAACAACTCATTTGCTTCTAATGCCAAGTCTGTTCTAATGTTTTTTCCCATATATCAAATCACTTATCCTTTCAATCTACTTTAGGCGATTTCAAAAATTTCCTTGTTCAATTTTTAATGGCGAATTGTACTAAATTCAGTATTTTTGAAATCGCCAGTTGACCAGTTATTTTTTAGGAATCACTTTATTCATTATTTTTCCCATTTTTTATAAAATTAAAATAAATAAAATTGTAAAATTTAAAAAAAGGCGTAAAATATACTTGCAATTTATTTTTTTTCATGGTAAAATTCATGATGTTATTAACTCGCAGGAGGTGAAAGGTTTGCCAAATATTAAATCAGCAATCAAAAGAGTAAAAGTTACTCAAAAGAAGACATTAGAGAACGCAATGGCTAAGTCCGCTCTCAGAACTACAATAAGAAAGTGCAAGGAAGCCATTCAAAAGAACGATGCTAGTGCTAGCGCTTCATTAGGAGAAGCGGTTAAGTCAATCGATAAAGCTGCAGCAAAGAAATTGCTTCACAAAAACACCGCTGCGAGAAGAAAGTCGAAATTAGCTAGAGCATTAAATACTGTAAAAAAATAATCGTAATTTAAATAAAACGTACTTTAGGTACGTTTTTTTAATTTCACAAAAATACAAAAATTTTCTAAATTAGAAAAGTGCGGTTCTTCTTAAAACCGCACTCTTTTATATTTACAATATTAATTTTTAATCGTTTCCAAAATTATATTTTTATCCTCTGCGAGGCTGTCATTTATATTCTTCTCGATTTCTCCTATTACCTTACTTGCATCACCAGAATAATCTTTATTCCATAATATAGTATTTACTCCTTTGGTCCATATTTCTTTTGCTCTATCATCTAGTGGCGTAGAAATAAGATTTGGTATTTTTTCTCTCAACTCTGCATATAATTGCTCTGCCTTTTGACCTCCAAGAAATTCATCGGTTTTGTTCAATTTGTCATCGAAGTCCTTTTTATCCCGTGTTACTATCTTATTAATAAGCTCCCAGGCAAGTTTCTTGTGCTTACTCCTATTTGAAATCGCAAGTGCTTTAGATCCGTCTACTCCATAGGCCCCTAAAGGAAGCCTTGTTGCTCTCCATTTGCCTTTTGTATCAGGAGCCCAGTCTTTTAAAATGTCAGTTCCCCAACATCCAACATACAGCATAGCTATTTTTCCCTCTTTTACAGCTGCCTTACCATTTTCAGACCAAATACCCAAATCAGGACTTATCCTTTCACTGGCTAAAGTTCTTGATATGTCTAATAATTTAGCATAAAAATCATCATTACGGGTAAAGTTTAAATCTTTGTCAAATATACTCGTTCCCATAGTATAAATATCCATCGGAGTAGATGGATACTGCATAATAAACTTGTCATGTTTCCTTAATTCCCTTGCCATCTTAACCCAATTATCCAGACTTTCCATATAATCACCCAATTCTTCGGGATCAGATGGAAATCCGTACTGCTTTAGAATATCTTCACGATAGTAAGCAACCGCAGGCAGATGAACAGTAGGAAGGGCGTATAATGATTTGCCGTTTAAAGATTTTACCCAACTGAGTTGATAGCGAGCAAAATTGTCCAACATGCTTTCTGCATTATAGGGTTCTTGCATTAGATCAACTAGAGCCTCTGTAAAGTTGTACTTGCCCATCCTATTACTGTCTATATAAACAATATCTGGCCCTTGACCCGAGGCGATTAAACTTAAAACCTCTTCATCAGTATAAGCATCACCATTTTTATATTCAATTTTTATTCCTGGATGTGACTTTTCAAAGCTTTCCTTATGAGTCTTCCAGAATTCTTCGTATCCCCACATAGTTATTGTTCCAGTGTCACTCTCAGCATCAGTTGGTTTTGCATTAGTAGAATCTGAATTTTTTACAGTTGGGGTCGATTGTGCATCCTTGCTGCTTATCTTTGAGCTATCGCATCCTATAAGTAGAGAAAAAAGCATAAAAACAATCATAACCCAAACAATATTTTTTTTCATCTTACATCCTCCTCGTATAATAGTTTTTGTTAAGGTTTTATATAAGAATTTCCAGTTAAACACTTACGTGTTCACCTTAAACTCACTGAAAATTCACTTCAAAGACATCTTCAAAGATTTCTTCGAAGACTCTCTAAAAAACATACATAAGGTATATGCTTAATACTTAGTATTAAGCGGCCTTGCGGCCACTGTACATTGAAAAATTAATCT